>Ga0182030_10011503_pt1 | contig 17850 bp, 18 predicted proteins | sample 812S3MmetaG_FD_121299 | JGI IMG/M metagenome (GOLD analysis project Ga0182030, IMG submission 121299) | Permafrost microbial communities from Stordalen Mire, Sweden - 812S3M metaG (Illumina Assembly) | ecosystem: Environmental > Terrestrial > Soil > Wetlands > Permafrost | place: Sweden...
AACAGTTCTTCTAATACTTGCAAACAGTTACACGGAAGAGAAAATCAAAAATGAAGAAGGGAAAGAGGATACACGTATCGTGTTGCGAATTCCTCCTGCATTGGCTTCTGTGAAGCTTGCTGTACTTCCTTTGGTAAAAAAAGACGGTTTATCAGAAAAGGCTGAAAGTATTGTTAAACAAACCCGCTTTAATTTCAATTGTCAGTATGATGAAAAAGATTCAATCGGACGTCGCTATCGCAGACAGGATGCTATTGGTACTCCATATTGCATCACAATAGATCATCAGACATTGAAAGATGATACTGTAACCATTCGCTATCGCGATACAATGGAACAGGAAAGAGTGTCTGTAAATAACTTACAGCAGATCATTGGAGAAAAAGTGAACATGAAGAGATTACTTGAGAAATTATAAAACAAGGCTGAAGGCTATTAGGCTTTTGGAATAAATCAATAAAAAAAATGTTATGAACTACAAAGATTTTTTTAAATCATTGCTTCCACACTTGCTTATCATTGCAGGTTTTGCCGTATTAAGTTTTATTTATTTCTATCCTGAAATGAATGGAAAAGAATTACCACAACATGATATAAAGCAAGCCCGGGGTATGTCGCATGAGCTGAGCGAATATGCAAAATCCACTGGGAAAGATGCCTTGTGGACAGATTCTATGTTTGGCGGTATGCCTGCTTACCAGATTCGCGGAGGTGTTTCGTACAATATTTACCTGTGGATACAAAGATATATGGGGTTAAACCTGCCTTATCTGACCGTATCTATCGTATTTATGTATTTATTAGGCTTTTATATATTATTAGCCAGTCTTAAATTTAACCGGTACCTTTGTATAATCGGGGCTATTGCTTTTGCATTCAGTTCCTATAATATCATTATTATCATGGCAGGCCATTCTTCAAAAGCTTATGCCCTAGGATACGCTGCACCGGTTCTTGCCGGCATTCTTCTGCTTTTTGATAAAAAATATATTGCGGGGTTTTTACTTACAATGATGACCCTGGGACTGGAACTTTCAACCAATCATCCTCAGATAACCTATTATTTATTTCTGATTATCGGATTATTTCTGATCGTTAAGTTTATTTATGCAATGAAGGAAAAAGAGATTTCCAGTTTTATAAAATCTTCGGTTTTATTTCTCATCGCTGTGGTGTTGGCTGTAGCACCTTCCATCACGAACTTATGGACAACATACGAATATGGTAAATATACGACCCGCGGGCAATCCGATTTAACAGATAACACGGGAAATCAAACTACAGGATTGGATAAAGATTATATTCTGGATCAATACAGTTATGGTGTAAGCGAAGCATTTGTTTTGATGATACCGAATTTTAAAGGAGGTTCCTCTATTGAAGAATTATCAACCAATTCAGAAACCTACAAGGTTTTATCAGAAAATAATATCGGAAATGCAAAAGAGATAATCAAACAAATGCCGACTTACTGGGGGGATCAATCCTCCACATCAGGACCTGTTTATATCGGAGCTATTATTTGTTTTCTTTTTATTTTGGGATTATTTTTAGTCAAAGGACCTGTGAAATGGTGGTTGTTATCGGCTACTGTTTTCTCAATTATGCTCGCGTGGGGAAGAAATTTCATGACTTTATCCGACCTTTTCATTGATTATTTCCCGGGATATAGTAAATTCAGGACAGTATCCATGATCCTTGTTGTTGCCTCCATTTGTATTCCTTTGCTTGGCATATGGGTTATTCAACAGATCCTGGATAAAAAAATTACCCGGGATAAAATACTGAAAGGATTAAAATATGCATTTTATATAACAGGGGGTATTACCTTGCTGTTTGCTTTATTTGGCGGAGCTTTTTTTGATTTTAGTTCACCCGCGGATGAGGAATATAAAAACTATTTTAAACAAATGTACGAACCCTTAATGACTGCTATCAGAGCAGACAGGGCTTCTCTTCTTAGAGCAGATGCATTCCGGTCTTTTATTTTTATTCTTCTTTCAGCCGGGCTGATATGGGCATTTGTGAAAGAAAAAATCAAACCTGTATTTTTCCTGAGTGCATTAGGGCTTCTTATTTTAATTGATCAGTGGAGTGTCGCGAGAAGATATCTCAGCAGCGATAACTTTGTGTCCAAACGTGAAGCACGGAATGAATTTCAACCTACAGAAGCAGACAGAATGATACTTCAGGATTCCACTATATTTCGGGTGATGAATACAACGGTAAGTACTTTTAATGATGCCACAACATCTTATTATCATAAATCCATTGGCGGGTATCATGGAGCGAAGATGAAAAGATACCAGGAACTGATTGAAAGACATATCGGAAAAGGTCATATGAATGTGCTGGATATGTTGAATACAAAATATTTCATCGTGTACAGTCAGGATCACAGGCAGATCATCCCTCAAAAGAATGTGGGTGCACTTGGTAATGCCTGGTTTGTTAATAATTTTGTATTAGTTAACAATGCCAATGAAGAAATTGACACTATGAATAACTTCAATCCTGCTACTACAGCCATCATAGACAAGCGCTTTACAGATGCAGTTAAAAGTCTCGATAAAACAGATACTTCATCTGTTGGTAAAATACGACTTGTAACCTACAAGCCGGATGATCTAACCTATACCTGCGAAACAAATAAAGAAAAACTCGCGGTATTTTCGGAGATTTATTATGATAAAGGGTGGAATGCCTATGTTGACGGGAAAATCTCAAATCACATCAGGGTAAATTATGTATTGAGAGCCATGGTTGTTCCAGCAGGTAAGCACACCATTGAATTTAAATTTGAGCCTAAATCATTTATTGATGGACAAAAGATATCTTTGGCAAGTTCTGTTCTCGTTGTTTTACTTTGTGCTGGTGGTATTGTACTGATGATAAAGAAAAAGAAAGAATAAAAATCATTGTTCCGCCACCCTTGTTCCGCCCTTTCTTCTCTGTGCCTCTGTGTTCAAGGTACCGGATCATAACCATGACCTCCCCATGGATGACAGCGAAGGATTCGTTTGATTGTTAAATACGCCCCTTTAAAGGGACCCTGTTTTTTAATTGCTTCAATGGCATATTCCGAGCAGGTAGGTGTAAACCGGCAGGAAGGTCGGAGTAATGGTGAGATACCATATTGGTATGCTTTTACAAAACTTATTAATATAAAATTAAGAATGATGTTCATACTGTTTCATGAGTTTTTCTAAAAGCAACTTCATTTTTTTTTCCATCAGAGAATAATCAGCTATTTCGTTTGAAATATAAGTTATCAGCATAATAATTTTTATATCTTTGTTATTCAGAGTCTCATATAAATTATTTTTATGTAGTCTATATGCTTCACGTATTCTACGTTTGATAAGATTTCTGTCAACTGCTCTTTTGTAATTCCGTTTTCCTACAAGTATCGCAACTTGTGCCGGGTAAGGCAATGATTTTTCAGAAACAAGCCAGCTGATTTTATAAGGATGTACTAAAAAAGAACGACCTGAAACATAAACAGCTTCAATGGCTTTTTTACTGCATAATTTCTCTTCTTTTTTAAAAAAGTACATGATAAACAATTAACTGGTCAGGCAAAATCAATTCAAAGCTATTTTTTGCCGTTACATTTATTATGATTTTTAATAAACATTTCGAGAGCCATAGTCATCGAAGGTGTTTCAGGTGCAGGGACCTGAATGTCAATTCGCAATCCGGCTTCTTTGATAGCTTTGGCTGTAGAGGTTCCAAAAGAAGCTATTTTAATATCTTTTTGTTTGAATTTTGGAAAATTTTCAAGAAGAGATTTAATCCCGGATGGACTATAAAAGACGAGTATATCATAATTGATTTCACCTAAATCAGTTAGATTACTGCTGACGGTCTTATATAAAATGGCTTTGGTATAATTAATTTTCATTTTATCCAAAGCTTTTGGTACATCATCTTTATGGGTATTTGACAAGGGGATTAAATATTTTTCATCTTTGTGCTTCATCAGAGCATCTTCTAAATCTGTAATGGCACACTTTCCGTAAAAAATTTTACGCTTACGGTAAATGATATACTTTTGAAGATAAAACGCTATGGTTTCGGTTATACAAAAATATTTCATGGAATCAGGAACAGATAATCTCAATTCTTCGCAAATTCGAAAATAGTGATCAATAGCAGTTTTACTGGTAAAAACAACGGCACCGTGTTCTAATATATCAACTTTGGATTGCCTGAATTCTTTTGAGGCAATTGCCTCTATGTTAATGAAAGGTCGGAAATCAATTTTTACATTATTTTTTGTAGCCAATTCATTATAAGGCCATTTTTCTGCCTCAGTTTGCTGTTGGGTTACTAAAATCTTCTTGATTTTCAATGGGATATGAATTAAGTTTATATTTATAATATTATCTCTACATCAAAAAATATGATTTTGAGAATTTATATAACATAACTATAGGCAAAAATTCAACGGTGCAAAGGTACAAAATCAAATAGAATAATAATACATTTTTTTTCATTATTATTACTGCACCTCGCCATAACCTTATAATATACAAAATAAAAATTATAGATAATCCCATCCAGTAAAAATAAACTTTATTATGATCAGGCAGGAAAGCGATAGCTATGGTCGGAATTATTAATAAAATACCAAGGATTTTATAGGTTAAGAATATATTAAAAATATATTCGGAAAACAGGGTTTGCTTCATAAAAATGAATCCTATTATCTTGTTAATAATGTAGTGGTACAGATATAATAAAAGAATAAACAAAGGAATAATTGCGAGAATGTAATAATCATTTGAACCTGAAATATGAATATGAAATAATTTTAATGAATGTGTTATAAATAAAGCTGTTGTGATAGCGAATAATAAATTTAAATAATAATACATTCTATCTAGAATTGAATTTTTATCCCTTTGCAGTTTATTTACAATCTGAAAATTATAAACTGATTCAAGCATCTGTGAAAGATATTTTCCATATACAGTCCTGATGTTTGCTAATAATGAAAGTCCTATGATTAAAATAATAAAAGTTAAACTATTAAAGGTGTTTATAGAATTATTTGGAATGATCCTGTTGGTTTGTTGCTGATCTGTCACCTGTGACTCGCTTGTTAATACAGGTTTGAAGTTTTTATACTTATAAGTCAGGTAGATTTTATATGTTTTAACAAAATCCAAAGATACGGAATTGTCAACTTTTGACAGGTAAACAGGTATAAAATGACTTTGATCTTTAAATTCTTTGCTAACAGGAATATAATTATATGAAAATGAATAATCTGTTTTCTTACCTGTATTATGTTTAATTATTGAAGTATCTTTAATGGAAGAGAGTGTTGAACTATCAGATGTCGTTTGGGTGATATACATAATAAATAATATCAACATTTAAAGGGTATACAAAAGTAATATTTTATTTGTGCAAAAACAATATCTTTTAAAAATATCAATATCCGTGTACGATAATGGAATTTAATCTTATTTTTGGTTAAATAAATTTTTAATAATGGGAAACAGTTTGCAGAAAATAGGTTCTTATCGTTGGAGAATCCTCGCGTTACTTTTTATTGCTACTTCTATCAACTATTTCGACAGGAGTATAATTAGTGTGATGGCTCCGACGCTTCAAAAGCTTTTTAACTGGACAAATAGGGATTATGCAGCTATTATGGTTTCATTTAAATTGGCTTATGCTATAGGACTGTTAACTATGGGGGGTCTTATTGACAGGCTTGGAACCAAAAAAGGATATATTATCTCCATTTCGATATGGAGTATATTTGGAATGCTTCATGCTTTTATACGGCCTGCTTTTGGATTAATCGGATTTATAGGAGCAAGATTTGGATTAGGTATAGGAGAATCAGGAAATTTTCCTGCATCAATAAAGGCAGTAGGGGAATGGTTTCCAAAAAAGGAAAGAGCTTTTGCAACCGGCATATTTAATGCTGCGACAAGTAGTGGAGCAATTGCTGCTCCTTTTGTTGTGGGTGCTATTGTTTCTTTAGAAGGCCATAACTGGCAAATTCCGTTTTTAATAACCGGAGGTCTTAGTGCCGTTTGGGTATTGTTATGGTATAAGACATATCAAAAACCGGAAGTTCATCCAAAATTATCCAAGGAAGAACTTGCTTATATTATGAGTGATTCAAAAGAAGAAAATACCGAAAAAATACCATGGATGAAAGTAATTAAAAAAAAAGAAACGTGGGCTTTTTCTTTTGCAAAGATAACTGATGCCGTCTGGTGGTTTTATCTTTTCTGGGGCGCCAAATTTCTGGCTACAAAATTTGGTGTTAATATAAAAAATATCGCGATCCCCTTTTTCGTATTATATATATTAGCAGATATAGGCAGTATTCTTGGAGGTTATATGTCATCTGCATTTATTAAAAAGGGATGGTCCATCAATAGAGCCCGGAAAACAACATTGTTGATATGTGCCATTATTATTTTACCGGTTAGTTTGGTGGCGGTCTCAGAAATTAAGTGGTTGGCTATTTTTCTTATCGGGCTTGGAGCAGCAGGTCATCAGGCTTGGTCAGCAAACATTTACACTTTGGTTTCTGACGTATTTCCAAAAAAAGCTACTGCTTCGGTAATTGGCATTGGAGGAATGATTGGTGCTACCTCAGGAATTATTGCTGATATAGCCTTAGGTTCGGTTTTAGACAAAGCCAATAATTCAGGTTATTTTTGGGCATTTCTTATTGCCGGATCTCTTTATCTGTTTTCTTTATTAATTATTCACATTCTCATGCCAAAGATGACTCCTTTAGATGAAAATCTTAAAAAGATTGAATTAGTTGCTTTATAAATGTTCATTATATTCTTATTATCAAATAATTATGTAACAAAGAAAGCATAATAAATCATTAAAAACAGACCAATTGGGTTTTTTAAAAATCAAACTGTATATTTGTATTAAATATTAAAAAAAATTATAGGTGAAGCAGTCTATTCCGAATTTTTAAAAAGTAAATTAATAATGCAATTTAAAATTTAATAATTATGAGTTTTACACATGAAGTTGAAGGTATGATTTGTGTCGCTCAGGGAGCAAATCATGGTCCTGCCCCAATTCCAGAGGAGGGAAGATGGATAAAGGCAAAAGAAGTCAAAGACATTTCAGGTTTGACACATGGTGTTGGTTGGTGCGCGCCGCAACAGGGGGCATGCAAGTTAACATTAAATGTAAAAGAGGGTATTATACAGGAAGCATTGGTTGAAACCATTGGTTGCACGGGGATGACGCATTCTGCAGCCATGGCTGCAGAAATACTTTCCGGGAAAACCATTCTGGAAGCATTAAATACCGATCTTGTTTGTGATGCGATAAATACGGCCATGCGTGAGTTGTTCCTGCAAATTGTTTATGGGCGAACACAGACCGCGTTTTCTGAAGGTGGTCTTCCTATTGGTGCCGGACTTGAAGATTTGGGTAAAGGTCTGCGGGGCGTTACCGGAACATTATATGGAACCGTAGCCAAAGGTCCCCGTTACCTTGAAATGGCTGAAGGATATATTACAAAAATTGGTCTTGATGCAGGCAATGAAATTATTGGTTATGAATTTGTAAGCCTGGGCCGGATGATGGACATGATTAAAACCGGTACTGATGCCAACGAAGCATTGAAAAAAGCTTCCGGTAAATATGGACGTATTGATGAAGCAGTAAAAATTATTGACCCACGTAAAGAATAGGAGGAACAATTTATGCCATTATTTGAAAGTTATGACAGACGTATTAAACAAATTAATAAAGTACTTAGTTCGTACGGAATTTCTTCTATTGAAGAAGCCAGGAAAATTTGTGACAGAAAAGGTGTTGATGTTTATAAAATAGTAAAAGATATTCAACCTATCGCATTTGAAAATGCCATGTGGGCATATATCATGGGTGCTGCCATTGCCATAAAAAAAGGTCAGACAAAAGCAGCAGATATTGCAGCAACATTGGGAGAAGGGTTACAGGCTTTCTGCATTCCCGGATCAGTAGCTGATGACCGTAAGGTTGGAACGGGTCATGGGAATCTTGCGGCAATGTTGCTTCGGGAAGAAACCAAATGTTTTGCATTTCTGGCGGGTCACGAATCATTTGCTGCCGCCGAAGGTGCTATTGGTATAGCAAGATCTGCCAACCGCGTTAGAAAGGAACCCCTGCGGGTTATCCTGAATGGATTGGGTAAAGATGCTGCTAAAATTATATCACGTATCAATGGGTTTACTTATGTGCAAACTCAGTTTGATTATTTCACAGGTGAATTAAAAGAAGTTGCCCGCATTGCCTATTCAAAAGGAGACAAAGCAAAAGTAAATTGCTATGGAGCCGATGATGTACGTGAAGGTGTTGCGATCCTTCATAAAGAAGGAGTTGACGTGTCTATTACAGGAAACTCAACCAATCCGACACGTTTCCAGCATCCTGTTGCCGGTACTTATAAAAAAGAATGTATTGAGCAGGGGAAAAAATATTTTTCCGTTGCTTCGGGTGGGGGCACAGGTCGTACTTTACACCCTGATAACATGGGTTCCGGTCCTGCTTCATACGGGATGACAGACACCATGGGTCGTATGCACTCCGATGCGCAGTTTGCAGGCTCATCATCGGTACCTGCACATGTTGAAATGATGGGATTAATCGGAATGGGCAATAACCCTATGGTAGGTGCTTCGGTTTCCGTTGCCGTTGCCGTTTCCCAGGCTAACTGATCAGGTTTTTAATACCGGCTTCCGTGTCACCAGATGCAAAATAATGATCATTCATGAACCGGATGCCGGGTTAATTAAAAGAACGAACATAAATAAAGGCGGGTTGCGTTATTACAACTAACTTTTCAATTTTAATATTATTACATCGTTATCGGTAAGATTCTTTACGTTAAAAATGGAATTTTCTTTATTTGGTAATAAAACTTTGCGCTCAACGGCTGCATATTTTTTTAATCCGTATATGCTGTATGCTTTTATTAATTCCAATTCTATTCTGCTTTTTATTGTTTCCTTTAATTCATAATCCAATTGTGTTTTATTTATATCAGTAAATTCTTTAAGCTCATTATATAAAACATTTATAGTTACTTCACCCGATCTATGTACTATATAATGATACAGGCAATCATCCATACATAAAACATATTTATAACTGAATTTTTCTACTTGCATAAAGAATGACAAATAGTTTTCTAAATCATCACTATAATAATGATAAATTGAAATATCCGGATATTCAGACAATTCTTTACGCATTAATTTTTTTCTAATTTGTTTCGTTACTTTAGAATTCATCAAATTTTTTGTAATAAAATAAACCGTTATATTTTTATTATAATCCGGTAATCTTTTAAAAATAGGCGATAATATTATATTTTCCATCATATTTAATTTTGGGTTATAAAATGCAAAGTTAAAAATTTATTTATAATATTGATGGTCAAAGTACTGACTTTAAAGTCTGATTCAATATAATTTGTTAATAATTGGGTTTCATATAAAAATATCAAATTTCATGAGTGTTACAAAACACAAACGCAGCTTAATATATATCAAACATAAACGTCTAAAATTAGCTTCTTATAAACATCTTGTTAATAATATTCTGTCAAAAATCATATTATTACTCAATTTTAAGCAATATAAATTTGCTTTATACGTTTAAAATCCTTATCATTGTAATTGAATCAAATTAAAGTAAATTATTATGAAAAGTGAATTAATTGATGCTATAGCAAAAGTAGCTTCCAATGAATTCTTTACTTTAAAGCAATCAAATAAAATTTAATCCGGTAATCATATGGATAATAACATTGATAATCTTAGAAAACTGATTGAAAAAATCAAGACCATCGGATTCTTTGATCGGATTTTTAATTGGCAAAAAATCAAAGAGCAACTGGTTGATGCTGTTGCTGACTTACAAAAAATTATTTCAAACGCGGAAAATCTGAATGAAATTAATTTAAAACTTGAAGCAACAAATTCAGGGTTATCAAAAGACCTTGAGTTATCAAATGCAAATAACATCAAACATTCCGGTGAAATTGAAAATTACAAAATTTTAAATAAGGAGATTACAGATAAACTGAATAATTTGAACTCAGACCTTTCAGCAAGAGATGTTAAGATTGAAAATTTTAATCAGAAAATAATTCAACTTGAAACATCAAATATGCTTCTTGCACAAAAAAACGAGCAACTTTCAGCAGACAATCAAATATATTCTGAAACAGCAGCGACAAATAAAGAAGCTTTAAACAAAATTACTGAAAGGAAAAACCAACTTGAAAACTCAAATGGATTACTTTCTCAAAGAAATGACCAGTTAATAGCTGAGAATAAAATTTACTCAGAAGAAAATGCAAAAAATATAGAATCCATAAGTAAAATTACAGAAAGGAAAAATCAACTTGAAATTGATATTGTAAGCATATCTAAAGATTTGGCAACTTTGCAGGATGAAAGAGATATTCTTAAACAGAAAAACATACAACATACAGCGGAAGAGGACAATAGAAAAATAAAATTTGAAAATGATATGGCTACGTTAAATTCAATTAAAGAACAAATTCAGAATGACAGGAATAAAGAACTTGAAGAAAGGAATAGTGATGAACTTGAAAGAATTAAAAAATTAAAGGAGACATGGAGTAAGCACCAGGAGAAAGCAAAGGGTTTAATAAAAAACATTTGTAATAAACATACTATCGAATACATAGATAAAGTTCCTTTCCGGGGGGAACCGGATAACACACTTAGAATCTGTGACGAGTTTGTGATTTTTGATTCCAAGAGTCCTGCAACAGATGATTTGACAAATTTTCCCAACTATCTCAAAGACCAGGCGGAAAAAGCTAAAAAATACGCCAGACAAGAGGGCGTAAAGGCAGACATATTCTTTGTTGTTCCTTCAAATACTTTGGAAAAGTTATCACAGTTTGTTTTCAATCTCGCGGACTATAATGTTTTTGTTATTTCAGTTGATTCCTTAGAGCAAATTATTTTGAGCCTGAAAAAAATTGAAGAATATGAATTTGCAGAACAACTTAGTCCGGAAGAGAGGGATAATATATGCAGAGTTCTTGGTAAATTTGCTCATCTGACTAAAAGAAGAATTCAGATTGATAGTTTTTTTGCCAAACAATTTATTGAATTGGCTTACAAGTCAGAATCTGATTTGCCCAAGGATATTTTTGAAAAAGTTGTATCATTTGAGAAATCTGAAAAGTTAAATCCACCTATAGAAAAAAGAGCAAAAGTCATTAACATCAAAGAACTTGAAAAAGAAACGGAACAGTTAAACAATGAAGCTTCGGCTAAAGGAATTGAAATAAACGACATTAAAATTTCATCAGGAATCAATGAGTTGCAGCTCTACAAAAATGACACTTCAAAATGAAAAGTTAAAAAATAGCTGCTATTCTGAACAAAATTGTATTTTTACAAATCAGAAAGAAGAGTCGTGTATACTCAACAGACTGACATCATGACTTTATAAAAGTAATACAATGGGAAGACATATTTTAAAAATCATTGTTATTTTGGCGGTACTTGCTTATTCATGTAAAAAGGAAACAAGCACGCCATCATGGGCTGCAGTAAATTCCGGTTTCCCGTCTATAGATGAACAGGGTGATTTCACTACTATAAATACATTAGCCATAAGCGGTAACAACATTTTTGCCGGAACAGATAGTGGCATGTATTTGTCAACAAATAAAGGAAACAATTGGACTTCCATCAATTCAGGATTGCTGGCAAATCCTATAAATATCCTTTCATTAGCCATCAGCGGGAGCAATATTTTTGCAGGGACTTATAATGGTGTGTATTTGTCTTCGAACAATGGAAAAAGCTGGACCGCGGTGAACAATGGGTTTCCAATTAATCAAATAAATTCATTAGCCATCAGTGGTAGTAGTATTTTTGCAGGTACAAATGGTATGGGAGTTTATATGTCATCAAATAATGGAAGCAGTTGGTCTGCCGCAAATACCGGATTGCAAGGAAACTCTTTAGTCACCGTTGCATTAGCTGCAAACGGGAGCAATATTTTTGATGCGACTTCTAATGGCGTGTATATCTCTTCAAATAATGGAAATAATTGGACTGCAATAAATTCCGGGTTTCTTGCAAATACTTCCTTATATTCATTAACCATAAGCGGGGGTACTATTTTTGCCGGAACGAATACCGGCATTTATTTGTCTTCAAACAATGGAAATTCCTGGATTCCCATGGATAAAGGTTTAACGGACAGTACATCTGTCTACGCAATAGCCGTAAGCGGAACTGACATATTTGCCGGGGCTGGTTTTAACGGGTACGGGATATATTTTTCTTCAAATGGCGGAAGTACCTGGAAATCAATGAATTCAGGATTTGTATCAAATATTGTTGTAAACTGTATTGCATATGACAATACATATGTATATGTTGGAACATATCTTAATGGAGTTTACAAGCAATTATTGTCCGCTTTTTAAGGAATAAAAAAAATAAAATAATAACAACATAATATAAAAAACAGAAAAGAAATGAAAAAAACATTTTTTATATTTTTATTTTTGGGTGTCATTTTTTTTTCATATTGTAAAAAGGATTCCGGGACCTCATTTCCATCTCAATCTTTCATCGTTAATGCCACAAGTAAAACAAAATGGGTCTATTTTTCTTTTGTCACAAATGATACGGTAAATATTTCCAATCCCAGAAATTCAACTGCCTGGGATCTTGCTTTCAAAAACTTTTATATACGAACGAATAGTGGTCTTTCAGGAAAAGGCAAGGGAGGTGCTGACAGTTGTTATATGGATAATCAAGCTGGGTTTAATTCATATGTAACAGTAAGCGATACGATCACTTTTCAGATTGATAAGTGGGGATTGACCAATTATATGGGATTTATTAAAGATACTCTTAATCCGGTATTGAATAACTGGTATACATTTGATAAAAATACAGATAAGTATATACCAACCAATTCTATTTTTGTCATCAGAACCGCACTGGGGAATTATGCGAAACTATGGGTTCAGAGTTATTATAATATTGGTGATTCTGCAGTCGGATATATGAACCTGAAGTATGCTTATCAATCAAATGGATCAAAAAACTTTTAACCCGGATAGGTTCGTGGTTATAAAAAAGATTTCTGTTGTTGATAACTATTTCATTTGAACATAATAACAAATTAATGGTAAAATTGTTGTTAAGTGTAAACAGATATCAGGTTAGAAAGTAAACCGATGTTAAAAATGCTTTTTCAGAAACAATATTTGTGAAATATTTTGTATAATTGTATGAAGTGATCATGAAGAATTGTTGCAGACTAAATGAATAAATTTTGAGTATGAGCAAACAGTATATAAAAATATGGATGATAATTATAGTTTTAATGGGTTCGGTTCCTATTTTATATGGTCAGATTAATAACGCCACTATAAAAGAGAGTCGTTCAGAAGGAGCTGTAAAAACACATCATGGATTGAAAAAAACACTTAAAAAAATAAAAACTAAAGATTATAACATAGTAGAAAAGGCATTAAAAAAAGAAAGTAAAATCCTGAAATTTAATGATATTAGTATTTACAATGGGTTTCATAACAACATCTTTCTTTCAACATTTTCAAAATTTAAAAAAAATAAATTTAAAAATATTTATTCAGGTTTATATATGTTCAAGTCACTTAAAACTGTTCCCGGGAAAATAAATCCACTTGAAAATATTTCAATAAAAAGTACATTAAATACAAATTCTGATATTTGGACCATATCTGGTGTGAAAATGGTTGAAAATATAAATAGTGAACAATATAATGATAAATCAAAATCAAATAATTTTGAGATAGATTATTTTAAACTTGGCATCATATTCTATTTATCAGGTGATGAATTATATGATATCTTAATAGACTAATTGTATATACTTCCAGTTAACAGTTAATTCGGGTTGGAGCAATAAAACTTCCGTAAAGCCGTTTTTCAAAAGACTTTAAATTGTAAATCAAATGCACATGAAAAGAGTCGTGTTTTATACAGGGATTGTGATATTCAGTATTTTAATTATATTAAATTCTTGTAAAAAGGATACGTCATCTGGTTCATTTAATACTGAATTATTAACTAATGGAGAATGGCAATTGACCGGTTTAACTGTAAACCCTGCTTTTAGTTATTCAGGATTCCTTTCAATAAGCAATCTATATAAGTATCTGGATTCCTGTCAAACTGATATTTTTTTTATTTTTAACACTTTAAACGATGATAGTACGATTATTCAGAATGAAGGTACGACTAAATGTAATGCATCCGTTTCTCAGACAGAGGTAATTGGCACATGGTCTCTGAATTCAAAAAAGAACGTTTTAATAATAAATGATACGACTGCCAGTTTTGAGATAATAAACGTACTTGGGTCTCTTAATCTTTTTAATGGTTATATGAATATTATTGCACTTACAGCTTCCACATTACAAACCACTGTGGTAGAAGAAGCCAATACAAATGTAAAATATACATTTACGCTTACTTTTAAAAATAAAAATTAACTGTACCCACTCCTGTTACCAGCAAAAACGCGGAACAGTCAAAAGAACCTGTTGTTATTATCAAAAATCATGTTATAACAGCATTTTAAACCAAAAAATTTGTTTTTTATTCTTAAAATCTTTATAATTGTGTATGTTTAACCATTTAAAAATTTTAAGAGATGAATAAAGCCGAATTAATTGACGCTATCGCGAAAGAAGCTAAAATTGCTAAAACAGAAGCAAATTCTGTAATTGATGCTACAACAAAAGCTATCACCAGCGCTTTGAAAAAAGGAGACAAAGTTACATTAGTTGGTTTTGGCACTTTCTCTGTTGCGAAAAGAGCTGCCAGAAAAGGTCGTAATCCCCAGACAGGTAAGGAACTCAATATTCCTGCAAAGAAGGTTGCTAAATTCAAAGCCGGGAGTGAATTGGCACAGGTTGTGAAGAAATAATTTTTTGCTGTTGGGCAAATTAAAGCGATCATTCGATCTAAAATCCTGATTTATACAATCGGGATTTTTTTGTTTTTAAAATTCGGGTTTTTTAAGAAATACCTGTAATTTTAGGTACAAAATTTGAGTATAATCTAATATGTTAACATAAATACATGAATAAGAAGCTTATATTATTTATTTCAATTCTCTTGATTCATTTACTTAGCCAGGCTCAGACTGACTCAATTAATACATATTTTAATGATGATATGAGAATTAGTAATGAATCATCTGATGCTGTTAATAAATATTTTGTAGAAGAGATAAATGGGAATATAATATATGGAAACAGTGTGTACGTGTATAATTCATATTTATTGATTGATGATAAAAAAATAGAATTATCGGATGTTATTTCTTATCAGGATAAAAGCGGATATTACGTACTTGCACCAGATGAAAAAAAAGGATTTAATGTGTTCGCTAAAAGAATAATTAAAGGCAGAATAGCCGTTTATAAATACAACCTGTTCAGAAGAACAAATACTTATTATATAAAGGATAACGCTGAAACAAAAGCATTAACTTATAAAAATCTGAAAATTGATTTAATTGATAATCAAGAAAGTATGAAATATCTTTACCGAAGCAGAATTGAAAAAAATATAGCCTTTTGTAGTGAAATAGTGATTATTATTGGAATTATAGCAATAACAATAGCATATATTCCATTAGATATATTTGGTGTATCGGCGATAGTTTCATATTGTATTTTTACATCATTAGAAGACCGAAGTATTTTGAAAGCAATAAAAGTATATAATAGAAATGCCCAATCCTATAATTGATATGTATATAATATAAAATCAACAAGTTAATATAAGTTAGCATGAAAGACTTTAGTAGATAAAAGACAGAAGGTGGAGAATGAATGGCAATAAAAAATTCATTCAGAGATAGAATACTTTAATTTTTTTAAATGATATTTGTTACGGGAGAAGCTAGAAGATAAGAGAAGTTAAGAAGAAAGAAAAGAAACGTAAATTAAAAAATCTTATATGAAAAAAAATACATTTTTAATAATGCTTTTAATAATTCCGATTATAAATTGTTATAATCAAACTAGTGAGGAGTCCTTCAAAAGCGGTAAAGAAAAAGATTCTTTAAAAGACTACAATGGTGCCATATCAGACTTCACAAAAGCTATCGAATTAAAATCAGACTTTGTGGATGCTTATTATGACAGGGGATGTGCAAAAATTTCTCTAAATGATTATCAGGGAGCTATAGCAGATTTTACAAAAGTGATAGAGATTAAACCGAACGATGCAGAGGCTTTTCATATAAGAGGCCTTTCAAAAGATGCTTTAAAAAGCTATCAGGAAGCTATAGCAGATTTTACTAAAGCGATAGAGATTAAACCTGACTATGATGATGCTTATTATAGCAGAGGATATACAAAGAATGAGATAAAAGACTATCTGGGAGCCATAGCGGATTTTACAAAAGTAATAGAGCTGAAACCGAATGATGAAGAGGCTTTTCATTTAAGAGGTTTTTCAAAAGATGCTCTAAAAGACTATCAGGGTGCAATAGCTGATTACACAAAAGCGATAGAGATTAAACCAGACTATGAAGATTCTTACTATAACAGAGGAGTTGCAAAGGAAAATCTGAAAGATTATCAGGGAGCCATAGCTGATTACACCAAAGCAACAGAGCTAAAACCTGACGATGTTGAAGCATTTTATAACAGAGGGAATACAAGTTATTCAATAAAAGACTATCAAAAAGCAATAGATGATTATACCAAAGCAATTGTAATTAATCCAAACTATGAAGATGCTTATTTAAACAGGGGTTTTGCTAAAAACACCATACTGGATTATCCGGGAGCCATAGCTGATTACACCAAAGCGTTGGAAATTAAGCCAGATGACGAAAGGGTTTATATTCAAAGAGGACTAACAAAAGACATTCTAAAAGATTATGATGGAGAAATAGAAGATTATACCAAAGTGATAAAGATTAATCCAAATAATGCAGAATCATTTTATAACAGAGGAATAGTAAAAATAAAAAATGGGCAAAAAGACGGATGTTTTGATTTAAATACAGCTGAGGAATTAGGATCTTTTGAGGCATTAGAAGCGATAAAAAAATATTGTGAATAATAAAAAATTAATCCTAAGATAAATTAAATCAGTCCTATACAAAAAAAATTAAACAAATGAAAAGATTCTATATTATCATCGTTATTATCGCGTTGGGCAATTTAAATATTTTTACACAAAATACGACCTGGGTTTGGCAAAATCCGTTACCCCAGGGCAATGATTTACAATCTGTGTATTTTGCTAATTCCAATATTGGTTATGCTGTTGGAGATGTTGGTACAATTCTGAAAACGACTCAGGGGGGTACAAGCTGGATCATTCAGACAAGCGGGACAAAAAATGATTTATATTCAGTTTATTTCACCGATTCTATGACAGGTTATGCCGTTGGCGACAGCGGAATAATTTTAAAAACAACCAATGGTGGAAATAACTGGATGTCACAAACAATCGGGAAAGCTGATTATTTATTCGCGGTGTATTTTACGGGTGCTGATACGGGTTATATTGTCGGACAGGATTCTTTGGGTTATGGATTATTTCTTAAAACTAATAATGGGGGTTCAACCTGGATATCCTCAGAAGTATCAGTTTCCGGGGGTTTCTATTCCGTTTATTTTACGAATTCAATTACGGGCTATGCTGTTGGAGTAGATGTTTCTGGCTATGGGTCAATTCTTAAAACGATCAATGGCGGGTCATCATGGACAGCACAAATAGCTACCGGAACATTTAATCCTTTAAATTCTGTTTATTTTACAGATCCCAATAC
>Ga0182030_10011504_pt1 | contig 17849 bp, 12 predicted proteins | sample 812S3MmetaG_FD_121299 | JGI IMG/M metagenome (GOLD analysis project Ga0182030, IMG submission 121299) | Permafrost microbial communities from Stordalen Mire, Sweden - 812S3M metaG (Illumina Assembly) | ecosystem: Environmental > Terrestrial > Soil > Wetlands > Permafrost | place: Sweden...
CGAGTGCCCCATCTGCGGCGAGCACCGCACCATTACCGCGCTCATCGATTATCATCAGTTTTGCGGGGTGCCCAATCCCAAACAGCCTGCTCCCGCGGAGGAGACCAGAGTGAACGACGGCGAAATCGACGTTACCGAATTGAAAGCCAAGCTCGACCGAGGCGACGACTTTGTGCTGATCGATGTGCGCGAACCGCACGAATACCGGATCGCCAGCATCCCCGGATCCCGGCTCATTCCGCTTGGCGAATTTCCCAAGCACGTGGGCGAGCTCGACCCCAATGCCGAAATCGTGATCCATTGCAAGATGGGCGGCCGCAGCGCCCGCGCCTGCGCCGTCCTCCGCCAGGCAGGCTTCGAAAAGGTCTACAACGTGAAGGGCGGCATCCTGGCCTGGAGCGATAAGATCGACCCCAGCGTTCCCAAGTATTAATTCGGCCGCCTTGGGGCGGTGAGTTCTAACAGATATCTCAATCCTGATGCGTGCCCACCACGCTGACCAGTTCCTCGATGTGAGTGCGTGTGGTTTCGACCTGGCGGCTCATTTCGGACGCGCTTTCGGCCGTGCGTTGCGCATTGGCCACGTTATTCTGCGTAACCGACTCGATGCGGGAGATCGCCTGGCCGATGTTGGCGATGCCGCGGGACTGCTCTTCGCTGCTGGCGGCGATTTCCGCCACCGCCTGGCTGCCGCTGGCAACCTTGGCCGAGACTTCGCCGAAGGCCACGTGCGTCAGAGAAACGATGGCCACTCCCTGCTTGACGTCGCTAATGGTTTTCTCGACTATTTCCGCGCTCTCGCGGGCCGCGTCGGCGGCGCGATGAGCCAGCGAACGGACCTCATCGGCAACCACGCTGAATCCCGCCCCGGCCTCGCCGGCACGCGCGGCTTCCACGGACGCATTCAAAGCCAGGATATTGGTGTGAAAGGCGATCTCGTCGATACTCTTCAGCACCGCGGCCACCTGGTTGCTGGACTTGGTAATCTCCTTCATGGATTGGGTGAGGTCGTTCATCGCGTGAGCGGCCTTGTCGGCGGTTTGCATGGCTTCGCGCATGAGCCCGTCGGCTTGTTTGGCACGGTCGGCGTTCTGGCGGGTGGTGGCGGAAATCTCTTCGAGCGAAGCCGACGTCTCCTGTATGCACGCCGCCTGTTCCTGGGCATCCTTCGCCACTACCTGGCCGGATTTCGACATTTCACCGGATGCGTGCGCGGCTTCCGCGGCCGCTCCCTTCACCCCGTGGATCACTCGCAGGATGGGACCGGTTATCGCGCGGTGAATGGTCATGTTAACGATGATTCCGGCGATCAGCACGGTGATCCCGAAGACGATCAGGGCGACCCACCGTTGGCTGGCCGAATTCGTCTGTACAACGCCCAACTGCCGTTTCAGATCGCTGGAACACTGGTCCTTGAGGGTCTTCAAAGAGGTCGTGATTTCGTCCTTGCGCGCCGCCAGCCCCTGCACCCGCTGCTGGGTATCGGCGGTCATCTCTTTACTGGACAGCATGGTGCCATAGACCGTCCGCGCATCCCTTAGGAACTGATCGGCGGTGGAGGCCAACTGGCCGGCTTGCCCGGTACGCTCGGCCGAAAGGCCGCCGATGGCCGCCAGTGCGTGGAGCCCCTCGACCATTTTGCGCCCGTCTTCGGCGGCGCGGTCGAGCCCATCCGCATCCTGTATGACGACGGCATCGCTGAAACCCTTGACCGCGCCCTGGAACGCGGTCTCGGCCGCCTGGCTCTGTTGGGCCGCCGGGAACAGGGCGTCCGAGGTGGCCCGCATGGTGGATTCGGTATTCAGCCCCTCCACCTGGCCCAGCACGGTAGCCAAGACGTAGCCTAAGACGAAGATTCCGATGCTGAGCCATATCTTGACGGTGATATTGAGGCGCTTCATTGAGTTCTCTCCCGTAGTTTGACCGCGTTCATTTCACTTCCAGCGTCTTAACGCCGGCGGTCGCGGTTCCGGCGGCGACGTAGCCAATGGCACCCTTGGTCTTGGCGACATAGCTAACCATGTCTCCATCCGACGCGAGCGCTTTTGGCATGGACGCTTTGCCCGTAAAGACCAGGCTGCGGTAGTAGGTTTCGAACGCGGAGTCGGTCTTGCCCACGTACTCCTTCAGGAAGGCTTCGTGAGTCGCGCCGCCTTTGAGCAGCACCGGCTCGACGTGGCTTCCGTCGGAAAGCGAAGTCTTGGTCGCTAGAAACACGCCTTTGATCTCGTCGGCCGAAACCGACGATGCCCCGACGCTGGAATTCGCGATCACCTTGAGATCAGCCGCCGATGCGTTCAGCGGACAGAATGCCGGAACCAGAAAAGCAATTGCTATATATTGGATGCGTCTCATCAAAGTTCCCTTTCGATACCTATTTAGGCCACTCATAAGTGGTAGCCCAGCCTGATTACGAGGAGCCGTGTGTCCGGTTTCAGTCCGTCGGCGTTTGGGGCGACGTAAAAGCCGCGGCTTACGGTTGCGCTGGGCATAGTGCCGTTCATGAAGTGCCCTTCGATCTTGAGGTCCAAGTAGCTCCGCAAATCCAGGCGAACAGCGATAGCCTGATCGAACACGTGATTCAGGGGATCGCTGTGGAGATAGGCCCAATTGTAATAAAAGCGCGAGCAATACGTGCCCACCTCGATGAGCTTCGTCAAGCGATAGGAGGCAGCCACGTAACCGCTGCGCATATCCTTGTCGGTTGGAGCCGATGCGACACCGCTGGAGTTGGTGGTTGTGGTATCCATGATCTCGCGACGGTACTCTCCGTCGAACCGAAAGCCGCCCAGCGTATACTCCGTGTAAAATGCCGCGGTATTATCTTTGTCGGTCCAGATGCGAAAAGGTATCTTAGTGGCAACATAGGAGCCGGTGGTGGTGGGGTCCTGAACGATATACGAGGAGCCGGCCAGCAGACCTTTCAGCGGCGTGTTCCAGCGCAAATCCGCCCCGTATACCGGCCCGTTGTAGGAGTCGATGTGCCGAGTGCTAGAAGCGGTAGAAGGAACGACGATAGAAATACCATTCGGGTCGGTACCCTGTTTGCCCGAGGTCTCCAAAGCATAGACATAGCCACCGTTCATATCGTCGGGGCGCTGGCCTCCATAGACGGTGTAGCTCAAGCCCCCGAGTTTTTTCAATTCTATATTGCCGTAGATGTCGCCACCCAGGTGACTGATCATGGAGCCGCGCTGGTCGAGCGAGTACGTCGATTGCGGGAGCAGAGCCCAGGTGTGGAGGAACTCCATGTCCTGGGTGTCGTTGAACAGGCCAAGAGTAGTCTTCACCTTCCCAACACGAACTCCCAGCCAGTCCTTAAACCTGTAGTCGGCTACCGCCCAATCCAGCGCGGGCTGCCAATTGCCGAGTTTGCCGAGGTTGCGGTCGTAGATCTGGGCTCCCACGCGGAAGTTATCGGTGATCTGGGTGGACACGTTCGCCCCGAAGTCCGTGAAGGCAAAGCTTCCCCGGCTAGTGTCCGTGGTCATATAGTTGTTGTCATTCGAGTACATGAAGCCTTGCGAGGCAAAGCTGTGAACCTGTACGGGTAACCCGTCGACCTTGAAATCGAATTGCGCGCGCATTACGGCGGGCACCGCGCACAGCAACGCTGCAAGCACGGATGTCTTCGTTATGGAATGCATTTAACTCTTTCCCTTCGTTACGTTTCTCTGCGGCTGCGGTGGCACCGCTTCCGGTGTCCGCTCCGCGCGGCTCAATCACTCATATCGGCGGAGAAATGTTACAACGTGAGGGTAGAAAGCTACTTAGCATGCGTCCTGGGACCAGAATACTGGTCTCGATGGACCGCGCGGTCCGTCGCTTACAGCCCAAGAGTACCGAGTGTCGAGGACCGGTGCTCGGGCGGAGCCATGTTCCGCCCCTGCGCCCCACTCTTTAGGTCCCAAGCCGTCAGCATGATTCTCTATTTCACTTCCAGCGTCTTAACGCCGCCGGTCGCGGTTCCGGCGGCGACGTAGCCAATGGCGCCCTTGGTCTTGGCGACGTAGGCAACCATGTCGCCGTCCGACGCGAGCGCTTTTGGCATGGACGCTTTGCCCGTAAAGACCAGGCTGCGGTAGTAGGTTTCAAACGCGGAGTCGGTCTTGCCTACGTACTCCTTCAGGAAGGCTTCGTGAGTCGCGCCGCCTTTGAGCAGTACCGGCTCGACGTGGCTTCCGTCGGAAAGCGAGGTCTTGGTAGCGAGGAACACGCCTTTGAGCTCGTCGGCCGAGACTGAGGATGCTCCTACACTGGAATTGGCAATCACCTTGAGGTCGGCCGCATGGACCGTTTGCGCGACGAAGAAGCAGGTCGCCGCCGCCAGGAGGAAAGAATGCAGATTTTTCATATCGTTCACCGTATCTGTCGCCGCGCCCCAATCACAGGTGGTACCCCAGCCGAATCACCAGCAGGTGAGTATCGGGCTGCAAGCCGTTCGCGTTCGCGGCCACATAGAATCCGCGGTTGATGGTGGCGCTGCGCATAATACCTTCCATGAAATGCCCTTCGACTTTGAGATCCAGGAAGTTCGTCAGGTCCACGCGCGCAGTGGCCACACGATCGAAAATGTAGTTTGAGGGATCGTCGTGAGGGGAAGCCCAATCGTAGTAGAAGCGCGAATAGTACGAGCCCACCTCCAGACGTTTCATCAGCCGATAGGAGAGGGCCACGTAGCCGCTGCGAATATCTTTGCCGCTGGGGGCGTTCCAGGCGCCGGTCGAGGTGTTTGACGTGCTGACCAGGATCTCACGGCGATACTCGCCGTCGAAGCGCAGGTTTCCAATAGTGTATTCCAGGTAGTTCGCCAGGGTATGGTCCTTGTCGTCATTCCTGTCCCCCGCGATAAGGAATGGGTTTCCGGTGGCCCTATAGATGCCCTTGGTGGTCGTGTCCTGGTCGAAAAACGTAGTGCCAGCCATTAATCCTTTGACCGGCGTATTCCATCGCAAGTCGGCGCCGAATACCGGGCCGGTAGAGGAGTTGACTTTCCTACTGGTATTCGGAACAACGTTGGTGATTCCGTTCGCGGCCCTTGTCCCAAGCGAGGTGTCCAAGGAGTAGGGGTAACCATCCTGCGAATCGTAGGGGCGCTTGCCGCCGTACACGGTATAGCTCAGTCCTCCCAGTTTTTTGATCCCGATGTTGCCGTAGATGTCGCCGCCCTCGTGCGCGATGATGGAGCCGCGCTGGTCGAGCGGGTACACCGACTGCGGCATCAGCGCCCAGGTCTGGAGGAACTCCATGTCCTGGGTATCGTTAAACAGGCCGAGGGTGGTCTTCACTTTCCCCGCGCGGATGCCGAACCAGTCCTTAAACCTGTAGTCGGCTACCGCCCAGTCCAGCGAGGGCCGCCAATTGCCGAGTTTACCGAGGTTGCGGTCGTAGATCTGGGCTCCCACGCGGAATTTATCCGTGACCTGGGTGGACACGTTCGCCCCGAAATCCGTGAAGGCGAAGCTTCCCTGGCTGGTGTTCGTAGTCAGGTAGTTATTGTCATTCGAGTACATGAAGCCTTGCGAGGCAAAGCTGTGGATCTGGACTTGGCGTCCGTCGAGCGTGAAATCGAATTGCGCGCGCATTACAGCAGGGACCGCGCACAGCAGCGTTGTGAGCAAGGCTGTTTTGAAGATTGAGTACATTTGCCGATGATTTCCTTTATTACCTTTAATCGCGGCTGCGGCGGCGCCGTTTCCGGTGTCCATCCCGCGCCGTTCACTTCTCCTTATCGGCGGAGAACTGTTACAACGTGAGACTGGAAAGCTACTTAGCCTGCGCCCTGGGACCTGAATACCGGTTTCGATGGGCTGCGGGTTCTGGAAGTTACAGCCCGGGAGTACCGTGTGAGGCAGGCAACATGCTCCGCCAGGCGCCGCGCTTCCTCGCTCCAGGACGCAGTTCACCGCAGCGTTCATTTCACTTCCAGCGTCTTAACGCCCGCGGTCGCAGCTCCGGCACTGACGTAGCCAATGGCGCCCTTGGTCTTGGCGACATAGCCAACCATGTCGCCATCCGAAGCGAGCGCTTTGGGCATGGACGCTTTGCCCGTAAAGACCAGGCTGCGGTAGTAGGTTTCAAACGCGGAGTCGGTCTTGCCTACGTACTCCTTCAAAAAGGCTTCGTGAGTCGCGCCGCCTTTGAGCAGTACCGGCTCGACGTGGCTTCCGTCGGAAAGCGAGGTCTTGGTAGCTAGAAACACGCCTTTGAGCTCATCGGCCGAGACCGACGACGCTGCCACGCTGGAATTGGCGATTACTTTAAGGTCCGCGGCATGAACCCACGCTGTGCCCCAGAAGCTCACACCCCAAATGATGAAGAAACAGGATAGATGTCTCATGATTTGTGCCTTTGCCCCTTTCGTCCAGCTTCTCTAGAAGTTCCAGCCGGTCCGGACCAGCAAGAGATTTGTGGTCGGTTTCAAGCCCTGGAGATTGGTTGCCGTGTAGAAACCGTCCGGGTACATGCCGGGGGCGCCGTAGCCATCCATAAAGTGACCCTCCACCTTCACGTTCCAGAACTTGGTTAGATCCACCCTCGCGGTGACGACCTTATCGTAGAGATGCCGGTCGGGCGCACTCTGGCTCGGCGATTCGACCAGACCCGCCATCGTATCTACCCACGCAACCGCCCAGCGGGAATAGTAGGAGCCGACTGCAAGGCGCTTTGAGATCCGATACTCGGCCGACGCGTACCAGCCCCGGACGTCCGTAGTCACTTCCCAGGTATTGCCGAAGATGTCTTCGTCGCGCCAGTATCTGCGGTACTCGCTGGCGAGCCGCAGCTTGCCGACGGTGTATTCGCCATAAAACTGGTTGGTCCAGTCCCGGTTGGAATGCTCCTCATACGCCATGCTAAACGGCGCCTCACCGGGGAAGGCGAGTGTCCAAGTACCCTTGCCGGTAATGCTCTCGCCCATATGCGCGGAGCCCACGACGAGGCCCTTGAGGGGCGTGTTCCATCGCAAATCCGCGCCGACCTGGGGACCTCCGTAGCTGGTAAGATTCCCTCCGGTAGCGGTCAACATGTACGGATATCCACCGTACTTGCTGTCCTGGCGCAAGCCCCCGAAGACGGTATAGGAAAAACTGCCCAAGTTCTTGATCGGAACCGAGCCGTAGATGTCGCCTCCGGTGTGATGGATGGTGGCGTCGCGAAGGTCAGTGGGGTAGACAGACTGGGGTTGCAGCGCAAAGGTGTGGAGGAAATCCATATCCTGGGTGTCGTTTTCCAGCCCGAACACGGTCTTGACAATGCCGCCGCGAAAACCGAGCCAGTCTTTGTATCTGTAGTCGACCGTGGCCCAATCCAACTCCGGGTGCCATTTGCCCAGTTGGCCGAAATCGCGGTCGTACACCTGCACTCCGATGCGAAGTTTGTCGTTGATACGGACCGAGACGTTGGCACCGACATCGGTCATGTTGAAACTGCCCTGACTGGTATCCATGGTCAGGTAGTTGTTCGTGTTCGAGTAGGCAAACCCTTGGGACGCAAAGCTGTGTACCTGTACGGGCAGGCCATCGAGCGTGAAATCGAATTGCGCGCGCATTACGGCGGGCGCCGCGCACAGCAACGCTGTGAGCAAAGTTGTCTTCGTCATGGAATGCATTTGTCGCTCGCTTTCTTTGTCGATTTGTGATCGGGGGAAGGGACCGCTTCCGGCGCCTATCCGCGCCGCTCAGTCCTCCAATCGGCGGGAAAATGTTGCGACATTAGGGCAAGAAGTTACCTGGCCCGCGGCGTGGGACTTGTGTACCGGTTCGATGGACCCCGTGGTCTGGCGGTAACAGGGCCGGAGTGCTCTATGTGGAAAGACCGGGCGGGTGACGCGTGATGCTCCTTTGAAATACCCCTGCATTATCCCGCGCGGGTACGCTTACATTTGGTCATCGGCGGGAATATCGAAATTCACCAGGTCTCCCCGGAAGCCGTGGGTCTTCCACGCCCCGTAGGCGATTCCGGCGGCCATCCAGACGCTGCCGGCGATGCGCGCGGTACGGCTCAGGTTCAGCCAGAGCAGCAGGCACACCGCGAATCCCAGCAAGGGAGGGATCAGGTTCCGCAGTTGTTTTTCCGGCTCCCGGACGTAGTAACGCACAAAGGCCGCCGCGTTCACGCCCATGAAGGCAATCAGCGCCCCGAAGTTCAGCATCTGCGCGCCCAAATCGAAATCCAGGATGAAGGCGCCGATCAGGCTGACGATACCGACGAACACCACGTTGTTGCGGGGGACGTGCCGCTTGGGCTCGATGGCGCCGAAAAACGATTTGGGCAGGGCGTTGCTTCGGCCCATGCCGAACAGCAGCCGGGCGGCGCCAAGCTGCGCGCCCATTCCGGAACCGAAATTGGCCAGCACCAGCGTGAATCCCACGATCGCGAATAGCGGCGCCCAGGTCCGCCCGGCCACGTAGACGAAGGCCGTGGTTTCGTCCGGGAACGGTTCCGACGCCGGCCACGCCAGTTGCGCCGCGTACACTTCCGCGGTGGAAAGCAGGCCGATCACGACGCAGGTGAGCACCGTCGCCAGCAGAATGTTGCGGCGCGGGTTCTCGGCTTCCTCCGACAGGGTGGAGATGCCGTCGAATCCGATGTAGGTGAGAACGGCGATGGAAGTGCCGCCCAGCACGGCCCCGGAGCTAAATGTCGCGGGGTCGAAAAACGGCCGCGTAAAGAAACCCACGCCGCCGTGCGGGTGCCCGAAAATGTAGCGGGCCGCGCAGACCAGAAAGATGGCGACTACCGCTCCCATTCCGGCCGCGAGCCCGGCATTCAATTTGGCGGAGGTGCGGATCCCTTGAATGTTCAGTCCCGTGAACAACAGCGCGCACAGGGTCGCCCAGCCCCAATAGGGCACGGCGGGCGCGAAGTCATGCGCCTGCCGGCTCACCCAAACGATGCAGATCATGGGATTCAGCATGTAGTCCATCACCATGCTCCATCCCGTCACATATCCCAGCGCGGGGTTGATCTCGCGGCCCACGTAGGTAAATGCCGAACCGGCGCTGGGGTATGCGCGCGCCATTCTTCCGTAGCTGATGGCAGTGAATAACATCGCCACCATGGCGATCATGATGGTGGTCGCCACGTGACCCCGGCCGCGATCGCTTAGCACGCCGAAGACCGACATGGGCGCCGTCGGCTGGATCACGATCACGCCGTAAAGGATCAGGTCCCACAAACCCAGGGCGCGCCGCAGACGGACCGTTTCAGTCGATGGACCGGTCATGAGGAGTCGCTTGTCCCTTCCAGTGCCCGGTCAGTAGCCCTTCTGCTTATCGACCACGTTGATCAGCGGCTTGCCCTCCACGAACCGCTTCAGGTTTTCCTTGGCCGTGTCGATCATCCGTTCGCGGTCGTGATCGCTGCGGCCGGCGATATGCGGAGTGACGATCACATTGTCGAACTTCCACAGCGGATGGCCCTTGGGCAGCGGCTCCGGATCGGTAACGTCCACGCCCGCCCCCGCCAGCCGCTTCTCGTCCAGCGCCTTCACCAGGCCGTTCATGTCGTACAACCCGCCGCGGCTCACCACGATAAAATACGAGTCCTGTTTCATCAGGCTGAACTCTCGCGCCCCCATCATTTTATGGCTCTGGGGCGTGTGAGGCGCGGAAATGAACACCACGTCCGCCCGTGGAATCACCTCGTCGAGCTGGTCCGGCTTCACCACCGTCTTCAGGAACGGCATCAAGGGCTTGTCTTCCGGATCCACCCCAATCACGTCCATGCCGAAGGCGTTCGCCCGCGTGGCAATCGCGGTTCCGATGCCGCCCACGCCGATCACCACGGCCGTCTTGCCCCGCAGCTCAATGCCAGGAAACGGATTCGGCGGCTGCCACGCCTCCCGCTGCTTATCGGCATAGAATTCGTAAAGATGCCGGCTCAGGAACAACAGCATCGCCATGGCGTGGTCGGCAATCTCCGGCGATTGCACGATCTTGTTGTTGGTCAGGATGATGTTACTGTCGCGGAGATCGTTGCCGCCCGATAGGAACAGCACACTCTCCACCCCGGCGCTGATCACCTGGACCCACTTCAGCTTCCTGGCGGCGCGCACTTGCTCGGGAGTGATGTTGCCCACAAACCCGTCGGCATCGGAGATCTCCCGCATCACCGTGTCCCGGGTGGCCACGACAACTCTCGCGTCCGCCGTTACGCTCTGCAACTCCTTCGCCAGGCCGGCGTCGTTCATCACCACGATCTTCTTTGGTTGCGCGGACAGTGCCGCCGCGCACAGGGCAAACGCCAGCGTCAGTCGATACATGCCCTCCACTATACAATGAACGGCCTCGCGGTCGAGGCGCGGTGTAGAGCCCTGCTATAATTCCCTCGACAAGGATGCTGTGTTTGTCCCGCAAGAGCCTGCCGGCCGCCGGGACCGATTCTGCCATCTCTGCCGAACGGGCTCGGGCCATGCGCCGCGCAACTTCTCAATGCGGGGGCCTGCGGGACAACGGCCGCGTAGCCGTCGTCGGCGGCGGACCCGCCGGTTCCTTCTTTGCCATTCATCTGCTTCGGGAAGCGCGGCGCCTCGATCGGCCGCTCGAGGTCGTCATCGTGGAGAAGCGCGGCCCCATCGACATGGGCCCCGGCGCGCTGGAGTGCCGGGGGTGCGGCTTCTGCGCCGGCGGCATCTCACCCAGGTTGGACGAGGTACTCACCGAGCACGGCCTAGCCGTTCCCGACGAGATCGTGCAGGGGCGTTTCGACTACATCTGGATACAAGGCCAATGGAAGAACTTCCGCCTGCGCGTTCCCAAGCACATGCGGATGTACTCGGTATTCCGGGGCTCCCTGCCGGGCAGGCGGAGCGGGAAACCCGCGGGCTTCGATGGGTTTCTGCTGGGTGAAGCGGTGCGGGAAGGGGCGCGCATCCTGTATGGCAAAGCTGAGGCCATGGCCTATGGCCCGTCCGGGTTGCCCCGGCTGACGGTTCGAACCGAATCCGGAGAGACCGTACCGCTCGATGCCAGCTTCGTCGCCGTCGCCACCGGGATCAATGCCCACTGCGGCCAGGATTATCGCGACGATTCGCTGATCGCCTCCCTCAAGCGGTTGAATCCGGCGTTCGTTCCGGGCACGTCCCGAAAGGCCTTCATTTTCGAGCTCGACGTAGGCGAGGATTATCTGGCGCGCCATCTGCACCGCGAAATATACTTCATCGAGTATGGCTCGAAGCGCCTGTCATTGGAGCATACCGCGCTGGTTCCCAAGGGCCGGTTCCTGACCGTGGCGATGCTGGGCAAGTGCATCGACCAGGCGGAACTGCCGCGCGACAGCCGGCGGATCGTCCACGAGTTTCTGACGCTGCCCCAGATCGAGCGCATCCTGCCCGGCATCGATGGGGCTCCGCTTGCCTGTGCCTGCGCTCCCAGAATGAACGTGACCACCGCCAGGTCCCCGTTTGGCGACCGGTTCGCCATCGTCGGCGACGCGGTCGGGGCGCGGCTGAACAAAGACGGGTTGTACTCGGCCCATGTGACGGCGAAACGGCTGGCTCAGACCGTGCTTCAAGACGGAATCGGACACCACGCGCTGGCGAAAGGATACGGCACCACCATCCGGTGGCTGGAGGCCGACAACCGCTTCGGGCGGATCGTATTTAGCCTCAGCCGGGTGGCGTTCACCAGGCCGGTGGTCGGCCGGATCACCTACCAGGCGTATGCCACCGAGTGCAAAGTGCGAGATGAGGGACGCCGGCCCCTCAGCGGGGTGCTATGGAAGATCGCCAGCGGCACGGCCGACTATCGCGAAGTGCTGCGCGAAATGTGCGGCTTCGGCGTGCTGCAATCCATCTTCGTGGGTGCCGCGCTCACCCTGCGGAACGTGGCGTTCGAATCGCTCTTTGGCCTGAAATGGGGCGATTACGGACGGTACCCGACCGTGGTGCTGAAGGAGAAGCGGGAAACCCTGAAGGGACGCCTGTCGGCGAGCCTGGGGATGGAACTCGGCGCCGCGCCTGGCTTCGAACGGATGTACGTGATCAAGATCCGCGGCCCGCGGCAGCAGATCATGGACGAGTTGGCCAGCTTCGGAGACCCCGATGCGCGCTTCCTCAACCTGCGATTCGTCGAGGTCCGGCGGATCGAGGGGGAGTCCAACCAGGTGGGATCGGTGATTCGATACCGGGTACCGCTTGCCCGATTCGCTGTAGAGATGCGCCTGACCAGGAGGGTCGGCCTGGAGACCTTGCTCTACCAGCTCGACAGCCGGCTGGCGGACCACGGAATACTCGTCTTCAACGTCGCGCCGGCCAAGGACGGAAACAGCCGGTTATCCATTTACGCGGCATTCGACTACAAGAAAGGCCACAGCTTCGCCGGCAGGGTTCTGTGGGGGATTGGCAGGGCGCTGTTTCCGGGATTCGTTCACGACGTGGTGTGGAATCACGCTCTGTGTACCATCAAAGAGGAAGTCGAACGGAAGCTTGCCTCGACCCCTCCCGCGGCCGATCCGCGAAACGGCTCGAATCTGAGTGTACCCGCCTAGTAACCATGACCAGGAGATCCGGTGCCAATCAGCAACCGCTTGCTGACGCGCGCGGCTCGGTTACGAGCCACGACCGTAAGGGAGTGGTTTCACACTAGCGCACAAAGTCATGCGGTCAGAGACCTAGCGAACCGCGTCGGCCTCCGCTTTCATGTCACCTACCCCGGCGGCCCATCCGGTAATTCAGGTTCGAAATTCGTCTAATATGGGAACAGCATGGTGCGATTCAAGCCCGCGCTGGAGTGGACCCTAATTCGGCTCCAGGGGCGACGCCATCGGAACGGCTCCGACGACGAACCGGGTTTCCGCGCTTTCCACCTTCTGTTGACGGTCTTCCTGATCTGGGTGGGGATCGAGGGGTTTCTGGTGGTTCCCTTCTTCGCGGCGCGTAAAGCCGCTGTCGCGGGCATCCTGCTGATTATGGGCGCCAGCGCCTGGGCGGCTCTTTGGCTGTTGCGACATCGGCGGAAACAGGCTGCCGCCTACCTTTTCCTGAGCACCGAGTGGTGCGCGGTCATGGCCTTTTCGTCCCTCAGCGGTGGAATTCACCGTGAGGGCACTGGCGGCGCCGCCGTCATCATTCTAGGCGCCGGCTGGCTGCTCGGCCGCTCCGCCGCGATCGTCTTCGCCGCGGCCACGCTCCTGCTGTCCCTGCTCCAGGCCCTGATCGAGCAGTCCGGCCACCCTTTCCCCGTCTACTTTCCCGGCCGCCCTATTGCCACCTGGTCCATTCAGGCAGGCATTGTGGTGCTGGCCGTCGGCCCGGTGATCTCTTTGATGGACCGGCTGCGGAAGCAGGTTTCCGCCCTGCGCGAAAACCAGAGACTCCTGCATGCCACCCAGCGGATCGCGGGACTGGGTAGCTACGTGCTCGATATCCCGTCCGGAACCTGGAAGAGTTCGGCTGTTTTGGACGACATTCTTGGAATCGACGCGCCGTATCCACGCTCACGGGAGGGTTGGTTGGCGTTGATACACCCCGAATGCCGGGAACAGATGATGAAGTACTTGTCGGACCCCACGCTCCAGGAAGGGCTCCGGTTCGACACCGAATACCGCATCCTCCGGCACCGGGACGGGCAGGAGCGCTGGGTTCACGGAAGGGGCGAAATCGAACTTGCCGACCAAGCCAAGTCGATCCGAATGGTGGGAACCATTCTGGATATCACCGAACGGAAACGGACCGAAGACGCTTTGAAGAGGTCCACGGAACAATTTGCCAAGATGTTCCGTGGCAGCCCCGACGTCGTCGTTCTGGCCGACGTCGGAGCTGGAGATCTGATCGTCGACGTCAACGATGCGTTTGCGAACACCACCGGCTATGGGCGCGACGAAGCGGTCGGACGCACCACCAGGGAGCTTGGACTGTGGGCCGACGATACGGAACGTGCCGAATTCATCAACCGTTTCCGGGCCGATGGCCGTGTTAGCATTTTCGAGTTCCACTTCCGTAGGAGAACCGGCGACATTGGCGTGGGCTTAGTCTCGTCGGAGCCGATCGAACTCGACGGCAAGCGGCACAGGCTTTCCGTAATCACCGACATCACTAAACAGAGAACCACCGAAGAGGCGCTTCACCGCGCCAAAGAAGCTCTCACGAATGCGGAAACCCACTATCGCCGCCTTTTCGACAGCCTCTCGGACGCGTCCCTGGTCTTCCAGTTGGAAGAGGACGGATTGTCGAGCCGGTGTATCGACGCCAACGACCGTGCGTCTTATTTGTTGGGTTATACACGGGAAGAGTTGCTGCATCTGCGGGTGATGGATATCGACCCTCCCGAAAATCATCACACCGCGCCGGCCGTGGCGCACCAGCTCTTCACCCAGGGCCATCTTGTTCGGGAACAGGCGCTGGTGGCAAAAGACGGGCGGAGACTTCCTGTGGAGATCAACTCTCATGTGTTCGACCTTCATGGCGCGCCAACCATGATCTCCTGCATACGGGATATTTCCGAACGGAAACAAGCCGAGGCTGCCAACGCCAAGCTCGAAGAACAGTTTCGCCAAGCCCAAAAGCTGGAAAGTGTCGGCCGATTGGCCGGTGGCATCGCGCACGATTTCAACAATCTTCTCACCATCATTAACGGGTACACCGGCTTCCTTCTTAAGGAGCTGAAAGGTACCGATCCGTTAAGGTCCTACGCTGAGCAGATCGGCAGCGCCGGCCAGCGCGCGGCCGGCCTCACCAGGCAGTTACTGGCGTTCAGCCGAAAGCAGGTTATCCAGCCGAGAGTCCTGGACTTGAATGCCATCGTCAAGGATGCCGCCCCCCTGCTGCAGCGGCTCATCGGAGAGGATATCTCGTTCCGGACGCACCAGGACCCTGCCTTGGGGCAGGTGATGGCCGATCCCGATCAAATCCATCAGGTCGTCATGAATCTGGCCGTGAACGCTCGCGACGCCATGCCGGACGGCGGAATACTGCGCGTGGAGACGGCGAACGTGGAGTTGGACGGCGAGGCCGGGGCCGCCGTGGACCGCGGTACCCCGCCTGGCCGCTATGTGGTACTGACCGTGACCGACACTGGATGCGGCATGGATGAAACGACCCGCCGCCAGATCTTCGAGCCCTTTTTCACCACCAAGGAAGTCGGCAAAGGAACCGGCCTTGGGCTCGCCACCGTCTATGGCATCGTGCGGCAGAGCGCCGGATGGATCGACGTGCGCACCGAGGTTGGCGCGGGAACGTCGTTTCAGTTGTATTTTCCCCGCATCGATGCCGAACTGGCGACACCCGATCTCGGTACCTCTGCACCCGCCATATGCGGCGGTGAAACCATTCTCGTCGTGGAGGATCAGACGGCGGTGCGCGGGTTCATCGGCGCCGCTCTGAACGAGTTCGGCTACCGCGTCCTGGAAGCGTCGGGCGCCGAGGAGGCGTTTGCCGTCGCTAACCGGGATGCCGGGCCGATTCACCTGTTGCTCACAGACGTGGTGATGCCGGGGATGAAAGGCAAGGAGCTATCCGAACGGCTCACGGAAGCGCACCCGAAACTGAAAACGCTCTTTATGACCGGCTACGGCGCGGATGTGATTGCGCACCGGGGCGTACTCCATCGCGGAGTGGCGGTTATTTATAAGCCGTTCAGTCCGGATGAACTCGCAGGCAAGGTTCGAGAGGTACTCTCCTCGGTTCCCGAAAAGCATTGCCTCTCATAATCCGGCGGCGCGCCGATAATGACTATAGGTTCGTCATGTCGGAAACACGGAGCGCGGGCATCTCCGGGACCGTTTCGGCTCGCTTGCCGGCGCGGGACGCGGAACCAACCCGCGAAGACCAGGCCCAGGCGTTGCTGGAATCCATCCTGGACGCCTCCGCCGATGCCATCGTCGGTAAGGCGCTCGACGGGACTATTGTCGCTTGGAATCCAGCCGCGGAAACCCTTTATGGCTATTCCGCCGCCGAAGCCGTCGGACGGCCGGATTCCGTTCTTACGCCGCCCGGCCGGTCCGGGGAAGCGGCGCGTGTCATGGACAGCGTCAAGCGGGGCGAGAGCGTCGCCCGCTTCGAGACGGTGCGGATTCGCAAAGACGGCGTTCCCATTCACGTCTCTCTCGCCGTTGCTCCGGTGCGGACAAACACCGGGGTAATAACCGGTGCCGTGATGGTTGCCCGCGAACTCGGCGTCCGCAAACGGGCCGCCGCGTTCCGGCTCGAAACCGAAGCGAAATTCCGGCTGCTGTTCCAGGCCAACCCCCTTCCCATGTGGGTGCGCGACTGCGAGACGCTGCGATTCCTCGACGTCAACCATGCGGCCGTCGCACGCTATGGTTACTCTCGCCAGGAGTTTCTGCAATTGTGCATCACCGATATCCATCCGCTCGAAGACGTCCCGCTGCTCCTGCGCAACCTGGCGAGAAAGCGGGAGCGGCTGGAGCATTACGGCCCTTCGCGGCACCGGTTTAAGGACGGGCGGGTCGTCGAGGTCGAAATCGCCAGCCACCTGCTGGGCTGGAATGGGCGAAGTGCGTGTCTGGTGGTCGCGCAGGACATTAGCGATCGCAAGCGGGCCGCCGAATCGTTGCGCGAAAGCGAAGAGCGATTTCGCACCGCGGTCAAACCCATCCGCCAGTCGCACCTCCTGCAGGCCATCGTCACCGCGTGGGCCAGACGTCGTGGCGCCGCTGGCGTCCCCGAGGTTTCGTCGGCCCCGGCGGAGGCGCACCGGGGCGCCCCCAGACCGGTCGCCGAGGCCCCTGCCGGCCCCGCCATCCGCATCCTGATCGCCGAAGACAACGCCGTCAACCGGAGGGTCGCAGTGCGAATGGTTGAGAAGCTCGGACTGCGGGCGGACCTCGCCGCCGACGGCCGCGAGGCTGTCCGGCTCTTTGAGATGCTGCCCTACGATCTGATCCTGATGGACTGCCAGATGCCGAACATGGACGGCTACGCGGCGGCGCGCGAGATCCGCCGCCGCGAACCGCCCGGTACCCACTCGCTCATCATCGCCATGACCGCCGAAGCCATGGCCGGATCCCGCGAACGTTGCCTCGAAGCCGGCATGGACGATTACATCACCAAGCCCGTCAGTCTCGACAACCTGTCCGCGATCCTCGATTGGTGGCTCCATGGGAACGACCCAAGCCCCCGTCCCTGACCTGGCCGGCCCGTTCCTCTTTCGTGGCGCAACCTGTCAAGCCTGCAGCGTCGGCCTTTCGAGCCGACGTTCTTGTCTCCCGTAGCGCCGGCGATCTTTGTCGCCGGTGTCTTTGCTCGCGGCTACCCTGCCCCGTGGAACACCCTGCGATTTGTTTTTTCACGGCTCCTCAGTGCCGCCAAAGCGTGCACTCGCAAGCAGGATGGCGCCCTTTGCGGCCGTTGCATTTCTCAGTCACAACCCCAGCAAAAAAAACTCCCCCAATCCCTGCAGCCACTTACAGCCCCTCACCCCCCTTCCGCTCCCCTACCCGCGTCGTACAGTATAGTCGGGGACTCGCTCCACGGAACTTCCCGTGGAGCGGACTCTCAGTCTGCCACGCCGGGACTTCTCCCGGCGCTCGTCTCGCATCGGCTGTGATGCCACGCGGGAACGCCACGCGCCTCGCCGCTGCTGCGCTTGTCTCGACATACCACCCCAGGAGTTATAACCATGGCCTACGAACCGTCATCTGCCTCTTCCAAACCGCGCGACCCCCGCGCCCTCAACGCCTACCGCCACGGCCTTACCGGCCAGGTCCATATCCTGACCCCAGACGACGAGATCGCCTACCGCAAACACTGCGCCGGCATCCACGAGTCCCTCGCCCCCGTCGGCGGCCTGGAAACCGACCTCGTCCAGGCCATCGCCGCCGACCGCTGGACCCTCAACCGCGGCGTCTCCATCGAAGGCTCCATCTACGCCATCGGCGTCGGCCAGCCC
>Ga0182030_10011505_pt1 | contig 17849 bp, 20 predicted proteins | sample 812S3MmetaG_FD_121299 | JGI IMG/M metagenome (GOLD analysis project Ga0182030, IMG submission 121299) | Permafrost microbial communities from Stordalen Mire, Sweden - 812S3M metaG (Illumina Assembly) | ecosystem: Environmental > Terrestrial > Soil > Wetlands > Permafrost | place: Sweden...
CAGATGAGAGTCCGGCGCCCTGCAAAGCGGAGGTCGGCATTGACTTGGGGCTGAAGGATACGGCGGTGACGAGTGATGCCGATCGCCTGCGAGCCGGGGAGTTCTATAGGAGCCTGGAACAACGGATCGGCCGGGCTCAGCGCCGAGGCCATAAGGCCCAAGCCAAGCGCTTGCATCGCACAGCCGCCCGCCGCCGCCGAAACGCGCTGCATCGGTTTTCCCGAAGGATCGTCAATAGTTACCAAAACATCATCATTGGGGATGTCAGTAGCCTGAGCGTCGCTAAGATCCGGATGGCCAAATCCGTCCTGGATAGCGGGTGGGGGCTACTGAAAACGCAACTTCTGTATAAGGGCCAGTGGGCCGGAAGAAACGTTCGCATCGTCAATGAATCACACACCAGCCGTACCTGTTCGTGCTGTGGGTCCCTCACCGGACCCACAGGCGTCAGGGGTTGCGTGTAAGGTCATGGATGTGTCCGGGGTGCGGTGTCACCCATGATCGCGATGTGAATGCAGCGCGAAACATCCTGGCCGTGGGGAGGTTGCCCCCATCCGTCTGCGGGAACGAGCAGTCGCAGCGATCGGCGCCGTCGAGCCGGGCATCACGCCCGCGCAAGACACGGAAAGCGCCGGGCGCTGTGGCGGCATGAGCACCGGATCCGATGCCGGCATGGCTGGTGCTCGATGCGCAGAAGGCATGCCGCCAGATTCTCCGCGCGGTCGCCGCGAGGCGGCCCGAGGTGGTTATCACCGGTCACGGCAAGCTTCTCGTTGCGATTGAGCGGTTCGCGCCCTGGATCCTGCGTGCGGCGGGACGCCGCATGGCCGCCCGCGGCCACCGTCGCCGCCCGCAGGCCCGCTGAGCATTCGATCGCCGCTGCACGCCGTTAGGGTCTACACTACTCGGATCGTTGCCCGCTGATCTTCACCGGGCTCCTGCACGGACCCGCTTCAGGTCCAGGTTCTTCTGAATAAGTGAATAGCAGCCCATCGCGTTTAGACCGCTCGAAAATACTGGCCGGTCTCAGATCGCTCCGCGAGAGCCTCGCCGAAGCGCGCAGTTCCCTTATGCATTACAAGGATGACCGAGTCGATCGCGACAAGCTGGAACCAGCCGCGCGGCGGGTCGATGATCTCATGCTTATGTTTGCCAGCACCAGCGCGGATGTCGTGAAGGGATCCGTCTGGATCGCTGAGATCCAAAACGGAATCGACCGGGTGATCAACCCCAAAGCGGCTGCCGCTCTGCATGCAGCGCGAATCGACACAGATTCGTTGCTCGAGGCGATGGTTCCGGAATCTGGCGGTGTGCGCACTAAAGCCAATTAGAAGCTCTACAGCATTGGCAGGTGTCGCATGAAGAACCTCAAACATGAAGCGGAATTGTTCAAGGCGGCGTTGCTGTCCGGCATGGAATACGCGGTACGCCGCAAGGCCGTCGAGTTCGAATCGACCGATTCGGCAAGCGACAAGGCGCTTTACGTGTACCGGTTGCTCGTGCACGACAAGGTCATAGCGCCCATGCCGGAACTGCAGGTCAGCGAAAAGGCGATTCGCCATCGGCTCGCGCTCTGGTACGCGCACCAACTGCCAGCCGAACACCCGCTGTTGTCATAACTCAGGCTCCGTCCCGCTCGCGGTCCACGGGAACTCCTCCTGCACCGCGAGCACGACATCCTCTGCGATTTCCGGGCGCTCAAGGATGGGGTACTCCGCACGCAGCTTGCCGCTGATCTTGCCGCGTGACTCTCGCACCGAGCGGATGATGCGATCGAGTGCGGGATCGGGCCCTTCGATTATGTTCTTGAGGCGTGTCCGGGCCGCTCCATGGCGTTGCAGGTACTTTGCCTCGGAGCGCATCTCTTGCTCGATCGTGAGGTCGAGTGCATCGGCAAGGAAAGTCACGTGGCGCGTGAGGTCGGGATAACGCCACGCGTGCAGCGCATCCCGGTAACTGTCGAACTGAAAGTTGTACGTGACGCCGTCCAGCCCCTGTTGCTCGGCGCCGAAAGACCAATTGCTTCGATACTGCTGCATCAGCGGATGGGAAAAGAGTTCGAGCGCACCGTCATAGCTCAACGGACGCAGATCCGGCCGCTGCAGGATGGTCGAGACTGGCAAGATGTACGGTGCTGGCAGCGCGCCGTCTCGGCGCAGCACATCGTTTATGAGAAATCGACTGATGCGACCATTTCCATCGACCATCGGGCGCAGGTAGACGAAACCGAAGGACACGAGCGCCGCGCGCGCCACCGACGATAAGCCTGCCGTGCGCCTCAGGAGATCCTGCAACCCTGCGAGAATTGATGGTATATCGTCCCAATGTGGGCCGATGTAGTGCACGCGTTCCTCACCGAAGCGCGCTGTATCCCCGACGAATACGGGCGAGTGCCGCAGTCCGTAGTGCAGCGCATGAGGTCCCAGGATTTCACGAAGCAATACTTCGAGCTCAACAGGATTCAGCGGATCAGCTGACTGGCCCGCGCGTTGTTCCATCACCGTGGCAAAGCGCTGAACGCGATCGCGCTTATCTTCCTCGTGTTCGATCGCAAAGCTCGCACGGCTCTCTTTGATGGTCAGCCATACCGCACTGCGTAACACAAGGTCCGCACTGAACTGCCGTTCCAGTCGTTCGATGCGTTCTGCGACATTGAGAGCGAGAGCCTGGGTCGCAGCGGAGGTAAGATGCACCTGTGGGCTGAAGCTTGGATTGCCGAGCATGTTATCCCGCACTCGCCAGCGAGCATTGTTCAAGGGTGCCGGAGAGGTAAGCTCGACTTCAGGATCCAAAGCTGGGACATAGTTGCCACGCGTGGTGTCCGGCACGTCGAGCCGCTGGCCGGTCAACCATTCGTACAGGAACCCGGTGCGCCGCGCGTACCGGCCAGTTGGCTCGCCTCCGATCCATTTTTCGAGGTCCGCCGCCGCCGCTACCGCGAACAGGCGCGAGAGCGTCTCGAGGTGAACGCCCTCATGCTTCAGAGCGAACCCAAGATGACCCGCAAGCGACGCTTCAGGTCGCAGGGGTTCCTGGACCGTACGCTGCGCTGTCCATTCGTTGCTGCGTGTCGCCCGAGTGGGGCCGATCGCGGTCTCGACCCGCAAGGCCTGAGTGACCCTCAGGCCGTAGCGCTCGATCAGCCACCGATAACCGATCCAGTCGGGCATGACACCACCCCTCGATCCGGCAGGAACGGTTATTTTAAACCTAAAATGATTAAAAAATCGCTTGTTCGGCTAGAAACGATTATAAATCGTCAGCGAAGCCTCAGCCACTTCGTGTGCGACCTTGGCTAATTCCTCGCACGGGTGATCACTCCGCTGGTTACTCAACAGCAGAGATGACGGTGAGCCACTGAATTACCCCGGTGCCATCTACAGCCTGCTGCGACAGGCCACGCACCTTCACCCCGGGCTTCAGCGCCGATGCGTCGCCGGCGCTGAGGACGGTGATTTTCGTGACAGAAGACACCGGCATTGCGGTCGCGCCGCCTGGGCGCGAGATCTGGAGCAGGATGCGCTGTACCTTTCCCTGCGCCGCACCTGCATCGTCCCGGACATCGGTGATCGTACCGTTGATCTCGGAGTTAGTCGGAGGTTCGGCGTGGCCATGAACCTCGCCAAAACCATGCATGCCGTCGGGAAAAATGTGGCATTCACCGGCCACCAGTTTCGCGCTTTCACCATACAGGTTGGTGCATCCGACGAATTTGCCGGGGCTCAGATCCGACATTTGCCCTGGCCGCGACCGCACGATCCGAACCGAAGGGGAGAGCTGATACGTTTCGGTCGTGCCTCCCTTGGCCTTGAGCAGGAATTCGTTCTCGTCGACCCGGGCGACCGTGCCTTCGATGCGTTTTGTGTACTCCGTGTTGGGCGGCGCATGTGAGGCCGTCGTCTGTCCGAAGCTCGGCAGTGGCAGCAATGTCATCCAGGCGCCCAGAAAACCAAGGATGTGTCGTGCAGTGATTCGCATGGCGTTCGTTTTCCCAAAAGTAATTACCAGCATCCTACAACCCGCGTTGCCTGAGCCATATGGGATTCGTCTGACATCAGGGTGCGCTTCGCAGCCGCGATACCATAGGCCATGGACACCTTAACCGCATTTGGTCTATTCGCAGTCAGCGCCATGCTCGTCTGTTATGCCCTCGAAGATCGCTCGTCCTGGTGGACGCTTGCTTTCGGTTTTTCGTGTGTGCTCGGATCCGTTTACGGCTTCCTGCAAGGTGTGTGGCCCTTTGGAGCTGTCGAAGGGGTATGGTCGGTCGTCGCTTTTCGACGTTGGCGGATGCGAAAAGCCGCAGTCACAAAGCGATAAGCAAGTCGAGCCCGCACGCCTACGCGCGGGACGGCGCCGGATCGCCGCGGGGCTCAGCGCTGGTGCGCGTGCAGCGCCGTGTAGATGGCCGCGCCGGCGGTGTTGCGTGCGATAAGCGAACCGGCCGCATCCGTGCCGGGAGCCCATGTACGCTGGATCATGCCCACCGCGATCAGGTGATTGACCCGGGGCGCGGCAAGCCCCGTCCTTCAGGGCGGGGCAGGATAGCGCGGTCCTGGCGGGATGTTTTCTGCCGTTCGATGGATTGCCGAAGGACGTCAGCCGAACGACGTCAGCGGGACGTCGTCGGGACGCCCTCAGTTGGCATTCTGTCGCAGCGCCCCGTGAAGCCTACAATCAAGCCATGCAACGGCTTCAGGCCTTCAAATACGAGTTGATGCCGAACGGCGACCAGCGGCGCCAGATGCGCCGCTTTGCAGGTTCCTGCCGTTACGTGTTCAACCGGGCGCTGGCGTTGCAGAAAGATCGGTTTGAACAGGGCGAGAAGAAGTTCGGCTATGCCGGTCTGTGTACCAACGAAGGATGAGCCGCAAGGTCAAGTTCAGTAACAACTGGAGGAAGGCAAAAGCCAAAGTCCAACGCCTCCACGCCCGCATCGGCAATGTCCGCCGCGACTACCTGCACAAGGCCACGACCACGATCAGCCAAAACCACGCCATCGTGTGCATCGAGGACTTGCAGGTTCGCAGTATGTCCAAGTCAGCGGCAGGCACCATCGAGCAGCCAGGTAGGAACGTGGCAGCCAAGTCTGGCCTCAACAAGTCCATCCTTGATCAGGGATGGGCGGAGTTTCGCCGCCAGCTCGAATATAAGCTGGCTTGGGCCGGCGGCACCCTGATTGTCGTCCCGCCCCATCACACGAGCACTACCTGCCCGCACTGCGACCACGTCTCGGCACAGAATCGCAGGACGCAGGCCCTATTCAGGTGTGTAAAGTGCAGCTACACCAATCACGCTGATGTGGTCGGTGCGATCAATGTCGAAGAGCGCGGATTGCGCTTGTTTGCCTGTGGAGGGATGGCGCACGTAGGCCACCCTGCGAAGCAGGAGCCCACCGAAGCGACTCAGGCTGTCGGAGCCTGAGCGCCGTAGGAATCCCCGGTGTTTATGCCGGGGAGGAGATCAAGGGATCGATCCAGAAGTAGGTGCCGTAGATGCCCGACCAGTAATAGGTCCCGGCGGGCCAGGGCTCCTTGGACGTACCGTCTCGGGTTTCAGATAGAGGGGTCGACGAACGCGACCCCTCTGATTCCACCAACAAAATGGGCCTAATTGGCGGGCGGCGGGCTCGCCGGGGGTGGGCTGCGATATCGCCCGACGTAGGCTGCCTTTGCGACGGTCTTCCCCTTCATTGCGGCCAGGAGGTCGGCTCTGCTCGCGGTCTCGGGTAAGTCGAGTTTCGAGTTCAACGCATACAGTTCAAAGATATAGTGGTGGTAGCGGGGGCCCGGAGGGGCGCCGGGACCCATGTAAGCGTTGGAACCCATCATGTTCTTGCCGGTCACCGAGCCCTCGGGGAGCTTGCCTTCCGGAATGCCATTCGCAGCTGCCGGAATGTTCCAAGCGACCCAGTGCAGGACGTCATCCGTGCCACCGCCTATGGCGACATCGATATCGTGAAGAATGATCGCATAGGTCACGGTCCCGTCGGGCGCGTTGGAAAACTTGAAGTCCGGTATGACGCCGCCACGACCGGCGTATTTCTGCGGGACGATACCGCCGTCCTCGAAGGCGGTGCTCTGCATCAGCAGCGGCGGGAGTTTGAATCCGCCCCGTCCGCCGCCGGCACCGGCACCTTGTGCGAGCGCAGCACCGGTACTGAGCAATACGAGTGTCAGGAATACGCCAAGCGTTCGGAAATTCTTGGTACCCACGAGATCCCCCTTGTTTGTAAAATGGACAGGCAAGCGTAGCGCAAATCCCTTCGCCCTTGGTGACTCGCGCGAGCTGGCATTGAAACGTGTCGTTCAGGTGCGCCTGAAGCAATTGAACCCCGTGGGAGAACAATAGCCATGTCAAGCCATCAGGCGGAAATCACCTGGCACCGTCAACATGGTGAGCGGTTCGTGGATTCCAAATACACTCGCGCCCACCTGTGGAAGTTCGACGGTGGGGTTTCTGTCCCGGCATCGAGCGCGGTGTCGTCCGTTCCCCTACCGTACTCCAAGCCGGAAAATGTCGACCCTGAGGAGGCATTTGTGGCGGCTATTTCGTCCTGCCATATGCTTACCTTTCTCTACTTAGCGGCCAAATCCGGATTGGTGGTGGACTCTTATGAGGACCTGGCTGTCGGAGTTACGGAGAGCGACTCACGAGGGCGGAAATCAGTTACAACAGTAAAGCTAGCGCCCAAAGTATCGTTCTCGGGATCGGTTCAGCCCAGCGACTCGCTCGTCGAGCGCCTGCACCACGAAGCACATGACGAGTGCTATATCGCGAACTCCGTACGCTCAGAAATTACCGTCGCAGGCGCCTGGAAGTATCAAACGAATCCGGCGTGAGGTCGGTCGTCGCGGTCGCCGAACTCACGAGTGTTTCAGCTCATGGAGCAGGTTTAGCGTCGCTTCATCCGGGGAGCCGCCATAAAGGCGATCAAGTGCCTGCGTGAATGCGGACTCACTCGGGTCTACGTCATGGAACAGCGTCAGCGACGAGTGCAGCTTGAGATAGTCCGGATAGCCGAAGATCTCAGCCGCCGTCCGATCTCGATGGCTGGTGACCAGCCGCACACATTCGCGCAGCCGAGCACCGAGCACGGGATGTGCCAGGTACGCCGCGGCCTGCGACCGATCGGCGATGGCGTACCGCTTTGCCATGGCGCTGCTGCCAAGACCGATCAGCTGCGGGAAGATAAACCACATCCAATGGGAACGCTTTTCGCCGTGCTTCAGTTCTTCGGTAACCTGTTGATAGACGGCGTCCTGCGCGTCTATAAAGTGCTGCAAGCCGGACGACGGCTTCAAACGACTAGCCATATGAACGGACCAACCGTAATGCGTGACAGGGGGGAACCGATGCAGGGAATGCTAATCGGCGCCGCTCCATTACCGCTGTCAGCGCAACCAGCTCGACGGGGGAGTCAGATTTCCTACAGCAACTCCGACGGCACTACCGGGGGACGGGCATTTACGGGAGCTTCGCCTTGATTTAGACCGAAGCTGCCTAATATAATGGATATTAAAGCCATATATGCCTAGTTAAATGACGAAATTGGAAATGCCGGCGCAGGTCACCGAGCGGATCACCCTGCTTGGCCGGCGCATTCGAATCGCCCGGATTCGGCGCGGCTGGTCGGTCGCCAACCTCGCCAGCAAGGCGGGCATTAACCGCAACACACTCACCGCGCTGGAGCTTGGCAAGCCAGGCACGGCGGTCGGTGTCAGCGTCACCGTTCTGTGGGCGCTCGGTCTCGACGAGGCCTTGGATGTTGTCGCCGATCCGGATGCCGACGCACACGGGAAGGCGCTCGAAGCGTCTCGCCGACCCACGCGTGCCGGCAGGAAGAGAACGGCGAGCGATGACCATGACTTCTGAGCGCGATTGCTGGAGTCTGCCGATCACCGGTTTGCTGCTCGGTCTCGTCGTTTCTGTCGGCGCGCACGCCGGCGTCCTCGACGCGCCGGGTGAGGATCTGGAGGTATCGCTGGTCACGTATGGCCCCGGCGCGATTTACTGGGAGCGCTTCGGCCATGACGCGATCCGGATACGCGACCGCGTTTCAGGGGAGTCAGGAGACTTCAACTACGGGGTGTTCGATTTCGAGGACAGTACTTTCATTTGGAACTTCGCGCGCGGCCACATGCGGTACATGATCGACGCCGGGTCCAGTGAAATTAACCAGCAGGACTACATCGACGCGGGCCGGGCGGTCCTCGAGCAGCGGCTCGCGCTGTCGGCGGCTCAGGCCGCGAAACTACGCAATTTTCTGCTTTGGAACCTGCGACCGGAAAACCTGAGTTATGACTACGACTATCTCACCAGCAACTGCTCGACACGCATCCGCGATGCGTTGAACTCGGTGCTTGGTGGTGCCCTGCAACCGCCGTTGACCGCGCGACCCGCGCCGCTGACTTATCGGCAGCAGATCGACCGCCTCATGGCTGCGCAGCCGTGGTTGATGGTTCCGATGGACCTTGGAATGGGCCCCTCCACAGACCGCCCCCTGAATGAATGGCAGGAAAGCTTTCTGCCGATGGTGCTCGCGCGCGAACTGCGCGGCGTACAGATCCCCGACGGTCACGGCGGCGTCAAACCGCTGGTGGTGAGCGAGCGTGAAATCGCACCCAATCGCCTGAAGCCGCCCGGTGCAGGGCCACCCGACCTCGATTTGCCGCTTGGCATCGCGGGGCTGGCGCTGGCTGTCGCCATGCTGGCCTCAAAACCCCGACTCCCCACGCTGTCCGCTTCGCTTGCGGTTGCTTATCTTCTTCTTGCGGGAGTCCTGGGCACGGTACTCCTTGTGCTTTGGACGCTCACGACGCATTACGCTGCATGGAATAACGTGAATCTGCTCGTGTTCAATCCTGTCGCATTTGCCATGGTAGGTGCGGCGTGGCGCACTCGAAAGGGGATTGATGGTGGCCGCCTTGTGCGGACTCTGGTCGGAATTCAGGTTGGCGCTGCGTTGCTGGGGGTGTTGCTACACTTACTGCCTGGTGTGACGCAGCAGAACCTGCCATGGTTGCTGTTCGCGATCCCGGTTTGGTTCGCCATCGCCGCGGGGCTCTGGGCGCTGCCGTTCATCCAGCGGCGGCATCAGTGAGGGGCGCCTCCTTGTTTGCGTGTGTATAGGAACTGTGTAGCATCGCTGAATTCAGTTCCTGAGGACTCATGGTGCGACTACTCTTTGGCTTGGCTTTGATTTCCGGGATGGCCCATGCTGGCGTAGTCTACGATTTGAACAATCGCTCTCTGACGACCCCGCCATCGGCTTCCGTTGTTGCCCACTACTTCGTTCAGGATGACAAGGTCCGCGTAGCCGCTTCTGATGGAAAGATGGTGTTCATCTTCAAGGATCAGACGATTTATGTCATCGACAATACGGCGCGGTCTGTTAGCGCCGAAAAATATGCGACCCTTGATCAGATCGCAGCCAAAGCCACCAACACCCTGAAAAAGCTGCAGGACGCCGCCGCCAGCGCGCCAGCCGATCAGCGCGCGATGTTGGAACAGGCGGCTCGTCAGACTAAGGAGCTCGGTGACCAGCATTCGCAACCGGCGTCGCGCAGTTATCGAATAACTGATCGTTCCGAATCAGTGGCTGGCCACCATTGCCGAATCTGGGAGGAAAGCGAAAGTGGTGTAAAGCGCTTGGAGCTGTGTGTCGCCCCTGTGAAAACGGTGCCCGGTGGAGCGGACGTATTGCGCGGTATGAGGACGCTGAGTCAGTACTGGCGTGGTTCAACGTTTGCATTGGGTGTGGAGTATGGTCCCACGCCATGGTGGTCGGGTATTGACACCCTCGGGGGTGTGCCAATCCTCATTCGTGAGTTCAAAGGCGGTAACGCAATCGGCGAGACAACGCTGACCGCGATGCGTGTCGATGTGCCTGGCGCATCGCACTTCGACCTACCAGATGGCTACTCGGTGCAAGAGCAGCTTTTGGGCGATCCGTGAATATGGTCTTGAGCGGCCGTGAAACGCACTGGCGCTAATAGGGCCGATGCCAACTGACGTCGTCCTGACGTCGTTCGGCAGTACGTCCAACAGCAGAAAACATCCCACCAGGACCGCGCTATCCTTCCCTGAAGGGCGGGGCTTGTCGCGCCCCGGGTCAACCCGCGTCGCCTGGACCCTTGAGCGGCTCAACCACGACCAGCCGTACCCAACGGCTGCCACGCTTCACCATGAAGTAGCCGTTCGTTGGCGGGCTCAAGACCGCACCCATCTGGGGTAGGATTTGCGAACGCTTCACCGGGCTGTCGTCGGGTTCGGCTGGCCTGACGACGTTGGGATCGCCGGCTCCAGGACTTTGCTGCACGAGCACAATTCCAAAAGTATCACTCACTGGCGCCCATTCGGCTGCGCTCACCCCGGGGGGTCGATTTGGCGCGTCGGCTCCGATCGCGTGCACTCCAATGATTACGCCGCAGAGGGCAAGTGTTCCGACCGTTGCTAGCATCTTCATGGCGCTACTACTCCATAAAAGTAAAGGGGCACGGTTTGGACATTGCGATCCTGGCTGAAGGGGCTTCTCCAGTTGGACGAAGAGACCTGTGGCGCAGCTTCTAGCCTTCCGAAATGCACATCAAGATCCTCGGAGCAGTCCTCGACACTCTGCTGCAAAGCGCTCCACAAAATTTAGAACTGCTGCGGCGTTCGGCCGTGTTGAACGGCATTGGTCACAATCTCGATGTTCCAGGGACGCCGATGGGTGTCGGAGGGTCGCGAAATCGCTGCTGGCGCACATGTGGCACTCAAGCGGATGCCGTCAGGGGAGGAGCAGGTCCTCTTCCCGGCCTAGGGATTTCCTAGCTAGGGACCTGTTGTTGCCGCTTCCGTGCACTGCGGGCTAAAAGTCAGCGACCTTAGGCTCGCCCTGGCCCTGCCACAGCGCCGTGAAATCCCGTCGTGTGACTTCAGCGTCCACGATATGCCCGGCCGCACTCTGGGCCTCTGACAGCCCGAGCAGCAAGCGCGGATCATGCGGCGCGAGGCGTAGCCCCTCCCGAAAGGTCTTCTCGGCGTCTGGCGCGTTGCCACGTTTCAACAGCAATGCGCCGAGACTCTCACGCGCCGGGTAGAACCAGGCGGGCGGTTCGTCATACGGCATCCCATCCTGAGTCTGGACAGCGGTGCGTAACAGCTCCGTCGCCTGCTCGTTTTGTCCTCGCGCCTGCGCCAATCGTGCGCTGAGGGTTGCCGTTGCGATCCCCAGCGAGGCCCGGTTGGTAAGCGCCCACAGATTCTCACTCGAATGTTCAAGGTCCAGAGCCCCATGAGTGTCAGGCGGTGCAGGCAGTAGTGCCGCATCGGCCTGAAGCGCCTTCAGCTCATTGTCCGCTCGATCGATTCGTCCCTGTGCCGCGAACGCGAGGCCCCGACTGAAGTGCCAGAACCCGCTGACGGCGTGCGCGTGCTTGCCATATGCGTTGGGATCCGGGGAAGGCGCAGGAAAGGCGAGCACGTCCTCCCAGGCGTGAAAGCGCAAAAGTACGGATAGCGCTCGCGTCGGATCGTTATTGACGCCCTTGCAATTCAGTGCGGACTCGCGAGCACGCGGCTCGTTTCCGACCATCATGTAGGCGTAGGTGATGAAGGCGCCATAGTGACCGCACACGTGGTCCGCGTTGGGATTGTCGGCGACCATGTAGTCGAAACCCTCATGCATTGAGTGTTCGTTGGCTTCGATCGTGGCGGCCCAATCGCCCACACGTAGATAGGTGTGGGCAGGCATATGGACGAGATGGTGCGCGGCGGGTTCCATGGGCAACATTGCGAGCCGGTGCGCGGCGTTGAGGGCTCGTCCTGGGTCGGAGCTCGCCTCGACCGCATGGATGTAGAAGTGTAGTAGCCCTATGTGGTCCGGATTCCGCTTGAGACCGGCCTCGAGCACCTGCACCAGCTCCGTCGTATCGGGTCCCGGCTTGCCGTCACTGCTCCACAGTTGCCAGGGGTGCAGATCCATGATCGCCTCAGCGTACAGTGCGGTCGCGTCGGCATCGTCAGGGTGAGCATGCACAAGGCTGCGCATCGCTTCGCGATAGGCGTTCGCCAGTTTGTCGTAGTCTGGCTTCTCATCGGAGGTGTACCGGACGTTTAGCGCCTCTATGTACTCCCGCTCCTGTGCCGTCGCGCGCTTTTCGGCGAGAAGCCTGGCACGTTTGATCGCCGCCGCCGCAGTGCCCGTGCTCTTGAGTTCAGGCGGGTAGTTGATATTGGGGCCCTCGGCAAGGGCGATTCCCCACCAGGCCATGGCCAGCGACGGGTCAAGTCGCGCCGCCTCACGGAAGGACCGCTCCCCCTCGTCTTGTTCGTAGGCGATCACCAACGTAAGACCGCGATCGAAGGCCTGCTGCGCCGCGGGTATGTCTGTTGAAACCGCGTGATGCAGGTAGGTGTAGGGATTGGTCGCCGAAGTGGCAGCCCAAAGCGTGTGGCCGGCGGCGCCGATCAGGCAAAGGGCGACCGACGCCAATCGACACCCAATGCATTTCAAGGTGAATTCCACAGTACCTCCCGATGAATTGTCGGGCTGAGGTCTTATCTGCTCCTCTCCTCAGAGTCGAAGAAGATCGCGAAGTTCCGAATAGTCTGTCCGCATTATCGAAACTAGACGACCACTTCGGGCTCTCTGTTCAATAACCCGGTTGGCTCTGGAACAGCCCATTCTTTTGCAATGCAGCAGCGAGCCTTTTAAACGTGGTCCAGCGTCTCTGATCGGCGAGAACCGGACCGCCAGAACCCTACGAGTGGCACGGACTTTCCTTCTGAAGGGAGAGGCTGTTACAGTGACCGCAGAGTACTTTGCAAACTAAAGTGAATGGCATCATGACTATCAGAACCGCCATTAGACGGCCGAGTGGATTTGTTCCCCTCGCTATGTCCGGCGCCGCCCTGTACGTGGTCTTGCGGCACCTGGTGCTCTTCGGTGCAGCGCCCCATGCGCATGTGGATCCGCGTGTGGGACGACCAGATGAGGGGCCCGAAGCACACATCTGGCAGATCATGATGACGGGCCAGGTGCCGATCATTCTCTACTTCGCAATCAGATGGCTGAGGAGCGATCCGGTCGGGACACTGTCGGTTTTGGGAATTCAGGTGCTTGCGATCGTAGCGGCGGCAGCACCCGTTTTTCTACTGCACTGGTAAGTGCCGAGCGGCCCTACTCTCTCAGGAAACGGCCGATCCGAATGACTCGTCTGCGTCAACACCGGTCCGTCGCTCGAAAGGTGCGGGAAGGTCTGGTGGACCCCAATACGCCAACTATTACTTTTCCAGGAACACCGTTTCGAGTTCGTCATCGGCATTTACCATGAAGCGCGCGGTGGTAACGTCATCAAAGTAATACGAGTGGCCTGTCAGCTGCCCCCGATGTTCCCCTTGAATGGGGCGTCGAGTCGAATCTGGACAACTTTATTCTTTTCGAAGAAAATCCAGATGCCGCTCAAGGGATGTGTTCAGTGTTTTCTGTACTCCTTCGGCCTCGTTATTACAGTCTATATGTGGAGCGTCGCTGCACCGCACCAGCATGAGCAACAGCACCGGCACCTCATTAGAGAACTCGCGGTAGCTCCGGAAAAGTCCCGGTTTTGAAAAATCTTATCCAGTAAAACGGGAGTACGATCCCGCCAAGTATAAAGACCACCGGAATCAAGGCAGATTGCGGGTGCGATTGCGACTTCTGGATCGGTAACTGCGGGTCGGGTCTCACCTCGGCGTGGGCGAGCATCGGGAGCCTGGCACCGGGTCGCCGCCGCGGGCCATTGTCGGCGCATTCCTGCCTCCGGTGATCCAACTCTGGCGGTATCCCGACGGCCTCGATCTGCTACTTTCCCCAGATGGCAGTAGCTCTCGTCATTAACGGTGTTCCTGACCTTCAGCAATCGATGGGGGACGGCCTGGAGTCGCTCAGGATCCTGCTGACGGATCGACAATATGGCGGCTGCACGATAACACCCAGCGAGGAGATTGCCTTCGGCATCGAGTACCGGATCGAGCATCCCAGTCACGGGATCGAGACGGTCTACCTGACTTACTATCAGGATCCGGCGGACGATCTGGACGTCACCTGACAGGGCGCCCTTTTGAAACGATCAGTATTCAGTGGCGCCCTGTTGCTTGTTGCGCTGCGCGCCGTGGCGTTGGTACAGGCGGCTCCCGAGGACGTGGCGATCAACGGCCAGAAAGTGGTCGTCGCCGGAGCACCCACGGGCCTGGCGGATTCCGCCGCGCTCAGAGCCACTATCTTCGGCACTCCGCCTGAGAATAAAGCGCCGTTACCCGCGACCGTCCCAGTGGCGGAGATCGATATCAAGTTGCCCTGGGCGCGGCCGGTGCCCGATGTGTTCTGGTTCGACCGACGGCTGCGAGGCTGGTTCTCTGCCCAGGAAAAGCCGGCGCCGCTGGCTATCGTGATCGCCGGGACGGGTAGCGATGGCAATACCTCGAGCACGTCGACGCTGCGGGCAGCGCTGTATGGGGCGGGCTATCACGTCCTGACAATGCCCTCGCCGACTTCTCCTAATTTCATCGTGTCCGCATCCAGTACCGGCGTCGCGGGCGATCTGCTGCAGGACAGCCGTGATCTGTACGCCGCCGTGGAGGCGATCACCGCGAAGCTTCCGCGGCGTATCCGGATTACCGAGGTCGATGTCGTCGGATTCAGTCTCGGGGGTGCCAATGCGGCCGTCGTAAAATCGATCGCTGACTCGGAGGGCAAATTGAAGATCCACCGGGTGGTCATGATCAATCCCCCGGTCAGTCTGTTCGCCTCCATCGCGCGGCTGGATAAGCTGTTTACGGTCAGCATCGGGTCCGGCGACGCGGGGATCGATAAACTGTATCGAAAGCTCTACGCGCGATTGGCAAATCTGTACCGGGCCTCCGCGGCACTCCAGCTCGATGACACGGATTTCCTGAGTGCCGCGAGCGAGGTCCTGAAGAGCGATGCGGATTTTTCGGCGGCGATCGCACTGACGTTCCGCATCGATCTGGTGAATGTATTCTTTGCGGGCGACTTATATGCGGGTACCGGTGTCGTGACCGACCCTAAACATCCACCCAAGGTGGGCGACTCGCTCGAGGAGATCTCACGGCAGCTGCGCAACAAGCCCTTCTCGGAGTACTTCTCCAAAGTCTTCGTTCCCTACTATTCGGCGCGCCGCAACGGCGCTACACCCGAATCGCTGCTGGCCCAGAGCAATCTGAACATCATCGCGGACGCGCTGCGCACAAACCCGGACTACTACGCGCAGACCAACAGTGACGACCTGATTCTCGACCAGGCCGAGCTGTCGTGGCTGAAGACGACGTTGGGGTCCCGGATCGTCGTCTACGATCACGGCGGCCATCTGGGCAACCTGGGCGAGCGGCAGCAGATAGCGGACATGCTCGACATGCTGGGCGGACGATGGGCGGACCGGCACCCATGAAAGGCGCGGTCTGCACTGCACTGGTCCTGACAGCGCTGAGCGGCTGTGCGACGCAGTCGTTCTCGATGCGCACGCTGCCGGATGAAACGCCCGCGGCGGACAATGCGCGCGCCATTCAGCGTGCCCAGGCCATGGACGCGGCGAAGAAAGAACCGCAGCCGGCAGCCAACACGCCGGACGCGGGCGCTCCACCGGTGACGGCAGCCGATGCGCCGCCGATGTACACCTATGATCCCTGGGAGCGCCTGAACCGCTTCACGTACCGTTTCAACGCACGGTTCGATGAAAACCTCTTTTTGCCGGTGGCGGACGGATATCGCCGCCTTCCCGCGCTCATCCGCTCCGGTGTGCACAACTTCTTCGGCAATCTCTCCGAAGTGCCCACGGTGGTCAACGATGCGCTGCAGCTTCAGGTCAAAAGCGGCGTGACGAGCCTTGGGCGTTTTGTGGTTAACAGCACGGTGGGAATCGGGGGATTGTTCGACTTCGCCACACGGTTGCATCTTGCGAAGTCGCCGGCCACCTTCGGCTCTACGTTATCCAGGTGGGGCGTGCATCCCGGTCCCTTCCTGGTGCTGCCGATTCTGGGGCCCTCCACACTGCGGGAGGGTCTCGGAATGCTCGGGGACTATGGCATTTCGTACGGAATCAACGTGGCGGACCTGTACCGGGGTGATCAGGCGTACGCACTGGGTGTCGTGGACGCGGTCGATACCCGTGCCAATGTCAGTTTCCGGTATTACGCGACCGGTTCTCCGTTTGAATACGAGACAATTCGCTTCCTTTATATGCGCGAGACGCTGATCCAGGACGAAGCGCTACACCCGCAGGGGCGACCCAAGGATCCTGATCCGAAGGCACCGGCCGGGAGTTGAGGGCCCTATAAATCGCTGCGCGTGAACCGCTCAATCCACAGGAGGCTGGTGATCGCCGCCATGGGACTTGCTACAACGATCCTGGTCCTGACCGCGCTGTGGGGAGTTCTCGCCCTGTGGTATCAGGTGCCGGGCGGTACAGCGGGAAAAAGTCTGGCGATCGCCCTTTGGGTGCTCATCGGCGGCGTCGCGCTCGTCATGTTCTGGACGCACCGGCCCGTTCTCGGCATCGCGGGTTTTGCACTGGCCTTTGCGGGCCTGTTGCTATGGTGGCAGCATATCGAGCCGACGAATGACCAGGCCTGGGCGGATGATGTGGCGCAGATGACATCCGGTGAGGTGACCGGTCATCAGGTGGTGTTGCACAACGTCCGCAATTTCGACTGGCGCACCAACACTGACTACACGCAGCGCTGGGAGACCCGAACTTACGATCTTGATCGGCTGGACAGCGTGGACCTCATCACCTCGTACTGGACCGGCCCCGCAATCGCTCATGTGCTGGTCTCATTCGGCTTTGCTGACGGCCAGCACGTGGTGTTTTCAGTCGAGGTCCGTCGCCGCAAGGACGAAGGTTTCTCCGGGATTGGAGGCTTCTTCAAGGAATTCGATCTGAGCGTCATCGCCGCGGATGAGCGCGACGTCATCCGGGTCCGAACCAATGTCCGCGGCGAGGACGACTACCTGTACCGGATCCAGATGCCGAGCGCTGCGATGCGTGCGCTGTTCCTGGCCTACATGGGCGAAGCGGACAGACTCGTGGGCTCGCCGCGGTTCTATAACACCCTCACCGCCAATTGCACGACGCTGATTTACCACATGATGCGCAATATCGTAGGCTACCTGCCGCTCGATTACCGGTTGGTGCTGTCAGGCTATCTGCCGGCTTACGTCTACCAAGTTGGCGGTCTTGATAGGCGCTATTCGCTTCAGGAGCTGCGCAGTCTGGGCCGAATCACAGAGCGGGCCAAGGCCGCAGACCGCAGCGATCGATTTTCGGATCTCATTCGCGTCGGCATTCCCGCCTTGCCGAGTCCCACCAGTCCTCAATGATCCTCATTGGGTTGTCCTGCGGTTGCTTTTGCTCCGGAGCATTGCTGCGCTGCCAAAAACGACCACCTGTGCCTTGTCTTCATAGCCCCTGATCCACCTCATCAGCTGATTAAGCTAGCGTATGCGGCTCGCCAGCGCATCCCGACGCCTGTTCGCGCCGCGCCGCCATTGACGCGCCTGCAGGCAGCCGCTCATTGTCCAGTCGTGCCAAGACAGCCGCCCAAGAGTTCGAACCTTGCTTTCATCGAGACGATGGACTGCCTGGGCGTCACAGTGCTGCCGGAAGGCCCCGAATGGAGCTATGAGATCAAGCTCGACGGTTACCGGGTCGAAGCGATTCACTCCAGCAGGGGGACCACGTTGTATTCCCGTCGTCGGAATGTTTTGACCGTGAAGTTTCCCTACATTGCCGCCGCGCTTGCGAAACTCCCCGCCGCCACGATCCTGGACGGGGAACTGGTCGCGTTGGGCGCCGATAACCGCTCCG
>Ga0182030_10011506_pt1 | contig 17848 bp, 12 predicted proteins | sample 812S3MmetaG_FD_121299 | JGI IMG/M metagenome (GOLD analysis project Ga0182030, IMG submission 121299) | Permafrost microbial communities from Stordalen Mire, Sweden - 812S3M metaG (Illumina Assembly) | ecosystem: Environmental > Terrestrial > Soil > Wetlands > Permafrost | place: Sweden...
GAGGTGATGGCTCATCATGAGTTCGGGCATCTGGTTCGTCCAGCCGAGCACCTTCACGCGGTCGCCAAAGTCGCGGGTGCGTTCGATGAGCCTGGCGCGCAGCTCCGGGTCGCGCCCGGCGGTAATGGTGAGATGGACGTTTTCGAGATCGAGCAGGCGGTCAACGGCCTTGCCGGCCTTTTTCTTGCCGGTGTTGATGATGTAGAGGACGCGGCGGGGTTCGTTGCCGACGGGCTGGGGAAGCGTGTCCGGATTGTCAGCGAAAATGGAGTTGACCGGAAAGCCGAGCGCCTTGATGTTTTTCTCCGAGACGCCGCCCTTGATCAAGACATCGGCGGAGGCATCATTGGCCACGCAGAAATAATCGCTCGGCGCGCGGAACCACGCGGAATTGATGGTGATGGAATCCGTGACGACGGTGATGAACTTGAAGGGGCGCTCGTGGCCGGCGAAAATCTTTTTGATGACGTGGCCATAGACCGGGTAGGTCGAGACAACGCAGTCGGGCTGGGTCTCGTTCAGGATTTTTTCCAGCATCGCCTGGAGGCGCGTGAAGCCGCCGAGCTGTTTCTCGACGAAGGGATTTTCCAGCATTGAATAAATGCCGCCCCAGAGGCTGGGCGCGTATTGGACCACCCCAAGATAGGCCTTGCGGGCGAGGGTGTTGAATGCGCCGTAGCTGTCGGCGAAGAGGTCGAGGACTTCCGCGCGCGAGTTTTCATCCAGCAATTCGATGGCGTCACGGAGGCTGCGGGCGGCAGCATTGTGTCCGTCACCGAATCCGGCCGTCAGGATGAGAATCTTTTTCATGGTCTGGTCGGACGATGGCAGGCTAAACCGGGCGTGTTACGGGAATGTGTCGGGAAGGTGAACTTCTGTTCACATTTTATTCACAACCAAGCGGGACAGGCGTCGCGCCCGTCTCGTTCTTTGCGGCAAAAATATTTTAGAGCGGTTTCAAAAATTCTGTGGCCGCCAAGGCAGTTTCTGGCGAACGAAAAGCGCGTCAGCGTCGTGGACTGCGGCAGCCCTCTGCCGCTTTGCGTTGCCCGCCTTCCGGTGAAAAAGCGGCAGAGGGCTGCCGCAGTCCAAAACCTCGCGGAATCATCCAGCCGGTTTTCAGGTGCGGCCACCGTTTTTGTTAAACCGCTATAGAGACAGTCTGGAAGCGCTGTCCTACGAGCGATTGCAGACGCTGCGATAAAATTCGCCGACGCGCGTCATCTTGCGCGGGAGTTCCGAGTCGTTGAAATCCACGGACAGCAGGCCGAATTTTTTCGTGTAGCCGAACTGCCACTCGAAATTGTCCAGCAGCGACCAGTAGAAAAACCCGCGCACGTCCACGCCATCGTCCATCGCGGCGCGCAATTCGCGCAAATGCGCCGTCAGATCGCGGATGCGGAAATCCTCGTCGGTGGAAGCCGCCCCGTGCTCGGTGATGTAAATGGGCAAACCGTAGCGCCGGTGGAATTTTTTCAGGAGCGTTCCGAAGCCGGACGGGTGCCGCTCAAACATGTCATCGCAGACAATGCCCAGTTGCTTCAATCGTTCGTGGGAAACGCCGTTTGTCGGAACCAGCGCCTGGAAATGATTCAGCCGCGCGCGGCCATAATAATTCACGCCGAGAAACGTCGAGGCTTCGCGCCGCCGCCCGCCCAGAAATTCGTCCAGCACAAAACGATTGAAGGCGTGATGGGAAATTTCCGCGAGCAAATGATCCCACAGCGCGAATTTCTGGAACGCACCGAAGGAAGTCCAGTTCTTCGCGATGCCGACTTCCGGCGTCCTGCCGCCGAAGCCGCCATCGCGCCGGATGATGCGGCCCGCCTGCGCGTGCGCTTCCGCCATGTGCCTGATGGTTTTTCGATACGCCAGAAATTTCCATTTGTGGAACGGTGGAAATCCGCCAAGCAGATACGTCAACGACGCGTAAGTGTCCGGCTCGTTGAAGGTGTTCCACAAACAAACCCGCTCCTTCAGGGCCGCCACCAGCTTCGTCGCGTAATCCACGAACGCCGGAATTGTCGCCGGATTCAGCCAGCCGCCCGCAGACGTGATCCATGGCGGATTGGAAAAATGATGCAGCACAACCATGGGCGTGATGTTTGCCGCCTTGAGGCAATCGAGCAGATGGACGTAGCGCGCGAGTTCCGTTCGGTTCAACGGCGCGAACGGGGCGGCTTGCAGGCGCGACCATTCGATGCCCATGCGATAGGCGTTCACGCCGAGCCGCGCCATCCAGTCAACGTCCTCTTCGTAGCGGTGATAATGGTCGCAGGCCACGCGGCAATGTCCGCCGTCAGCCGCGACATAATTCGTCCATTCGTTGTCAACATGGCCTTCCACCTGCGTCGGCGACGTGGCCGCGCCCCAGAGGAAATTTTCGGGAAATTTCAAATCGCGTGCCATTTTGCGCGGACAATATGCTGAAGGATTGGCCGGAAGAACAGCAGAATGACTCCGCCCCGATGCCGGCAACATCGCTGTGCCGTTGCCGCAGTGCGTTGCCCTATGATGAGATCCAATTGAATCGGTGACCTTCAAATCTGAACCCGCGTCTAGTCTGGTGGCGTGGCTTAGACGAATGCAATCGTCCGCGCCCAAGCGTGAACGAACTCGAAACCGACGAGGATTTTATTGTCACAAGTTCTCCATGGCAATCTGCTGCGGAGGCTGGACATAATGGCGCAAAGTGCGGAGAATCCGGCCACGGAAATGAATGCCATCAGTTCCAACTTCAAGCGAGGAAAGCGGCGCGCTTTTACTTTGATTGAACTTCTGATGGTCATCGCCATCATCGCCATTCTCGCCGCGTTGCTGCTGCCGGTCTTGTCGGGCGCCAAGGCGCGAGCCCAGCGGACGGCGTGTTTGAACAACCTGAAACAAATCTCCGTCGCCGTCAAATTGTATGCCGACGACAACAATGACAGCCTGCCAGCCGCGCCCGGTGTGACCGGGCATGGCTATGCCACCAACCACTTTTCAATTTTTTACAAGCGGCTCGTGAAAAGTTATGCCGGACTTGGTGGCGCTTCGTCGCCGCAGGACAAGTCGTTCGCCTGTCCGGCAGACACGTTCTATTATGATTTTCCCAGCATGGACTACGAGGGCCAGAGTTTGCATGACCAGTTCGATTCCGATTATTCGAGTTACGGATTTAATGGCGGCAATTTCGGAGGGACTGACAATCCACCTCCTGCCTACCTGAACGAGACTACCTTTCCGGGCGTATTTGGCATGAAACAGACCTCGGTGAAAGACCCGGTCAAAACGCTTCTCATCATGGATATGTCGGCTTTCTTCTGCTGGTCCTGGCATCAACCGCAAAAAATGCCTTCGGGTCAATTCGGGATTAACGACGCCAGGAACATGGTCAGTTTCGTGGATGGCCACGTCAGTTATATCAAGGTTTATTGGAACGGGGATTTCGACATGACGTCATGCTGCTACGATCCTCCAACCGGATACGATTACAAAAGGAGCGGAGATTAGTGATTATGAAATCAAACCCAAGACAGCGAAGTGCATTCACATTAATTGAACTGCTGGTGGTCATCGCCATCATTGCCATTCTGGCGGCGCTGCTGCTGCCGGCCTTGTCGAGCGCGAAGTTGAGGGCGCAACAGGCGGATTGTCTTTCCAATCTCAAGCAACTGATCATCGCCAATGTCATCTTTGCCGACGAGCATAACGGCGTCTGGATGTTGCCTTCCCGCGCCGCCGATACCGAGTATCCCGGTTCGCAATGGCTGGGCGCGCTGGTGCCGGACATTGAAAAGTCCGCGTCGCTCACCAATCCGCTGCCATTGCTGCTTTGTCCCATTGCCAGCACGCCGGTCACCTCGGGCTTGGGCGAGACCGAAGGCAGCTTCGGTTTGTTCGGAACCGCCGACCGCAGTTACATCAGGATATGCCTCAACGGCCGGCCCATACAAAGCAGCTATTTATACAACGGCTGGTTTTATGCGCGGGAACCCACTGCCGAAGACGTGACCGGCTGGGCGACCAGTGACGGCTATCCCAACTACGTGACGAATTATTTTTCAAACGAATCAGCCGTCCAAATGCCGTCGCAGACGCCGGTGCTTCTGGATGGAACATGGAGTGATGCCTGGCCATTGGAAACCGATCCGCCGGCGGGGAATTTATACTTCGGTTCCGGCGGCCAGATGATCGGCACGGAGATGGGACGCGTTACGATTGCGCGACACGGCGGGAGGCCCGCGCGGCCAAACGCGGATTACGATGCCGATTGGAAAACTTCACCGCCGGGAGGGGCGATCAACATCGGAATGACCGACGGCCATGTCGAACTCGCCAAATTGCCGGCGCTCTGGAATTATTACTGGCATCTCAATTGGAAACAGCCCGCCGCCGTCCCGTCGCCTTAACCCGAACTCCGAAGTCAGTTAGCGTCAGGCATCCGGCCTGACGTAAAGGGCGGCATCCTGCCGCCCGGAAAAGACGGGCGCATTTTTTGGCGGCTTGCACAACGTCCGAGCGTCAAATGAAGGCGGGAGGTTTTTGTCCGCCGGGCTGGAAGTCCGGCTCTACGGCAGGCCGGGAGGCCTGCCGCCCCACGCGATTCAACTTTGGGATTCGGACTTCGGCGCGGCTCAACCGGAGGGGCAGCCGGTTCCCACGCAACCAGCCATCTCACGTGGCTTCGGCTGGCTGGGTCAGTTCCTTCTTTTCTTCAATCGTCGTGGTTGCCGTGCTCTCCTCGCGCAATTCCTGGAGCGGACGAAAACGGTCGGCGCGAAAGCCGCGTTCCAGCGCCGACTTGGAATCCGCCTTCGGGTTGACGAGGCCGATGAGCAGCACCGACACGTCGCCTTCCAACGTCAGGTTGATGCCCAACCGGATGTCGCGCACGACATAGGTGGAATCCTTGACCGGGAGAGCATCGTAAAGCTTGCCGATGTCCGGCGGAAATTTGTCATCCACGCAAACCACTTTGTCGCCGATGCCGTAATTGAGCATGGCGCATTATCCCACCGGCGCGGATTAAAATCAACGGCGCGCGCGGAATGACGCGCCCGACCTGATTTTGTGGGATTATGTATTTCACGGAAATTTCCCTCGCCCCGCCCAAGCGGGGGGGGTAGGTTGAGGGGCTTGTTGTTTTCCCGAAAATCAATGCTCTTCCCCAACCCTCGTCTTGAGCCTCGGTGGCCTGTGCCACCCACCGGAATGACCACCGCTGCTTCGGAGTTCGGGTAAAAGACCCTTTTCATCATCTGCCGCCCGGATTTTTGCTTTGCCAGTCGCGCCGGACAGGAGCACGATTGCTCCATGATTCCTCGAATGACGATGGTTTCCGTGTTGTGCGCGGTTTTGTTTGGCGCTTTTGGACAGGTTGCCATTTCCGCCGCTGACGGCGGCAGGAGCACCAACCTTGAAACGCGCGTGTTCAAGGTGGACACTCATTCATTCTACATCGCTTTGAAAAATGTTTCCGGCTTGCAAACCAACGGTGCTTCGACAAACGCCATAAGTCTTAAAAGTGTTTCCAGCGTATTGGGCGTGGATTTGACCGCGCCCGGCAGAAGCGTCGCCTTCAAATACACTTTGGGGTTGCTGTTCGTAAAGGCCACAGCCTCGGAGTTGGACACCATTCAACGCGCGCTCGATGTGTTGAACAAAGCCGCTCCGCAAGTTCACGTCAAGGCCCGTTTCATCAAAATGTCCGAAGCGGATGCCGATGCCATTTTGAAAGCGGGCACCCCCGTGGACACAAAGGAGAAAAACACGGTCGAAATCATGACCGCCGCCAAGGCGACGCCGTCGTTGCGCAAACTGGAAACGCGCGGCGGCATGGAAACATTGAGCGAACCCGAAGCCACCACGACCAGCCTGCGGCAGATTCAGATGCGCTCGGAGAATTCCACCGTGGATATAAGTCCTGCGCTGCTCCTCGCGGACGGCTTTACGATGAATTTGACAGTCACCGTCAGCGCGCCGGAAACGCTGACCGCGCGGGCGAATGTCTGGGACGGTCAGACCTTGATTCTCGCGTCAAACATTCCCGGCGCCGACAAAACGCGGTTGCTGGTTTTCGTCACCGCCACGGTGGTTGACCCGGCGGGGAACCGCGTGCATTCGGATGACAAATTGCCGTTCAATCCCTCCGCCATTCCGCCACAGGGCACGCTGATTACCACCCCATCGCCGTAAGCGCGATGCAGAAATCTTGGTTCGGTTCGGTGCCGCAAGACAACCCACTCATCCATCCCCGCGTGGATGGATTTTGACCTCATCTCTACAAGTGTAAAATATTTCCTTGACATTCTTTACACTTGTAGAGATAATGCGCCATCAATGAACAAAGCCATGCCAAAATCTCCCATCGAATTGACGGAAGCGGAATGGACGGTCATCAAGGCCGTCTGGGACAACGAACCCTGCGACGCGCCGGCCATCCAGGAAAAACTTTCCAAGAAAACCGGGTGGACCTACTCGACCGTCCGCACGCTCCTGGACCGGATGGCCGCCAAGAAGCTGCTGACCGCCGAAAAAATCCGCAACCAGACGCTTTACCGCTCGGTGGTGACGCCGGCGCAGGCGCAGCGCAGCGAGCTGCTTTACGCGCTGAAGCATGCCTTCAACGGCGCGCTCACGCCGATGGTGCAATGCCTCATCGAAAGCCGCAATTTGAGCGTGGAGGAACTCACCAAGCTGGAATCCCTGATCAAGGCCAGAAAAAAGACGGCGAAAAAATAATTCCCATTCTGAAAGGCGACCACATGAATTCCTGCATCGAAACTCTGAATCATTGGGGCGATCATTTCCTGAATTTCGCGTGGCCGATGCTTTGGCAATCAAGTTTGCTCATCGCAACCATTTTCGTTCTGGACTTTGCGCTGCGCCGGAAAATTCGCGCCGCGATCCGTTATGCGCTCTGGCTGGTGGTGCTCGTGAAATTGCTGCTGCCGCCGTCGCTCGCCCTGCCGACAAGTGTGACGTGGTGGCTGCCTCCTTCGCCTCAACCTCCGGCAAGGCCACAAACGGCCGCGTTCGTCGTCAACCACGGTGATCAATCCGCTTTTACTTTCCCGCTGCAATCCCAGCCATCTCCCGCGCCGATTCCGCCAAAAATGTCCGCTGCGGCCTGGTCATTGGCCGCGTCAGGCGCAGTCAGCGCAGTTTTGCTGGCATGGCTGCTGTTTCGCTGGCGGCAAATCAATCAAAAGGTGCGGCGCGCAACAGCTTCGGAGGAATTGATTCCCATTCTGCACGAAACGCGGCGTCTGACACATTTGCGTCCGGGCATCCGGCTGAAATTGACGGATGATTCAATGTCGCCGGCGGTTTGCGGGTTGTTTCGTCCCGTCATTTTGCTGCCGCAATCGCTGGTGGAAAAACTTACCGCCGGACAATTGCGCGCGGTGCTGCTGCACGAGGCGATTCATCTCCGGCGCGGCGATGTTTGGGTGAACTGCGCGCAGGCGTTGCTGCAAATCTTTTACTGGTGGCATCCGCTGCTATGGCTGGCCAACGCGCGCATCCGCCGCGCGCGCGAGGAGGCGGTGGACGACGCCGTGATGCTGGCGCTTCGCGATGACGCGGAGATTTACGCGCCGACGTTGCTGGAAGTGGCGAAACTGGCGTTCAATCGTCCGCTGGCAAGCCTTGGTTTGGTTAGAATTCTGAAATCCCGCAGCGCGTTGCGGCAGCGGATTGAGCATCTCGTCTATTTCAATGCGCCGAAAAAGACCGGGCTGACCATCGTTTCGATTTTGGGAATTCTCGTTTTCAGTGCCGTCGCGCTGCCAATGGGTGAACCACCGGAGAAAACGACCGCCCCGGCATTGCCAAGTGTCCGTGGTGATTCGAATCAGACGAATTCAAGTGTTGCCACAACGGACAATCTTTCCACCGGCACCGACGACGCCCAAAGTCAGGTCACAATGGTATTCCGAATTAACCAACCGATGAAAGAGGACGATTTGAAGAAACACCTGCTGGAAGCGGGCATCAAAATCCCGCCGACGGTTCTCGTTTACACGGATGACGGAATCTTGCTGGTTCGAGGCTCCGAGGAGCAGCAGGATTTAATTGAGCGGGTGGCGCTGAAGTTGAATGGAGTTTCGCCGAAGGAGGTCGAAAACATTGTCAATCATTCCAGCAAACAAAAAGCCGCCATGACAGGCGAGAATCCGACCTTGACCAATCTTGAAATGCGGGTTTTCAAAATAAACACAAATGTGTTCTACACAGCTTTGCGAAAGCTTCCCGGCTTGCAAACCAACAATGTTCCTGAAATGGCCAAAAGCCTTTTCAGCAAATTGGGAGTGGATTTGACCGCGCCCGGCAGAAGCATGCCCTTCAACGACCGTTTGGGTTTGTTGTTCGTAAAGGCCACACCGTCGGAGTTGGACAAGATTGAACGCGTCGTTCAGGCATTGAATCAAACCGCTCCGCAGATTCACATCAAGGCACAGTTCATTGAAGCGCCTGAAAGCGATGTTGAATCCATTTTGAAAGCGGGCGTGGCCGTGGACACCAAAGAAACAAATACGGTCGAAATTCTGACCACCACCAATGCGACAGCGCTGTTGCGCCAATTGGAATCGCGGAGCGGCTTCGAAAATCTGGCCCAGCCGGAAGCGATCACGACCAGCGGACGACAAACCCAGATGCGCGCGACAGAAATCGTAACTGTTCTCACCAACATCAATCCGCTGGCGCTTAAACTGCCGGGCGTTTCAAGCAATGAATTATTCCTGACAGAACGCGTCGAGTGCGGGCCGACTTTTGATGTAGCCCCTTACGTTCTTGCTGACGGATACACCATCAATCTGAAGGCAATTGCATCCGTAATTGAATTTCTCGGATACGCCAAGCCAACCAATTCCGTCATCGCTTACGTTGATGGACAAAAGCAAACAGTGCCGGTGCCGCTTCCCAAATTCCGTGTTCGGGAAATGTCAACACCCGCCAACCTGTTCGATGGCCAGACACTGATTTTGAGCGGACCAGCTACTTCGGTCATTCAAACCACCAAGGACAAGGTGCCGTTTCTCGGCGATTTGCCGCTGGTTGGCGGGTTGTTTCGAAGCCAGACGGAGACTTCGGTGAGGAAAAACCTGATCGTATTGGTGACGGTCACGATCGTGGATCCGGCGGGCAACCGTGTGCATTCAAACGGCAAATTGCCGTTCAATCCGGCCACCATTCCGCCGCAGCCAAACATTTCCACCCCATCACCGTAGTCACGAGGCCCGTCAGATTGACCAAATGGGGCGCGCATCACCGAAATCACGGTGAAAGGTAAAATGTCCGGTAGAAACATTGCGGCAATTGGCCGGCGTTCGTGTCCGTGAAAGTGAACGGCGCCGTGTTGGTCTGCACAGAAACCCAGTTGACCAAGTCGGTCGAGGTTTGGACGACGTATTGATAGCCGAAAACCCCCGAAACACTGAAGTTGAACTGGCCGGCTGATCCCGGCAACGCTGCCAGCGTGGCGGCGGCGGCCGGCACATTGTAGACCGCCTCGTTCGAAAAAGGACTTTCAACGCCAGAACTGTCAACGGCGGTCGCGGCGAAATAATACGTCGTCCCGTCCGCCAGTCCGGTGACGGTCGCACTGTTGGTGTTGCCGACCGTGATCTCGCTGTCGTAATCGCGGCACGCCGTCCCGTAATAAATGTCGTAGCCCACGACATTGGTGCTGGGGCTGGGCTGCCAGGCAAGCACCACGCTTTGGGCGGCCAGAACTGGAAGTTGAAACAACAATAGCGGCACACCGCACAAGATCAACTTGAGGGCCATGCGCCTCGAACGACGACTAAATGACATATCCATAACTGCATGGAATTAACTTCTATTAATGGGTTTTCACTCCCCGGCGGTTGCAGAATACTTGCCAGATTTTGCCAGTATGATGGCAATTAATGAGAAGTCAAAGACAAATGACGTGGTGTCTGCGCCCGCAAATGCGCCGATGCTGGCTCTGGCGGGCGCCAACACCATTTGGAAAATCAACGCCAGCGCCGGGTTCACCCGGACGACGAGCTGGCGTTCGATCCGGCCACCATCCGAACACAGGCGCCGGTTGAGCGATTTATCCGATCACCGTGATCACGATGCCTGCAAGGATGCCGATGGCGGCGAGGATTTTCTGCCAGTTGCATCGCTCGCCGAACAGCAGCAGGCCGCCCGCGAAGGCCACCAGCGTGTTGCCGCGCCGCAGGCTCATGACGACGGACACCAGCGATCCCGGCTGGCGCAGCGCGCCGAAATAAACGTAATCCGCCACCAGCAGCGTAAGCGCGATGACGGGGATGGTCCAGCGCCAGTGGAATTCGTTGCGCTCCCACCAGCGCCGCTGCCAGCCGATGGCGAACGGCGTGAACAGCACCACCAGATAAATCGAAAACCACGCCTGCACCGTCGGCACGGTGAAATGCGCGCGGCCCAAGAGGTATTTGTCGTAAAGCGAACTTACCGCGCCGAGAATCGTGCCGGCCAGCAGGAAACCCACCCATTTGTCCCGGTGAAAATGCACGCCCTCCAGCCGCCCGGCCATTGAAAGCCCGAAGAACGCCGCCAGCGTCGTGATGACACCGAGCAATTGCAGGCCGTCCGGGCGTTCGCCCAGAATCAGCAGCGCGCCGAACAGCGTCCACAGCGGCGTGGTCGCGCGGATGGGCGAGCCGAGCGACAGCGGCAGATGCTTCAATCCGAAGTAGGTGAAAATCCATGACGCCGCGACGATGGCGGACTTCAGCAGCAGTTGCAGATGTTGCACCGGCGAGATTGGCTCGGTAACGAGCACCGCCGGCAGCAGCCCTGGATGCGCCACTTGAACCAGCAGCAGCGCGCCCCACACCGCCGCGCCCGTCAGCGTGCTCAAGAACAAAACGGGCAGCACGGCGTTGTCCCGGATGGCGTGCTTGATGCAAAGGTCATACACACCGAGGAACAACGCCGACACCAGGCTGGCAACAATCCAGTTCATTCAAAAAACAAGACGGGCGAACCGTTTTGGCCCGCCCGTCGAGCTGATGGTTTCAAATCAGTGCGCCCAGCCTATCGGTTCCGCCCGCGTTTGTCAGCAAAGCAAACTTGCGGGTGGGGATAATTTACTTGCAATTTAACGCTGATCTGCTATCTAAATCAGGAGGGAAGCAGAACCAAAATGATCAAAGATTCTCATGAAGCGTCACAACCCGGCTTCTTTGGATGCCACGATTCAATAGTCGTTACAATCCGAAACTCACCATGAACATTTCCATCATCACCCGAGTCCACGGCCTGTTGCGCCTCGCATTTTTCACCATTCTTTTCATTCTGGCTTCGCCGGGCGCACATGCCGGGCTGACCATCGAGGTGCATATTGTCCGCTTCGAACATGGCCAGGCGTATAAGTTTTTCACACCATTATACACCAACTCAACGCCGCCCGCCGCGCCGCTGGGCGCATATTTCATCTACTCGCCATTTTACTCGACACTGCAATCAACCAACGGTTCCTGGCGCGAAATTGAAGTGTCCACCAACGGCGCTGTCTCCGTTGATGGCACGGAAAATCCATACCCCGACTTCAACTCGGTGATGCAGCAGATGACCAACGGCATCTGGACGATGGTTTTCACGAACAACACCACAACCAACACCTACACCTTCACGGTAAGCGCCCCGAACATGACCAGCAACATGCTGCCGGCGACGGTCATTTCCTACCCATCCGATGGCGCGCTCAATATTCCGAATCAACCAACCTTCACCTGGCAGGGGCCAGGAAGCTGGTCCGTCAACAACAATACCTACGTTTATAATTATGACTTTTCTTTCTTTCAGTATGCCAGCCTGCCGTCGGCGCAAAACAACTGGACCATTCCCGCAACCATTCCAAACGGCATCAATTGCACTTTTTATCTGGATTACGTCACGAACAGCGCGCCGCTGATTTTCACGACGAGCACCCCATTGGACAGCAACTCCCAACCGCTCCAGGGGTGGATTACCACGAACGTCATTGAAACCGGCGATAACGTTTCGTTTGCGGTCACCAATCCTCCCGTCGCCACGCCCACACTGGTCGCACATTACACCTTCGACAACAGCGGGAACCTCGGGCAAGACAGCAGCGGCAACGGTTACGATTTGGATTTCAATGGTGGTGACGGCGTCACTTCGACCAACGACGCGAGGGTGGGAAGTGGCGCGGCCTATTTCGATGGCAACAGCTTTTTCAGTTACAATTCAACACCGACCAATGTGTTGAACACGCTGGCCGGCGATTTCTCGCTCGCGTTCTGGATAAAAACGACGCAAAACGACGGCAATGAGAATGGTGATGCCTTTGCCGGCGATGGGATTGTAGCTGCGGACGTTCCGGGCACGGCTTACGACCTTGTCCCCGCCGCTCTGGACGGAGGTGAAATCGGTTTTAATACGGGCGGGATTTACGGTGACGACACGATCAATACGACGACGGACATCAATGACGGCAATTATCATCACGTTGTAATCACCCGCGAAGAAGCCACGGGCGAAAAGCAGATTTACATTGATGGACAGTTAAACAACACCGATTTGGCCACCATGAACCCGTTAAGCGATCCGAGGATGGTGGCGATTGGCTGCGCGATTGACGCCTCCCAAACCGATCCAAACAGCATCTACGCCGACCCCCGCCAATTCTTTCAGGGGCAATTGGATGACCTTCAACTTTACTCCGGAGTTCTCACTTCAAACCAAGTGGCGCAACTTTACACGGTCGCGCAGGCCGGAACGACCCTCGTCGCGCATTACACCTTCGACAACATCGGGAATCTCGGGCAGGACAGTTCGGGCAACGGCAACGACATGTCCGGCGAGAGTTATTGGGGGCAGCAGCATCAGTTCGACGCGGATGCGGAAGCGGGCGGCGGCGCCGTCCAATTTTTTGGCACCGACGCCATGACTCCCGCTAACAGTCAAGTCCTGACCAATCTGAATGCGGTGCTGGCCGGCAGTTTCACTTTTTCAGCCTGGGTGAAAACCACCATTACGAACGGCGCTGACTACAACAACGCCTTTTTTGGAGCGGTCATATTCTGGGCCTACAATGACCGGCAAGGCGATACCAATGACACAATTCCGCTGTCCATCACCGGCAGCAAAGCCGCGTTCACCACCAGAGGGGGCAACCCCGGGCTTTCTGACAACCTGCACTCGATCACCAGCGTCAATGACGGCAACTACCATTTGATCACGGTCACCCGCGACCAGAGCACCGGCGAAAAGACAATCTACGTGGATGGCAACTTTGAAAATTCCCAGCTTGGCACCACCAATCCGCTCAATGGAAACAACTACAACATTACCATCGGCGGCTGGAACTACATCCTTGATAGCAACAGCACTCTGACCAACTATTCCAGTTACAACGGCCTGCTGGATGACCTTCAAATCTATTCCGGAGTCCTTTCCGGAAGTGATGTGGCCTACCTTTACCAAAATCCCGGCTCCAGTGTCCCCAACATCGCGGCCCAGGATTTCAACCCCGCCCTCAACACCACGGGCCTGCCGTGGGCAACAAGCGGCGACACCAGCTGGTTTATCGAAACCACGAACACCTCCGATGGCGTGTCAGCGGCTCAAAGCGGCATTGTTACCAATAACCAGTCCTCAACCCTCTCAGTCACCGTGACTGGCCCGGGGACGCTGACGTTTTCGTGGGCTTGCATGGCTGACAATACTGGCTTTGACTATGAGGTCTACACTAACGGCGACCCCAATGGCGGCTACCTGGATGACCTTTATTACAACACGTCGGGGTGGTATCAAGACGGCCCGTTCAGAATCGCGCCAGGCACGCAAACGATAAGCTGGACGGTCTTCGCCAATTTCGACACCGATCCCACTGAAGCCGGATTTTTGGATCAAGTGAGTTATATCCCTGACACGGCTCCAACCATCACGCTAAATCCATTCAGCCAGACCAATTATCCCGGTTACCCCGTCTGGCTTTCAGCCAACGCCACCAGCAATCCCGCCGCGACCTGGCAGTGGTATGAAGTTGGAACTGGCGCGATCTCCGGCGCGACCAGTTCCTATTTCATTCCCACCAACTCCGGGACCGCTGGCGTAGCCGGAAGTTATTACGCGATAGCCAGCAATGACGTGGGTTCGGCCATTACCACGACCGCCACCGTCAGTTTTGTTTCCGCGCCGCTGCCGCCTGACTGGGCGCGCGCCTTCAAAACACAGCTCGCCAACAATTCGACCGACGCCACCACCAATTACAACATCGCGTGCCTGCTTGATTCCACCGGCACCAACATCTATACCGTCGGCTCGGTTGACGGCACCAACACCTTCGGTTCCGACGTGTTGATCTCGCGCAATGGTGGTTTTGACAGTTCTTTCCTGAAACAGACCACCACTGGCACGCCCGTCTGGGGCCGTTCCATGACCAACAACGGCCACGGGTCTTCCTTCGCGCAATGCATGGCCGTTGCACCCGGCGATGGTTTCTATGTGGCGGGCGATTTTTCCGGCACCAACTGGCTCGGCACCAATCTGCTCGTTGATACGGCAGGCGGTTCCACTTATCTGGCGCGCTTCGACGCCAATGGCAACAACCTCTGGGTGCGAACTATCATCGGCACAAATTCTAATTTCACCTCGTATCATATGCTGGCCGCCGATCCGGCCGGCAATGTCACTCTCTCTGCGCTCGTTTCCGGTGGCACCAGTTTCGGCACCACCAACTTATTTGTGCAAGGCCAGCAAGGCGTTCTTGTGCAATACGACGCTAATGGCAATGTTCGCTGGCTGCAGGTGCCTTCCAGCTGGCCGAACTACTTGACTTACAGCGGCGGTCGCATTTATGGCGGCATGGGCGGGAGTGCCGCCAATTATATCGGCGGAGTTACTAATGCGTCAAATCGCACGCTGGCGCTATTTTCAATCAACGCCACTAATGGCCAGGGCTTCTGGGTGCAAGGTATCGCCGCCCAGCAGGGGCAGAACAGCGCCACTGGTTTTGGCGATGACAACGTGTTGGTGGCCGTTTCCGGAACGAATGTGTTCGTCGCCGGCAGCACTTATGGATCCAATGCCGTCTTTGGATCGTTCACGGTTCCCCTCCCGCCGGAAGCCAGGAGCCAATACTTTGCCCGCTTTGACACCAACGGCAACGCCCAGCTCGCCACTTCCTTCGGCAGCCAGTTCACCTGGCCTTGGGCCATCACCGCGAGCGCTAGCGGCGTTTATATCGGCGGCGATTTCGACACCTATTCCATCTTCGGCAAAGACATTATCGCCGCGCCGTTTTACAATACCGTCCAGTTTGTCGGAACGATAGACAGCCGTATTCCCGGTCAGGCATTCGTCGCCAAATTCGACCGCAACGGAAATCCACTCTGGGCGCGGCTGGCTCAATCGCAATCCAGTTATCTGAACTCCCGTGACATTGCCATCGCTTCGGACGGCGTCTGGAGCTGCGGGTTTTTCGATCAGATCGCCAGCTTTGGCAGCAACACGGTTTATGGGGCGATTACCGTCATTGGTTTTCCCATTGGCATCATTCAGTATCACAGCAGCGGTTATCTGGCCAAAGTTACTGATGTCGTGGCGCAGGCATTGCCCGTCGTCCTGCTTAACCCGCAGGACAACGGCGCGAACTTCCAGCTCTCATTTCTATCGCAATCGGGATTCATGCACGCCGTCCAATACCGGACCGATTTGATCAGTGGAAACTGGCAAACCTATTCGAACGTCATCGGCGACGGAACCCTGAAGACCATTCCGATTCCGCTCTCCGTTTTCGGTTCGTCACCGCAAGGTTTTATCCGCGTCTCGACGCAGTAATAATCCTGAATTGCGAAACTGAAACCGCTTGTAATCTTCGCTCATCCCGGAAACGTTGAGCGGAATAGCACCGGATGTTTTGTGTTTGGTGGTTGTCGCTGCAAGCTTTTGCCATCGGCGTGGATCAGCGCGGTTCAAAATCATGATCACAAATGACAGTGGAAGCCCGACGTTTTCGAGATTGCAATTCTCCCTTGCCCGATTGAAGACCAGGCTGACATTCAAGCGGCTTTGGCCGCCAACTGGCACAAAAATCAATTCCGTCCCGGCTTATTCATTCAATCCCCAATGGCTCTGTCCGCGTTCCTGCGTCGCGCGCAGGATTTCTTCCATGACCGGACCGAGGTAGGTGGCCTGCTGTTGAATCTTCGCCATCACCTCTTCCGGACTCTCCGCCGCAATTCCCGGCTCATCCCCGATCATTTCCGTCTGCCATTGCGTGTCTTTGTCTTTTGTGTCGTCCACAATTTGACGAACTGGATTCATAATCAACCTTCCATCGCTTGGAACGAAAATGCAAATTAAAATTGCATTTTGTTTAACCTGGGAAATTTTCCTAGAGCGGTATTCAAGCATTTTTAATGCAGATTACGAGTGAAACTTGGCCGCAGTTTATGCTGCCGATTGCCGGCAGGTGTCACATGTGCGCAATGATATTGTCGCCGAACTGCGAGCATTTGATTTCCGTCGCGCCGGTCATTTGGCGCGCGAAATCGTAGGTGACGCGCTTGCTGCCAATCGCGCCGTTCAGTCCTTTCAAAATCAAATCCGCCGCTTCGATCCAGCCCAGGTAGCGGAACATCATTTCGCCGGAGAGGACGACGCTGCCGGGATTCACCACGTCCTTGTTCGCGTATTTTGGCGCGGTGCCGTGCGTGGCCTCGAAAATCGCATGGCCGGTGACGTAATTGATGTTGCCGCCGGGCGCGATGCCGATGCCGCCGACCTGCGCGGCGAGCGCGTCGCTCAAATAATCGCCGTTCAAGTTCAGCGTGGCGATGACGTCGAAATCCGTCGGGCGCGTCAGCACTTGTTGCAAAGTAATGTCGGCGATGGCGTCTTTGATGACGATGCCCGCGCCGGGTTTGCCTTCGGGAATCTTGCACCACGGGCCGCCGTCCATTTCCACCGCGCCGAATTCGCTCTTCGCCAATTCGTAAGCCCAATCACGGAAGCCGCCCTCGGTGTATTTCATGATGTTGCCCTTGTGGACAATCGTCACGGACTTGCTTTTGTTGGTGATGGCGTATTGCACCGCCGAGCGGAACAGGCGTTGCGTGCCGGTCTTGCTCACCGGCTTGATGCCGATGCCGACGAGTTCGGGTGTTTCGCCGAAACGGATTTTTTTGAAATCCTTCGGGAAGTTGGTTTTGAGAAATTCAATCGTTTTCAACGCCGCTTCCTTGCCGGCCTCGAAATCAATTCCCGCATAAATGTCCTCGGTGTTTTCGCGGAAGATGACCATGTTGACTTTTTCCGGGTGCTTCACGGGCGAGGGGACGCCGGTGAACCATTGCACCGGGCGCAGGCAGACATAGAGATCGAGCATCTGGCGCAACGCGACGTTGAGCGAGCGGATGCCGCCGCCGACGGGCGTGGTGAGCGGTCCCTTGATGCCGACGAGATATTCCTTGAAGGCGTCAACGGTGTCGTCGGGCAGCCAGTTGTTAAATTTCTTGAATGATTCCTCGCCGGCGAAAACCTCGAACCAGGAAATCTTGCGTTTGCCGCCGTAAGCTTTTTGCACCGCGGCGTCGAACACGCGCACGCTGGCGGCCCAGATGTCCGGGCCGGTGCCGTCGCCGCGGATGAACGGCAGGATGGGATTTTCAGGAACGGTCAGCTTGCCGTTCGCGATGGTAATTTTTCCGCCCGCGGGCGGGGTCACGTCTTTGTAGGCCATGATGATAATTTAATTGTTAAATAAGCGGAAATGAAACGTCAGAACGCGCCGGAAATCAAGACAAGTTTATCCCTGCCTTTCAATCTTTCAATCGTTCGGCGACGGATTTGTTGTCAATCCGGCGGCATCACACTCACA
>Ga0182030_10011507_pt1 | contig 17844 bp, 14 predicted proteins | sample 812S3MmetaG_FD_121299 | JGI IMG/M metagenome (GOLD analysis project Ga0182030, IMG submission 121299) | Permafrost microbial communities from Stordalen Mire, Sweden - 812S3M metaG (Illumina Assembly) | ecosystem: Environmental > Terrestrial > Soil > Wetlands > Permafrost | place: Sweden...
AATTCCCATGGCTGTGGATGCCGTAGGGATTGCGGGAGCGATCGGGGACAAGGTTCTGCCCGGGAGCCCCGGCTATCGTTTTAGCGAGGCCCACCTGGCGTCGATCGAATTCGTCGACTGCTCCCTCGCCGTGCCCAGCGCCACTTGTGTGCCTAACGACAATGGCGAGAACTTTGTCCGCTACACCGAGGAAGGCATCGCCCTGGTCGAGGCGTACGGCCGTCCCGGCGAGTCCGTACGGGGCATGGGCATGAGCAATCCGTTTTCGTTCGCCACGTTGCGTCCCCCCTCGCACGGGGGCGCGGTAAACCTCAGCAAGACCAACACCAGCCCAACCGTCATGCCGCCGAAAGAACGCCTGATTGGGGATGTAGCACTCATCCTGACGCCGAAGTTCCCGGCGACCGAGAGGGAAGCTCTGGCTTCGATCCTGACATACTATCCGGAGTTGCTCGGCTACGACTATATCCGCGTGGCGGAATCGCCCAATTGGATTCTTTACCGGAGAGCGAACACCGGCATCGGGAGCGGTGCCGGCAATCCTTCCCACCGCACGGAAGATTCGCCGCGTCAGGTGGCCTTTCGCCCATAGCCGTCAGTGTTAGTTGCGGCGCCCAGGGCCTGGGTCTCCAGAGGAATTGCGACAGTTGGTCCATGCCGCGACCGCGCCAGCGCTGGCCCCCTTGGACACGAACGCGGCGAAACCCCCGCTGGGATCGGAGACTTTCTGCACTGTCGCGGCTTAGTCTATGGCAACCAGCCTCGGTACACGCTCTCCAATGGCCAATCTCCCGCGCCGGGACCCCGTCCCGGCGGCCGGGGAACCTCAACGCCCGGCGTGCCAATGCGCGTGCTCGAAGGCGCCTTCACCAGTCTGCGCAGGGCGTCCACGAGGGAGACGCGAGTACCTGCCCTACCCCGCCCGCCAGCCTTCGATTTCCGCCACTTCTTCCAAGCTCAAGCGAAACTCCATGGCCCCGATCACGCCCTCTACCTGCGCCGCCGACCGCATCCCCACGATGGCCGCGGTCACCGCCGGATTGTGCAGCGTCCACGCGATCGCCACTTCGCCCGCCGAGCGGCCATGGCGCGCGCCGATGGCCCTCATCAGGTCCGCCAGCTTCAGGTTCTTCGACAGGTTCGGTTCCCGGAAGGCCAGCGCGTTGCGCCGGAAATCGTCCGATGGGAAGGCGGCCACCCGCTCCCGGGTCATGGCGCCGGTCAGCAGGCCCGATTTCATGGGCGAATACACGATCGCGCCGATCCCTCGCTGCGCACAGTACGGCAAGGTCTCCTGCGCCACTTCGGGCGAAATGGCCGAATACGGCGGCTGCAGGGAGGTGATGGGCGCGATCTTGCGGCAGCGCTCCATCTGCAGCTCGCTGAAGTTGGAGACGCCGATCCAGCGCACTTTGCCCTCTTCCCGCAATTTGGCCAGGCAGCCCCAGCCTTCTTCGACGTCGGGATTGGGATCGGGCCAGTGAATCTGGTAGAGGTCGATAGTGTCGACGGCCAGGCGGCGCAGGCTGGCCTCACACTCGCAGCGGATGGAGCCGGCCTTGAGCGAATTGGAGATCTCGCCGGCCTCGTTCCAGACGCGCTCGCATTTGGTGAAGACGTAGGGCCGGTTGCCGCGCCCGGCCAGCGCGCGCGCCACCACTTCTTCGGAATGGCCCAGGCCGTAGATGGCCGCGGTGTCGATCCAGTTCACGCCGTGGTCGAGCGCCGCATGAATCGCTTCCACCGACTCGGCGTCATCCTGCGGGCCCCAGCCGAACTTCCATCCGCCCCCGCCCATGGCCCATGCTCCGACACCCATGGGCGTCAATTCCATATCGCTGTTTCCCAGACGTTTTTTGGTCATCGTGTTATCCAACTATGATAATCCGCCATCGGGGCCGCCGAAGCCAGTTATGCTGCTAGACGTGGCCGACACTTCGCCGTTCCCCGGTAGCCGCCTGCCCGGCTGGTGGCGCTGGGCCGCCGTTCTGGCGCCCGGACTGCTCCTGTACCTTGCCCCGCTGCCCGGCCTGAACACCGCCCAACGGCATCTGCTGGCCATCTTCGCGGCGACCATCGTGGCGCTGGTGGCGCAACCCCTGCCCATGGGCGCCTCCGTGGTGGTGGCGATGACGCTGCTGGCGCTCACCCGAACTCTGCCGCCGGCGGAAGTGCTCTCGGGCTTCAGCAACATCACCGTCTGGCTGATTTTCCTGGCGTTCCTCTTCGGCCGGGCCTTCACCGTCACCGGACTGGGCAAGCGCGTGGGCTATCTTTTCGTGCGGCGTTTTGCCCGCAGTCCTCTCAGCCTGGGATATTCGCTGGCGGCGGCCGACCTGGTGCTGGCGCCTTTCATCCCCTCCGATACGGCGCGCGGCGGCAGCGTGATTTTCCCGATAACCCGCAGCGTGGCTTCCGCCCTGGGGTCGGAACCGGGCCCCACCGCCGGCCGCGCGGGCGCTTACCTGGTGTTGGCGTCGTTCCACACCACCTACACCGCCTCCGCCATGTTCCTCACCAGCATGGCGGCCAATCCGCTGATCGCCGAGTTCGCGCTGCGGGTCGGCCACGTGGACCTCACCTGGATGCGATGGTTCGCGGGATCGTCGGTGCCCGGTTTCCTCACGCTGGCGGTGGTGCCCTGGCTGCTGTGCCGGCTGGTCAAGCCGGAGCTTCAGGATATGGCGCCGGCGCGGGAGCTGGCGCGCGCGGAACTTCAGAAAATGGGCCCGTTGCGCCGCCAGGAAAAGTGGCTGGTGGCCATCCTGCTGGCCGTGATGGCGGGCTGGGTGACGTCCAACTGGAACGGAATCTCCAACACCTTCGTGGCGCTGGCCGGACTTTCGGCGATTCTGCTGGCTCGCGTAATGAGCTGGGACGACCTGCTGGCCGAACGCCGCGCCTGGGACGCGCTCCTCTGGTTCGCCCCGCTGCTGATGATGTCCGACGCGCTCAATCGGACGGGCGTCGTCAAAATCCTCTCCGGCCATCTGTTCCACCTGCTGGTGGGGTGGCCGTGGATGCTGGCGCTGATGGCGCTGGCGGTATCGTATTTCTATCTGCACTACGGTTTCGCCAGCCTTACCGCGCAGACCACGGCGCTCTATCCGGGCTTTCTGGCGGCGGCCCTGTCGGCCGGCGTTCCGCCCCTGTTGGCGGCGCTGCCGCTGGCCTATCTCTGCAGCCTGAACGCCGCTCTCACCCACTACGGGACCGGCTCGGCGCCGGTCTTTTTCAGCGCCGGCTACGTGCGCCAAGGGGAGTGGTGGCGGATCGGTTTCCTCATCTCGGTGGTGGACCTGATTATCTGGATGGGCGTGGGAGTAGGTTGGTGGAAGCTCATCGGATTTTGGTAATCCACGTTCCGCGCCGCCGCGGCGTCAACTCTATGGCAGGTTGCTCGATTTCTCTCAGGCAGGCCGCAAGTCTGCCCATGTACCCCCGTGCGAGATTTGCCTGCAACCTGCAGAATCTCTTGTGCGTCCGCTTGCCGACACGACCACGGATCCCGGTCCTCCGATCGCGCACCGTCGCACTCGATCGGGATACGCTAAGGGTTTGTCACGAAATAACCGCTCCCTCACGGTCGCGGCTCGGAACCCGACTCTGAGCCGCGACCGTGAGGGAGCGGTCTGGGCGAACTGCCACGGTTATTCCCTGACAAATACTAAGTTAAGATCGAGTTGACCTAATGGGCGAATACGACAGCGAACTTTCCAAAATCGTAGCGGAATTGAACCGGGCGGCGCCCAGCCAGAAGCAGCCGGCCGGCATGGGGCGCGGTCCGCAGAGCACCGCGTCGCTGGATAAAGTGCTGCAGCAGGCGGCCGGCCGCGGGGCGTCCGACATCCTGCTGGTGGTGGGCGCGCCGGTGATGCTGCGCGTCACCGGAAACCTCGCGACCGTGCCGGGGCCGGCGCTCGACGCGGAAGACGTCCGCAGCCTGGTGCTGCCGCTGCTCGAATCGCAACAAGCCGAAGAGTTGCACCGGAACAAGACCGTCGATTTCGGCTTTTACCGCGAAGGTCTGGGCCGCTTCCGCGTCAACATCCATCATCAGCGCGGCACCCTGGCGGCCTGCATCCGGCTGCTCCCTTCCAAGATTCCCACGCTCGAATCGCTGCATTTGCCCGCGCACCTGGCCAAACTGGCCGAGAAACGGCAGGGCATGGTGCTGCTCACCGGCCCCACCGGCTGCGGCAAAAGCTCCACCCTGGCGGCGCTCATCGACATCGTCAATACCCGCCGCGCGGCGCACGTGGTCACCATCGAAGATCCGGTGGAATACCAGCACGCCAACCGCAGCGCCGTGATCGAGCAGATCGAAGTGGGCCGCGATACGCCGGATTTCGCCATCACCCTGCGCAGCATCATGCGGCAATCGCCGGACGTCATCCTGGTGGGCGAAATGCGCGACGCCGAAACCATGGCGACCGCCATGACCGCCGCGGAAACCGGCCACCTGGTGCTGTCCACGCTGCACACCAACGACACCATCCAATCGGTCTCGCGCATTCTGGACATGTTCCCCGCGGGCAACCAGCCGCAGATGCGCCAACAGGTATCGCTGGCGCTGCTGGCGGTGATCGCGCAGCAATTGGTGCCCGGAGTGGATGGCGTGACGCGCTGGCCGGCGGCCGAGATCATGATCGCCACCGACGCGGTGCGCGCGCTGATCCGCAAGGGCGACGACCATCAACTGCGCTCGTCGCTTTCGGTGGGCCGGGCCGATGGCATGGTGACCATGGAACAATCGCTGGTGGAACTGGTGCGCACCGGGCGGATCGATCGCGAAACGGCCTACGCCCACTGCTACCGCACCGACGATTTGCAGCGCTATCTGTCGTAAGGCGCGGTAAGGGACCACGCAAAAATAACTTCTCAGTCACCGATATGGCGCAGATACTCGTGTCTGCAGCGTCCCGACTCCTCGGGACGCGTTTTTCGAGCAGTGCCTGCGCACCGCTCGCGGCCGGCGATCGACCACAGCGCAATCGACAGGGTCGTGTACTCTATAGAGAATGTCCGCCCCCCGCAAAATGACCCTGCTGCCGCTGATCGCGGCCATCTACTTCCTGGTGGCCGGCGGACCGTTCGGGCTGGAGGACATCGTCTCCAAGTCGGGATACACCGGCGCGATCCTGATTCTGCTGGTCACGCCGGTCATCTGGGCCGTCCCCTCGGCGCTCATGGTGAGCGAGCTTTCGAGCGCGCTGCCCGATCAGGGCGGCTACTACGTCTGGGTGACGCGCGGCATGGGAAGCTTCTGGGGATTTCAGGAGGTCTGGCTCTCGCTGGCGGGCAGCGTCTTCGACGTGGCCATTTATCCCGTGCTGTTCGTCAGCTACCTGGGCCACCTGGCGCCGTGGATGACCGCCGGCGGCCGCGGCGCCGTCCTGGAAATTGCGTTGGTGGCCGCCGCCGCGGCGTGGAACCTCATGGGCGCGAAATCGGTGGCCGATAGCTCCCTGGCGATGGGGATCGTGCTGCTGGCGCCCTTCGCCGTGCTCACCGTCTACGGCTTCCTCCATCGCGCCACGCCCACCGCCGGGGCCGTTCCGCTGCACAATGTCGACCTGCTGGGCGGGATCCTGGTGGCGCTGTGGAACTACATGGGCTGGGACTACGCCTCCACCGTGGCCGACGAAGTGGACCGTCCGCAGCGCACCTATCCGCTGGCCATGGCCGGCGCGGTGGCGCTGGTGGCAGTCACCTACGTGCTGCCCATCGCCGCGGTGGCCATGACCGGCCTCGACGCGAATCGCTGGTCCACTGGCGGGTGGGCCGACGTGGCCAAGGCGGTGATCCCCGGCGCCGGCCAGGCGATCGCCGTGCTCATCACCATCGGCGGCGTGCTGGGGGCATGGGGCACCCTGAACGCGCAGACCATGCAGTATTCGCGCCTGCCCGCGGTCATGGCCGACGACGGGCTGCTGCCGCCTGTTTTTTCGCGCCGGCGGGCCGCCAACGGCGCTCCCTGGGTGGCCATTCTGGCCTGTGCGGCGGCGTGGATGGTGTGCCTGCAGTTGAGCTTCGTGAAGCTCATCGTGCTCGACGTGCTGCTCACCGGTCTGAGCCTGCTCCTGGAGTTCGCCGCGCTGGTGGCGCTACGTATCCGCGAACCCGAGTTGCCGCGTCCGTACCGCGTTCCGGGCGGTCTCGCCGGCGCAATCGGCGTGGGGTTGCTGCCTCTGGCGCTGCTGGTGCTCACCGCGGTCCGCAACCAGGTCGAGCCGGTGGGCCCCCTCAACGCCCTCGAACTGGGAGCGATTCTGGTCGCCGCGGGCGTGCCTGCATACTGGTGGGCCAATCGGCAACGGCGAAAAGCTATAGGCTAGTTTCTGTCGCGAAACTCAAGTCAAAGGACAAGACCGCTTGCTGGCGCGGTGCCCTCCGGGCCCGGCTCGGTAACGCTGCGCGCCACAATGCTCGCTGCGAAATTATTCCTGCGTGCCTCCTTAAATGGCCCCATGCACGCTTTGCGCCTGGACATCGTCTACCTTTCGGAGAGGGGGTGCCGATTGACGAGTGGCACGTGCGGAGTTGCCGGCATCGCCGCACTGATAGGGCTTGGTCTAGCAGGCGTTCCGCTGCAGGCGCAGACCGCGGCAGCGGGCAAACCGTCGTTCGAAGCCGCTTCCATCAAGCAGAGCAAACCAGGGGCGGAGCCCAACCTCAGGCTGGAAAACGACCGATTGACCGCCGACCTTACGCTGTCGGGCTACATCTGGTACGCCTACGACCAGATCAGGCAGATTGACTTTTCCCGTTTGCCGAAGTGGGTGTCTACCGAGCTCTTCGAGATCCATGCTGTGGCGAAAGGCAATCCGGCAAAGAGCCAGATGTGCCTGATGCTACAATCCCTCCTTGCCGATCGCTTCCGGCTGCAGGTTCACATTGTGACGGCGGAAGTTCCCGTGCTCGCTCTCATTCTCGAAAAGCCCGGAACGGCGGGACCGAAACTCCGCCCTCATTCCGAGGGCCCGCCTTGCGACGTCCACTTGCCTTCGCAAGCGCCAGCCTCCGCGCAAGCCACCGCTGACATGTTTCCCGCTGTTTGCGGGGAAGTCATGGCAATGCCGAAGCCGAACGGCGCGGTGCTGGTCGGCGCCCGCAATGCAACCATGGAAAAGATCGCAATTTTTCTTTCCGCGCTCCCCGGCCTGGGCGGCCAGGCGGTAGATCAAACGGGACTGAACGGGCGGTTCGATTTCACGCTCGAATTCACACCGGAGGCGAAGGGCTCACCGCCTGATCAACAGAACGTTCAAGCTGACCTTCCCGCAACGACACTTCAGGATGCTTTGCATGAACAGCTCGGGATGAAGCTGAAGGCTACCAAGGCGCCGTTGGATACTCTTGTTGTCGGTCGTGCTGAGCGGCCTTCGGAGAACTGAGTGTCGGGAATCGGGCGGACATGGGTTACAGCCCGGTGGGGTAGGCTTAGGGACCACGCAAGAATAACTTCTCAGTCCATTCGACAGCAGCTCGGACTGAAGGTGACGCCCAGCAAAGAGATGGTCGAGATCCTGGTGATCGACCACGCGGAAAGAGCTTCGGAGAATTGAGCAGCGGGGCCATCGCCCGGCAGGCGATTTACAACCGATTGATCAAACTCGCCACGTACCCCGCGCCGAATCCGTTGTCGATGTTGACCACGGTCACGTTGCTGGCGCAACTGTTGAGCATTCCCAAAAGCGCCGCCAGACCATGGAAGCTGGCGCCGTATCCCACGCTGGTGGGGACGGCGATCACGGGGCAGGAAACCAGGCCGCCTACCGCGCTCGGCAGGGCGCCTTCCATGCCGGCGCACACCACAATCACGCGGGCTTCCGTCAGCCTCTCGCGATTGCTCATCAGGCGATGAATGCCGGCCACCCCGATATCGAAGATGGTTTCCACTTCGTTGCCCATCACCTCGGCGGTGATTTGCGCCTCTTCGGCCACCGGCATATCGCTCGTGCCCGCGCAGACGATCGCGATCCTTCCCTTGCCGTGCACCGTGCGGTCGCGCCAGAAGCGGATCGCGCCCGAAAGCGGCGCATGCTCGGCCCCGGCGAGCGATGCGGTTACAGCCGCGGCGCATTCCCGGTCGGCGCGCGTGATTAACACGTTGCGGGCATTCTCCAGCAGTTTGCCGGCGATGGCGACCACCTGGTCGGGCGTCTTTCCTTTGGCGAAAACCACTTCCGGGATGCCATGGCGCAGGGCGCGATGGTGGTCGATCTTGGCAAACCCGAGGTCTTCGAAGGGCATGTGGCGCATGCGCACCATAGCCGCGTCAATATCCATCGCGCCGTCGCGCACCTGCTCGAACAACCCACGGAGTTGCTCCTGGTCCATGAGGCCAGAATATCAGAGTGCAAGCCGCCAACCGGATATACGTCGCTTCTCCGAAAAAGTACCGGCAAAATTTTGAACCGTATAGACCCATGTGTCTATTGTTGCTATGGGATAATAATTCGCATCATAGAACTAGAATGAGCGAAAGCACTCACCAAGAAAGTGCAGGTTTCGGAGGATTGTCCGATCGGCGCGGGACCAGCCGTTTTCCCGTTCGGGAAGACGTCAGGTATACGGTGGTCCATTCCAGGGCATTGAAGACCAGCGGCACGGGCAAGACCCTCAATTTCGGCAGCGGCGGCCTGCTGTTCACTACGGAGGACCGCTTGCCTGTGGGTCGCACGGTGGAACTCTCCGTGACGTGGCCCGCACTGCTGGAGGGCAAATGCCCACTGCAGTTTGTCGCCACCGGCCGGGTGGTGCGGTCGGAGAACAACCGTGCGGCGGTAAAGATCGAGCGGTACGAATTCCGCACGCGCGGCACTGCGTCCGCGGCCGCTGCCACTTAGGCTTCCGCAAGACCATCAGGCATCGCGGTGGACCGTTCCCGGCGAAAAAGCCGGCAGGCACACCGCGACGTACTCGGCGCCCTCGGCGCCGGGTGTGCTATATCGTACCCATTCGCCCGAGTGCGCGATCACCGCCTGGCCGGCGCTCACGTCCATCGAACCGCCGGCGTGCTCCACCCGCAGGGCGCCGCGCAGCACCACCGTGAACTCGTCGAACTCCGGCGTCTGTCCGGGCTCCCGCCACCCTCCCGGGCTCCGCATGTGAGCGATGCTCACCTGCTGGTGCGTGGAGTTGACGCGCCCCACGTATTCGTCGATTAATTTCGGTTTGTTTCCGGCGGCTGCCACGCGCGCGGGCGCGGCGATGAGGGTGGGCATGGCGCCATGTTACCAATTCCCCGGAGATCCCTCGCAGCCGGCTCCCCCATACGCAAATTTCGGACTTGCCCCAGGGTTGGGGCCGTCGGTATACTGACATTTTCGCTGTTTGGTTTATGTTGGCGAGAGACGAATTCGACCCCCTGGCGCCCCAACGGGAAGCCGCCTTCTTTTATGGTCTCTTTCTGCGGGGGCACGACGTGGAAACCCTGCGTCAGGACATCGACGTCCCCCGGACGACGATGGACAAATGGATGCGGGCGCGCGACTTCGAAGCCAGCTTCGTCGAAAACCTGCATCGCATCTACGCCTACCGCAAACAGGTGCTGGCCATCTTCGACGGCCTCATCTCCAACGAGGCCATGCGCCCGCGGTTGCAATAACCTCTCGCCCGGCCGGCTGCCGTCAAACGCTACTTCTTCGGTGGGTGCGGGGAGTAGTCATTGGTCGATTCCAAATTGCCCTTGTTGGTGGTAATCGAGGTCACGATTTTACCCGGCAGCAAAAAGGGCTTGGGATCGCCGGGGAGCAACGCTTTTTGAAAATCGCCGTCGATCCGATAGCCGCTGATTTCGACTTCGCCCAGGTAGGCTAGCTTGGCTCGCGCGGGCAGGCCCGCCAAGTCGAGAGTGAAGTGCTCGAAGACCGGGCCGCCATCCGTATCCGCGCCGAGCCGGTAACTTACCGTTCCGCAGAAGTGCTTCGGGATGGGATATTGCTCCATCAGTTCGGTGGACTTGCATGCCATAGTCCGGACAGACACGAGGCCGGGTTCGACTCGCACCTCGGCGCCTTCCGGCGGGTCGGCGATCATTCCCGCGGCCATGAAAGCCGCGAAGTTCCCACTGAAACTGTCGCGCAGCGAACCGGTGCTAAACCAGCCGGAGTTCCCCTGAAAGGAAAAGTGGTGGGTCCGCAGACTGTAGCCCTTGAACAACACGTGTACCGTGGAGTGCGAAGTTTTCGTCGTCTTGCCGGCGGCGTTCCGAACGGTGGTGGTTACCGCGACGTCCATGGGCAACTCGCTGGAATCGCGAAAATAAATCCGCGCCGCCGCGGCGAGTTGCTCTTTGGAGGGAATTTGGGCGAAGAGGCCCGCGCCGCAAAACAGTAGTGCCGCGATGGAGATCGGTGTGCGAAATTGCATCGTTGAGTCCGATAGACGGCGGCTGAGAGGGCGAGGTTACCGCTCACCCATGGTGTCACTGATGCTCTCCGTGCCCCTCTGCCCCCTCTGTGTCCGCGCCCAGGATTGACGAAGCGGTTGCCCGCATTGAGGCGGCCTTTTCTTTGGTTCTTCTCTGTGTCTCTGTGGTGAGATTCCGGCTCACTCTCCGCTCTGCTGCAACAGCTTGGCCACCAGCCCCGTCCATCCGGTCTGATGACTGGCGCCCCGGGTCGGAACCTTTCCGGACCGGCAACGGAACTCCGCACTCATGGCGGCACTGACGCTCTCCGTGCCCTCTGCCCCCTCTGTGTCCGCCCCCAGGATTGACGAAGCGGTTGCCCGCATTGAGGCGGCCTTTTCTTTGTTTCCTCTCTGTGTCTCTGTGCCTCTGTGGTGAGATTCCGGCTCACTCCCCGCTCTGCTGCAACAGCTTGGCCACTAGCCCCGTCCATCCGGTCTGATGACTGGCGCCCAGACCGGCGCCGGTGTCCGCGTGGAAGTATTCGTAAAATAGCACCAGGTCGCGCCAATACCGGTCCGTTTGGAAGCATTCGTTGGCGCCGTTGACCGGACGGCGGCCGTTGTCGTCCTTCAGAAACAGGCGCGAGAGCCGGCGCGAAATTTCCGCCGCCACTTCCCACAGCGTCATCAGGTGACCCGATCCGGTAGGGCATTCCACGCGGTATTCGTCGCCCAGATAGTGGTGAAACTTCTGCAGCGATTCGATCAGCAGGTAGTTCAGCGGGAACCACACCGGCCCGCGCCAGTTGGAATTGCCGCCGAACAGGCCGGTTTGCGATTCGCCCGGCTCGTAATCCACGCGGTGCTCCTGTCCGTCGGTGGCCAGCACGTAGGGATGGTCCTTGTGGAATCGCGAAACGCTGCGAACGCCGAAGGGCGACAGGAACTCTTCTTCGTCCAGCATGCGCGCCAGGATGCGGCGTAACTGAGCCGGCGAGACCAGGGAGAGCAGGCGCCGCTCCCCACGGCCGGGCACCACCATGGAGGCTACGTTGCAGGTGAGATCGCGGCGGTTGGCGATGAACCATTCCACGCGGCGCTTGAAGCCCGGAAACTGGTCGATCAGCCGCGGCTCCATGGTCTCCACCGCGAACAGCGGGATCAGCCCCACCGCCGACCGCACCTTCATAGGCACGAGCTTGCCATCGGGAATGTGCATCACGTCGTAGAAAAAGCCGTCGGTCTCGTCCCACATGCCTTCGTGGTCTTCGCCCAGGTTATGGATGGCGTTGGCGATGTGCAGGAAATGCTCCCAGAACTTGCTGGCCACGTCTTCGTAAGCCGAATCTTCGCGCGCCAGCTCCAGCGCGATGGTCAGCAGATTGAGACAGTACATGGCCATCCAGCCGGTGCCGTCGGCCTGCTCGATGAAGCCCCCTCCGGGCAATGGCGCGCTGCGATCGAACACGCCGATGTTGTCCAGCCCCAGAAACCCGCCTTCAAAAACGTTGCGCCCCTGGGTGTCTTTGCGATTCACCCACCAGGTGAAATTCAGCAGCAGCTTATGGAAGACGCGCTCCAGAAACGCGCGGTCGGGCTTGCCGCGGCGTTTGTGTTCCATCTTGTACACGCGCCAGGCGGCCCAGGCCTGCACCGGCGGATTGACGTCGCCCAGGGCCCATTCGTAAGCCGGCAATTGCCCGTTGGGATGCATGTACCACTCGCGCGTCATCAACACCAGTTGTTCCTTGGCGTAGTGCGAATCCACCAGCGCCAGCGGCAGGCAGTGGAACGCCAGGTCCCAGGCGGCGTACCAGGGATACTCCCACTTGTCCGGCATGGAGATCACGTCGGCATTGTAAAGATGCGCCCATTGGTAGTTGCGTCCGTGCAGCCGCCCGGCCGGCGGCGCCGGCTCCCTGGTATCGCCCCGCAGCCAATCGCGCACCACGTAGTGGTAATACTGCTTGGACCAGAGCATTCCGGCGAAGGCCTGCCGCATGACGGCGCGCGCGTCGATGGACAAGTCGCGCGGGGTCACGGTGGCGTAGAAGTCGTTGGCGTCGTCCGCGCGGTCGAGCAAAATCTTGCCGAAAGCCGGGCCGAAGGGATCTTCCATCGCGCTGTCGGCCAGCCGCAGCTCCACAACGGCCGATTTGCCCGGCTCGATGGCGAGCCTGTAGTGGGCCGCCGCTTTGGTGCCGCGCTCTTCGGGATTGACCGCCGCCCGGTTGCCGTGGACGATGCACTCTCCGATACCGTCCTTGAAATATCCCGGGGCGCCAACTCCCCACAGTCGCGGCGCATTGCTTTCGTTTTCGGTGAACAGCAGCTCCGGATCGCCCTGGGCGAACAGCCAGCGCCGTCCGTAGTAGGGCTCGTCCAGTTCGATGCCGCCCGAATCGCGCCGCAGCTCCGGGCGCTCTTCGGTGTATCCCCACGACCAGCGGTTGCGAAACCAAATCGTGGGCAGCACGTCGATCGTGGCCGCCTCCGGGCCGCGATTGCATACTGCCACGCGGATCAGAATATCTTCGGGCGCCGCTTTGGCATACTCCACGAAGACGTCGAAGTAGCGGCTTCCGGCGAAAACTCCGGTATCCAGCAGCTCGTATTCGGGGTCCTGACGCGCGCGCCGGCGGTTCTCCGCCAGCAGGAGCTCGTAGGGAAACCCGGCCTGCGGATACTTGTACAGGCACTTCATGTACGAGTGGGTGGGCGTGTTGTCGAGGTAGAAATACTGTTCCTTGACGTCTTCGCCGTGGCTCCCCTCGTTGCCAGTGAGGCCGAAGAGGCGTTCTTTGAGGATGGGATCGCGGCCGTTCCACAGCGCCAACGCGAAACAGATGCGCTGATGGCGGTCGCAGATGCCGGCCAGTCCGTCCTCGTTCCACCGATAAGCCCGCGACCGCGCATGGTCGTGCGGAAAGTACTCCCAGGCGCAGCCGTCGGCGCTGTAGTCTTCGCGCACCGTGCCCCACGCGCGCTCGCTCAGGAACGGACCCCAGCGGTTCCAGTGGGCGCGGTGCGCGCGGCCCTCCTCCATGCGGACTTGTTCTTTCGTGATCACGTGCCCCACCTCGCAGGCAAAGGGGTGATGGGAAGGTGATTGCCGAGCCACGACCGTAAGGGAGCGCTTGCCCCCCCGAATCTTGCGCCCCCCTCTTTCGCTTCCCCGGATGGTGCCGTGACCGCGAGATTCCATGCGATTCCCGAACCGCTCGCTGACGCACGCGGCTCCGATTCAGAGCCACGACCGTAAGGGAGTGGTTTCCGCCACAAACGCACAACATCACGCGGTCGAAGACCTCGCATCAGACGACCATCATACGATGATCCGGGCAGTCCAATTCGATGGCCTCATAGATACGGTCCACCAGGTCCAACCCATGCTTTGCCAGAAACGGCAGGATGGAATAGAGGCGCTCCTGCAGGTGGCGCTCGGGAAAAATCAGCCCGTAGAGCGACGCCGCATCTTGGCTAGCGCGGCCATCGCGGCGCATGGCTTCGCGCCCGGCTTTGCCCGCAATCTTGGACAGTTGATAGTGGATCTTGCGCCGGCTGCGGTCGAGCGCCTGCGCCAGCGTGGGGTCGAAGGCGGACAAGTCCGCGCGTAACTTTTCGATGGCCTGCTCCACCGCCGTGGCGGTCTTGTCCAGGGCCGCGTTCAGGGCCGGCGGCGCCAGCTTCGCGGCCATCCGTTCGCGCAGCACGTCTTCCCCGTGATAGAAATCGGGCAGCGAGAGTCCATAGCGGCCCATCAGTTTGGCGCTGTGCTGGTCGAGGATCGTGAATCCGGCGCGCGGCACCACCACGGGCATGCGTCCCAAAATCGCGCGATAGAGCACTTCGGATTGCGCCAGGTAAGCCGCTTCGGCCGGACCCATGATGCAGGCGGCGGTCGGCAGGATGGAATCCTGCACCACCGGCCGCAGCAGCGCGTTGGGCGAAAGCTCGGGCGCGCGCGCGAGCAGATCTTCGGTGGAAAACCGGCGGCCGTTCTGCGCGAACTCGTGGCCGTTCCGCCGCAGCGCCAGGCGCTTGCCGTTCTCCAACAAAAAAACGAAAGAGGTCTGCTCTTCCACGTGCACCTGCGCGTGGTAGCCGGCGGCCGCAAGTTCCCGGTTGCGCGCCAGCATGTCCCGGGTGAGGTCCGGGTGCGACTCGACGGCGGCGCGCAACGCCGGGGCGGCCAGCGCGCGGAACTCCGGCAGCATGGGGTCGAGCCGCGGGATATCGAACCGCGCCAGGAGCTTGCCTAGCAGCTCGCCGAACGCCTCGCCCATAGTGCTGCCCTCGCGGTAGGTCTCCTCCACCAGGTCGGCTACTTCTTCGCCGAAGGGCATGCCGTGGAAAGCGCGGCGCAGTTCATTCACCGGCGGCGACGCCAGCGCGACCGTTCCCACCGGCTGCGCGCCACCCGCCGGGCGGCGCATTTCGAGCTTGCTGGGCCGGTGCTGCGCGTCGAATACCCAGACGTGGTTCACTTCCGGGAAATCGTGATCCTCGGTGGCTACCCAGAACACCGGCGCCGCGGGAATGCCGTTCGAGGTCAGCCATTCGGCCAGCCGGGCGGCATGCAGCGCTTTGAAAACGGTATAAGCAGGTCCCGAAAACAGGCCCACTTGCTGGCCGGTCGCCACCACCACCGTGCCGGGCTGCGCCAGCCGTTGGAGCGCCGGAGTGTCGCCGTTCTGCCGCCGCAGGGCCGATACCAATGCCGCCCGCCGCTCGCCGGAAAACTGGATTTCGCCTGCCGCGGCCCGGAAAGACGCCAAATCGCGCAAGGGGTGGCGATAGAAGCCGGCGATCTTTTCGGGATGGTAGAACGTGTCCGCGGCGAGCGCAGTGGTATGCGGCAGTTCTGTCTGGCGGACGCAGGAACAGTGCATGCGGAAATCAGCTTTCAGATGATTCGGGGAGCCCTTAGGATTCGCCGGCGACCTATCCGGAGGGTAGAATCCTCGAGATGTCGTTGTAAAGCACGAAGGCCACCAACATCATGATGCAAACGAATCCGACTTTGAAAACCAGCTCTTTGACGTTCAGGCTGAGATCCCGCCGCATGGTCATTTCCACCAGCAGCATGAGGATCGTGCCGCCGTCCAGAACCGGAATCGGCAAGAGGTTGAAAATGGCCAGTTGCAAGCTCACCATGGCCATCAGGCCCAGGTAGTCCGCCGGGCCGCTGCGGGCCGCGTCTCCGGAAACCTTGATCAACCCAATCGGTCCGGTCAGGTTCTTGGCCGACATGCGCCGCTCCACCATGCCTACCAGCACGTTCTCTATCAGCAAGGCGCCCTGGGCGTTCTCGTGCAGCGATTCGCGCAGCGCCGCCGGCAGCGAAAGGCTGACGACGGTGGTCTTAGGCTCCGCTTTGACGCCGATCATCCAACGTTCCGGGCCGTCGAGTTTGCCCAGAACCGCCTGCACCGTAACGGTATGTTTCTGGCCCTGGCGCACAAACTCCATCTCCAGCGGCTTGCCATCGCTGCTTTCGACAATCTGGTGGAACTTGATCCGCGAACGCACCGGCTGCCCGTCCACGGTGAGCAGCAAATCGCCTTCCCTGATGCCGGCCTTGTCCGCCGGGTATCCCGGCTCCACGCCGGCAAATTGAATTTCGCCGCGCTCGTCCCACCCGGCATAGCCCACTCCCAGTTGCTGATTCAATACCGGCGTGACGGTAGTATCGAAGCGCTTGCCGTCGCGTTCGATGGTCAGGTGCATGGGGCGGTAGGCGCCGGTGACTTCCTTGAGCCCTACGTCTTCCCAGGTGGGGTTCTTCTCCCCATCCAGAACGACGATCCGGTCGCCGTCCTGAAGGCCCGCCTTGGCGGCTGGAGAGTTGGGCATGATGTGGCCGATGGTGGCATGGGTGTCGTCCGGATACTTCTCGAATTTCACCATGTACATGCCGGTCAGGATGCTGACCGCCAGCACCAGGTTCATGAACGGACCGGCGAAGGCGATGATCAGGCGCTGCCATCGCGGCTTGGCCAGAAACCCCCGGGGGTCGTCGATTGCCGCGGATCCCGAATTTCCGAGGGAAGCTTCGGCCGAGCGAAGGTCGGCCACCGTTTCGCCCGCCATCTTGACGTATCCGCCGAAGGGAATGGCGGAGAAGCGGAAATCGGTCTCGCCGCGGCGGAAGCCGAACAGGCGCGTGCCGAATCCGAAGCTGAAGGCTTCGATCTTGACGTCAAACCAGCGGGCCGCGAAATAGTGCCCCGCCTCGTGGATGTTGATCATCACCCCGATCAGGACAAGCAACCATAACACATCCTCAATAAAGTGCATATAACCTCACACCGTCACCGGGCCGGCGGCCCGCGCGGCCACCAAGTCGCGCGCCAGGACGCGCGATTCCCGGTCCATCTCCAGGATGTCGCCGACGGTGCGGAGGTTGCGCTCCGGCATCTTCGACAGCGTTTCCGACACGATTTCGTAAATGGATGAGTAGCCGATTCGCGTGGCCAGAAAAGCTTCCACGGCGATCTCGTCCGCGGCGTTCAACGTGCATGTAGCCGACCCGCCCGCCTCCTGGCACTGGTAGGCCAGTTGCAGCAGCGGAAACTTCTGCAAGTCGGGCGGCAAAAACTCCCATTGCCGGGCCTCCGACCATTGGATGCGCGGAACCGGCGCCTCGCACCGCTCGGGATAGGTCAGCGCATACTGAATCGGCATGCGCATATCGGTCGCCGATATCTGCGCCAGCACGCTGCCATCGCGGTATTCGATCATGGCGTGTACGGTGGATTGCGGGTGAATCACCACATCCACCTCCGAAGGCGCGAAATCGAACAGCCAGCAGGCTTCGATGACTTCGAAGCCCTTGTTCATGAGGGTGGCGCAGTCGATGGTGATACGGTTGCCCATCTTCCAGGTTGGATGATTCAACGCCTGCTCGGGCGTCACCGCAGCCAGCGCTTCGCGCGGGGTGTTGCGGAAAGGGCCACCCGAAGCGGTCAGAATCAACCGCGCCACGTCTTTGCGGTTGCCCGCCCGCAGGCACTGGTGGGCGCCGTTATGTTCGCTATCTACCGGCACTAACAGGGCTCCCGATTCGCGCACCGCCTCCATCACCAGCCTGCCGCCCGAGACCAGCACTTCCTTGTTCGCCAGACCGACCCGTTTGGCTCGCCGGATGGCTTCGTAGGTGGCTTCCAGGCCGGCGACGCCGACGATGGCCGAAATCACCGTATCCACCTCCCCGGCGACCGATACGGCGACCCGCGCCGCGTCCCCAGAGAGCAGTTCGGGCCACTTCTCGCGCGGCAACCCGTCTGCATGGAGCCTATGAGATAGACGGCTCACGCCATCGGAGGTTGCGGTCACGGCGACTTGGGGCTGAAATTCGAGGATTTGGGCCGCCAGGAGGTCGATGTTCCGGCCGGCCGCCAAAGCGTACACCCGATACTCGTGGCGGTTGCGCCGCACGACATCTAGAGTATTGGTTCCGATGGAGCCTGTGGACCCCAAAAC
>Ga0182030_10011509_pt1 | contig 17844 bp, 19 predicted proteins | sample 812S3MmetaG_FD_121299 | JGI IMG/M metagenome (GOLD analysis project Ga0182030, IMG submission 121299) | Permafrost microbial communities from Stordalen Mire, Sweden - 812S3M metaG (Illumina Assembly) | ecosystem: Environmental > Terrestrial > Soil > Wetlands > Permafrost | place: Sweden...
CCCAAAACAGTGCGCCGGTGGCGCGGGCTAAAAGTCTTTTCGGGGGCGGGCTTTGAGTTGTACCTGGCCGCCCTTCACTAATACAGTGTACTCGACTGCCTGGCAGCCGAACTTGGAACGAATCTGGCTGGATTTGTTCTGCACGAATGTGGCGAAGGAATCAAAGGCGCCAAGTGGCTGGCCGATGGTTTCACGGGCGCGGACCACGGCTTCATAGAGCGCTACGACTTCGATGACATCGCTGGTAAAAATCAGGAAGCTCTCGGGCTCGTGTTCGGGCTCGGCCGAGCGCTGGGCTGGCTCCTCGAGGTGTCCGAAGCCGCCGACGCCGAGGAGGGTGTCTTCAGGACGGCGATAGCCCTCATCCTTAATTTTGCCTTTGCGCCGCCATAGATCGCTGAAGACGGAGTAGCGCTGAGCGATGGCATGGAGCCGGAAGCGCTGGGCGAAAGAGATGCGGGAGTTCTCGATATTGCGACGGATGATGGTTTGAACGCGCGACTCGGTATCCAGCGGAGGTTTCTTGGAGCCTCCGGCGAAGAAGATATCGTACTCGATTTTGAGGCGGCGGAAAGAATCTTCCAGCAGCACCAGCTCTTCATCAATGGTCACGGGATCACGTAATAGCGTCCATGAAACGAGCGAAACGGCGTGGGCTATTGTCTCGCAATATAGCACATGCGGATTAGGGCTGCCCGGTCTCGAAAGGCGGGCGGACTGTGGTGCCGATTGCGCTGCCGGAGGAAGTATTCGCGGAAATTTGTACTCATTTTGTACAAATTTTATGCATATTACGTACGTCACATTAGCCCTTGGCTTGCATCCAAGCTGACATGTTTCATGGTGAGAAGATTCGGGTAGCGGTTGCGGACGATCATGCGGTTCTGCGCGAATCGCTGAGTGCGATGCTATCTTCGCACCGCGATTTTGAGGTCGTCGGGACAGCCGGGGACGGTGAGGAAGCGCTGGAACTGGTGGCAAAGGTGCATCCTCACGTGCTTGTGCTGGATCTGTTCATGCCGGGTACGGATGGATTCGAAGTGCTACGGCAGTTGGACCACGCCAGCTCCGGAGTTGCCAGCCTGGTGCTGACAGGCTCCGAGAACCAATCCGATTACGTGCAGGTGGTACGTCTAGGTGCGCGGGGGTTAGTACTGAAGGGCGAGACGCCGGAGAAACTGTTTACCGCAATCAAGACGGTGGCCGATGGCGAACTGGCCTTCAGCGATGACGTAGCGCAGGGAGTGCTGGTGGCAATGTCAACCGAGATCTCGCAACCGGAACGGGCGACAGATCTGCACCGGCTGAGCGACCGCGAAAAGCAGATTGCCTTCCTGGTAGCGCGAGGCATGAAGAACAAGGACATTGCCGTACAGTTGACGATCAGTGAGAACACGGTGAAACGGCATCTACAGAGCATCTTCAGCAAGACGGGCGCAAAAGACCGGTTGGAACTCGCCGTGATCGCGTTGACGGAAAACTCCAACGCGGCTTGACAAGCGCGAACAGAAGCGGCCAAGAAGAATCGCCTGCACCGTGAGTAGCAGGCAAAGCTCCGGGTGAGCCGCAGACCCCACATCCAGCCTAAGCAGTGCGTCTAACGACCGGCGCTTACCGCCATCTTTTTCACCATCGCCAATACCAGCTTGCGGTCACTGTCATTCAGGGTGCTGGAGTAGCGCCGAATCTGAGAGAGGAAACGTACCTCTTCTTCGCTGAGCTGCGGAAGGTTCTTGCCATTCTCCGCGGAATTGTCCGCAAAGAACTCGCCGAGGGGAATTTCCAGGGAGCCGGCAATCTTGGCAAGGGTGTCCAGGGAAGGAACGGTGTGTCCGTTCTCGACCCGCGAAAGGTAGCAGCGCAGGAGCCCTGTACGTTTCTCGATGTCTCCCTGAGACATACCCTTCTGTAGCCGGAAGTTACGAATGGTTTCGCCAATATTCATTGTTTTCGCTATTTTCTGGCGCGTACACCGACGCGCGAACTGCGTAATATGGGGGAGACTGGATGGTAACCATTCTGCAAACCTGCACGCAAGCAAATTCTTATAAAGTTACTGGCCATCACATAACTGTGTGACGTAGTACCAGAGCTGAACGGCGGACTGTTACATCGTGCGGATTGAAGGCAATTAAGCAACACGAGAGAGCTTCCACAGGGACCGGTCATCACCCAATCCAACATGCAGTTTACGGCTGAAGCGGTGGCCTGTTTCGTGATTGGTTTCCGGCTCCGGGGTTCGGCGCAAAGCAGTGCTTTGATGGAACATTGAGAGAAGCTGTGCTAGCATTCCGCGCCACGGAGGGAAAGTCATGCGGAATGCAATTCTACTTCTGGTAGTTTTGGCCGTGGCGGTATTGCCGGGGATTTCGATTGCAGGCGAAAGCTTCGACGGCACCTGGCACACGACGCTCACCTGTCCCCCGAAAGGGAGTACAGACGGTTACACGTGGAAGTTTGACAGCACCATCCAGAACAGCAATCTACATGGAGAGCGTGGCACCGCCGGCCAGCCCGGCTACTTCATGATCGAGGGCAAGGTGGCACAGGACGGACATGCCAAGCTATCGGCCTCAGGCATTGTCTCCTCAAGAAAGTATGCCCGCGGAGTCTTCGCCGCCAAGGGTGAGGACTACAGTTACAACGTCAAGGCACAGTTCGGCGCGGTCGAGGGCACAGGCACCAGGGACCAAGGCCTGGGCATCGTGGGCCGCACTTGTACGTTTGAGTTCGTAAAGCAGCAGGGTGCGAGCCAGGCTGGCGAACGCTAAACGTTCAGGCCACCTAATCCGATCTCCACAGAACCCGGAATAGCCGTTGGGGACCAGTTTTCACGGGCTCAGAGATGACCTGCGACCTAAACACAAATAAAACCTAGCTGGCGCTGCGAATGGCTGAGTACAGGCGCTCGGCGAGACCGATGATGCAGAGAGCCAGCATGATGTGCAGAACCTGGATCATGCGCAGGGTGTGGAAGGTGACCGGAAGTTGCAGGAAACCGATGACCGGCAAAAGGCATGCGAATACGACGCCGAGGATTCCGGGGAGTATCGCCTTCTTGATCATGGCCACGACGGCGAGTACAAAGACGGCAATGGAGACCAGAAATCCGACGCCGATGTGGGCGGAGAGCAACTGGGCGTGCTCGGCCCAGAGCAGGCCTCCGAGGACGATAGATGCGAGGCCGAGGACGCGAACCAGCATGATGAGAGCTTTCAAAGGTCAGTGCTCCTTCAGAAGAATGTCAATTTGAATTCTACCCGCTTAGATTCAGCAGAGCGGAATTCGACTCCAATATGGGTTGAGTGGGGTGAATAGGAGGGATTCACGATACACTCGGCCATGCGCTTCCAGTGCCAACCCGGATGCATCCGCTGCTGCGAGCAGAAGGGTTTTGTGTACGTGACTCGCGAAGACATTGCGAGACTGGCGGAGCATCTGGGCATTACGCGGGCGGAGTTCAAGCGACGCTACCTGTGCGGAAGCACACCGCCGCTGCGCTTCCGCAAGATGCGCCACAAGCAGTGCCCGTTCCTGCTCTCCAATGGATGCTCGGTACACGAGGTGAAGCCTTTGCAGTGCCAGAGCTTCCCCTTTTGGCCGGAGCTGCTGGACAAGGCGAGCGAGCGCCGGGCTGCGGCGGAATACTGTCCGGGATTGAATCGTGGTCCGCTGGTGCAGTTGGAGATCGCGCGGGAGACAGCAAACGAGGTGCAGCAGGCATTTCCGCAACTCTACGATGGCAGCGAGGATTCGCGTAGCGGAAAGTTTAAGCCGGATCGGGAATAGCGCTGTCACGAGACGCGGCGTTCGTAAATCCTCGTGCAGCGGTGCGGGGACGGAGCGGCTATGGGAAGCGTCTTTCGAGCTGAAGGTTACCTTCCGTTTGCCAGCTTATCGATGATCGAAAAATTGGTATCGCGCGCGGGACCGATGAAGTTGCCGTAGTTCTTTTCCTCGCCGCCCGTGCGGTATCCCCACGCATCGATTCCCGGTGTCCGGGTGGCCTCGACTCCGTCGTAGGCATTGTCCATGAGCGAAACCAATCCCCAGTTTTTCTGCTCGCCGATCATGTCAAGCCACCACCACCACATCATTCCGACGTAAGGATTCGCGCCGGTTGAAGAAGAGGTAAGGGTGAAGAGTGCGTCCAGGCGCTGGCGGTAGCGCTCACCGCGCGCCTCCTGAGTTTTCACATACCAGGATGCGGAAGCCACGTCGGAGTCCTTGTGCCGCCAGCGGCTTGAATCGGGGTTGGCCACCATGCCCTCCCAGATAATCAGCGGGACATCTCCGGTAGCTTTGGTGATGAAATCCAGTTGCGCCTGGCTGCAATCGGTGGTGACGCTGACCACGTCCTGAATTTCTCCGGCAGCCCGGTAGATGGGCGCTCGCGCGGGAGCGAACCATCCGCCGGTGCTGGTGGCTCCGAAGAACAAAGCACTCGGAGCGACTGCCTTGAGAGCGTCGCGATGGACGGAGAGATATTGGCGGGCCATTCGATAGAGGAACTCGTCGAGATCTGCCACAAGACGCGGGTTCGCGCCTGAGTCAGGCGGAAGCTCCGAGTTTCCCTTGCCTAGCCACTTGTGGGAGGCTCTGCCGTTTTCATCGAGCAGTCCGAGACCGTTCGGCCATCCGCCATCGTTGTCAAAGGTTGTGTAGCTGGAGCCCCAGGCTGCATTCAGTGCCGCGATGGTTCCGTATTTGCTCTTGAGGTAATCACGCAGAGCGTATTTTGTGTAAACCTTCTGATCTCCGTACTGCTGTCCGGCAGGCGAGGAGTACGGATTTACGTACTGGACGGGGGCCATAACGAGAGAGACATAGCCGAGGTGCGCGTGAGTCTTTCCCGGCGGGTCGGTCTGGAAGTCGGGACCGGGGCCGAAGCCTCCCAGATCGTCAGTGTCGTCGGCAAACGAGCCGACGAAGTAAGGCGACCTCGACTTGGGGATGAGATCGTTATCGGTGGCGTACTGACGATAGGTGTTGTTGACCCATGCGGGATCGAAGACATCCGGGAAATTGGCGGATGTGGAGATATCGCGCGCGGCGCTTCCGTCGAGGCGGGCGTACAGATTTTTGAACAAGCCGTGATCACGTGCAGGCTCGGAGGAGTTCAGCGCCCGCGTCGTGTAAGGAAACTTCACCGGCTGCGTTCCGCCCCACTCTTTTTCTTCGTCGAAGGGAAGAACCATGCGGTAACTCCAGGGGCCAAGCAGATTGAAGCCCCAGGACTTGAGTCTTCTGTTGGCTTGCAGATTGCTTTCCGGCAGGCTCTTGTATTTGATTGCAACACGCTGGTCGTTTCGTCCGCCGAGTTCATCGACGTGCGAGTCATCGGTGACTCCCCAGACGCCGACCATCCAGAAAGCATTGCCCTCGGGAGTGATGAGAACCCAGCGCTTGCCGATTTTTTCCGTGCGCCAGCGGCCATTGCCACCATGAGGCGAGTGAAGGGCGGTGACTCCGCCATAGGCGTCGAGTTTGGTTGCGCTGACGTGGAGGCTGAAGGCTCTGCTCACGCTCTGCGCGGCATCAGACACTTGAACCGTAAAGGTGAAATCGCCACCCTGCGATGGTTGGCCGGAGAGCGTTCCATCAGCGCGCAGCTTCAGTCCGGGAGGAAGCTGGCCCGGAGATTTCCATGCGTACTTCGTCCCGCCCGATGCCGCGAGTCTTACGAGATAGTCGCTGCCGACGCGCGCCCAGGGAAGCTCAGAGTTGCTGGTGACAATCGCCAGCCCCTTGGATGCGACGCGAAGATCAAGGGCTTTGCTGACGCTGTGAGCTTCGGCGTCGGTTACCTGCGCGGTGAAATAGAACTCACCGGGGACTTCGGGAGTTCCGGTCACGCTGCCGTCGTCTTGCAATTTGATTCCCGCAGGAAGGTATCCGTTGCGAATCGTCCAGCGATATGGCGCGGTGCCTCCGGCGACGGCGAGCGCGGTGCGGTAACTTTCTTGACTGGTAGCCGAGGGGAGATGAGTATCGCTGTCAATGGACAGTTGCCCGGTCAATCTGGCGAATGCGTTGCGTGAAGATTCGCATGAGGCAAGCAGGGCGATCGCAAAAGAAACCGCAATCCACTTGCTGGTGAAGATTCTTCTCCGAAGCATTGCTTCTCCAGTGTTCTGCCGAGTGTATCAACGCGTAAGCCCGCGATGAGATCACAAGGATTGCACGTATCTTAACAGGTTGATTCCGTACGGGCTGATTCCATACAGTGCGATTTCATCCGCAGTCGATGCCGGACAAATGCGTCCTCTGGCGCACGCCGCAAATCTTGTGGCTCAGGCTGGCTGGGTTGGGATAAGCTTTGTCGCAAGCAAGCGTGCGGCCTACGAGGAGGGCCGCGTCCCATGGCAAAACAAGGCACAAATCAGCAGGCCGGCGCCTCCGAGCTGCTGGCGCGATATCAAGAAGTGGCAGTAATGGGCGCGGGGCTGATCGGGATTTCATGGGCGGCGCTTTTTCTTGCAAACGGATTGCGGGTGCGGGTATGCGATCCGCGTCCCGACCTGGAAAAGGCGGTACGCGAGGGCGTAGCGAACGCTGTGCCGGCGTTGCGCCAACTGGGATATTCGACGGAAGGCATTGAGCAGCGCTTGCGCATTGAGCCCGACCTGGAGACGGCGACCCGCGACGCGGACCTCGTGCAGGAATCCGGGCCGGAAAATATTGACTTCAAGCGCGAATTCTTTGCCCGCATGGAGCAATACGTAAAACCCGGAGCATTGATGTTCTCTTCCACCTCAGGTTTGCGGGCGACGCAGATCGCGCGAGACATGAAGAATCCGGGGCGCATGATGGTTGGGCATCCATTCAATCCGCCGCACGTCATGCCGCTGGTTGAACTGGTGCCGGGAGAAAAGACCTCGCCGGAGGCGGTGCAGGAGGCGCTGGCTTTCTACCATGCCCTGGGCAAAGCTCCGGTGGTGCTGCAGCGCGAGATCAACGGCTTTGTCGGAAATCGCCTGCAAGCGGCGGTGCTGCGCGAGAGCATTTATCTGGTGCAGCAGGGCGTAATTTCAGTGGAAGACCTGGACACACTGATGACGAACTCACTGGGTTTGCGATGGGCCACGGTCGGACCGTTCAAGGGAATTCATCTTGGTGGAGGCCCCGGAGGAATCACGCACTTCCTCACCCATCTCGGTGCGATGTTCGAGGGCTTGTTCGGTGAACTGGGCGAGGCACACATTAACCCAGAGACAATTTCGGAACTAGCCGGACAGGCCGATAAAGCCTATGGCCCCATGCCTAATTCACGGATGGCCGGTGAGCGCGACCGCAAGCAATTGGGGATTCTGCAGAGCCATGCTGCAGTGAAGAAGAATATGGCAGAAGAAAAATAAACTGCGAATTGAATTGGAGAACGCTATGGAACCGTTTCGCTTTCATCTCTTTGTTTGCACACAGCAAAAGCCAGAAGGCATTCCATCCTGCACGGCGAGCGGATCGATTGCGGTCCTCGAAGCGCTGGAGCGCGAGATACAGGCGCGCGGTCTCGACGATGATGTACAGCTCACTACCTGCGGCTGCATGGGACTGTGCGAGGAAGGTCCGGCGATGGTCGTTTATCCTGCGGGGAACTGGTACCGGCACGTGCAAGCATCGGATGTATCAGAAATTGTTGGCTCGCACCTGAGCGAGGGAAAAGCGGTCGAGCGCCTGCTGTGGAACGATGCCGCGGCGATGAAGGCCATGTCGATTGAGCATAAGGTGAAGGTCCGTGCCGCCGTGGCTGCTCGTGAGAAGAGCGGGATGATCCCTGATTCTCTCGATCAGACGATTCGCGGCTTCATGCCGAGCCGCTGCATTCTGACGGCGCTTGAGCTCGACATTTTTACCGCCGTTGGGGATGGAGCCACTGCCGAACAGGTTGGCGCAAAGGTCGAAGCCAATGCTCGCGCGGTGGGAATGTTGCTGGATGCACTCGTCTCCCTTGGGCTGCTCTGCAAGCGCGAAGAGGTTTACAAGAATACAGCCGAGTCAGCGCGCTACTTTGTTCGAGGCTCCAAGGACAATCAGCGCGATGGCCTGCTGCACACGGCCAACATCTGGCATCGGTGGAGCACGCTGACCGACGCGGTTCGTCGCGGTACACGCATGGGCATTGAAGGGGATGATCGCCCGGAGTGGACACGCAACTTCATTGCAGGCATGGAACGCAACGCCAAGGCTCGCGCCCCGATCGTGGTGATGGCGGTGGGCGCGGAAGGGGTTCGCCGCGTTCTCGATCTCGGCGGCGGCTCTGGAGCATACTCCATCGCGTTTGCAAAGGCTTCCGGCAGTGTGAAATGCGAGATTCTTGATATTCCGGAAGTGGCGCCGCTCACCATCGAATATATAAGCAACGCCGGCGTCTCAGACCAAGTGACCGTTCGCCCCGGCAATATGCTTCAAGACGACTTTGGCTCCGGCTACGACCTGATCATGCTGAACGCAATCTGCCACATGTTCTCAGAGACGCAGAACCGTGACATTTTCCTTCGCGCGCGCCGGGCGCTGGCTCCGAATGGCCGCCTTGTCGTCCAGGATTTCATCCTCAACGCGGATAGGACCGGGCCACAACAGGCAGCGCTGTTCTCATTGAATATGCTGGTCGGCACCGACGCAGGCGCTAGTTACAGCGACGCCGAGTACGCCCGCTGGATGAAGGATGCGGGATTCGCGGAGGTGAACCGGATCAACCTGCCGGGGCCTAGCGACCTGATTCTGGGACTCACGAAATAAGGTCGACTCTTAAAGATGGTTGCGGAGATTTTACGGACCGGAATGGAACCGGCCCAGAGAGTTCCTTGAACGGTTCCACGCGTTCTGAATACTCCCGACAGAGCGGCACACAGACGCGAATCCTTTGATAACTTCAGTTCGCGCAAAGCCATTTCATGCCTCAAGCGCACTGAAGGCGATCAAGGATACGTATGCTATCGAAGTGTCTTAATCCACAATGTTCCGCAACCTTTCAATACTTGAACCAGGGACGGCTGTTCCGCGTCGATTTCAACGAAGCTGAAAGACGAAACTCGCAGGCGGGAAAGGTGAAAAGCACCATGCCCCGGCGCAAGAGCTCTCCACCCATTGAACACTTCTGGCTCTGCGAACGCTGCGCGCAAGCGATGACACTCGAACTGCGGGGAGCGGGCGAGGTTGGCTTGATTCCGCTGGACTCTCCAGTACATGGAGCCGGGCCGGTTGGCGTGCGAGTGCCACACTGCGAGTACGAAGCAACGGCTTCCTAGCTTCAGGCAGCAGACGGCGTTTTCTGTATTGAAAAGCTTGAGATGTTTGCGCTACGCGGTGCGCTTGCCATCGATGACGACGGTGCCCGGGGTGGACGCAAAGAACTCGAAGGTAGGCTGGTTATACTGGCCCGTCAGGCCGTAGAAGCGGATTGTGAGCAGCTCCCAGAACATTTTTACGCCATCCACGATGGGATTGATTTTGGAGCGGTCGTCGTTGGCCCACTCGACGGCAACTTCGCTCAACTTCAATCCGAACTTGCGGGCGACGAAGAGAATTTCGGGATCGAAGCCCCAACCCTCGATTTGCTGGCGGGTAAAAATCACCTCGGCCGCGCGCCGGGTAAAGGCTTTGAAGCCGCACTGGGTGTCTTTGTAAGGCAAGCCGAGCGCGCCGCGCAGTAACAGGTTGTAGGTGCGTCCTACGAACTGACGCAGCAGTGACTGGCGTTTCGTCTGCGTTTCCGCCAGCAGCCAGCGTGAGCCAAACGCCACGTCTGCACCCTGCTCGATGGCGGCGATCAATTTTACGGCTTCATAGATGGGCGAGGAGAAATCGGCGTCACTGAACAGAAGAATATCGCCACGGGCATTCAGCATTCCATTGCGGACACTGTAGCCCTTGCCATGGTTGCCTGGATTCTCAAGCAACCGGACCTCCGGAGCGTGTTCCATGAAACTCTTCACAATTTCAGCGGTGCCATCGGTTGAGCCATCGTTGACCACGATGATCTCGATATTCCATTGCTGTTCGCGGACGAACTCCAGCGCCCGCTCTAGGCCGGGGCCGATGCGCGCGCTCTCATTGAAAGCCGGCAGAATGATGGAATAAAACGATGACATGGGACCCATTCGACGCATGTAAATTGTAATGTAGTTGCCAACCGTGGCCTAGCAAAAACGTCTGTCCGAAATTCCGAATACCCTATGCCGCATACTCGCGCAACGCGAGCATGGAGAAGAATTTGCTGACGATTGCACCGTCCCATAATCCGCTGTCAGCTTCGGCCATCATGGTTTCATGCGCCTGCTCATGCGAATGCTTGGCCTTGTACGGACGCTCGGTGCGCAACGCGTCGTACACGTCCACAACTTGTAAGATGCGCGCAAGGAGAGGAATGGAGTCACCCTCAAGATGGTCGGGATAGCCGGTGCCATTCCAGTGCTCGTGATGATGCCGAATGATCGGCAGTACCATGCGCAACGAACGCAACGGCTTGCAGATATTTTCTCCGATGATCGGATGCTGCCGCATCGATCGCCATTCGTCGGGAGAGAGCAAGCCATGCTTCTTCAGTATCTCGTCTGGGATTGCGATTTTTCCGAGGTCGTGAAGGAAGCCTCCACGCCGCAGAGCGAGTTGCTCTTCGTCGCCGAGTCCCATGTGCCGTCCGAGGTCGGTGGCGTATTCGGCGAGGCGTTCGCAGTGGCCTTCGGTGTAAGGATCGCGCGATTCGACGCTCCTGCCGAGGGTGCAGAGCACAGTGTCGGCGTTCTCCAACTCGTCGGTGTAATCCTTGACGCGCAGCAGCGACCTGGCGCGTGCGAACAGTTCGACCGGAAAGATGGGCTTGTTCAGGAAGTCGTCGGCTCCGGCTTCAATGCCGCGGATTTTGTCTTCGCGGTCACTGAGCCCGGTGATCATTACCACGGGAATCAGACGGGTCTCCGGCGCATCTTTCCACTGACGGCAGAGTTCATAGCCGCTCTTGCCGGGCATGACGACATCCAGCAGGACGAGATCCGGCGGAGTTTGTCGCATGATCTCTTCAGCGCCGGCGGCGTTGTCCGCGACCAACACTTCATAGCCCTGCCGGCTGAGTAGTTCACGCATAAGCAGTGCGTTATCGAGATGGTCGTCCACGACGAGGATGCGCTGCGGACGGCGTCTTGGAGATTCTGCCATTAGTGAGTAGGAGCGCACATTGCAGAGGATAGGTTGCACGACGACGAAAGACAATTGCGGAAAAAGGAAAGCAGAGCTAGGCTGGGTTGCCATGCTACGACAACGATTTTGCTTCGCCCTGCCGGGAGTTCGCTTCGTCCTGCTTGCATTGCTTGCGCTCGCGCCACTTGCGGCCTCGGGCGCCGATAAGGCAAAAGCGCATGGAATCACGTTCGGAAAGACCACGACGGTGAAATTCTTCCTCGGTCCTGACGAGGAACATACCGAGCCCATGAAGGTTCGCGCGCTGTTTGTGGATACGAAGCTGAAAGAATTCGTGACCGGAGAGATCCACGAAGTGACGGAGCGTTTGTTTGTGGTACGGCGCGCCTACCGGTTGAACAATAATCTGCCGGGAGATGAGAGCAAGGCTCCGAGCTGGGTATGGGAGCGCGGGGGATGGTTGATGGTGGACCGCTTAAACGGCCACGTTGCGCAGCTTTCGCTATATGAGTTCGATCCGTTCTACTCGCAGGCAAGCTGGTTTCGCGACTATGCGGCGTACTGCGGAGTGAGCGACAACGGCGAAAAACTCAGCGCAGTGGTGATGCAGTTGGGACGAAAAAAACCGGTGCTGAAAAAAGATCTGGGCGCGGCGAAACAGGGGGAAGCGCCGGATTCCGAGTGCGATGTGCCGACGTGGGAGAAGAAGCCAACGCGGGTGACATTCCGGCCAAAAACCGGCGAAAAACAGACATTTTCGATCTTCGGGCACGCTTGGGACGCGGCTCCAGGGTCGGACGAGGAGTAGTTTGCCGAGGAGTGACGATTGGTTTTCCGGATAATCGTTTCCAGAGTGGAAGTTACCATTTTGATAACAGTTGAGCGAATTTCTAGACGATTGACCGGGTAGTAATTGTTCGGCGTGTAAGTGTTTACCGATCAGTAAAAGCGGGCCGGTTGGCCCGCTTCCGTTTGCACAAAAGGCTTCTCCGCTATTATTGCTGCGGCGGTGGTGGAGGTGGTGCGGCTTGCGGAGCAGGGGCACGATCTGGAGGCGGCGGCGGAGCAAGCGGCTGGTTGTGAGCTACGCCGGGCTTATCGAACTCAAGCTTCAAGGTGCGGCCGGCGACGACGTAAACGCGCGTCTTCTGCACGTCAGTGCCGATACGCTGCTCGATATTGTAGGTTCCGGGGGCGAGATAGAAGCGCTTGAGGTCATGCGCCTGTCCGGCGAGAGAGCCGTTTATATAGATCTGCGCGTGCGAGTCAGGGCTCTTGATGCGAACTTCTCCCAGGGGTCGGCCACCGTAGCCGTATGGTCCGTAAGCGTAGCCGGGGTAGTATCCCACGCCCCCAGGGCCCCAGTATGGACCTGGTCCCCAACCGCCGCCGTAGAAGCCGATACCGAAGCGCTGGGCAGAAGCCGGAGCCGGAACGATCAACAACAGAGACGCGATGAGCGCGGCGAAGACAATGGCTCGCGAAACCCGTGTGTGCGACATAGAGCGTACTCCTCTGGAATCCTCTAACAACATATTGCCACGAGGTGAGAAGAAGGTTCCAGGATTCCCGAACCGACTCACCCTTTGCGGCGGTAACTGAAGCCGCTGGACAGTTGGTTGAACCCAACGCGAAAGAGATAGTTGCGCGGAAGGTTCAGAATTCGGAGTCGGCGGCGGGCGCGGAGTCGGGTACGCGGCGAGGACCGCCGCTCCGGCTGCGGGCGCCAGTCGGGTACGCGGCGAGGACCGCCGCTCCGGCTGCGGGCGCTTGGTCGGGTATGGGCCAAGGGCTGGCCCTCCGGCTGCGGGCGCTGGTCGGGTACGCGGCGAAAGATGCCGCTCCGGCGGCTGGCGCATGGTTATCCGGTGCGGCGGGTTTCGGAGAGTGCTTCGTCGAGAGCGGAATCGAGGGCGCGACCGAGATGTCCGGCGCGGCTGGTGTATTCGCTTTCGATTCCTTCGAACTTGCGCCGGAGCTGGTAATAGTCGTCGGCGATATTGAGGGCGGCGAGGACGGCCACGCGGAGAGAATCCACGGTTGCGGTGTGCTGGGCGACGGCGCGCATCTTGGCGTCCACGAGTTCGGCGAGGCGCTGGATGTAAGCCGGGTCAGAACCGCGCAGATTATAGCTCTCGTCGTAGATCTCGACGCGAATGCTGTCTTTGTCGTCGGGCACGGGATCCTCGCTTTCCTAGGGAAGAACAAGAGCAAGATCAAAACAAGAATGGATCACGAACAAAAACAAAACAAGATCAGAGTCAACTATCCCACCCTCCGCCGACAGCGGCTTCGCAGCCGGGTACGCGGCAAAAAATGCCGCTCCGGCCGCGGGCGCCTTGGTTATTCCTGGTCGAGGATGGCGTCGACGTCGCCGAGAAGTTTTTCGACGCGGGTGCGGACCTCGGCGCGCTCAGCCTGTATCGATTGAAGCTGGTTGCGCAGGGCTTCGGTCTGGGCAGCCTGGGCATCGAGCTGGTCGCGGAGAGTCGCCAGCTCCTGCTCGGCAGCGGCCTTCTCAACGCGGGCGGCCTTCAGCAGTTCGATGGTGCGATAGATTTTTGCCTCAAGCGAATGGAAATCGCTGGAGGAACCTTCAAAAGCGAGCTGACCTTCAGCCATGGAAGCCATGAATCCCTCAGGAAAACCGTGAGAGCCAGAAATGGCTCTAACTAGCGGCAGTATAACGCAGAAAAGCGTGCGGCAAAGAGTGGCAATTTTGGGGAAGCGGTGGAGAACTGACGCGGGTGGCCGAATTCCTTGAGGATTGCGGGCGGGAAAAAACGAATTGGGAATGTGAAATTCGCAAATGTGGAAGATTGCGCAAGAAGTTTAGTGCAACCCCATGGGCTGCGGAAGTTCTAATATGTTACAGGCGAGTCTCTCGGCCCAAGAAGGCAACGACCATGAAATTGAAATTTACGCTCCTGCTCACGTTGACTCTTGGACTGGGCAGTTATGGGTTAGGACAAGACAAGACCGACACACCGGCTGCTGCTCCCGCAACGGCTCAGGCTCCTTCGGCGGCCCCGGCATCTTCGACGACTCCGACTCCGGCAGTTGAGGCGACACCTGTCCAGACGCCGGCACCCGCACCGGCTGACGATAAGGCTGCTTCGGCACCGGCACAGACGGACGACAAGGCTACGGCCCAGGACAAGAAGTCGAGCGCAGAGGCGAGCTTGGACACCACCGCGCCTCCGGCTGCGAAACCGGATGAAAAGACGGCCAAGGCCGACAAAGCCGAAAAGGGCGAATTCGATTTTCCGCACGACGGCAAGACGGATGATGTATCCGCGATTGGAAACCGCAACGTCGGCTGCAGCAAAGGGCTGGGCAACTGGTATTCGCTGGAGAGCCAGGTGCGGATGGGCAAAGGCTTCTCGATGCAGGTGGAGCAGAGCTCGAAGGTCATCAACGATCCGGTGGTGACCGAATACATCAATCGTATTGCGCAGAATATCGTGCGCAACTCGGATGCGAAGGTTCCGTTCACGGTCAAAGTGCTGGACGACGATTCGGTGAACGCGTTTGCGTTGCCGGGCGGCTACTTCTACGTGCAGAGCGGGCTGATATTGGCCGCCGACAACGAGGCGGAGCTGGCCGGAGTGATGGCACATGAAATTGGCCACGTCGCAGCCTGCCACGCGGCGCGGCAGCAGACCCGCGGCAACCTGGCACAACTGGCGACGATTCCGCTGATTTTCATGGGCGGCGGGCTGGGCTACGGACTGTATGAGGCAGCCGGAATCGGCGTGCCGCTGACGTTCATGAAGTTCCAGCGCAACTTTGAGGCGCAGGCGGATTACCTGGGAGTGCAATACATGTACGCGGCGGGCTACGATCCGCAGGCGTTCCCGCAGTTCTTCGAGAAGATTCAGGCTTTGGAGAAGAAGAAGCCGGGATTTGTGGCCAAGGCGTTTGAGACGCATCCGCCGACACCGGCACGCATGGAACATACGCAGCATGAGATTGCGACGATTCTTCCCGCGAAACCGCAGTACGTTGTGGACACCTCGGAGTTCCAGGACGTGAAGTCTCGGCTGGCGGCACTGGAGAATCGGCGTAAGGTGGATCTAGGAAAAGACAAGGGGCCGAGCCTGCGCAAAGCGAGTACGAACCAGGGGGACAGCACGAATCCGGATGCGACGACGAAGAGTGCGGACGACCGGCCTACGCTGAAGCGGAGAGACGATTAGGAGCAGGTTTCAAGGTTTCGCAGGTTTCAAGGTTTCAAAGGTTAAGAGCAAAAGCAAAAGAACACCCCTCTCTAAGAGCAACAGCAAAGAACACCCCGGGCCACCTGTGGAGAAGCCTGTTCATTCGCTGGAGATTTGAGCGGTGCGTGGGTCCTTCGCTGCGCTCAGGGTGACCCTTCAAGAGAATCAAAATCAAAATCAAAATACAAGCAAAGCAAACAATCAGAGGCCGGCTTCGATGCGGGAGCGGGGGTCGAGGAAGTCGCGCATGGCGTCTCCTACGAAGTTGAAGGCGAGGACGGCGAGCATGACGGTAAGGGCGGGGAAGAGGATGACGTGCGGGGAGTCGAAGAGATGGGAGCGGCCATCGTTGAGCATGGCTCCCCAACTTGGGACGGGCGGTGGAACGCCGAGTCCGAGGAAGCTCATGGTGCCTTCGGCGAGAATGGCGGAGGCCATGCCGATGGCGGCCTGCACGATGACGGGCTGCATGATGTTGGGGAGGATGTGGCGGGCGAGGATGCGGAAGTCGCTGGCTCCGAGGGCGCGGGCGGCTTCGACGTATTCGCGCTCGCGGGCGGCGAGCACCTGGGCGCGAACGAGGCGGGCGTAGCCGACCCAGCCTCCGATGATGAGCGCGAGGATGAGATTCCAGAGGCCGGGGCCAAGAAATGCTACGAAGGCGATGGCGAGGAGGATTCCGGGGAATGAAAGGAATGCGTTCATCACGATGACGTTGATGAAACGGTCGAGGCGTCCGCCGTAGTATCCGGCGAGGGAGCCGACGATGGTGCCGAGGAGAAGCGATCCGGCGACAACCGAGGAGCCGACGATCATGGAGATGCGCGCACCGTAGAGGATGCGGGAGAGCATGTCCCGGCCGAGTTCGTCGGTGCCGAAGAGGTGATGCGCGGAGGGTGCCTGAAGACGCACGGCGAGATCGATGAAGGCGGGGTCGCGCGGGGCGACGAGCGGGCCGAAGATGGCGCAGAAGAGGAAGAGCAGGATGAGCAAGAGTCCGAAGACGGCGAGCGGATTGCGGGTGAGGGTGCGCGGGAGTATGGGCGAGCTAGGCAAGTGGGGCCTCCTGCGCGAAGGTCAAAAATCCCATACAAGCCAGAAGGTTTGCGGGCAGAGGTGACTCTGGGGCAGCACGGAACATTTGGGCGGCACGGGGATTCTTCGCGATGCTCAGAATGACACCTCTTTGATAGGAGCCAGGAGAAGGCTTGTATGGGGCACCCGGGATTCTAAATCCTCAACATCTACATCAAGTCGAGTTCTGGTTGGAAAGCTTGGGAGTGCGCGGAAAAGTTGAGCCTTGCGTGGGTCCTTCGCTCTGCTCAGGATGACCCTTCCAAATCTCTTCGCCCATCTTCTCGTCATTGGCAAAGGTGTCATTGTCTGATCCTTGGATTGAGGGCGGAGTAGACGAGGTCGGTGAGGAAGTTTACGGCTACGTAGGTTAGGCCGATGCAGAGCAGGCATCCCTGGACGAGGGCGTAGTCGCGGTTGCTGATGGCGCTGATGGTGAGGCGTCCGATGCCGGGCCAGGCGAAGATGGTTTCGGTGACGATGGCTCCGGCGAGGAGTGCGCCGAACTGGAGTCCGATGACGGTGACGACGGGGATCATGGCATTGCGCAGGGCGTGACGATAGACGACGGCGCGCTCGGTGAGTCCCTTGGCGCGGGCGGTGCGGATGTAGTCCTGGCCTAGCTCCTCCAACATGCTGGTGCGCACCATGCGGGTGAGGATGGCGGCGAGCGAGGCTCCCATGGTGATGGCCGGGAGGATGAGGCTGCGGGCGCTGGCGGCTCCCGAGACGGGGAGCCAATCGAAATGGATGGCGAAGAGCAGGATGAGGATAGGGCCGAGGGCGAAGTTGGGGAACGAGAGTCCGAGGAGACTGACGAAGCTGAGGGCGCGGTCATCCCATCGATTGCGGCGGGTGGCGGAGCGGACACCGGCGGGGATGGAGAGCAGGATGGCGACGAAGAGCGCGGAAAGGGTGAGCGAAAGCGTGGCGGGATAAGCCTGGGCGACCAGCGACCTGACGGGCTTGTTGAGTCGCAGGGACTGGCCGAGGTCGCCGTGGAGGACTCCGCCCCAATAGCGGACGTACTGGGTGGACAGAGGCACGTCGAGTCCGTAGGCGTGGCGTGCGGCCTGGATGTCGGCTGAGGCAGCACTTTCGCCGAGCATGGCCTGAATGGGATCTCCGGGGACGAGGTGGATGAGCAGAAAGACGACGCTGACGACGAGCCAGACGACAGGCAGCATGTAGGCGAGCCGGGTGAAGAGATAGCGGATCATGACGGGCTCACCGCTACGGTGGTGGCGTCATTGGGGACGCGATCGACCTTGACGGCTCCGACGCGTCGGCCTTCCATCTCAAGGACGGTGAAGCGGCGCTGCTGGTAGAGGAAGCTGTCACCGGGTTTGGGAATGCGCTGGAGTTTGGCGACGACGAATCCGGCGAGGGTTTCAAAGCCTTCGTCGCGGGGCAG
>Ga0182030_10011510_pt1 | contig 17842 bp, 16 predicted proteins | sample 812S3MmetaG_FD_121299 | JGI IMG/M metagenome (GOLD analysis project Ga0182030, IMG submission 121299) | Permafrost microbial communities from Stordalen Mire, Sweden - 812S3M metaG (Illumina Assembly) | ecosystem: Environmental > Terrestrial > Soil > Wetlands > Permafrost | place: Sweden...
AGCAGGTTCCCGGGCAGCTCGGGCGATGACGTGGTTTGGCGTGCGTGCTGGCTGTCGCGAGCGCCACACCCGCCAGGAGCAGCATCATCGCCAGACCTGCGGCGGCACGCAATGGCGTCACACGCCGCCGCAGCGTCGCGGCGCGGGGCGCGTCCGGAGGTGGAGGGCCCTGGGGCCCGGTCGCGTCGGTCACACATGACTCCTTGTGAGTTCCGCAGTACCTTAGCGCGTGGTTCCGGCGGCGCTCCGCCCCCGGTTTCCGACCCGGGGGCGGGTCTGTGCGACGCGCACCGTCCGCGGGTGAATCGGCCTAGCGGCAGGTCACTCGGACGGCGCCGTCGAGGTTGGAGTCGAACTCAACCGCGTTGATGTTGTCGGCATTGGCCATGGGGCAGTAACTGGCCGGGTTGCCGCCCTGGTCGGAGTATTCGGCCTCGAACACGGCAAGGCCGGCATTGGCGAACAGCGGGTAGAGCGCCGGGACCGTGTCGTACTGGAAGCTCTGCTCGGTGAGGGCGAAGTCGACCGTGTGGCTGGCGACAAGGCTGCTGAGAAACGCCGCCGAGTCGGAGAGGTTGTTGGCCTGGTCGCCGTCCTTGAGGCCCCAGCTCAGGCCGAGCGAATGGGCGTAGGCCGACAGCGTGCCGAGGTATGCCTCCTCGTTGGCGGCCGTGATCGAGAATCCAGTGGTGTCGTACCAGGAATCGTCGATATCGGGCTCGACGGCGTCGAAGCCCTTGGCGGCGCACTGCTGGCTGATGATCGATTCGACGATCGACACGGTCGCGGGTGCGTTGATGTTGAGGTAGTTCTCCGGGTAGCCGGGCATCTTCGCGCCGAGGACCCCGGCTGCTTTGTACGCGTTGTAGTACGTGGTGTACGCGTCGCCGTAGTTGCCGGCCGCGCCGACCTCGATGTAGCAGATGACGTGATCGCCGCGCGCGTGCAGAGCGGCCACGGTCGACGCGGGATTCTCGATCCCGTCGATGTCGTAGACCGTCGGCGCCGGCGCTGGGGCGCCGGTGGAGGTCCGGGAATTCGTGCCCATATCGCTGGCGCTGGTGAGGCTCAAGGGGTGATCGAGTTCCCATTGCCAGGAGCTGTCGGCCGGCGGCACCCAGTACGCGCCGGCGGGGCCGGTCGCTCCGATGGGGCCGGTCGCCCCGGTCGCGCCCGTGGGTCCGGTGGATCCGGTCGGTCCGGTGGATCCGGTCGCGCCCGTGGATCCGGTGGCGCCCGTGGATCCGGTGGCGCCTCCGCTCCCGGTCTTGCGCCCGGTGCCCTTGGATCCCGAGGTTGGCCCGGTCCCTTTCGGCTTGTTCGGGGTGGCGAAGGTCAGGGTGGGTCTGGTGGTCGCTGCGGCCGCGTGGGCATCCGGCGACGATGCCGCGAGTGCCGCGACGCCCACGGATGCGATCACGGCGGCGGCGATGAGCCCGCTCATTCGTCTCCGGTTTCCGGATGTGTGAGTGGGCAGTGAAAGGGGCACTGTGCGCTCCTGGTTTGTGGTGCGGGTCGCTGCCGGGTCAGCGTTGGTACACGGATCTGTAGTGGATCGACACGGAGCGTTTGCTCCGTGCGATGCAACAGCTCCGTAACGCGGCTGCGTGAGACCGCGCAGCCTGCGCAGGAACGCCATCGGCAGGTGCGCGAGGATGCTTAACGACCTCCGGGGCGCCGCCGTGTGTCCCTGTGGGGCCGACGTGATCGCGAGTGTCCTGCCCGTAGAGTTCGTCCGGGACACGCAATTCCAGGAGGCATGGCATGACCGACCGGTTTGCCCGCGGATCAGCGCTGCTTGACCAAATCCACGCCGGGGGTGGCGCGCAACTCGTGCAGGCGATGTCCGATATCGCTCCCGATCTTGGCCGGTACATCATCGAGTTCGGATTCGGTGATGTGTATTCCCGACCCGGATTGTCGCTGCGCGACCGGCAGATCGCGACCGTCGCAGCGCTTGCGGCGATGGGCACTGCGCAGGAGCAATTGGTGGCGCACATCGAGGGCGCCCTCGCGGTGGGCGTGACCCAGCCGGAGATCGTGGAGATCATCATCCAGATGGCGCTCTACGGGGGGTTCCCGGCGGCGATGAATGCGGCGGATGCGGCCCGCCGGGCATTTCGCGCGTTTGAGGCGCGATCGCCCTCAGGGGGCAGCTGAGCGGGTGACCCCTCGCGAGAATCGGCACGCCCGGCGCTATTCTGTTGCCAACAGCGGCGCCCGGGCGACGAGCGGGTAGCCGGACGTGTGGTCCCCGGGAAGTGCGGCAATGAGCACAACAGACCTCATTGATGACACCGTCGGAGTGGACCCCGTGGTTCCTGCGATTGAGGTCCTCAGCCTCTGCAAGAGTTTTGGCGAGGTCGAGGCGGTCCGCGAGGTGAGCTTCTCGGTCCAGCACGGGGAAGTGTTCGCGTTGCTGGGCCCGAATGGTGCGGGGAAGTCGACGACGATCAAGATGCTGTGCACGCTGTCGCGCCCGACCTCGGGAACCGCGCGCGTGGCGGGCTGGGACATCGTCACCCAGCCCCGGGCGGTCCGTCGCCGGATCGGCCTCGTGTTCCAGGAACAGACGCTCGACCAGCAGCTGACCGCCGAAGAGAACCTGCGCTTTCATGCCGTGCTGTATCGGATGCCGCCGGGGCAGGTCGCCGCGCGTATCGATCGCGTGCTGGCACTCGTGGGGCTCTCGGATCGTCGCAAGGACCTGGTGTCGACCTTTTCGGGAGGCATGGCCCGCCGGCTGGAGATCGCCCGGGGCATGCTGCACACACCGGCGGTCCTGTTTCTGGACGAACCGACGATCGGTTTGGACCCGCAGACGCGCGCCTTGATGTGGGAGGACGTGATGCGGTTGCGCGACGAGGAGGGCGTGACCGTGCTCTTGACGACCCACTACATGGAAGAGGCCGAGTACGCGGACCGGATCGCCATCATCGACCAGGGGCGCATCGTGGCCCTCGATACGCCCGCCAATCTCAAGGCGACCGTTGGCGCCGACACGGTCGAGCTCCACACTGCCGACGATGTCGCGGCCACCGCCGCCCTCGAGCGCGCGGGTCTGGACTGTCGGCGCGGGGAGGAGAGCATCGTCGTCGCGGTTGCCAACGGCGAGTCCGAGGTGGCACGGCTGATCGGCCTGGTCGGCGTGCCGGTGCGCAGCGTCCACGTCCATCGGCCGACTCTCGATGATGTGTTCTTGTACTTCACCGGTCGCGAGATTCGCCACGAGTCCGGCCCGGGCCACAGCACGATGGTGCGCGCGTGGGCGTCGCGCCGCTAAGGAGATCACGGTGACGACTCTCGATCGGCCCCAGGCGCAGGTTCGCGTCGTCGACGACCACGACACGTTCGGCAATGAGGTGCGCACGGCGGCGATGGTGTGGCGGCGCGAACTGATCCGCTTTACCCGCAACCGCCCGCGGATCCTGTCGGGATTCGTGCAGCCGATCCTGTTCTTGTTCGTGCTCGGCTATGGGCTCTCGCCGCTGGTCGGCAGCACGGCGGGTTTTGACTTCACCAAGTTCGTGTTTCCCGGCGTGGTGGCCATGAGCGTGGTGACCACCGCGATCTTCTCGGCGATGTCGATCGTCTGGGACCGCGAGTTCGGGTTCTTGCGCGAGATGCTCGTCGCACCGGTGAGCCGGTCGGCGATCGTGCTCGGCAAGACGGCTGGCGGTGCGAGTATCGCGACCGTCCAGGGCACGATCATGCTCATCCTCGCGCCGCTGGTGGGTGTCCATCTGACCGCGCTGGTCGTCGTGCAGGTGATTGCACTCGAGCTCCTGATGGCGGTGTCGCTGACCGCATTCGGGGTATTTGTCGCCAGCCGCATCGAGAAGCTCGAGAGCTTCCAGGTCGTGATGCAGCTGGTGCTCTTTCCGATGCTGTTCCTCTCGGGGGCGATGTTCCCCTTGAACGGGCTCCCGACGTGGCTTGCGGTGCTGACGCGCATCAATCCCTTGACCTACGCGATCGCCCCCTTGCGCCAGGTCGTCTTCTCGGCCCAGCAGATGCCGGAGGCGGCACGGCTGCGGTTCCCCACGGACGTGACGCTCTTCGGTCACGCGCTCTCAATGGGGGAAGAAATTGGGATCGTCGTGGCATTCGCGCTCGTGTTTCTCACCCTGGCGGTGCGGAACTTCGGGCGCCCGGAGTAGGACCCGGCGCCCACGCACGCGTCGGCAGTGCGCACACGCACTCGTGCCGCCGCGCACGGGTCGCGCACGGGTCAGGCGGCCGCCCAACCTCCATCGGCGGTGACGCAGGCGCCGTTGACGTTCGACGCCTCATCGGATGCGAGCCATGAGATCAGGGTCGCAATCTGATCGGGGTCGGCGGGCTCGGGCGGCATCGTCGCCATGGCCAGCGAGGCACGCTCCATTGCCCACGGCACGCGCGGTGTCGCGGTGGTGCCGATCGCCGTCGCCACCGCGCCGGGCAGCACGGCATTCGAGCGGATCCGCTCGGGCCCGTAGAAGTAGGCGATGTGCTTGACCAATCCGATCACCGCGTGTTTTGAGGTCGTGTAGGTCACGCCCGCGCAGCCCGCCCCGAGCGACGCCTCGGATGCGACCGTCACGATCGCCCCGCCGCCGGCCTGCTGCATGAGCGGCAGGACCGCGCGCGAGAGCCGCATCACGCCGGTGAGGTTGACGTCGAGCACGCGATGCCAGGTGGCGTCATCGAGGTCGCCGAGGGGCACGAAGAAATCCATGATCCCGGCGACGTTGGCCAGGACATCGACCCGTGGCCCGGAAGCGGCGACCAGTGCCTCAACGTCGTCCTGGCTGGTGATGTCCGCGGTGATCAGCTTGGCGTGCATCCCGGCGGCCTCCAGCGCCGCAGCGGTCTCCTCAAGGGTCGCGGCGTTGATGTCGCAGCCGATGACCTCGGCGCCCTCTTGAGCGAAGCGCAGCGCGGTGGCACGGCCGATGCCGTTTCCCGCGCCCGTGATGAGGGCGATCTTGCCGCTGTGTCGATGGGCGTCCATATGGTTCTCCTGTGTCGAGGCGGGCGTCTTTGAGCGTCGATCACCCGTCCGGGCGTCGCGTGGCACACCTCTGGTTGTAGTACCCGGGCGCGATCAACCTGCGCGAGCACGGCGCGCGGCCGGCGCTCACAGGCGGTATTCGTGTCCGGCATAGGCCGCGTCGGCCCCGAGCTCGCGCTCGATATCGAGCAGGCGGTTGTATTTGGCGAGCCGTTCGCCGTGCACGGGGGCGCCGCTGATGAGCCTGCCGGCGCGCGTCGCGACGGCCAAGTCGGCGATGAAGTCGTCGGTGGTCTCGCGCGCACAATGCGAGACAAACACGTGATACCCGGCGCGGCGCGCCAGGCCGATGGTTGCGAACGTCTCGGTCAGCGTCCCGATCTGGCTGGGCGTGATCAACATGCTGTTGGCGATCCCCTGCAGGGCTGCTCGGGCCACGATCCGCGAATTCGACATGAAGATGTCGTCGCCCGCGACCTCGAGACGGTCGCCGAGGCGGCGCGTGAGCGTGGCCCATCCCGGCCAGTCGCGCTGGGACATCGCGTCCTCGAGCACGATGATCGGATAGGCATCGGCGAGCTCGGCCCAATACGCGATCATCTGATCCGGGCTGAGCGTCTGCCCCTGTCCGTCAACCACGTAGCGGCCCTCGTGCAGCGACCCCGACCCGGCGGGATTGAGGGCCAGCGCGACGTCCTCTGCGGGGCGGTATCCGGCACGGGTGATCGCGGTCAAGAGGAGATCGATGGCGTCGCGGTTGCGCGCCGCCTCGAGGACGAAGCCCCCTGTGCGTCCCTCCACGGTGGGCACGTTGCGGTCGCGCAGTTCGGCCCCGAGGGCGTGATGGATCTCGGATCCCGCCCGCAGGGCATCGGCGAAGGTCGCCACGCCCACCGGTGCGATCATGAACTCATGGACGCGACTGGCGTCCTCCGCGTGCAGCCCGCTATCGAGCAGGTTGAAAAACGGCACCGGCAGCACGGTGGCCAGATCGCCGCCCATGTGCCGGTAGAGCGGGACGCTGGACTCCCCGGCGGCGACGCGCGCCAGCGCTACGGAGCACCCCAGAATGGCATTCACGCCCAGGCGCGACCGGTCCTCGGTGCCGTCGGCCCGGATCATCGCCCGATCGTTCCCGGGCTGGTTTGAGGGGTCCCTGCCGACCAGCACCGCCGCGAGCTCCCCCTCGACCGTGGCGACGGCGGAGAGGACGCCCTGTCCGCAGAAGCGCGCCGGGTCGCCATCGCGCAGCTCGCGGGCCCCGCGCTCTCCCGAGACGGGGCCCGACGGTACCGCGGCGCGTGCACGGTGGCCCGAGGCGGTGGCGACCTCGACCTCGAGCGTCGGGTCCCCCCGCGAATTCAGGATCTCGCGGGCACGGACAGAGGTGATCTCGGACATACCGCGCTCCTTTGATGCGAGCGCCCTGGCGCGGGTTCGGGCGAGCTTCGTGCCGAGCGCTGTCGGCTCGACGGGGACATCCGCGTGGGTGCCGTGGTTCAGGTCTAGCAGCTCGCGGCGGTGGTGATGCGCTGCGGATCGCGTTGGGGCCGCGCAGTCTGGCGCCGCGGCCCGGGTGGCCCCCGGGGATCGGCACATCTGCGGGAAGATCCCAGGGCAGACGGCGTGCGAGGTGGCAGGAACGCTCGATGTTTTGGCCAATCCTGCCGATACGGGACGGCAGGATTGGCGGGGTGCAGTTCCCACGTTCACCGAACAAGGAGCTCGTCCATGGCGTCAACCGACTACCCGGTCCAGTTCTCGGTGGATTACCCCGACAGGCCACTCGACCGCGGGCTGACGTTCTTTCGCATCTTCGCCGCGATCCCGATTCTGATCGTCCTCGGTGCCGTCGACGGGGCGACCGCGCAGTACCTCGCGGGTCACGGGGCGACGGTCGTGGTGATCGGCTCAGGGGGTGCGCTGTTCTTCGGCCCGCTCCTGATGGTGTTATTCCGCCACAAATATCCGCGCTGGTGGTTCGACTGGAATCTCGAACTGCAGCGCTTTGTGAATCGCGTCGGCATCTATCTGGCGCTCATGGACGATCGTTACCCCTCGACCGACGACCACCAGTCTGTGCACCTCGATTGGGTCTATCCGCAGGTCGAGCGCGACCTGAAGCGATGGATGCCGCTGGTCAAGTGGTTCCTGGCGATCCCGCACTACGTCGTGTTGTTCTTTTCGGGCATCGCGGCCCTCTTCGCCGTCATCGTCGCGTGGGTCATCATTCTCGCCACGGGGCGCTATCCCCGGGAGATCCTCCACTTCGTCGAGGGCGTGATCCGGTGGCAGAACCGCGTGGCCGCCTACGCATTCACCCTGATCACCGACGAGTACCCGCCGTTTCGTCTCGCGCCGTGACCCCTGGCCGCGCCACAGGTCGGCGGGCGACACGTGTCCCCCCTCGAGCGATGCCCCAGCGGGCGCACATGGTCTGATGCCCGCTGACGCGGTCGCCGGTCCCCGGCGGGCTTGGTATAAGGTGCCGCGGCGCGCGAAGGACCGCCGGCACCAGGACCACGGCCGTGGGGTCGCCGGCTCGCCGCGCTCCGACCCGGTGAGTACGCGCACCATCGTCGTTCCACCCCCCGACCATGCAACGGTGTGAGTCCAATGGTCCCGCGACAGTGACGCAGTGGTCCTTATCGGCGATGCGCCATCGGACCCCGGCGCGGGTTCTCGCGCGCATGATTGGCGCGATCCGCGCGCGGTATGTGCTCATCGGGTGTCTGGCGCTGTTGGCGTCGGTGCTTGCCCCGAGTGCGATGGCGTCCTCGGACCTTTCTGCCCAAGCCGCGCTCGCCGCCCGGTATGCACCGGTCATTCGCCTCCCCGACCAGCCACGGGACTGCGGGCCCGGCGAGCCCTATGTGCCAATCAACGTCAATGTGCTCTTCAACAATCCGGCCGTTGCGCTGCGCGGTCCGTGGAGCGGGGCCAACCTGGTCAAGGTCGCCCCGGCGGCGGGCGACCTCACCGGCACGCAGTACGAGTACCACCTCGACTTTCCCGGGGACGCGCTCAACCCGGGATGCACGTACCTCGACTGGTCGCGACTGCTCAACGAAGGCCAGACCCCGACCGTGTACGCGCATGTGGCGACCGATTCCGAATTTCCCGGCCAGATCGCGCTCCAGTACTGGATGTTCTATGTCTTCAACGACTGGAACAACCTTCACGAGGGCGACTGGGAGATGATTCAGCTCAACTTCCGCGCCGCCAACGCGACCCAAGCGCTGCATGCCACGCCCACCGAGGTGGGCTACAGCCAGCATGAGGGTGCCGAAGGCGCGACCTGGGGGGATCCGAAGCTGCAGATCGTCGACGGCACTCACCCGGTCGTCTATCCGGGGGCGGGCTCGCATGCCAACTTCTATTCGGAGGCGCTCTATCTCGGTGCGTCGGGTTCCGCGGGGGTCGGGTGCGACGACACCCGCAACGCGAACCTGCTGATCAACCCGACCGTCGTGACGATTCCGAGTGATCCTGCCGCGGCCGCCACCGCGTTTCCGTGGATCACATTCGCGGGTCGGTGGGGCGAGGAGCAGCCCGCATTCTTCAATGGCCCGACCGGGCCCAATCTCAAACCGCAATGGACGCACCCCATCGCCTGGTCGCAGGACTGGCGGGACCGCGCCTACGCCGTGCCCACCACCGGCGCGCTCGGAACGGCGACCACGACCTTCTTCTGCGGCGCGATGACCCACGGGTCGCGGCTGTTGTGGAGGCTCGCGAGCAACCCGTTCCCGACCGTCGTCGGGTTCATCGCTGTCATGCTGCTGATCGTCTTTGCACTCTCGCGCGCGACCTGGCGGCCGGCGACTGCGCTGCGTGTGGGGCGCCGCCGCGCATGGGGCCAGATCCTCTCCGCCGCTTGGCGAATGTACTTCAGCAGGTTCAGGCTCTTCGTCGGCATCGGGCTGCTCATGCTCCCGATTGCCGTCGTGATCACGATCCTGCAGACGGTGGTACTGCGCGCAACCTCGCTGTTTGGCGTCGAGAGCGTGGGGACGGCCGCCGGCGCCTTCGCATTGCTGGTGTTCGTGCTCGGCACGGCGCTGACGCTGCTGGCACTCGCGCTCGTCCAGGCGGCGACTGCTCGGGCATTGATGGAGATCGATAACGGCAGGACGCTCGGGCCCGTGCGTGCGTACCGATTGGTCGTGGGTACGATCCGGCCGCTACTGGGCGCGCTGGTGGTCAGCGTTTTGGTGGTATCGGTGTTGGGGGTGTCGTTCTATCTGCTGCCGATCGCGATCTGGCTTGCGATCCGCTGGGCGCTGATCGTTCCGGTGATCGAAGTCGAGGGTGTGCGTGCGCTGCCGGCCCTGCGGCGCAGCGGTCGCCTGGTGCGACGCGGATGGCTGAAAGTCGCCTCACTGACGATCGCCGCTGCCGGGCTGGTGCTGGTCTCGGGCCCGCTGATCGGCAGCCTGCTGATCTTCGCGACCGGCTGGCCGCTGCCGCTGCTGAACCTGGTCGCCGGCGTCGTCTACGTCGTGGCGATGCCGTTTGTCGCGCTCACGACGATGTACGTCTACTTCGATACCCGGGTGCGGGATGAACGCCAGCGCGAATCCGCGCCGGTCGAGCTGCCTGCGCAGATCGAGGTGTCACCCGGGCACTAACGGCTCATGGTTCCGTGGCCGCGGTGATGCGCCCCGACCGGATCGCGGCGTGCAGGGCGGCGGCGTCGCGGTCGTTCTGCTCGGCATAGGCCTCGCTGAAGGTGAGGATCGCGCGGTCGAACACATCGCTGCGGCCCAGATACGCCGAGATGGCGATCCGGTCACCGGTGCGGGCGTGAGCACGCGCGAGGGTCTGCGCACAGACTTTGCCGTAGACGGCCATTGCGCTCTCGTCCATGGCCTCGATCCGGACCGAGCCCTTCCAGTCGCGCAGCTGGCGCACGTAGTAGTCGTGCGGTGCGCCGTCGATCCCCTCTACGACGTGGAGCCAGCCAAGGAAGATATCGCTGCTGGCCTGCATGCTGCGCTGACCGGCCACAACGCGCTCGCCCGCGGTCACATACTCAGAGTCGCCGGCGAACTCCTCGAGGACGGAGGGCATCGCCTCCTTGACCTGGAGCACCAGCGGGTCATCTTCATCGCGGCCGATCATGAGCGCGATCCATGCGTGCGTCCCGACGCTGCCGACCCCGACGACCTTCCGCCCGACATCGACGAGATGATATTGGTCGAACAGTTCCCGGATGTCGTGGGGCAAGGTGCCGGCGTAGTCGGTCAGCAAGCGCCCCAGGATCGTCTCGAGCCGCTGGTATTGGGTGTCGTCGAGCAGGTCGCGCGCGCGCACCACCAGCGGGGGCTCGGAGACGATCCGGGGGTCCCCGACCGCGTGCGACGCGAATCGGGCAAACGCATGCTTGCTGTCGCGCGCCACCGACTTCTCGATCCGCCGCTCGAGGCGTCGGAGCATCCGTGATCCCAGCTGGACCCGGATGTCCTCGAACAGCGGCTCCATCTCGATGCGCGAATACCAGACATCGAGCGTCCCCATCCGCGCGAACCGGCCCATCCAGGCGCGGTACTCCTTGGAGGCCTCGAGCACGACCTGCTCCTGGTCCTCAACCAAGAAACCGTTGTCGCGCGCGGCCAGCAGCAGGCTGACCACCAGGCGCTTGAGATCCCACTCCCACGGCCCGGGAAGCGTCTCGTCAAAGTCGTTGATGTCAAAGATCAGCCGCCGCTCCGGCGAGGCGAACAACCCGAAGTTCGACAGGTGCGCGTCCCCGCAACATTGCACCTGGAACCCCGAGGTGGGCGTGTCCGCCAGATCGGACGCCATCAGCAGCGCGGCGCCCCGATAGAACGTAAACGGGGAGACCGTCATGCGCGCGTACCGGATCGGCACCAACTCAGGGACGCGCAAGCGCGCTTGGCGCTCCAGGAGCTCGATCGGATCGAGCCGGTCGCGCGTAGGCGTGAAGACTCCGTGGCTCGAGCGCGGCACCGCCCGGCGCATCTGCTTTCCGAGTTCCGCCCGTTCGGACGGGCTCAGGCGCAGGGTGCCCGATGCGTTGAGCGGCCGCCCCGCCACCCCACGCAGTGCGGCCTCGTCGCCAGCGGTCTGCGGCGGGTCATCGGATGGAACCATGCCCAGTGCCCTCCCGGACCGGCCGGGGCCATGTCCCCGGCCGGGTCCGATTGTCACACAGCCCGCAGCAGGCCACCAGTCGGCATCGGCGCGCACGCACTCAAGGCGGGTTGTGGGCCGCGTGCAGCCAACACACACACCCGGTTGATCTGCGTGTGCGGCACGGCGTGACGTATGCCGCACAGCGGGCGAGCCGCGACGCCCCGGCGCTGTGGCTCGCCCGCTGTGCGGAGACTGTCCGGCGCTCGATAAGCTTTGGACGGATGAGCGCGCGCTTCACACCGTTCCATCGCGGCGGCACGGGGTCCCCGCTGGTCTGCCTGCATGGTTTCACCGACACGTGGCGGACCTGGGAGCTGGTGCTTCCCGAGCTCGAGCGCCACCACGACGTGTTCGCCCCCACCCTTATCGGCCACGCGGGCGGACCGCCGCTGGAGGGCGAGGTCACCGATGCGCTGATCCCCGACGCGATCGCGCGCGCCATGGACAACGCGGGGATTGCGCGCGCGCACCTGGTCGGCAATTCGCTGGGTGGCTATGTCGCGCTGCAGCTGGCCGCGCGCGGTCGTGCGGACTCGGTTGTGGCGTTTGCCCCGGCCGGCGGCTGGTCCGAGGGGGACGCGTGGTTTGCGGACATGCTGCGCTCGTTCGCGCCGATGCAGGCGCAGCTGAAACTCGCGGCTCCGCGCGCGCAGGCGATTGCCGCGTCCGAGAGCGGTCGGCGCCGCGCGACCGAGTTGATCACCACGAACTTCGCGCATATTCCCGCGGAGCTGATTGCCCATCAGATGCTTGGCGTGGCGAGGTGCCGGGCGGTCGAGCCGATGATCGACTTCGCGCTCCGCGAGGGGTATCCGCTTGATGTGGAGCGGATCACCTGCCCGGTGCGCATCATCTGGGGCACCGCCGATCGGGTGCTGCCGTGGCCGTCCGCGGCGCACCGTTTTCGCGCCGAGGGGTTCCCGGGTGCCGATTGGATCGAGCTCGACGGCATCGGCCACTGCCCCCAGCTCGATGTTCCGACCCAGGCAGCTCAGTTGATCGTGGGCTTCACCGCACGCTGACACGGACGGACGCCGCGGCCATGCGGTGCCGGGTCGCGGGAGTCGGGCTCTCCGGGGAAGAGACGGCATGCGGCGCGTCCGGCGCGGTATCCGCTGCGGCGGGTGGGCGGCGCAACGAGCGCTGCACGATCGGGCGCCTGCCGGAGCGTGCTCAGTCGAGCTCGTCGGGCGCGAGCTCGCTGATGTGTGCCGTTCTCGTGTCACCCGCGTGCGGTGCGCGCGCGACCCTCTGTACGTCGGCGCGGGTAATCGCCAGGTACGCGACCAGGCACACGATGGCGAGCGTCAGTACGAGCGCCACCGGGCCATCGCCCCAGCCGAGACCTCCGACATGCTGCGACTTGCCCATCCAGTCGGCGAACGATGCGCCGAGCGGTCGGGTCAGGACATAGGCGCACCAGAACGCGAGGATCGGGTTCCAGCGGAATCGCCAGTAGCCGACCGCGGGCACGGCGATCAGTGCCGCGAACATGAGGCCCGAGGTGAGGTACCCGAGATGGAAGGTTGTCGCGGTGAGGTCTCCCACGGCCGTGCCGAGCGCGAAGGTCGCGACGACCGCGGCCCAATAGAACAACTCGCGCCGCGCGGTATCGACGCTGTGGATTGAGAGGGTCTTCTCGGTCTTCTGCCAGGTGACGAATACGGCCACGAGCACGAGGCCGTAGAACGTGCTCGACAGGGCATAGGGGACACCGAACCCGACATGCAGGACATCGGCGGCCATGGTGCCGAACACGCCGACGCCGACGACCGCCAGCCAGTATGTCCAGGCGATGTAACGCCGTCGCGAGAGCTGCAGCGCGAGCGCGGCGACGAACCCGACAAAGCCCAGCAGGACAGCCACGACGGGACTCAGGGCGTGGACGAGGTAGTCCGACGTGGATTCGCCCATGGCTGTCGAGAGTGCCTTGATCACCCAGAAGTAGACCGTGATCTCGGGCACCCGCAGGGCGCCGCGGACGGTCAGTGGTGCGAAGAGGCTGCGCTCGGTCACCGCGACACCTTATCGCGGGCCGTCGGCGCCGCGGCGGGGGCGGGTGTGTCTGGACATTGGCTCGCCACTCCTGTCGGGACGCGTCGGTTGCGGGCCGATCCGGGGGGTCAGCCGGCGCGAAGGCTCCTGCGGACGTACGCGTCGACGGTCGTCGGCGGGCGGCCCAGCAGCCATCCGAGGACGTTGGGGTTTCCCGTGATGCCGTAGCGTCCGTAGTGGTCGAAGAGCCGCAACATGGCGTCGCGGCGGTAGTCGTCCGACTCGGAAGGATGCGCCGCGCCGGACGCGTACGCCGGCGATGTGATCCGTTCGGCGCGCACCGGCCGCCCCGACACTGCGGCGATGATCTCGGCCAGTTCGTGCGCGCTGTAGAAGGCGTCCCCGCAGAGCTCATAGGTTGCGTAGCGGTGGTGTCCCGGGTCGCCCACGACGATGGCCGCCACCTCGGCAGCGTCTTCGATGTCGACGTGTGCGAGGCGGGTCTCGAGCGCATAGGGCTGGCGCAGGACCCCGTCCGCGACAATCTGCGCCACGTCGATGTTCTGCATGTAGTGCATTGGCTGGAGGATCGTGAACGGGATGCGCGAGAGCAGCACCTCGCGCTCGACCGCAAGCTTTGCCTGATGGTTGAGCAGCGGCTCCAGCTGCGGGTGGGTGACCGAGAACTGGACGAAATGCGTGACGCCCGCGGTCCGCGCGGCGCTGACGACGCCGTGACCCATCTCCGCCTCTCGCGGATGCATCGGCGGCCCGATGTGGACGACCGTCTCCACCGAGTCGAGCGCTCGGCGCAGGTCGTGCGGGTCGAGCATGTCGCCGACCAGTGCGTGTGCCGCGCCGATGTCGAGCAATTGCTCGACATCGGCGGCGACGTCAAATGCGCGCACGGTATGCCCGGCCCCCGCGAGGGCCCGCACGAGGCTCCGGCCCGTGCGTCCATTCGCCGCGGTCACCAAGATCATGCCGCGTGCCCGGGTGCGCCGGCATCGCGCTCCGAGGCGGGCGCTCGGGTCGGTGCGTCCGACGCGAGCGCCCCCGGGGTGATCGCGTGGGGAGGGTGGGCGACCAGAATGTGCGGGTCCCCGCTGCGGATCGCCAGGATGATCGCCTCGGCGACCAGCTCCGGGGGGTCCGGCGTGATCCCGTGCGCGCCGTGGATCAGCGCTCCCGCTCGCAGGCGCTGGTGGAACTCGGTCGCCGTCACCGACGGGTAGACGACCGACACCGTCACGCCCGCGGGCGCAAACTCCAGGCGAGCGGTTTGGGAGAGCATGTTGAGCGCCGCTTTTGTGGCCGCGTAGCCGCCCAGCCCCGGGAAGACGCGCAGCGATGTGGCCGAGCTGACATTGACGATCGCCCCGCCGGAGTTTGCCCGCATCGCGGGCAGGACGGCTTGCATGGCCATCAGGGGTCCGATCACGTTGAGCTCGAACACGGCCCGCAGATCGTCGGTGTGCAACTGCTCGAGCGGCACGTGCAGCCCCTGGCCGGCGTTGTTGATCAGTACGTCGACTCTTCCATGCTCCTCGAGGGTGCGGCGCACGAGCCGCTCGATCTGCTCGGGCACGGTGACATCGGTCGGGAGCGCGAGCGCGCCCGGCAACTCTGCCGCCAGGGCGTCGAGGCGGTCCTCGCGCCGCGCCGCGAGGACCGCCTTTGCCCCCTGGCTGGCCAGGGCCCGGGCGGTCGCCGCACCGATTCCCGATGAGGCACCGGTCACGATGCAGACGGCGCCGTCGATCTCCATGCGGGCCTCCCTGGTGTGTCGGTGCGCCGCCCACCGGAACGGCGCGCCGAGTGAGCGCCGGCTGACGGGCACCGCATGTGCGGGCGATGGCGCAGCGGCTCAGTCGATCCGCGTACCTCTCAGCGTAGGGCACCTTCGGCACGCGTTGGCACCCGGCGGGCGTGGCGCGCGCGGTCGTCGGGGCAGGAGGCCGACCTCAGGGCCTCGGCCGGCAGGAATCGGCCGGCCGCCGCCGCGAGATTCGACTCACGCGTTCGGGCGGCACGTCCCCGGCGCCCAACCCCACACGGCCAAGACCGGCGGTGGCACGGCGGTGGGGCACTTGGCGCCTTCGGTGCCGGTGAGTCCGACCGGCTGCCCTTTCCAACTGCCGCCGTCAGGGCGGCTGAACAGCACGTAGCCGCCGTCGTCCTGGACCGAGACCTGTGCGCGCTGCGACGAGTGGCTCGGGACAAGCGCACTACCGGCCCAGAACGTTCCCGTGCCGGGGTCGTAGGCGTAATAGGTCTGGCCCGCCACCAGTCCGGTGTATGCCGAGGCCGGCAGTCCATTCATGGCCGCCCCGGCTTGCACCAACTCGGCGCGAAGGGCCTTGGTGACCAGAAGGTTCTCCGCACCGGTCGCGGCGGATGTCGATGTCGAGCCCGTCGATGTGGAGCCGGTGCTCGAGGCCGTCACCGTTCCGGTTGACGAGGAGCCCGTCGAGGTCTGCGTGGTTGAGACCGCCGCGGTCGATGAGGAGCCGGTCCCCGAACTGCCGCCGCACCCCGCCAGGGCAACCGTGCCGCTGAGGGCGATGGCGATGATCAGCAGTCGCGTTGGGGCCATGGGCATCCTTTCCCGGTTGGGCCATCGTACACCGCGTGCGGCGTACCCCGATGCTCCCGTCCGTACGGCCGTTGCCGGGCGCGCGACAGCAATGCGCGGAGCGGCATGCCGACTGCGGGATTCCCGTCTGCGAGGTCTGCGTGCCGCGTGCGCATGGTGATGGTCGAGGAAAACGCAAGAATGACAACTGAGTTACTTGTATATCTGTGATCTGCGTGCTTCGACTGCCGCAATGCCCGTCCTGAGTGGTCAATCGAGTCCCGTGCCTGGCCCGCGCCGGTGGGCGATCGGTGTCATCGCCGCCATTGGTGTGGCGCTGATCGTCTTGCCGTTCGTATTCAGCATGTTTGCGCGTGCCCCCAAGGGCGCATCGATGATTGCGGGCTTCCGCCCCTACATGACGACCGCGCGTCTCGATGGGAATCAGCGCGAGATCCGCCAGATCAATTCCGGGGTGCACGAGGCGACGACCACAGCGGCGTCGGCACTTGCCTCGGGCTCGGGACACGCCGCCGGGAGCCTCGCGGCGCGGCTTCCCGATGTCGCCGCGTTTGGAAGCCAATGGGGACCGATCGACACGAGCATGACGAACATGCTGACGACGATTCAGTCCAACCTGGGGAACTACGATGCCGTCGCGGCGTTGCCGAAATTCACCCTCTTCCCATGGTTCTTCGTCATCCCGGGCATCATCGTCTTGATTATCGTGCTGATCGCCGTCGTGCGGCCGCGTCTGTGGAGCGCTGCGCGCTGGGTGCTGATCGCATTGGGAATCGGGCTGATCCTCGCGCCGGTGGCGTTCCAGATGTTCTCGCGAGCGCCCGCGGGGGGACGGATGGTGAAGGCGTTTCAGACCATCGAGACCACGGCGAACGTCCAGTCGATCCAGGGCGATTTCGGAACCATCGCGAGCGGCCAGGGGGCGATCCAGCTTGAGCTGGTGCCCTCGCTGCGTTCCGCGGGCCTGACCGACGCGCAGATCGCCGCGCGTTTTCCCGGGATCGTGCGGCTCGACAACAACTGGGTCGGAATCCTGAACGACCTGACACCCATGATCGGCGCGATGAGCGACAACGTCGGCAACTACCAGGCCGTCGCTGCGCTGCCCCCGTTCGCGCTATTTCCCTGGTTCTTTGTCCTGCCCGGTCTGCTGATCGGGGGACTGGCGTTCGCGGCTGGGCCGCGCGGCCGCCGGGACCAACCCAATCTTGTCCCTGTACGCAATCGTCCAGCAGCCGAAGGAGAATCATGAATTATCGCCACGCGCCCGGATTCGGACGTACCAGCCTCGTTGTCGGTGCCGCGCTGCTCGCGACCGCCGCAACCACATTCGCTGCAGCATCGACGAGTGCGACCACCGCACCGAAGCGACTCGTCGGTACCTTCCTGATCACCAAGGGCACGAACGTGCGCGGCGCGCCACACGGGTCCTACTTCCGGATGGTCGACCCGGGAGGGAGCACCACGAAGGGCAAGTTCTTCTCGAACCCGGACTCGCGCGCGATCAACAAGACCTTCACGCTGATCTCCCCCGGCACCGCCGGCGGCCTGAAGACGGGAAGCTTCCAGCCCGCCCCCAGCACGGCGTTTGACGCCAAGGGCGACTCGCGTGCCAAGTCGATCATCCTCCCGACCAACTTCACGGGGATCAACTTCAGCGTGGCGACCGAGTCGACCGATGCCCAGACCAAGATCAAGGTTTCGGCGCCGAGCATTACGGTCCTCAAGGGGAAGCTCAGCGGCGATCTGCGGGCCTTCGCCGCCAATTGGAACAATCTCTCGTTCAACCAGGGTTCGCCGAAGCCCAACGGCACGCGGCCCGGTCTGACCGCGCCGGTCACGGGGACCTACAACGCCAAGACGCACGCCTATGTGCTGACGTGGGCGAGTGAGATCATCGGCGGTCCGTTCAATGACTTTACCGGTGTCTGGCATCTCACCGGGACGTTCCGCGCAAAGTAGTGCCGCGAACGCCCGCGGGTCTGATTCCCACCACCCGCGGGCGTTCGCGTGCCCGGTGGGGCGTCGCACGATGCGCGTGCTGCGCAGCGTCCCCCGCGGCCGGCCGCTGCGCGTGGTCTGCGGGTTGGGGCGCCTAG
>Ga0182030_10011511_pt1 | contig 17840 bp, 13 predicted proteins | sample 812S3MmetaG_FD_121299 | JGI IMG/M metagenome (GOLD analysis project Ga0182030, IMG submission 121299) | Permafrost microbial communities from Stordalen Mire, Sweden - 812S3M metaG (Illumina Assembly) | ecosystem: Environmental > Terrestrial > Soil > Wetlands > Permafrost | place: Sweden...
AAACAGCACAAAGCCCTCCCAAAGCAGTAGAGATGCACACGCAGCACCACCCACCCACACGTATTTTCCCTCTCGATGCACCACGCGCCGTTCCGTGTCCGCTTCCGCATGCCAGGGAGGGGCTACTGCAGCCCTGGCGCTTGGAAGCAGGCCGTGAAACAGACCATGCTCCATCCAATCATAAATCATAAATAAGCGTGCTGGTCATAAAAGCAGCAGTGGGTTCGCGCCTAGCAATAGCCGCGCTGCCACAGACATACAATGTTCCGAATAGGGAAAGGAAAAAGGGGTGAAGCAAGGTTGAAGTCGACGACGACAACAAACTTCCGGATTAGGAAAATTGGAAACAAGAGATTTAGTACTCTGGTGATGGGTATCGCGCGCGTGCTTGGTTGTACTCTTTGGGGTGTTTTCGGGACGTTTTTGTTTTTAGGTTTCTAGAGGCTGTTAGTTTCAGGATTTTGGGAGTTAGAAAACATGAAAATTGGCCATCACGATGTTTGCGGACGAAGGCGACAGAATTTGGTAGGGTATCGCAGAATGAAAGAAAATGAAGAAACTCAATAACTTACGAGACGCGCTTCTGTGTCCATTCCAAATCTCTCCTCACTTCCTTCGCATCTTGATAGCCCTCAGCCAATCTGGCTCTAGACCTCGCAATCCGCTGTTGAGCCAAAGCTTGCAAATCTTGGATCTCTCGGTTCTTAGCATTAAGCAGGCCAGATCTAGGAATTGTCAGTGATGCCAGTAAAAGCAGGGTTCGAAACTCACGTTTGCGCTTGAACAGCCAAAGTTCGATCGAGAGGAAGAGGGTCAAATGCGCCGGTAAACCGATCTTGCATATATTCTTGCATATCAACGCCATTTGCAGATGATGTGCTGTCGTACTCGCCGCTCTGGCTTCCCGCGTAACTGCTGGAAGCTGCAGAGTAGCCAGAATGGCCATATGAGGCAGTCATGCCGGAACCGCTAGTAACGGACTCGGCAACCTCAGGAGGTGAAACTGAGTAGCCTTGATTTTGCTGAGGGTAGTATGAAGCATATTGGGGTTTCGAAGGAACAGCGATGGGAAGAGGGGAAGTCTGGTAAGACTGATAATAACTTTGTTGGTAGGTCATGATGATATGATGAGGTAATGTGATGTCAAACGACAATGAACTTATAAGACAGGATTTTGATATGGGAAGGTGAATGATATGATAATGTGTTGTCACAAACTTCAAGCAGAGACAGTGATAGGTATCAGTGCTGAGGTGAAGTGAGGTTATGTTTGTAAGACAAAGTGTTTGTATGAAGGTCAAGTTTGAGAGTGAACAAACGGATGGAAAGGAAAGAGAAAGGAAATTCACTCAGACGGTCCCTCGACCTCCTTTTTATACTTGGCCAGTCCTCCCCACTTGCTCGAACCGTGCCAACCATCGAGGGGGACAGGCTTGACCCCCTTCTTCCGTTGTCATATCTATGACCCCGCTCGAGCAGAGAAAAGATAGACCGATCATCCTCTTTCTTCCTCACTAGTCCCTTACCACTTCGTCCCCCATCCGGCCACCTACCCTCTCACGTTTGTCCCCGGTCCTCCCAAGTATGCAGTAGTATATTCGATGGGGTGATCCTTGAAGTTCTGGCTTACGCAGTCCGCGTGGATTGGTCTGGACTATAGTTTTTATTGCTCAGAGATAGCCGTCATGCCGTTGCATATGCCGAAATCGGGTTGGATTGGTGGGTTAAGGGAGGGGGGTGAGTTTTCGTAGTATGGATTCAAGGAAGGTGGAAAGCACTACGCCGTGTGTAAGGCGATTTGATGCGGAACAAACGAGCAAGCGCGATTGTGCACTAGTTTTCCTAACACATTTTAAAAGCAGCAAGAGAGGACGAAGAACGCTCGTAATCATGGGGGGGTAATCCTTTAATTTGGATGGTCGAGGCGGTTGTTAGGCATTATTGCATGGGAAATCACTTTCAGGTCGAGAAGTATGTGTTGTCAAAATTTCATGAGGTTGCCCCTCCACCAAATTTTTAGATTGACCCTTGCAGGGGATGACGCTCAGCGGTCATTGGATCGCGGGGTTCTTCTGGAACAAAGAACAATTCCATAGGCAGCCAACGTCAGGACGAAAAACAGTGTATATACAGCACTTCTACTGGAGACCTATATCGAAAAAGTATGGCTTGGTAGTAGATCACATCACAGGACTGCGAGTAGATGCATAAGCTCCTTAGCTTCCTTCAGCCCAGATTCTGCCTTGGCTCTAAGTAAAAGAAATATTTCATGTGCGCGTGGATCCAAGGCTGCCGTAGGATTGGGGAGGGATATTTGACTTTCTTCCGAGGGTAATTGTTAGCTGGTGTAGAATAGCAATCGATTACGATTGAGCAGGCATGTAATAGAACATTAATCATGCAAGTCAGGAGTCCGAAATACTACCAAATCATGTACGATCAAGTCATCCGTAAACTTTTATTTTACTTTCCCTCCGAGGGCCATTTAATTCAGGGATGGAAAAATAATGGGGCCAAAAAAGCCAGTTCCGTTGTGCGATCTAAACGTTCACAGCCGAAGACCGCAGGGCTGTAAGTGGGTACCATTACCATATCCAATAGGGTCTAAAGAGATTGTTGTAAGACGACTTATATTGCCGCTGTAGAATTTTGAGTTGCAGATAGAAACAGCACGGATCAGCTGCTGTGCTGGTTGCATTGCCCCCAACCCCCCCAGATAACCCGATGTATTATAGCGAGGATATTAAGATATGCCCCTGTTGCATGTCAACGAGCACCGAGTTATCTCAAGATCAGCCCCGCTGCATTGACCACAATCTCCACAAGATCGAGGCACTGATCGAAGGCATTAATAAAACCTGAATTCAGTCTATTGTACGCTATGCCACCGAACGCCATCCCTCATGAGTTCCCGGGTCCTGCTAGCCAAATATCCTCAGGAATCCCCACATCCCAATTCCACTTAATACTGGAATGGTTAAGTTATCATCCCATCCAAAGACGTCGACTACCTCGCTAGCCGATGCGACAAACCCAGTCCATAAGCTGATAATCGTAAGGGCCAAACCTCCTGCAACGCTTCCTTGGGCCTCAGATAACCCAAAAACATTCCTCACCGCTCCTGGAAGACTCAAAGTACCGGTGAACATGAAAGGGAACTTCACATCTTCGATGAATGGGCCGGTTCGAGGAGCTAGGTAACCCCAAAACGAGGCGGCAGTCAGCACGCCGACGGCGAAGGCAGCAAGTGACCCGGCCAGCGATTTTCCGCGCCTGATTCGAGAAGTGTAACGTCCATACGCTCGTCCTACAGTGCTCGCAGCTGTATCACACCAACTGAGAAGCAATACGCCCATGACGCCCACGTCTTTCGGAAAGAATCCAAGAACGATCCACGCTCCCAGGAGATACCAGATTACTCCGTTCCACCCGTCATACTCAGTTTCACGCATGAGAGCACCGACCACTCGAACATACAAACGATTGAGTGAAGGATAGGTGTGACGTAGATAGTCGAGTGTTGCGATGGGTACAAGTGCGCCCATTAGCCAAGGAGTGATAGAAGTGGTTTGAATCCCAGAGACATACGCCCAGATAGTGAAAAACCCAATTGAAACGTGTAATAGCTTCCGTGGTACTTCGTGTCGATGGACAAAAGATCGCCATTGTCTGTGAATAGGGATCAGGCCTAATGGACTAGGACTGCGACTGATATCCCTCCAACTCCAACCTGGACTCGCACTCGTAGGAGATAGATGCCCATTCGTTGCTTTCCCATGCCCGTTCTCTGTCACAGGGATGGGTGCTGGTTTGGCTATTGGAGTTGTCAACGAGGCGGATGTGAGGCCAACGATTTTTCGTTTCCTCATAGGACTTCTACTTTTCGACCTAGCCCTCCTGAGTTCGGCACTCGAATCTGTCTCCTCGTCTATATCTTCATCTATAGGCGCTTGAGCTGCAGCCTTCTTCTTCTTTGCAGATCTCGTAACAGGTCCAAAGTAACCATCTTGTGATTCTTTAGCCTCCGAAGGCGTTGGTGAAGGAGAAATGACCCTCGGAGTTGCCGGAATCGGGTTCAAGGAGCGAGACATGGTGTAAGGTGGTAGGGAGGGCATTCGAATGGCTCCAGCGAAGATACGCGCAACGTTGGTGGCTCGCAGAAGCAATAAAGTAGAGCGGAGATGTTTATCTTTTCGTGAAGCGCGTATTTCGTCCGATGAAGGAGATGGGGCTATTAGCTCCAGCGGAACGAAAGGTGCAGAGCAGAACTGCACTGCATCGTTGAAGAATGATATGGTGCCTCTTCGTGCCTTTCACGTGGCACACGAAAACGAAGAGAAAAGGGGGGTTATGGCGTAGATGACGGAGAGGTCTCACTTCAACAGCAAGTTGTCAAGTTTTCCTCAACTTACCTAAGCACCCGACCTTTCGGGATTGTCACATGCTTGATCCTGATGTAAACGTATCATCTTCAATTAAAACACTTTTCTCCAAATATAGCCATCTTATAGTACTAGAAACTCAAATTCTCCCAGAGCTGTCATACTAGGAGAGTCGTCGAAGTGTACTCTTGAATAAATGCCATTGAAGTTGGAAAGGAACAACTCTAGTTCCCGTCCTGGTCTTAAAAAAATTATGGCTCTGCGATAAAGATTGCCGATAAGGATCTTATCGAAATTTTATCAACAGAATTTCGAAGTGGACAAAACTCAGGTTGTCCGCGCCATGGCTCTACAGACTTCTCAAAAGAAGGATCCAAGATCTTGGGATGCTCTAACGCCTCCTTTGGCAGAATGGATACTTGATGCAATAGCCGCTATGGGCTTTGGGAGGATGACCCCCGTCCAAGCCTCAACCCTCCCCCAATTTTTACGAAACAAAGATGTTGTAGTAGAGGTATTTGCTGTCCATAATGAGAGAAAACACATTTAACGCTCCATAGGCAGTCACTGGGAGTGGAAAGACCCTGGCGTTTCTAATACCGGTTGTGGAGAAGTTATTGCGACTTGAAGAACCGATCAAGAAACACCATGTTGGCGCAATCATCGTATCTCCGACCCGAGAGCTTGCGACCCAAATACACTCTGTCCTTATTTCTCTCCTTTCTTTTCACGGACCCTCTGCGGAAGTTCTAAAACCCTTGGAAGAGGGCGAGAAAAGGAGGCCATCGACGACCCTCTCTGTTCTACCTCAGCTCCTTCTGGGGGGAACAACCACTCCACAACAGGATCTTAGTAGATTTCTTACAAATAGTCCAAATGTTCTTATATCTACGCCAGGGAGACTTCTTGAACTTCTCTCATCTCCGCATGTACATTGCCCGCAATCTTCTTTCGAAGTCCTGGTGCTAGACGAAGCGGATAGATTATTAGATTTGGGGTTTAAGAATGATTTGCAGAAAATTCTCGGTCGTCTTCCAAAGCAGAGACGGACAGGTTTATTTAGTGCAAGTGTGAGCGAAGCAGTTACTGAAATCGTCCGAGTTGGACTGAGAAATCCGGTCAAAATTACTGTGAAAGTCAAAAGCGCTTTAGGAGATGATAAAAGGACGCCAGCGAGTCTGCAAATGTCATATTTGTTGACACCTGCGAGTCATAAGTTTCCAAATTTACTTTCGCTTCTATCACAACTTGAGCCTACGCCTCAAAAGACAATCATCTACCTATCGACTTGTGCGGCGGTCGACTACTTCCAGCACATCCTCTCTGCATTGCTGCCGAAGCAATTCGCTTTAATACCATTACATGGAAAGCACCCTCCAAACGTTCGACAGAAGAACTTCTCGAAATATCTCTCAGCAGTCACGCCCACAATCCTTCTTACCACCGATGTAGCCGCCCGAGGTCTCGACATCCCACAAGTCGACTTAGTAGTACAGATCGATCCACCATCTGACCCCAAGGTCTTCCTCCACCGCTGTGGACGAGCAGGACGTGCAGGACGCAAAGGCTTAAGCGTCATATTCCTACAGCCCGGTCGTGAAGAAGATTACATCCCCTTCCTCGAAATCCGAAAGACGCCCATCACACTCCTGAAGAAACCATTCATCACCATTACCGACGAGGATGCAAATCTTGTGACTTCAAAAATACGTAAAGAAGTCCTCGGAGATAGGGCACTCTATGATAAGGGACAGCGAGCTTTTGTGAGCTGGGTAAAGGCTTATTCAAAGCATCAGGCTAGCAGTATTTTTCGCGTCTCAGATCTAGATTGGACTGATCTGGGCAATGCGTGGGGTTTGGTTCGTCTGCCTAAGATGCCCGAGCTCAAGAAATGGGAAGGAGATAAGACACTTGGTGTCAAAATCGACATGTCGTCTTACGAATACAAAGACAAAGTTCGTGAGAAAGCAAGAAGGGTAGCGATGGAGGAGGCGAAGAATGCAGCACCGTATGTACCCAGTGAAGAAGTGATTAGGAAGAAGAAAGAGAGAGAGGCATGGAGTCATAAGCATGAGCAACAGGATGTAAAAGAGATGAGGAGAGAGAAAAATAAGAGGAAGAGGGAGGCGGGGAGGCTAGAGAAGATGACGGAAGAGGAGAGGGTGAAGGAAATGGAGTTGCAGGATTTGATTGAGGAGGTAAAGAAGAAGAGGAAGAGGGAGGAAGAAGAGGAGTTTCTGGGGTTCGAGGATTAGATGCATACCGGACGTATTGAGTCTTATCTTAGTCATCCACAACAACCAGCAAGTGAAAGTTTTGACTCCTCTTCGCAGAACTGCGCATGCAAATAGCCTCATAGATTAATAAATCTTCTAGAGTGCGTTCATCTTCCGTGAGCTAAAGGTCGAACATAGGACAGATATTGTAACAATGCTTTTACGCGACCAATTTCTCCAAGGAAATATTAATCCTGGACTCAAGGCGTATCTGGAGTCATTATCGTCTGTTGGCCTTATAGCTACCATGGGGTATTCCCATAATATGACCGACCAACTTCCACCTGCAATATGTCAACTCCAAATAAGTCAAGACGCCATCCGCCGCCCCTGATTCCCCGGCCATGGACATAATGATGCCAAACCCCTCTCCTTCTCTAATTTCTCCCAAGGGTTTTCATTAAAGCTCGGATCATAATAACCAATATACCACTTCTCATTCCTCTGTCCCCTATGACTTGGCCTCGAACTACTTGCTACTGACGCCGAATCACCCCGCGAATTTCCTTGACCTCCCTGCATCAACGTCGTATCGCCAAACGCTGGTCTTTGAGGCAGACCATAGACTTGTTGCAATTGCTCTGTTTGGGTATCAACAGGCAGGGAATTTAGCGGATCGCCAGAGCCAATACTCTCCAGTAAAGCATCGATTCTCGCCTGTATCTCGTTGGCTTCCTCATTGGACACTGGTGGCGGTTGACTTGTATCTATGTAGCCTGGGCCATCACCTTGTTCAGCTTCCAGCGGAGGCGTCTTGCTGGTATTGATATATCTCGGCCCCTCCTCCCGCTCTCCCTCATCATCATCCAAATCGATCTCATCAGCATTGCCTCCTGCCCTCTGCTCCACAGTGTTCGGAACGACAGCATCCTTCTCAGGCCTACTTCCAAGAACCCTCGCCTTACCTAAAGGCATACTATTCCCACCGCTCCCCTGACCTTTCTTCCCTCCCTTATCTAGCTTCGCTAGTTCTTGCCCTTCAACGTATGCATCAATCGTAGAATTGAATTTCCGCTTCTTTGTTGGCTGTTTTGACGCACCGAAAGATGAGAAGCCCATGGCAGCTGCCATTGCTTGGGCTTCCGCATCGGAGTCATCATCTATATCTATGGCGTTTGGATCCATTATTAGGGTGTATGGTTATGAATTTTTAGATCTTGAAGTTGATCGAGGCTTCGACCAAGCGAGACGAGGCAGAGATTCAGCCTTGCATTTGGAGATTTTCCTTGTAAATCATTTTGAAACTTCGAAGTGAAGCGCATGCTTCTGCACATACCGATTTAGGTGCTATGATTGGCCTTGACGATTGATAGATCATGAAGGCCAATATCATTGCCCAATCTTTGACATCAGCTGTTCCATGCTAGATTTTGAGACAGCTAGAATCGTCTCATCGAAAAGATTTAGCTTCAGGAGCTAGATCTGCCAACCTCCAACTAATTTGGAAATAACAGTAACTTCAGTCAAGACACCTTGATCGCATCCTGTTTATCATCGTAACGCCAATCGCCCTCCCACATCTTTGAAAGTCTAAGGAAGCATTGGTTCCACTTCTAGCTGCTGACCTCTTCACGCAATCAACATGACTGCACCAGAGACAAGTTCTTCTCTTCCTCCAGGAGAGTCTCCTGGCGGAACAACCATGGTCGTCGACGTTCCTCAAACCACGCCCACAACACCAAACCAAGTATCCAACTCACCAATAATCCTCCGCACACCAAAGAAATACAACCCCAAGCTCCCCTCGTCGCTCACCTTTACCCCTCCCCCTCTCGAATGGCTCGAGACCACCTGGTCTGTAACACACTCCACGCTCCCCATGTGGAGGAAAGCCAAAAACGTCCGCATAACCTACAAAATCATTCTTCCCACCACCCCCAACGGACCCACCCTCCTTGATGATGAAGTCACATCCGTACCCACCCAACGTTCCTTAATGCCACAACCAAAGAGCGTAAAGGGTATAGATACGCCGGCTGGAGAAGGAGCGTGGAATTGGAGAGGAAAGGGCTTGTTGAGGATTGCGAGTAGTCATTGGGAGGTTTTGGGATGGGGTGAGAGGGAGAGCGAGAAGTGGGTTGTTACGTGGTTTGCGCCGAGTATGTTTACGCCTGCGGGGTTAGATATTTATAGTAGTAAGAAGGAGGGGTTGAGTGAGGGGCTTTATAAGGAAGTTTTGACAGCGTTGGAGGGGTTGGAGGCGAAGGAGTTGTCGGATTTGGTGAAGGCTGATATGAGGGCCGTGGAGATTTCGTATTAGATGTTTGAAATACCCTTTCTTGAATTGTAGTTAATGTTTAATTCAAAATTTCTTGTAAACCAATGTCTCTATATTTGAGATATTATGAAGTGAGATAGTTATGAAATAAGGCTATCAACGCTCAATGACTATGCCTGTGCCTGTGCCTATGTCTATGTCTGCTCTCTTCTTCTCGATGTGAGCTCCGCCGTGGCTCCCTATGCTTGTCTCGACGGTGACGGTCTTTTTCTTGATCATCGTCACGCTTTCGAGACGTTCGACTTTCCGAATGGTCCAGCCGGAAATCCTCTAAATCTTCATCGTCATCGTGTCTCCTTTTGCGCCTCTTTCTTCGCTCTTCTGTATCGAGAAGTTCACACAGCTCCTTCTTTTTCTCTTCTCGCCAGCGTTTCCGCTCCTTTTCTACCTGCCTGACTTGTGCAGCTCCTTGGCGCATCATTGCTAAAGGGTCACTTGAAACTATTCTTGCGGCTTCCCTCTCCTTACGCCTTGGATCCTCATTTCCCCAAACATCTTTGCTGGGAACCTTCTCTTCTACCTCTTCTTTGCCGGTACTGGGCTTCGAATACCACGGATTCTCCAATCCTTGTTTGAACCCAGCTGCGTTCGAAAATCGCATGGTATATTGATCTTCATATTCTTTCTTATTTTCGGCTGCTTCCTTTTCGACTTCTGGGTGCTTCTCTATGACCTTATGAGACCGTTCTTGGGGAAAGAGATTAATATGTCCCGAATGGTCAACCAGCGGCGCATCGATAGGCTGTCGCAACACAATCCGTCTTTCTGCATTCGAAGAAGACGTTTGTTCGTGAGCTATTCGCATTTCGAAGTCTGTATCATTCTCGCCTGTCTTCTTCCTCCTCTTGCGATCCCTTCCCGATACATGTGAATGACTCTCCCGCGTTCCATCCTCGGACTTATCCTCGATCGCTGGTAAAGGAGTCGGTTCCTCTCCTCGGAGGATTTGTATACGTCGTTCCGCATCTATTTCTTGCATGCGCTGCTCCTCTGCCTCCTCAACAGCCTTCGCAGCAGCTTCATCGCGCTTGACCTTCTCGATGTTGTCCTGATTGTAGACGTTCCATGATTTCTTCCCTAATAAATGACTACAACGAGTTAGCAGAGAAGGGCGATACGGATGTGAGAACCTACAGAGGCATGATTGGGACTTTAAGCTCGTGATTTGCGACTTGAATGAAAAAGTCTAGGTCAAGGCTGAGATTTTCAAGTCGAGGCTGTGAAAAAGCTTCTGCGGGGCTGGCTGCAAGGGCGAAGCCAACTCTCAGATCGCTTGGTGTTCCAGAAGCTGATGCCAAACCAGACAGCGACAATAAACGCAAGAACAAAGGAATGGCCCATTTTGGTACCCTCATTTTGATTACATTTTGGATACTAGAATAAGGGATAACTGTTTATATTTACATTTAACAGTATATCTGTTCTTTTGAAAAGAACACAGCAGAAATCATGACTCACTTTTCAACAATTGCAACAGGTGTCACAAACGAAGCTTGAGGCAAGGCTGAGGCGCATTGTGCAGCGTTTCGCTAACATCAGAGCTTGAAGCTTCATGACTTTACACTCCTTTCACAATAACCACATAGACTTGTGATTGCTCATCAGCTGTGGATACCGAAGCCGTCCCTAGATTCCGCGCGATATCTCTTACTCTCATCTACATAAAAAGCTGTCCTTGATCCACCGCTATGGATATCCGCAACAACCTATTTAGATCATCAAAGCCTGCCACTCCACCAAACGATCCCCGAATCAGCGATCCTCGGCGTATTGACCCTCGATATAATGATCCTCGGCATGCTGACCCTCGTCTCAGCGCTCCACGGCAACAGGGCGGTATGGGTCCTGGCTACAGTCCTGTGAGTCCTGGTTCACGGATAGGAGAGAAGCCTATGCCTTCTCCTGGGCATCGAGTCCCTGTACCTTCTGCCAGACAGGGAATCCGCTTAAACATCAGCAAAATTGAAGGCAATAAAACTTTGGCAGACCAGTACATTTTCCGAAACATGTAAGTACTTACCAAAGCTGTTGGAAGGGCATGTTAACGAAATTCAGTTGCGCCGTATCACCGCTCGATTTCCCTCCTCCGCAACCAGGCACTGACCTCCACCTCATTCTCAATGGTAGAAATGTTGTCACAGCTAAGCCTCTTGATGGTTTTCCGCGAGGGAGCATCAGCTTGCATGACAGGCAGAGAACATGGTGCGATGTTGGATTGCTGGATAGTATATCGGCCGAGGTTTACGATCCGTTCGCCCATGGAAACGAATGCTACCTAGGGGAATTGCTTTTGGAAGTGGGTTTTGCAGGGAAGAAGACGACTGATACTCCATTCGACCAAGAAGTTCTTTCAGAGGCGTTCATCAAACAATTCGAGAATACTGTATTCGCACCTGAACAACAGCTCCTGATGGATTATAAGAACATCGTGTTGGGAATGAAGGTCAAGAATATTCGGCTGGTAGATCTTACCCTGGCAACATCTTCAGCACCAGCGACCAGCAATCCCTCTGCTAGAGGTATCTTGATGCGCCATCCAGAGCTTCAGATTTCCTTCGTAAAGGATAATAAGTCCCCGATCAAATTTTCGGCGTCTGCTGTGCGGGCTGCTGCGAATTCTATCATTTCTCCAGACTTCAAATTTGAGGATATGGGAATTGGTGGTTTGGATGCTCAATTCAGTCAAATTTTCCGAAGAGCGTTTGCGTCACGTACTTTCCCCCCTCTACTGGTAGAGAAGCTGGGTATCCGTCACGTCAAAGGTATCATTCTTCATGGGCCTCCAGGTACTGGAAAGACCCTCATTGCCCGTCAAATTGGTAAAGTCCTGAATTCGAGAGAACCAAAAGTTGTAAATGGCCCAGAGATCTTGAATAAATTTGTTGGTCAATCAGAAGAGAACATCCGTAAACTCTTTGCGGACGCGGAGAAGGAGTACAAGGAGAAGGGTGACGAGAGTGGCCTTCACACCATCATTTTCGATGAAATCGATGCCATCTGTAAGCAAAGAGGTAGTGGTGCTGGCGGCGGAACCGGTGTTGGAGACAGTATTGTCAATCAGCTGTTGTCTAAACTCGACGGTGTAGACCAGCTTAACAACATTCTCGTCATTGGGATGACAAATCGTATCGATATGATTGACGAAGCTTTACTCCGCCCTGGACGATTGGAAGTCAAGTTGGAGATTCCTTTACCAGACGAAGCTGGCAGAGTGCAGATTTTGAACATCCACGTCGCAAAGATGGAAAAGAATAAGATGCTTGGAGGAGACGTCGATGTCTACGACCTTGCTTCTCGTACACCCAACTTTTCAGGAGCTGAGATTCAAGGTCTGGTGACTTCTGCTACCTCATTCGCCATGAATCGGCACATCAAGGTCGATACAGTTGCAGCTGCAGATAAGTCTGCTAAAGACATGAAGGTCACAATGTCTGACTTTACGATGGCTCTCGCTGAAGTCAAGTCTGCATTTGGTGCGGCTGACGAGACGCTCGACACTTGCATGAGAGGAGGTATCTTACGGTACAATTCAGAAGTCACAGATATCCTCAAGGCTGCTCATGCTGATGTCAATCACGTTGAGAATGTCAAAAACGACGCAGATGCAACTCTACTCAGCCTCTTACTTCATGGTGGCAGAGGCTCTGGGAAGACAGCCCTTGCAGCCAAGATTGCAAAAGACTCAGGAATTCCCTACATCAAAGTTCTATCACCTGATTCCGTCGACGGTTGGGTCCTCTTCAGTGAATCGGTAAGTTTCCTTATGTTTTCTCTCTTGAATGCCTCAAAATCTATGGCACATTCAATATGCTCCTGACATGAACCACTATCTAATATTTTCACAGGCCAAAGTCAATTACATCCAGAAAGTATTTACCGATGCCTATAAATCGCCACGGAGCATCATCATCATGGACGAAATCGAGCGAACCATCGAATACGTTCCCATCGGGCCCTATTTCTCCCGCCCCATCCTGACAGCCGTAATGACAGTCCTCAAGAAACAACCACCACCTGTAAGTTCTCCGCTCCATCGTCTATCCCCTCATACTTACACTAGATTAGGGTTGTCGCCTTCTCATAATCGGCACAACCACCAAACGCGAGCTCCTCCGCCAACTTGACATCGAACAAATCTTTGACCGCGAACAAGAAGTCCCTAACGTCAACACCCTCGAAGAACTCGCCTCCGTACTCCGCGAATGCCGAGCCTTCGAGTCCGAAGAAGAGATCCGTCAGTCCTTGGTACAATTGCAAGAGCTGACGGGAAGCGAGTATGTGGGAGTGGGGATCAAGAGGGTGCTTTTGGCAGTGGATCTGGCGAGGCAGGCTGAGGAGGGTGCCGTTTATGGGTTTGCGTTGCATATGTCGAAGATCATAGATTTTGCGCATGCTCAGCGTTAAGAAGATTTAGGTTGCAGTTGGAAAATTGAGATAATAGACAGATATTCCACGGATGTACCCTTATGCCGTTATGATTTTGTAAGAGTTGATTGTCTCATAATTCTTGAGACAATATGACGGAGTAGTATACTTACGTTTCAGGAAGCGGCATATGGCGATTCAAGTTCTCCACTACAACACCGCAATCAAATTCACATATGACAAAAGTCAATGTTTTGGCATCAAATCCTTCTTTCATTGATCTCCTTCTCGTCTCTTCTGCAACTAACTAGCCACAGCACAGAAAGCAACGCTTAAACACCGGGGTATATCATGCACCACGCAATGCCCCATCAATCCTCGCCATGCAATCCAGCAAGCATCCGCTATGCATTCAAAGCAACCATGCAATGCCACGCCCGTTCTCCATTCAAAGTATCTCAAACAAAATAAGAAACAGCCAGTGATAGCCTCGGACCATAATCCCCCACTCATTGTATCTACCTAGAATCGCACATTGTAAACAATCCCGTAGGATAAAAGGAAACTCGTAATCGTCATCAGTCGCCGTGACTAGCTAGCAAATGAAAGGCCGTCAAGCAAAGCCCCGAAGAGGTAGTCTCTCGTAGAAAAACGGACAGAGAAGTAAAGACAGTAGTACACTTATTATAGATAGAATTAGAACACAAGAATCGAAAATCGAAAATAAAAGTTGTACAGGAACTGCTGTCCATCTGATAATGGGACCGAAGTTTCTAAAAGGTTTTATGAGGAAAATCCGTAGAGGTGTGGGTGAGGGGAAGATGTTCATATATGATAAACTTAATCGTGTCCGGAGACCAGGCATCATTCTTGGATCATCTTCCCATATTTGGTTATCTCCTCATCACTCAGAGCAGCCATCCAGAGGCATCTTTCCGTGATCCCTTCAATCGGTAGGAATCGGTACAATTGACTTGCTTCCAATAATCTTAGGAGGTTCTTAACGACGGTTGCATCGGTGCGGCGTCTCTCAAAGTTTACGAGAGGCTCGGTTGTAGGGGTACTGGCAATCTGGCTCGGCCTCTCGGAATTCACCAGAAGATCGTGGGTATAGATACCAACGAATGGAATACAACCTTGATCTGCTCCAGAGCCTTCCATCTCGGCTCTGAGGCTATGAAAGTTGCTCGTAGGTGTTACAAGACCTTCTAGCTCCTTCAGCGTCCTCTTGTCAGCCACAGATACGTAAGACCAGGTCTTGGTAAGGCGGGTAATCTCTTGCGAGGTGAGCGCAACAGTGAGCTGGGTCATGGTGGCAAAGTTTCGAAGCTTGCGGCAGTGAGCAGCGATATGGATGTACTTGATTATACAACGGACACGTTCGCCTAGATCTTGAGTGAGGACGACCTCAGACACGGCCCACTTCACCATGATATTGAATCGAGCAATAACAACTTCGACGCCCCGGGGTTCTGAAGAGCGAAGGAAATCAACCCATGATCGGGAGTCGGTAGAAGTATCTTTCCAACGCATCTCCATCAAGTCCTTCCAGTCAATCTCATTGAGAGCATCTTTTTCGATCAAAGTAAACTGTTGTGCAAGAACGAGGGAGTCAAAAGCCAGAGTAAACGGTAAGTGAACAGATGTCTTTCTCGAAGCCTCAGGAATTCGATGAGATCTGAGTGGATCCATAGAGGGAGAAGCGCCTCTATCCCCGCCAAATCCACTTGGGTCGTTGGGGACCGTTGGGCTAACGTCTGGAGTAGGAGGAAGCCGTTTCTGCCCCTTCACCTGTGACTGCCCTTCGTGTCGAATAGAATTGACGCCAGGTGGGGACAGCTTCAAAGCCTGCACTAATGTCATCGGTGGTGATGGAGGGTGGCGTAGTGGATGCGACGGAAGTGCTATCTCTTTGATAAATGTGCCAGGTCGAATAGGAGGAAATGTTTGGGTAGAAGTGGAATCGTGTCCAGTATACTCTGTCCGTGAAATTACCTCCAACGACATCTCGGAAGACAGATCACTGCGATTGTCGGAGTCGCTGTCCAAGAAGGATTGGTCCTTACTTTCATGGCTGGGCTTCTTTCGATGGTTGATGGGCGCACCCCCCATGCTCTCAGTCTCATCAATGAAGTCAAAAGAGTTAGGATGAGACGACTGTGGAGTGTGTTCGTGTGCTTCGACCCTGTCTTGGCTAGGTCCACGGAGTATGGAATGCTCAGACCAGTTTCGCGTCTTTCGTCGCTCCACCCTATCGTCCCCTCGTTCAAGCAGAGGAATCGAATTGTACGACTCCACGGATCGCTGTGAAAATGCCGGAGGCGCTCGATCTATTCCTCGGGGTTGATAAACAGCAGGCCTGAGCTCCTCGTCTGGTTGAACATTGGTCGGCCGGTACGTTTCAACTGCTAGCGGCGTCTCCTCCAAAGCTGCTTCAACAATATGCTTATGCCGGTGCTTTCTTCTCTCTTCCTCGTCGTGAAGCAGCAATGTATTCACGTCAGCCCCAGCGGCGCCAAAACTGTCATGAGCTCCACGGAGATTGTGGGAAATACTCTCTCCTGATATATCAGAACGTCGCTGCTCAAATTTGCCTTCCAACTTGAGCAAAGCCGACTCGACCCCGCCATCATCGTCAACATCATCTGGGATTTGTGCTAGCATTTGGGCCTCCTTTTCAAATGACGGGCGCATGACTGGTTGTGATGAATGAGTGCTGAACAGCGATACATGTGGCTTAGGGGAGGCTTCGGCTAATGCACCGAGAGAAAATGTTTGGTCGTTTGACCGAGATTGATCATAATCACTAGCAGTAACGTCTACATAATCACTCGTGTCGCCGCCGAGAAGGTACGAGCTTCGGATCGAGTCAGAGTAGGTTGTCAAGGAACCTGTCGACATTGGTCTGCGCAACGGATGTGTATTAAGATCGCCAACATTCGTGACAGCTCTCAGATCACCTCCTGGACGTCTTCTTAGGACTCTTAGTGGAAGAGGTACCGATGGCACATCAGACAGGCGCGCGACATCCTCTGACCCTGAGAATGTGGTAGCATCAAAGCTACGCTCGCTTTTGTGACGTGTAAATCCACTTTGATAAGATGCGTACCGCCGTAATGACAAGGACTTCTTTTGGTAGGAAGAATTTCCGCGAGATCGCATGGAAGGTCGGGCTATTCGCCGATGACTGGGCGAGCGTTCGTCCTCTCCAGATGGTCTTGAGTCAACCACTAAAGATGGAGTGCCTTCAAGAGAGAGAGATCTCCGTCTAGTATGCTCTCCAAGGAGATGTGACGATCTTCGAGGCGTTCCTAAGGGCATCTCAGGAGGTGTTGATGGCGGAGTCGGCCCTCCTGATGGTTGCATGAAAACATCAGCGAAGGTATCTACCGATTGATTGGCAGGTAATGCTCCACTCATAGCAGGCAGATCTACAGGCATCGTATCATCCACGATAACAATCGATTTGCTCCCATTCGTCATTTCACTCACTGGAGCCCTTCGAATGGCAGGTCTTGACGGTTCGACTGTTGTGTCCGGTTGAATTACTGAGTATTGAAGACCAGGATCATGCAGACTGCTGCGAATCGATTTTCTCTTGCTTTCCCCATTTTCCTTGAGATTTTCGGCATCTGCTTCAGCATCTTCTCTTACCGCCTTTTTGAAGTCTTCAGCAATTTCTGCACCGAGGAGATCGATTCGCATGGGTGCTCGTAATCCAGTATTACGTGGTCGCGCTTGAGGGACGATAGCGGTTCCAGGGAGACGGTTGATTGTTGCTCCTCGAATGCCAAGAGGAGGAATATGAGGAAAACTGCCTTGAGTTGGAGAAGAACTCGGACTTGTGCCATTCCTAGTGCTCAGAGCTCTTCGTACACTACCAAGTAGTTTCTTCATGCCAGGCCCTGACATTGCTGATGGACCTTTCTGACTGACGGGAGTGCTAGGGAAAAGAGTGGTTGCTCTAGCTGCTTCGACCGGCGTAGATGGAGCAATGACCTCAACAAATGCTTGTCCAGGCGGGAATAGGTTACCTCTGACGAGGCTCCCAGCGTAGGGAAGCGTAAGTAGAAGTTCTGTACTCTTATAGAGAACTTTCTGAACGGGATTTTGCTGCGTACGCTGGTCTCGAAAGGAATCCGAGAAGCTGCCGCTCCGCTTATGAGCATGAGTCGGACGGACACGTTTGCCTGTGAGTGCCTTCGGGGTAGTTGCAATTGGCGGAGCAGAATCGTACACGGAGCTTGCTGGAACAGGATGTGCACCTAGTGGGTGCCCGGCCCCAATCGCTCTTCCACGAGAAGGAAACGAACAAGACACGAAATCCTCGCTCATAATGCTGGTAGGCGACAACGGTGGGTTTCCTCCTTCATCCTCAACCTGAAAGATCTGAACAGTCTGGGGAGGATTGATCACAGATTCGACATGCCCGGCGCGAGAAACATCTGCGAAGAAGTTGCGCCCTTCCGTACTCGAACTTTCCGGTTCGATGAAATCTGGTTCAATGATACCGTCAAGACGTGGGGGACCCGCCGGCTG
>Ga0182030_10011514_pt1 | contig 17839 bp, 8 predicted proteins | sample 812S3MmetaG_FD_121299 | JGI IMG/M metagenome (GOLD analysis project Ga0182030, IMG submission 121299) | Permafrost microbial communities from Stordalen Mire, Sweden - 812S3M metaG (Illumina Assembly) | ecosystem: Environmental > Terrestrial > Soil > Wetlands > Permafrost | place: Sweden...
CATCAACATGGATCGCGACTTCGCGTTTGCGCGCAGTTACAACACCTTTGGCGAAGATCCTTTCCTGACTGGTGAAATTGGTGCTGCCGAGGTGAGGAGTATCCAGGACGAAGGAGTCATGGCTCAGGCCAAGCACTTCATCGGCTACGACACGGACGGAACCGACGTTCACATCGACGATCAGACCTTGCACGAGGTCTATGCCGCACCTTTTGCCGCTGCCGTGAGGGCCGGGGTTTCGTCAATCATGTGCTCGTATAACCGCATCAACGACGCCTATTCATGCGGTAATCCTGAAACATTGAAGAAGCTGCTCCGGGAAGAAATCGGCTTTACGGGGTTTGTCACCTCCGATTGGGGCGCAATCCACGCCACGGATTTCATCGGTAAGGGCGTGGACATGGAGATGCCTGGACCTCTCGATGTGTCCTTCGCCGGGGATTCGTTCTTTGTACAGGGCCTCCCACATCCGATGTCCCCAGGCGGAAGCAACGACGGAGCTGCGCTCACCGATAGCGGCATGCTTCCTGAAGAACCTCTGCCTGACCCCAGGCCGTACGACGCACAGCCAACGGCTGAGAAGCAAATAACGAATCTGAAAAGCCTGTTGGCTCAAGGCGCCATCTCCGAGGCAACCATCACCCAGGCCGCGGGGAGAGTGCTCTTGCAGATGGATAGATTTGGCTATCTCGATGGGAAAATCAAGTTGGATGTATCGCCATCCGATAACGCCGAAAATGCAAAGATCGTTGAAAAGACCGCCATTGACGCAGCGATTCTGCTCAAGAATGATGGCGGAGTACTGCCATTGAAGGCTGCCGATCTCGAGAACCTTGCGATGATCGGTCCGGGGGCCGGACAGATTGTTGCGGTGGGAAAGACCGTCGAGAAGGCGGTGGGGCTGCCCGAACTTGAAGTAAGTCCGCTAGCGGCTTTGCGGCAACGGGCGGGAAGCGCAGCGCACATAACATACGCTGTGGCCGACGATATGGAAGGCACTCCAATTCCCGCGCAGTATCTGACACACTACGGCGCTCCGGGTCTTGAACGCCGCATGTGGAAAGAAGATGCCGTTCACGTCGATGCCGAGATCGACTTCACCAGCAAGGCCGGCAACGCGCTCCCGATCAACTCCAGCATTACATGGAACGGCACGCTCAATGTTCCTGAAGCTGGGAGGTACAGGCTGCAGTTGCAACTGCTGGGCTGCTGGGGAAAGCTCAAGATCGACGATCAGGTCGTAGCCAGGAACTGGTTCAATTTCATCCACGGTGAAATCGTCCAGCCAGGCCAGGACAACCTTCTCGCTACTACCGATGGCTTGGATAACCTGCGCGCTGAAATGGAGTTGAGCGCAGGCCCTCATCGTATCGAGATTGAAGTGAACCCAGATACCTCGAATGCGCCCGTACAAATCAAAGTCAGCTGGGTTACACCGCGGCAGCGGGAAGAGAACTATCGCGCAGCCATCGAAGCTGCCAAGAATTCTAAAACAGCAGTGGTCTTTGCCTGGAGCCGAACCTTTCCGGTGTTTGCGTTGCCTGGCGATCAGGACAAGCTGATTCGCGACGTTGCCGCCGTGAACCCCAACACCATTGTTGTGCTCAACGTGAGCCAGCCCGTAGCAATGCCCTGGCTGGGAGAAGTGAAAGCCGTACTGGATATGGGCTGGACAGGCGACCTCGGTGGTCCCGCCACGGCCAAGGTACTGCTTGGAATAGCTAATGCAGGCGGCCGCTTGCCCTTCACATGGCCCAGGCGTTTGGAGGATACGTCTGCCGGCGACCCACAGCATCCCGAGCGAACCGAAAAGGGAGTGAACGGAAAGACGGCCTTCAGTGAGGGCATCCTGGTTGGCTATCGGTGGTTTGACCAGCAGAAGATTGAACCGCTCTATCCCTTCGGCTATGGACTTTCCTATACCAGCTTCGCTTACTCCGATCTGCAGGTTTCACCCGCTGCCGATGGCGGCATGGACGTCAGTGTAAAGATTCGTAACACTGGAATTATTGCAGGGGATGAGGTAGCTCAGGTGTATCTCGACAGACCTGCCCAGGCGCCCGTCAATGTGCAGTTTGCCAACAGCATTCTTGCGGGATTCGAGCGGGTTAGCTTGAACGCAGGTGAAGCGAAAACTGTCTCTATTCATGTCCCTCTGCGTCAGTTTCAATACTGGTCTACGGAGAAGCACGCCTGGGTCACACCTGCGGGCAGCCGTGTCTGCCGGGTCGGAGGCTCATCCAGAGATCTTCGCCTGCAAGTCAAAACCGGCCTCGCGCATTCTATTGGTACAACCGCAGCGAAGTAATGTAAGTGAAAAGCAGAAAGTTGAAGTGGGATTCTTCGATCGACGGGCTCGAACATCTTCCCTTCTCTGCCGGTAACAACCGCGAATCTACCCAGTGTCTTTGAAATTCGTCGTCTGTCAGCCGGCCATGCCGGGAGTTGTAACAACCTTCGCTTTGATCGCAACGCTCGTCTTCACCTTCGGTATCCCATGCAGATGGCAATCGGTGCACTTGACCCAATGGATGTTGTGGGCGCTGGTCGAGTTTACATAGGTCGTGTCCATCTTCTCCACGTCGATGCCGCAATGCGACATCTGCGGATGACAGGTCTTGCACGACGCCCGCGTGTTCTCGTTATGTCCATCGTGGCAGGAGACGCAGCTCAGGCCCTCGTGAACGCCCATCGGCGTGCGGTCGTCGCCGGAGCCCACCTGGGGGCCCCAACCATTGGTTGCCGCAATTGAGCCCGTCTCGGGTTCACGCGGCGCATGACACTGGTAGCAGAGCGCCTGGCGAGGATCCTGGCTCACTGTCACGACGCGGGCTCCGTCGTGCAGTTGCGGAATGGATAGAGTAGCGGCCGCAAAGTGCAGAGTCTCGCGCCGGTCGTAGAAGGCCAGCGAATCGGGCACGGCGGCGCCTGCGACGGAGATGCGCGAAGCTGGCCTCGCTTCCTGCGCGCCTTCGCTGTGGACCTGGTGGCATGTCATGCAGGGCATCGCCGGCTGATCGGGCACGCCGGAAGGAATCACTCGCCATGGCCCCTTCGTATCAAGAGGCTGAACCAGTTCGCGGATTGCCCCGTTAAAGTACGAGCCATGGCAGCGCATGCAATCGTCCATCAGCCTGCGTTTGGAGTTATGCACGGGGTCGGCGAAAATCTGGCCATAGGTTGCACTGTGCGGGCCCGCATGCCAGTTCGCATATTCGTGCTGGTGACACGTCTTGCAACTCGAGGTCATCGCCGGCACATCCACATCCCTTATCTTGATGGCCTCGGGAATGGTGCCGAAGATGTGGACCCGTATATGGCGCAGCTTGGTGGCAAGGCTGGCCTCGTGGCAGTCCATGCAGCCTGTTGTACGGTGGGGCGCCGCATGCACCACTTTCACGTAGGCCGCCATCTCGTGACAGCTCGCGCAGCCCTGGCCGTATTGAGACGTGTAGTAGTACGACGCGCCAAACGTGCCGCCTACAGCAAGCAAAGCCGCCAGCCCAACAGCGATCCCGGCGAATTTGAAGAATCGCATCATGAACGGAATCCCGTACCCTTCCAGTTGCGGACCAGGGACTCAGAGGCGAAGTAGGCTATGGCCATGATGGTAAGAGCCGGATTGAAGCCGCCGTTGGTTACGTGCACGCTCCCATCGATAACGAAGACGTTGTCCACATCGTGAACCCGGCAGTTGCGATCCACGACAGAGCTATGAGGATCGTTGCCCATGCGGCAAGTACCGGCCTGATGTTGTCCAGCCGAAACGGTAGTGGGCTTGCCAGCATTGACCAGCGTGCCGATGGCTCCCGCCTCTTTGAGCCAGGCCTCGGCGCGCTGTGCCTGGACAACGCCTATCTCAAAGGTGTGGGGATGTACGTTGCCTGAGAAGCGCGCTACCGGCATTCCCCACTTGTCTCGAACCGATGGGTCGAGAGTGACCCTGGCATCGGCCATGGGAATCTGCTGAGTGGGACCCATTACGGCGATGTTGCGCTTGTAGAAATTGCGCATGGCCTGCTTGTGCCCCAAACCCCAGCGCGGCGTATTCACCGGCAACCTGTCAATCATTTGAATCGGCAGGCGGATGAATTCGTTGCAAAGCGCTCCTCCGCCGCACAGGCCCGGAGTTCCGTGATTGTAGTCGGCAACGGCGATGCTGGCGCCGGGCCCCACATCGTCGTAAGTGTCGAAGTCGAAGAAGCCCACCGCCCCGGTATAGTGGTGGCCTTGCAGATGACGGCCAACCTGGTCGTAGCGATTGCCTATCCCATTCGGGAAAAGGCCGCTCTTTGAATTCAAGAGCAGGCGCGCAGACTCAATGGCGCAGGCAGAAACTACGACGATGTCGCAAGGCTGCTCCTGCAAATGCCCCTTTGCATCGAAGTAGGCCACGCCGCGCGCGCGGCCGCGGTCGTCGGTCAGGATTTCTTTGGCCATGCACTCGGCGCGCAGCTCGCAGTTTCCCGTCGAAAGCGCGACTGGGATCACTGTGTTCTGCGAACCGTTCTTGGCATCCACTTCGCAGGCAAATCCGACGCACCACCGGCAGCGCATGCACGGGCCGCGGCCGTTGTAAGGCACGCTATTGCGAGCCATGGGGATGTGAAAGGGATGCATGCCGAGGCGTTTCGCCGCCGGCTCAAGGATTTCGAACTCGCGATTGGGCGGCAGCGGCGGCATGGGTAGTGGCCGCCGGCGCGGACCGAAATACGGGCTGCCCGAGTAGTCCCCCGATATGCCGATCTCATACTCGGCTTTTTCGTAATACGGCTCGAGATCCTCGTAGCCGATCGGCCAATCTTCCAGCGAGCTACCGGCCGGCGCGCCGTAGATTGAGCGCATGCGAAAATCCTGGGGCATGTAGCGCCAGGCCATAGCTCCATAGCTCAGCGTCCCACCGCCCACGCAGGCGGCGTTGTTCTGGTAGTCGCCTTCGCTGGGCAGCAAGGTGCGGGGCCCATTCCTGGGATCCCACACGACGCGAGGATTGCCTTCATCCTCGGGCCCGAAGGCGTTGCCCAGCACAGTTGTGCGCTGATTGCGCAGGTCGTCCTTGCGGCAATCATTTGCGGTATACCACTTGCCGCGCTCCAGCAGGACAACACTCAGCCCAGCCGTCGACAATTCCTTGGCGACGATGCCTCCCGCCGCGCCGGCGCCGACGACGACCGCATTCACCCGTTTCATGAGGCAGGGACCTTTCTCAGGTCGTACTGAGCGCGGCCGAGAGTGGGAGGCTCCTCCATGCCGAGCATGCGCCAGCTTACGGCGTCGCGATTTCCACCGTGGCGGGGCGCGCCATAATAGCCCTCAAGAGTGTGACTGCGCACCAAATTGAAGAAGCGTGGATTTTGCTGCGAGAGTTCGGTCACCAGCTTGGTCTGTTGCGGCGCGGACAGCGAGGCCAAGTCATGGCCAAACTGCCTTCTGCTCATCGCATCGGCTTGGGCAAGCCCATCACGGTACGCATTGCGATGGCGCCTGTAATGGCGCGCGAGTTGACGGTCGATGTAGACCAGGACACCGGCCTCCGAAGCGCTGGGAAAATCGTCGGCGGGGATGATCTGGTCACAGATCGCGGTCAGGGTCCGGGTCTTGGCGTCATCGAGAAAACCACGGCTTGCTTGGTTGCCAGCATTGCAACCTACCAAGAGCGCTGCACCGCCCATTGCGCCGGTAGTCACGAATTGCCGCCGGGAAAACCCGACACCGTCCCTGCTCAGTCGCATTCGCTCCAACCTGCGATCCGCTCCGGCCAAGGACGGGGAGAATCGACAAAACTGTCTGAATCTTTCAGCGCATCCCTGGCTGAGCTAGCTTTGGCGCGCCGGGCTGGCTCAGTCCGTGCCCCGAATCACACGCGAAATTGCCGCATTGCAACTCTACGCGCGTTGAGACAGAATTCCAAGTTCGTGGACGCCTTCAAGTTATCTCAATTGCTCCTCTAACACTTTTGCTTTCAGTTAATCGGGATGACGCGGTTTGGCTGATTTCTCCAACCCGACATTCAAGCCGAAGCTCCTCAAGACTTGCGGCGCGCATTTACGGGAGCGCGGCATTCAGTAGTTTGATCGCACAGCCTCATTATGCGCATTTGGGATTCATTCACTGCCGATTTGAACAGAAATGAAGTGGCTGGCTTCAATTAATGTGAGTCTGCCGGCGATGAACGGTCTTATAGCGGGACGATTCGGCATTTGTCGGTAGCGATCATCGGAAACATCAGAGCGCGGACCGTCCGCCCGGATATTTGGGACAAGGATGCATAGGAGTCCACGTGGGGCGGAAAGAACCTAATTCAATCGAAATCATCTTTGCAGAGGGCAGAGTGAGCAATTCAGTACAGAAGCTCTGGCCAGATTGGAGATGAGAATCACGTGTGGTCTTCTCCGATTTGATTTGTTTTCTGCGTTAACCACTTGAACCCGTCCATGCACGTCTGGGGCTGACCTCCGAGGCCAAACAAGAGGCGCAGCAAGCCCGCGTGCTGGAGGATGCGCAATGCAACGAAGCGCTCAACCATCGGCGCAAGCATGCCACGAGCTTCCAACCGCAACCTGCTGCAACCCGGTGCCGTGATCGCGAATTGACATCGATATGTCCCGCTCGAGCAGCCAAGCATTTCGGCTGCCAGCCTTCAACATTCAAAGGAATTGACAGACATGGTCTTTCACGCAAGACTGGACCGCCGCGAGTTTCTTGCTCTTTCGGCACTTACCGCGGCGGCAGCCCTGTTGCCGGAACAAGCATACGCTGCCCAATCGACCGAAACCGATCTCGTCTCTTTTGAGGTGACCGGCGATGCTCAACGCGGATATGGAGTCACAACCCTCTATCGTGGCCGGGCCATCGCCCGGCACCATCAGGGAGGAGAATTCTCAGCCGTCTTCCAAAACAGCGAGCGCAGTCTCGAAGACCGTATCGACGATTGGAAGGCCACATCATGGAAGGGAGGCGGGAGGAAACTTAAACTCTTCGGCGAAATGACACTCACCAATCTGCGAACAACGGTTGTTGTCGAAGTCACGTACGAGATCGTGTCAACGGAGGGGATCAAGAAGACCATTCAGCTGCGTCAGGCCGATATGTTCGCACTGCTTTACCAGATAACCAATCGCTTGGAACCGGAGACGCCCCCGGCGAAGCTATGGAGTTTCGACCATGCGGATTGCAAAGGCGGGCCACTCCATGAGTATTTCCCTGCCGCCGGCTTCCGCACACAAGATGGTGTGACGGTCGGCCTTCTCACCGATGCCGGATTCCGCAACCAATGGAGCCGAATCATACGGCTGGATGGAACGCCCGTGAAACCCGCTCCGGCCAGCATTCCCGATCTGAACCTCTACTTTCTTCCGAAAGCCGCAGATCGCGCGTTACAAGGTTCATTTATCCAGCAGACATTTGGAGAGACCACTCGCCAAATGTCTGGGGAAGACTCACGCACCCGAATCGATCTCCCCACTGCATCGAGGTGGAAGAGACACGGCATGATCGAAGTCGAACGGCAAGGCACCGTCGTGAAATTGTCTCCCAGCGCACTGAAAGATTGGGTCCTGCTGCCATTGCCAGCAAGGGACGGAGAAGTGTATTCCGTGTCCCTCAAATATCGATCCGCGGTTCCGATATCTATCCACGCATGGGACACGGACGACGAGTTTCAGAAACTTGGCGATCTCACCTTGTTCAACGACACGGCGCCGGCGTCCCCTTTAGACTTCAGAGAATTTCGCCAGTCTCTTGTTGTGCCGGCCCTGCAAGGTACTGGCGCCGCACTTGTGCTATCACTTCCGGATTTCCTTAAAGCGCCAGAGCTGGAGTCCGAAGGGGACAGACTGCCTTCGTTTGAAGTGCGAGATCTGGAGGTCTGGCGCATCGCGACTCAACGCGAGCCGTACCACCGCCTGGAGATGGGGCGCGCGCAAGCGAAGACCAGCTTCATCTTTGTCAGCGATCGTGTTCCCGATGCGATGGGAGGCTATCGTATGGCAAGCCAGATTCATCTCGCGCAATGCCTGGGTTGCAAAGGAGGGGAGACGGAGAAGGTACTCTATGCAGACGTCATGATGTTGAGCTGGATTGCGGACGAGGATGGCGAACGTCCGATGCTGGCGCCCAGCATCTGGTATTCGGCTGCCGGTGAGATGTACCTGCGCGATAGCTTTTACGCTCTTAACGGCATCCACGACCGCACTCTGAACGAGAAAGTGTTCGGACTATGGGCGGACAACCAGGGGGCGGACAACCAGGGAACGGACGGTGCGATCAACACCCTGGTGGAGCCGAATATCGCCAACCTGGAACGTAAGTCCAACGACTCAACGCCTCTGTGGTTGATGTGGGCCCTCCTCAATCGACGGCGATTCGGCACCAGGCTGCCAATGGATAAAGTTCGCCGAGCGGCGGAATACTGTCTTGCCGCCTACGACCCGAAACGCGAAGCAGTCTGTACAGCCCAGTTTGTCATGGGTCAGCTTGACGTTATCCAATATCCCGAAGGCACAAGCATTCTGTGCGAAAACCAGGGAATGTTGGCCGTATTGTTGAGAGTGATCCGCGAACTGCAGATTCCAGATTTGAGCGCAACGATCACAGAGAACTACATTGCGAAGGCAGAGGAAGGCTATCGCAGCTACTATGACGCGAGCCTTGGATTCCTTTGCCCGGCGCGGAATATTCGCGACGCTATTGGCTTTGCCGATATCTTTCCTGAGTTTCTATCGCTCTGGCTTTTCAGCCGGAAGATTCTGACGGACGAAATGGTTGTCAGTCACCTCGACCGCATTCCCGTCATGTTGCCGCGCAAGGATTCTCCCTTCCCCGGCGAAGGTGGCTCAGTAAGGCCGATCTTCATCGGCCTGCCGCAAGGAGGGAAAAAGTGGAGTTACTTCAACGAAAAGTGGCACCCGATGGTTAGCGACTCTTACGCTGCCGGGTATGCCGGCAACGCCGCCGACGGCGTGTACTACAACGGCGGCAGTTGGATGAGAATTGAAATTTGCGGGTATGTCACAGGAAAACTCCACGGATGGGAAAAGGCCGAACGCGCGATTCGAAACAGGCTCTGGGCAGAGATTCACATAGACGAAGACTATCCGACCAGCCAGGAGTATCTGCCTACCGATGCGAAAAACCCATTCTACGGATATCACCGCGTCTTCGCATGGAATGCGTTTGTGCTTCAGGCCTTGGAAATGGCGAAACTACGTGCGCCGGAAATGGATCCAGGATACCGGGATTCGCCGTCCGCTGCTTGAATCTGCGGGCCGGGGTAAATCCTGCTTTTGGCATACCGTTGTTGCGCAGTGTCAATCGCTCACGGGACGGCAATGCAGGAATTTACTTGTGAATTCAATGTTTGCGGCGGTGATTTCCTTGTTATTCCCTTGGCGGAATGACCATCCATATTGACAATGGCTGATGCTTGCTCCTGTTGGTGCGAAGTAAAGTGTGAAGAACCAGTTGGCGGCGGCCAGTTGAAGATCGAAGCGGGAACGTATCCGAGGCAAAGAGATGAACACCGAAGAGCGAGAGATGGAAATTGCAGATAGGTTGCCGAACCGCAGAGAGTTCCTGGCAGGCGTGGCAGCTCTGGGACTGGCCGGGTGGGCTGAACAAGGAATTGGATGGGCAATTGAAGCGCCAGGGTGGAGCGGACTCCCGGCTCGGCCAGAAGAGCGTCCGCTGGACTTTCACGCTCTGGCAAACGATTTCGACGCGTGGGTAATGGACCCTGCGCATGGATTGTTCAAGCAGGCAAAGGACGGACGTTATGTGTTTCCATCGGCCCTGGAAGGCGTGGAAGACGGAGGGCTTACAACCTACGCGCCGATGGCGCTTGGCAAGGAACTGCGCGGAGAGGGCCTGGACAGTCTGGCCACATCCCTGAAGGGCTACTTCAGCGAACCGTATGGGCTGTTTTTAGATGGCGCCGGGGCAACGCTCTGCGAGTACTGGTACCTGATGAATGTGACCGCGATGGCGTATGGACTGATTCGGTTGCGCTTTGGGCAGGACCCTGAGTGGATGGCCCGCGTGGAGAAGAGCGCTACTCGGCTGAAGGATATGGCGCAACAGATTCACTACGACTTCAACAGCCAGGGCTACGATTTCGCGAAGGCCGCGGCCTTCACCAACCACGACATCTACCGGCAACCGGATGCGGTAGGCGGATACAGCTACGTGATGTTGATGGCATGGAAGCTTACAGGGAAAGAGATGTTTTTGGCGGAAGCCAAGACCGGCATCGACCGCTACCTCGCATTCCCTTCGAACCCCTGGTACGAGGTTCCAAGTGGAGCAATGGCGGTGATGGCGGCCGCAAAGCTTGAAGCAATGGGCTACCCGGCGAATGCGAGAAAGGCACTCGGTTTTGTCTTCGACGCCGAGCATGGGCCGATGGCGACTGGGCGTTGGGGCGGGCGCGAGGTCAACGGTCTGATGGCAGGGTTCAGTACGGAGCCCGCCGGCCAAACCTACAGCATGGAGTCAATGGTGACGTTGCCTTACCTGCTGCCGGCGGTGCGCTTCGTTCCGGAATTGGCCGCTGAAGTTGCGCGCTATGCATTGAACGTTGCCGCCAATATGCGTTGGTTCTATCCGGAGTATCTGCCTCGCGAGAATCAAAGCCGCCCTGAGTTGCCGGCAATGTTTCCTTACGAGCGGTTGAGCCGCGATGAAAAGGGCCACAGTCCCTACGCCACGGGAGACTTTGCAGGGCACCGCTCGATCTATGGCGGCGCGTATGTAATGTGGTTGGACAAGATGATTCAGGCGCAGGGAGACCCATGGCTTTTGCGCTGGGATCTGGGCAAAACGAACTTCATGGACACAGAGCTGCCACCGGCATTTCTCTACTACAATCCGTGGCCCGAAGAGAAGCGCGTCACTGTTCTGACCGACCTGAAGCACAGCCGCGTTCACGATCTTGCGCGCAACCATCCAGTGGAATCCCGAGGGGGCAAAGTTGAGTTGAGTTTGCGTCCGTTTGAAGCTCGGGTAATCGAGATTCGAGCTTAGGATCGCACTAGAGCAGATTCGGAAATGGTGTAGACCAAAAGGGCTTTCCCTCAGGGGCTAAAGCCCGTTGACTTGATTGGCATTTTGCGGCACGGCTGAAGCCGTGCCCTTTCAAAACTGGTCTACAGCAAACGCAAAAATGCTCTAGTGCTTTGGAAGAGCACATAGCGAAGGCTTACGGAGGCTCATGGATGAATCACGCGTGTGGCCACGATGGAAGTCGCATTGGGGGCGCCGGCAACAGCCTTGGTGCGAATGAGGGCTTCGAAGTAGAACGGCTGCGCGGGAGAGCCAGAGACGCCCAGAGCCTGCTGAAGCTTTTGCCGATTGCCGGCGTCGGCCAGAAAGAGCCCGGCCGATTCGGTGCCCTCTTGCTGCAATCCCTGCAGGATGAGAACACTGCCGCGGCCATCGGCAGAGGGCAGCAACGAGATGGTGGCGTAGTCTTCGCCCGAACTTCCCGTGAAGGTCAAACCGTGGTAGGTGTCCTGCTCCCCGGCTTTCGGATGCATATTCTGGAAGAATTTCAGGCTTTCTCCCACTACGCCTTCACGCTCCTGAAAGTTGAGCTTGTCCTGGAAGTAGGATACCCAGGGATTGGAACTGGGGCTGCCCACAAAGACAAAGGCGCCCTGCTCAAGGTCGCGCGGGCGCAACTCCCGGGCCGAGCGAACAGCGAGCCGATCGCGCGAGTCTCCGCTCAGGCGCAGTAGTGTATCGACTACGACCAAGTCCGCATACGACGTCAGAAGTGAACCGGAAAGGTACTTGTTAATGCGCAAATCGCGGGCGGTTGGGTGAGCGATCGTGAACGCGGCGCCGCTCCTGTAAGAAGCGCTCAAATACTGCTCAAGCGTTACGGGCTGTTCGTCGACCAGCCGCATCATGCCGTAGTTGATGTCTGCCACCACTACCTGAACGGGGCTATTGCTCGAATCAAAAAGCGCAGCGAGGGGCCATGGAGGCGGAGGTGGGATTGAAACCGCCGGACGTCGAAACCAGGCAACAAGAGTGGTGACAAGAAAGAGTGCGGCCAGGGACCATGGCAACCACTTGAACAGGGATTTGAATCTTGGGACAGGCCGTCCCGGCTCGGTCTCCGGCTCGTGCTCAACAGTTCGGAAAAGAGTAGTGTAGGCGCCCTTTGGAATCTCGACGATTACCGATTCGCCGCGGCCTTCTCCGTCGAAATACTCATGCAGCCGGAGCCGCAACTGCCGGACATGCACGCGGACCGAGCTGTCCTCAACGACGCTGTAGTCCTGGGCTTTGCCGAAGACGGCGCTCCCGATGTTGTGTTCGCTCAAATCCTGAGTCTGCCCCAGGAGAGTTCTTTCGGCCAGAAAGCGCAACAAGTCTTTAAGCCGCGCCGACTTCTGAAAGGGCGGACTGGCGATAATCCTCTCGATGAGCTGCCAGCGGGCATCTGCCTGAAGTGCCGGTTCCACTTTCATCATCCGCGTTCGATCCCATCCGAATTTCACTTAATCCGAATGTGAGCAATTTGATACACATTCCGGAAATACCATTTCCTCGACGCATCCTAGCACATCGAAGAGAGGGCGGGAAACTCAATCGAAGGCAGATAATTCCCTCTGGATCGGGAAAGAATGCAAGATCGGGATGGATCGTATTTCCTGCCTGAACTTGTGTCCTTTGTTCTGCTGAACCAGCCTTTACCCGAAGGCTTGCGCTTAATCCGCAGCCGTTCCCTGTGCATTTACTCGCGAATTACATGTAATTCGCATTGTTTCTCAAAGATTTCGGCTGTAAGTCCCTTTTCAGTGGCGGCCGCTCTCCTTGAGAGTTGCTGGTGCCTTCGGAATTCGGATTTGATTCCCCGCAGAAGAGCCGATCTGACGGCTTGTTCCCCAAGAATCGTGAAAACCAATGACGAGAGACCTAGCTCAACGCTTCGGCGAGAACCCGATCCTCAAACCGCAGGACCTTCGCCCGAGTGTGGAAGGCATGGAAGTAACCTGCCTCCTGAATCCGGGTGTGTTCCGCTACCATGGCAAGGTTTGCTTGCTGGTGCGGGTTGCCGAGCGCCCGATACAGATGCCGGGCAAAACCTCGTTTCCCATACTGAGCCCCGACGGCCGGCTCGAGGTGCTGGAGTTCGATTCGAGCGATTCGCGGCTCGACCTGAGCGATCCACGCGTCATCAGTTATGACGGCAGCGACTACCTGACTACGATGTCGCACCTTCGCCTGCTTTCAAGCGACGACGGAATTCACTTTACGGAGCCGGAAGGCAGCGAGCCTTTCATGGGATCCGGCGAGCTGGAGACCTACGGCATTGAGGATTGCCGCGTCACGCAGATTGGCGAGTCCTACTGCCTTACGTACACGCAGGTCTCCAGCAACGGTGTGGGCGTTGGGCTGAGAACGACGCGCAACTGGAAAGACTTCGATCATGCGGGCATGATCTTCGCCCCGCACAACAAAGATTGCGCGATCTTCGAAGAGCAGATCGGCGGCAGTTATTATGCACTGCATCGTCCGAGCAGTCCGGAGCTGGGTGGCAACTACATCTGGCTGGCAGAATCCCCCGATCTTGTTCACTGGGGACGGCACCGCTGCCTGGCCCATAGCCGTAAAGGGTATTGGGACAGCGCAAGGGTTGGAGCAGGGGCCGCACCTATACGGACCGCGGAGGGCTGGCTGGAGATTTATCACGGGGCGACGAAAGAGAATCGCTACTGCCTTGGCGCCCTTCTGCTCGATCTGAACGAACCGTGGCGTGTCCTGGCCCGGTCTGAAACACCCATCATGGAGCCTTCTACCCCATACGAGCTGGAAGGATTCTTCGGCCAAGTCATTTTCACCAACGGCCATCTGGTCGATGGAGACCGCATCACGATGTACTACGGCGCAGCCGACAGCGTGATATGTGGCGCGCATCTCTCCATCTCGAGCATCCTCGCCGATCTCCTCCGGACTCCCGGGAGGCCGTGAATGAACCAGTTGCGAAAGGAGTTTGAGGTTTTTCTCCGCTGCTCCCACTCCATGCAGGTACTGATGGTGTCGAACATGATCTATGCGTTAGTTCTTCCGGTCATCGAGGTCTTTGTAGCGGCATACGTCATGCGCAACTCTCATGCAGTGTCCAAGGTTGTCACCTATCAGTTGTCAATCTACGCGGCGACTCCCCTAGCATTTTATATAAACGGGAAGCTCCTGGGCCGCGTTGGAGCCAAGCACCTGTACGCCGCGGGGATGGTGCTGTCGGGAGTGGCAATGATGCTGATGATGCAATTGAGCATCCTCACTCCGATCGGCGTCGCGACATCCGGGTTCACGATGGGATTGGCCACAGGTATCTTCTGGGCCAACCGCGGCTACCTTGCGTTAACGGCCACCAACGACGGCAACCGGAACTATTACTACGGCCTGGAGAACTTCATGGCGTCTTTGGCCGCCGTCGCTGTGCCTGCGCTTATCGGCTTCTTCATAAGCGGCACAGCTCTTTACGGTTGGCTGGGTGGAGTTGCCAACCGGGCTTATCACACGATCGCGATTGTCGTATTCGGATTGACGATTCTTTCTGCCGGCATACTCGAACGGGGCACCTTCCGCAATCCAAAACGTACCCGCTTCGTCTTCTTCCATTTCCATCCGCTGTGGTGGCGGATGCTGCAGTTGGCGCTGCTCAAAGGCTTAGCCCAGGGATACATTGTCACAGCGCCTGCCATGCTCATCATGTTGCTGGTGGGTCAGGAGGGAACTCTGGGCACCACCCAAGCGATCGGCGGAGTGTTTTCCGCATGCCTGTTGTATCTGGCCGGCCGGGTGGCCGAGCCGAAACATCGCATCCTCGTCTTCTCTTGCGGACTCATCCTTTTCTTTCTTGGTGCGGTCACGAATACGCTGCTTTTCAACGCCGTGGGCGTGCTCGTCTTTATCGGGTGCCTTCTGCTGGCCAAGCCATTGCTGGATCTTGCCTACTACCCGATCCAGCTCCAGGTGGTCGACGTTGTCTCCCATATCGAAGGACGCAACGAGTACGCGTATATCTTCAACCACGAATTCGGCCTGTTTCTCGGTCGCGGCCTGGGCTGCTTCTTGTTCCTGGCCATCGCATATTGGGGATCCGGCGTAGCCGCGCTTAAGTATGCCCTACCTGTAATTGCGCTACTGCAGCTCCTGTCCATCCGGGTGGCTGGTCAGATCCTTAAGGGCCTGACCGCGGCGGGAATGAGCACCTCCCCCGTCGCCAGCCACGCCGTAACCACATTGGAGGCCTAACAACCATGCAAACGATTGAAGGAGACAAAATGAGTCACATTTACCCCAGGGCACGCTTCTCTTGGCGCCCATTGATGTTGCTTTTGGTGGCGTTTGGCTTGGTGGCAGGCGTCCCCGTCGCGGCCCAATCGGGCAGAGGCACTCTAACAGGCACCGTAAACGATACAAATGGGGCCGTAATTCCAGGTGCAGCCATCGCACTCACGGAGACCCAGACGGGAAGCTCCTACGACAGCAAGTCCGGCCCTGAGGGTCTGTTCACGTTTCCCGAGCTTCCGCCGGGAACTTACGCGTTGGAAATTGACGCTGCCGGCTTTGAAACCTACCGTCAGGTCGGCATCGTTGTGCAGGTCGCCAGCACTTCCACCATCACTGCTCAGTTGAAAGTCGGTTCCGCCCAGGCCACGGTAACCGTCACCAGCGACGCCTCGCACCTGGAGTCCGAATCCTCCGATGTGGGCTTCTCCATGTTGCCTCAGGTACTGGATTCGCTTCCGCTGCCCTTCGGCGGTGAGATCCGGAACCCGCTGGAATTCGCGGCCCTCTCGCCCGGATTCGCCGGCTCCATGAGCAACAACCCCTCCTCGCCGCCCTCCGGAGCCTTCAAGCTCAGCGGCGGACAACAGGGCGGCGGCGACATCCTGCTCGACGGCGCCACCACCGAGCTCGCCTCGGCCAACATGCAGGTAACCTATGGTTTCAGCGTCGAGGCGGTCTCCGAGTTCAAGGTCATGACCAACACCTTCGACGCCCAGTTTGGAAGCGCAAGCGGCGGCGTGGTCAATCTCTCCTCCAAGCAAGGAACGAACACCTTTCACGGGTCGGCTTACGACTTGCTCAAGAACCGCGTGATCGATGCCAACAGTTGGCTCAACAACTACCAAAACGCCGTCTTCGGGCCCAACTCGACAACCAAGCCAATGGACACCCAGAACGACTTCGGCGCAAGCGTCGGAGGGCCGGTGCGGGTTCCCTGGCTTTACAACGGTAAAGACAAGACGTTCTTCTTCTTCAATTACGAGGGCTTCCGGCAAATCAATGGCGGGAAATCCGTGCAATCTGGGCCCACGCAGGCCATGCTCGGTGGCGACTTCTCGTCCATTCTGGCCCCTATCACCATCGGCGGCCAGGCCATCCAACCCGTACAGCTTTACGACTACACAACCTGCACTGGAGCCAAACAGGGACAACCTTGTCAGGCTTACGCGAACAACAAGATCACCGAAGCTCCAGACCCGGTCTTTGCCGCCGCATCCAAGGTTATGCCCTCTGCCCCCTCCAGCGTCACCAGCCCTTACGACAACATCAATGACGACAGTTCCAACCACGAGCAAGCCGACATGTGGAACATTCGTATCGACGAGAACATCAACACGCACAACAAGATCTCAGCCAGTTACTTCACCGGCAACATGCCTTACATCAGTACCCAAAGCCTCGGGCCGCTTTTCGACGGCGGCAACACGCAGGGCAACAAATATCTGCGTCTGGGCTATGACTACTTCATCTCGCCCACCATGCTTAACCACTTCAACGCCGGCTTCACGCGCCGTCATCGCGTCGAGGGCTCGGGCGAAGGCGGTTATGGCGGCGACTGGGCCACCAAGTTCGGCCTCAAGGGCGTAGGCAGCGCGGTTTTCCCCAGATTCCAATATAACTATCCCCAAAATGGCATCAACACCCCCAGCGATGGCGCAAGCACTTTTGACGACAACGTCTTTCAATATGACGACGCGGTCTCCTGGCAGAAGGGCCGTCACAGCTTCAGGTTCGGCGGCGAATTTCGCGCCGCGCAGTTCAACCTGAATATTCTGACCGGCAGCGCCGGCCAGTTCAATTTCACCCAGGGCCCCACCAGCACCCCGGCCGACGGGAACTCCGGCTTCGGCTTCGCCAGCTTCTATCTCGGCGCAGCCTCCAATGCGTATATTGACATTCCCCAGATCAATGGATGGCGCGTCAAGTATTTCGCCTTCTTCGGCGCTGACGACTGGAAGCTCAACAACAAGCTAACCTTGAACCTTGGCCTGCGTTATGACATGCCAATCCCGGTGACCGAGTCGCAGAACCGCATGTCCTATGTGGATCCAACTCTTGCGAACCCTGGGGCGGGCGGTCTTCCCGGCGCTTACGTATTCGAAGGCAGCGGCACAGGGCGCCTGGGCGGCAGCTCCCCGCAGTCGATCTTCAAAAAGGCGTTCGGTCCGCGCGTGGGCCTCTCCTATTCGCTCGATCCCAACACCGTCATCCGCGCCGGCTACGGCATTTACTTCTCCACCCAGCGCGTGGGCGGCTTCGCAGAGAACGACAGCCAGGGCTTCTTCTCCAGCTACACGTACCCCAATTCGGCCAGCAATCAGACCCCTGTAGCCGTGCTCTCGCAGATCGCAGCCTATCCCGGCAAACTGCCACCCTTCATCGACCCCACGGTCATGAACGGGCAGGGCAACGCCCTCTTCATCGAGTCGAAGGTCGATCGCCCCGGGACCATCCAAAACTGGACACTCGATATTCAGCGCCAACTGCCCTTCAATGCCATTGTCGATGTGGCCTACGTTGGCGGTCATGGCGA
>Ga0182030_10011515_pt1 | contig 17838 bp, 16 predicted proteins | sample 812S3MmetaG_FD_121299 | JGI IMG/M metagenome (GOLD analysis project Ga0182030, IMG submission 121299) | Permafrost microbial communities from Stordalen Mire, Sweden - 812S3M metaG (Illumina Assembly) | ecosystem: Environmental > Terrestrial > Soil > Wetlands > Permafrost | place: Sweden...
CTTCGTCGATCACGGCGACGGGCTGGTCAGCATGTACTTTCACCTGCATGACATCAAAGTGCAAGCAGGCCAGCATGTGAGACGGGGCGAGACGCTGGGACGCGAAGGCTCAACCGGCCGCGCCACCGGCCCGCATCTCTGGTTCGGCGTCCGCTGGCACGACGCCCGCATAGACCCACACTTTTTGCTAGAGGCGCCGGAGAGGATTCCTGCCGTCGAACCAGCAAATCCGTGAATAACCAGCCGCCGCTTAGCTTTCCTGTAAGCGCGGGATCATTAGGGAGTCTATTTTTTGAGTTGTCGACTTAAGCCTGTGCGCCCGGTCGCCTGACACCTTCATCCACGGCAATTCTCGCCGGATGAGTTCTTCTTCAAACCGACGAGTCATCCATTTCCGGATGTTTTCGCCATCTCTGAGCCCATCCTGCACGAACGGGATGTCGTCGTCGGTAAGAATGTAAAGCCAGGGACGATGCGCTGCCGCGATTGCATCGACCTCGGAAGAATGCGATCCCATGTATCGCTCGTGCCAAATACCGGTCGCAAGGGCGTCTGTGTCGCATATCAGAAGCCTGTTTGCCTCACGAGCCATTTTAACTTCGAGTTCGATCTGCGTGCGGGCGATATGCGTGAATTCAGCGCCACTCCAGCGATAACTCCAAAGGTCAACGCCTGCAGACGCAAGATTCTCACAGTACTCCCGCCCGTACTCTCGCAACCAGACAGTCTTGTAGTGCTCTGCCAAGTCCTGAGTCAGCGTTGTGGTACCGGTTGATTCCGCGCCGAGGATACAAACTCGTTTGACAAAATACGATCTGACACATGGCTCCAGAAAATCCCAGTAAGCAAGGGGATTAGAGCGAATTTTACTGGCGGATATGGGAACGTGATGTCGATCGTGGTCAACCAGGACGTGCCGGCATCCCAGGAACCGAGCGTAAGCATCGCCATAGTCTTCTGAGGTGAAGACAATATCCGGCGCCCAACCCAGAATCCTCTTGGTATAGGCAGCCCAGACTTCGGAGTTGTCGTCTTCACCGATGTCTTCGATCTGAATGACGTTGGCTTCAGGATGGATTTCCTGCAGCCAGCGTTGGCGCAAGTCGCCTGAGATGGTCTGACTGGCGAGAACACAAACCAGCACGTCAAGACGATCAACGGCGCGCAAGGCTGTCTCGATGAGAAACTTGTGTCCCTTATGGGGAGGATAAAACTTGCCGATGACCAATCCGCGCGTCATTGCGCAGCCTCAGCGCTTTGCCGGACTCCCATGAATGACTTGCGCCACCCAATGTAGCCCACAATACACATTGCGAAAAACAACGCGTATAAAAACCCCGTGAGATAAAGCGCTTTATAGCAATAAAGAAAAATATAGATAACATCGGCAGTCATCCAAACCCACCAGTTCTCAAGCAATTTGCGACTGAGCATATATTGCGCTGTAAGGCTAAGTGCTGTTGTCACGCCATCTCCGAAGGGCGATTGGCTGTCTGTGAACTTATGGAGGATCGTGGCCATCAAAGCGGTGGAAAGCGCGGTGACAAGGAAGAGCAGTATTCCTGCTTGCAGCCGCGTTTTGGTGATTGGAAGCTTCGAGTGGGAAACTCCACCTCGAAGCCAGTGCCACCAACCGTAGATGGAGATGATCACATAAACAATCTGGAGGACTGCATCTGCATACAACTTTGCTTTCCAGAAGAGGATAAAGAAGAAGACATTATTCGCAATACCAACCGGCCAATTCCAGGCACTTTCGCGAACAGCGAACGCCACGGAGACAGCACCCGTTACAAAACCCAGAACTTCAATCCAACTCATGAATCTCCGAGTGTAAGCGAAATGTCAAGGAAGAGAAACAGAATAACCAGCTCAGCCGACTGTGAAGGTGCGCAAGGAGCGCAATGCACTCCCGCAAGCACGAACCTCACTATTCCCTAAGCCCTAAACCCTAACCCCTGCCTTACCGGGGCGCCGGCTCATCCGAATCCGCCAGCGCATACGCGAGGACTGCCATGACCGCCGCGTTCTCGTTCAAATGCTTCGGGTCCACCTTGTCGAACGTGTCCGCCGGCGTGTGGTGATAGTTGAAGTAGTAGCGGCTGTCCTGAATTGGAGAAAAGCTGGGCACGCCCATCTCTGTGAGGCCGGCGATGTCTTCGCCTGTCTCCGGGGAGGCGACCAGGGTCTCTGCGCCAATGCCGTCCAGCACCGACGCCACTGGCCGCAGCCAATCGCCCAGCGCGGGCTTGCCAGCGTAGTAGATCCCCGTCGGATGGTCGGCGCCCAGGTCGCTCTCAATGGCGCCGATATGGTTGGCCGCGTCGGCCTTGTGGTCGATCATGTACTGCGCTGCACCCTCGGAGCCTTCTTCCTCGCTCATCCAGGCGATGACACGCACTGTGCGTTTGGGATGAATATTGAGCTGGTGCAGCAGCTCGATGGCCTGCATGGAAACCACCACGCCTGCGCCGTCGTCGATGGCGCCCGTGCCCAGGTCCCATGAGTCGAGATGGCCCGACACGACGACCACCTGCTCCGGGTGCTCAGTTCCCTTCCAGTCGGCGATGACGTTATAGCTGTCGGCATCGGGAAAGCTCTGCGTGATCAGCGTCAGGTGCAGCTTCACCGGACCTTGGCCGGCCAGGTACTTGAGCATGTCGGCGTCCTCGGCAGTGACGGCGGCGGCGGGAATCTTGGTGACCTTGTCGGAGTAGGCCGTCATGCCGGTATGCGGAATGCGGTAATCCGCGCCACCCACCGCACGCACCAGCACGGCCACGGCGCCGGCCTGCGCGGCCACAATCGGTCCCGCGCCACGATACATCACCGCGTCGCCATAGGCCTGGCCGCCCGAGCCCTGCGCGGCCAGCTCCTTGTCGAACTTGTGGTTGAAGAGCAGGATTTTGCCCGTCACCGCACCCGGAGGCAGCGCCGCAAGCTGGGCAAAGCTGTCCACCACCACCACCTCGGCGGTAATGCCGTCTGCCGGTGTGGTGACGCTTCCGCCCAGCGCCGTCAGCACCACCTTTTGCGTGGTCCCCGGCGTCTGGTGCGGCCACTCCACCACCTGGGCCGACTCCGCGCCGCGCACCCAATGCGGCACCTTGGCTTTTTCGAGCGTCACTTCCGCGCCCAGGGCACGCATCTGCGCGGCCACATACTCGACAGCCGCCGCGGCCTGCGGCGACCCACTGAGGCGCGGCCCAATGTTGAAGGTGAGGTAGCGCAACTCTTCGAGCGCATAAGGGTCGCTCATGGAGGCGTCGCGAATCTTCGCCATAGCCGCGAGTTGTTCCGGGGTCCAGGCGTTCGAGTCTCCGCCACTCAAACGAGCGGACAGATTGCTCAGCCAGTTGGAAGCCGCCTGTCGTGGTCCGGCTGGCGCGGTCTGTGCGCTGCAAACAGGCAAACTCAAGGCGCCGGCGAACGCCACAAGGGACACAATCCGAAGGTTGTTTGGGGAGATTTCCATGACGGATGTTATCACGAGCCGGCTGCGACTCTTTAGGCGGCTAGCCGTCTAAATCGATGGGGCATCCATGATGGCGGACAATCACAGGTTCGAGGATTCCCGCCCATTCGCCACCTGCGGTGGGGCAGACGCGGCTTACGCCGCATGGGGGCCTGCTGGTTTCCCGCCCATTCGCCAAAAAGCCGGCGAAAGGACGGGGCACGGAGCATTACAGGCCGGTCTGTGCATCTAAAGGTTGAACACGCCTGCCGGGCCACGCGGGTTTGCCCGCCACTGGCTATACTGATACTTGGTGCAACTCTCAATCCAGCTCACAGGCTGGTGTCTCGACGAGGTTAAGGAACCTATGAATTCGCTTTTTGAACGGCTGCGCACGCGCCGTCTTGCTTCTACTTTTGTTTTGCTGGCCACGCTTTCCGTGGCAATTGTGGCTGGCTCGTTTGCGGCCCATGGAGTTCGCGGACAGGAAAAGCAGAATGACAGCGCCGACGCTACGCCGTTGAAGGTGGTGAGTTCGGCTGTTGCGCCTAACGAGTTTGTAAAGATTGCCAGGGAAGTGGGCCCGGCGGTGGTGAACATCAACACCCAGACGCTACCCAAACAGTCCTTGAACAACCACCGAGCCAACCCCCACATGCGTGTGCAGCCCAACCAGCAGGCGCCCGGCGACGATCAGGGCGGCGGCGACGACGATCAGCAGGGTCAGGCCCAACCCCAGGGTCAGGGCCAAGGCCAGGGTCAAGGCCAAGGCCAAGGCAACTTCCAGGACTTCTTCAACAAGTTCTTTGGCGGCCAGGTGCCGGATCAGGACGGCGGCGACGACAACCAGGTGCGCGAAGCGCTGGGTTCCGGTTTCATCGTCGACCCCAAGGGCTACATCATCACCAATAATCACGTCATCGAGAAGGCCGACCGCATCTTCGTCAAGCTCTCCACCGACCCCGACACCCAGGACCTGGGCCGGCCGGCGCACGTGATCGGCTTTGACAAGGCGACCGACCTCGCCGTGATCAAGATCGACACCAGTTCCCCGCTGCCCACGGTCAAGCTGGGCAACTCCGACATGGCCGCGGTGGGCGATTGGGTTGAGGCCATCGGCAGCCCCTTTGCGCTCTCGCAGACGGTGACGGCCGGAATCATTTCCGCCAAGCACCGGACGATTGAGCCGGGAGCGAGCGGGCAGTTTCAGCACTTCATCCAGACCGATGCGGCCATCAACCCCGGCAACTCCGGCGGCCCGTTGCTGAACATGAACGGCGAAGTGATCGGCGTGAATACGGCCATCTATACACAGTCGGCCGGCTACCAGGGTATCGGCTTCGCCATGCCGTCGAACACGGTTGTCGAGGTCTACAACGACCTGATCGGGGCCAGCCACAAGGTCACGCGCGGGTCCATTGGAATCCGCTTTAACCAGGGCCTTTCGGGCGCAGTCAATCGCGTCTACGGCTTCAAGAACGGCGTTCTGGTGCAGCAGGTGGTGAAGGGCGGGCCTTCTGACCGTGCTGGCCTCAAGGCAGGCGACATCATCACTACCATCGACGGCCGCGCCATCAAGGACGGTGACGACCTGGTGAACGAGATCACCAGCCGCCGCCCCGGCGCAACCATTCGCCTGGGCTACTCGCGCGACGGCAAGCCGATGGATACGACGGTGACGGTTGGCGACCTGGACAAGGTCTTCTCCGAAGCCGAGAACCAGCAAGCCGAAGCCGGCCCCGACCAGACCACCGACGCAGGCGAGAAGCTGGGCCTGGTAGTGCGGCAGGAGTCGGAGTCGACCGCAGCCAAGCTGAAGGTGTCGGGCGTGGTCGTCCAGTCTGTGCGGGCGGGTTCATTTGCCGACCTGCAGGGGCTGGAGCCGGGGCTGATCATTACCCGTATCAACAAGCAGCCCACCGGCACCAAGGACCAGTTTGACGCGGTAGTCAGCAAGATCAAGACTGGCGACGATGTGGTGTTTGAGGCCATTGATCCGCGCAATCCCGGTAACGGAACGCTCTACCTGGGCGGCACGCTGCAGTAGGTGAATTGAAACGTGAGCCGTCTCAGAAAGTAACCAAAACGGGGAGCGCCGATTGTGGAATTTGCGGCCGGCGCTTTCCCTGAATCGTTTTACTTCTTATTCACGCATCGTTTATTCTGTTGTCGCAATGCGGTACAAGCCGATAGACTGGTAAGAACAATTGCAAGCACATTTAATCTTTTCTAAGGGAGTCAGCGTGCTTTCATTTCGAGCTAATCTCAGTCTCACGCTTTCGGTCCTGGTGCTGGCGGCGACGCCCGCCTTCGCCACGCGTACCCATCACGCCTCGCGCAACAGCCATCCAAGCAGCATTGCGCACTCACACTCATCGCGCCACGTCGGCACGCCCAAGGCGGCGGCACATAAGGTTCACGGCCAGCAGGCCATTGCGCCGGAACGCGTTACGGAGATTCAGCAAGCACTGGCTCGCGAGCATTATCTGAGCAAGGATCCTGACGGCCAGTGGGATTCCGGCACCGAAGCAGCGATGCAGAAGTACCAGTCCGACCAGGGCTGGCAGACCAAGCTGATGCCGGACTCGCGGGCGCTCAAGAAGCTGGGCCTGGGGCCGGATTATTCCGGCGCCATCAATGCCAAGACGGCTACTTTCTCTGACCCGCCGCCGATATCGACAATTCCAGCATCGGTGGCCTCGGGCTTCACGCAGGGCTCGGGTGTGAACAAATAGTCTGTGTAGCACTTCGACTGATTGGATTGTCCTTATGCAAAGAATGGCCGCCCCGAGGGCGGCCATTCGCATGTGGGGCACTTGGAACAATTCCCGATGAACGAGTCCGGTTGAGGGTTGAGGTCTCCCGTCCTTTCCACGACGAAGCCGTGAGATGGACGGGGCACGGAGCCTTTGCGGCGCTCTCTGGACTGGCTCATCCGCGGGTATGAGCTAGGTCTAGACTGGCGCAGCTCAGAACCGCGATGGCGGCATGCCCTTCAACAGGAACTCGTACCGCGGCCGCAGTGTGTCCGGTCCAGAGGTAATTGGATCGTTCAAATGGATCAGCTCGTCGTCCTTGCCGTACTTCGGCCATTCCGGCAGGCCTGCGCCGTTGGGGTCTCCCGTTTTGGCAAAGTTGGTCCAGTAACTCATCATTTGGTCACTCATCTTGCGGTCTTCGGGGCGCACGTTCCAGCCGGGCCGCGTGTCGAGAGTGCCAAAGACGTACTCGATGTCGTCCGAGTGGAAGGCGAATGTGCCGGGATGAAACTTGCTCGGCGTTGCCCGCAGCTCAAAGTGGTACCGGTACACGGGCTCGCCGCCCGTCTTGCGCGCCGCCTCAAGCCACTTCCACGTGCCGAACGCGATAAACGCGTCGCCGCCATAAGAGCCGGCCGCATCTACTGCGTTTTCATCGGTGTCGCCGGAGTAGAGCGTGAGGAACTCCGCCGCGCGATCCTTGAACATGCCCGCAGCCATACCTTTCCATTTGTCTGAAGTCATGCCATTGCCCAGGAAGCTGCCCTCATCGCGGTTCCATCCGGCGAGCAGCGGCACATGCGCCTGCTTGCCCGCGGCGTAGGTTTCGGCCACCGGCTCGGTCAGAAATTTCCCGTCAATCACGGGAGGAAAGCCGCCTTTTTTGGACTTCACCGCCGCCAGCACCTTGTCGGTCGGCATCGCCCGCAGATCGGCCAGCGACTTGACGCCCAGCCCGGCAACCCATTCGTCGTCCTTGGCTTCGCGCGCGGCCAGCGTGTCGGTGGGCAGCACGTCGCTGAAGGCGCCGCCGCTTTCGCCGATCACCTTCTCAAACAGACCCTGCGCCATGGGCGACGCCATCAGCGTGCTCACGGCAAACGAGCCGGCGCTCTCGCCGAAGATGGTCACGTTCCCTGGGTCGCCGCCAAATTTGCCGATGTTCTGGTGGACCCACTTGAGCGCGGACACCATGTCCATCATCGCGTAGTTGCCGGCCGAGCCGTTGGCTTCCTTCGCCAGGTCGGAAGTGGCCAGGAAGCCGAAGACGCCGAGCCGGTAGTTGATGGTGACCAGCACCACGCCTTTGGTGGGCAGAAAGTCGCCGTTGTGGCGCGGCTCGTCGCTGCCGCCGCCCGAGTAGCCGCCGCCGTGAATCCAGAACATCACCGGCAGCTTGCTCTTGCCAGTGGCGTCGGCGGGCGCATAGACGTTCAGGAAGAGGCAATCTTCGCTGGCGGGCGGACCCTGGAAGACCATGTCGGCAAAGACCGGGTTCTGCGCGCAGTGGGCGCCGAACTTGGTGGCGTCTCGCTCGCCCTTCCACTTGGCTGCGGGCTCGGGAGCCTGCCAGCGCAGGTCGCCCACTGGCGGCGCGGCATAAGGCAGGCCAAGGAACGCCTTCACCTTGCCGTCGTTGAGAGTCTTGCCCGTCACTTTGCCCTGCTCCGTCTTTACGGTCAGCGAGTCGGCAAGGCTGCTCACGCTCATCCCCAGTCCCAGCCCCGCTGCTGCCAAGGCACACGCCACTTTCATCCCCAGTTGCATTCGAAAAATCCTCCGCGGAATACGTTATCAGGACGGGGCGGAAGGATGCGGAGTTTCAGTGAATCGCCGTTTTGTGTTCCACTGAAACTCTGCAAACGGCCGAGTTCCTGACGGCATTGAGAAAGGGACATTTTGACCATGCAAACTAATCAGAACAAGAAAGTGGTGAACAAATTTCCCCTCCGTCTGATGCCTTCCGTGCGGAAAAGAGCGGAAGAGTTTTCACGGCAGGAAGGCGTCTCACTCAACCAGTTCATCAATGTAGCTGTCGCTGAGCGATTGGCTCATCTGCAGCACGAAGCCTGGGTTTCCGCGCGCTCCAAACCAAGCCCCGCCAGGCTTGCTTTGGCCCTTGCTGCACTGGACCGTCCTACCGGTATCGCACCCGAACCGGAGGACGCATTGCCAGATGGTTATGAATCCGTGCGGCACACAGTCGCCTACAAACGGGCTACAGCCCGCAAACGCACCAGATAGGTGGGTGGGGGCGCGGCGGTTTCTCACCTAGGATTAGAAGTAATCATCAAACCATCTCCGGCGCCAGCAGGTCCGCCATCATCTCCCGCCTTCGAATGAGGCGCGCCTTTGCGCCTTCGACCAACACCTCTGCAGCGCGGGGACGCGTGTTGTAGTTCGAGCTTTGCGCCATGCCGTAGGCGCCAGCGTCGAGGAGCGCTACCAGGTCGCCAGGCTCAACGGGCGCGAGCTTGCGGTCGTGGGCGAAGAAGTCGCCGGTCTCGCAGACCGGGCCTACGACATCGACGACGCGGGGACGGCCAGCGCGCGGTGTGACCGGGACAATCTCATGATGCGCCTGGTAGAGCGCTGGGCGAATCAGGTCATTCATCGCGGCGTCGGTAATCACGAACGTCTTTTTGCCGTTGCGCTTGACCTGCAGCACGCGGGCAACCAGCGCGCCGGCCTGGGCCACCAGGAAGCGGCCCGGCTCAAGCAGCAGGCGGCCGTTGAAGCTGCCCAAAGCCGCGTCAATGGCCGATGTATACTCAGCGACTTTCTCAGCTGCATCGAATGCGCCGCCGTGGTAGTCAATGCCCAGGCCGCCGCCGGCGTCAATGGCCTTGAGCACGATGCCGTCGCGCTTGAGTTGCGCAACCAGCTTGGCCACGCGCTCAATGGCTGCGCCGAACGGAGCGGCGGAGCGGATCTGCGAGCCGATGTGTACGCTGACACCGTAAGGCTCAAGCCAGCGGCCGGCGGACGAACCCTTCGCGTTCGCGCTCAGGTAGATGCGCCGCGCCTGGCGAATGTCGATGCCGAACTTGTGCTCGCGCAGGCCGGTTGAGATGTAGGGGTGCGTATCGGCGAAGACATCGGGGTTGACGCGCAGCGCGAAGCGGGCCTTGCGCTTGAGCTTTGCGGCGCGCGCAGCCAGCAGCTCCAACTCGGCTTCGCTCTCTACATTGAATTGGAGAATGCCGGTCTTCAGGGCCAAGTTGATCTCGGCTGCTGTCTTGCCGACGCCGGAGAACACCACGCGGCCCACCGCCTCAGGAGCCGCGGCAATTACGCGGTCCAGTTCGCCGCCGGAGACGATGTCGAAGCCGGCGCCGCGGGCGGCGAGGAGCTTCAGAATTGCCAGCGCAGAGTTAGCCTTGACCGCGTAGCAGACCAGGTGATCGCGGCCTGCGAGAGCAGCCTGAAACAACCCCAGCCGCTCGACGATCTGGTCTGCGGAGTAGACGTAGAGCGGCGTGCCAAAGCGCTTCGCCAGCGCCTCCAGCGAAACCTTGCCGCAGTGCAGCGGGCTCTTTGAATGAGGATGATGAAAGGGGCGCGGCGATGAATCGTGCGTCGAAGTCAAGAAGATCTTCCTGAGTTGAGGTGTCTTCTTGAGCCTACAGCATTCCAGGGCGCGACTCGAGCGTCTTGCTTCGCTCCAGCCAGTTCTGCAAGCTCGACCAGATTTTGGTCGCCCCCCAAAGCCATAGAAGCATTGCGCAGATTGCTACCCAATTCAGGGAAGGGTGCTCGCGCATCTCTTGATCTCCCCATGGTCCAGGCAGCAGGGAATGTTGGTAGAGCACGATAAGAAAACCAGCCAGTGATCGAATTCCCGAGGTCGCGATAGCTGCCACCAGCACGACCAGCGCTTCCCTGCGGAACTTGTCGCGGCTCAAGGACAGAATCACCAAGAACAGGCTCGCAATCAGGCAAAGACTCAGCACCACGGGCTGCCACCAAAGGTAGATTACGGCCGCGCCAAGCCCCGCCCAGATCAATACCATCTGCGTCGAACGCTGCCAGATTCCGTAGCGAATCGCGGCATAAAGCGCGATGGCGCACAGACCGCTCGTGAAGTACCCAATGAACTCGAAGATTGTTCCCCACGGGTAATCGGGCGGCCGGTGTCGCGTGTGGATTCCATGCGTCGCCATATCGAATGCAAACAGCGTCCAGCTTCCAACGTAGAGGGCGGAGATAAATGCTACAGGCCGCCGCCAGAAGAGCGAGATGGCAATTCGCCCCACGGAGAGCCAGAACCAGAGTCGCCCCTTCTGATGTTCGCCTTCCAGCAGGTCGCCCACAATTGCGCAGGCACGCTGCCTGCTCGTGACCTGGCGCAAAATCCATTCGGCAATCGAATCTCTACACATTGAACCCTTATGCATGACTACCTCCGAATAAATCGAGCCCGTCAAGCAGGCTCCGATACGCTCGCTGCGCCCCGACAAGAGCCCCACGTCCCACCTTGGTCAATGCGAAATATCGCTTGGCGCGCCCGCCCCGTTGCGGCGTTGCCTCCCCAAGCCACGATCGAACCACTCCCTTTTCTTCCATCCGGTCGAGCGTTGTGTAGAGCGCTCCGGGAGCCGGTTCCCGTCCCGTGCATCTGGCAATCTCGGATCGAATCGTCACCCCGTACGCTTCCGTATCCAGGCGCAGAATTGCCAGGAGCACCACTTGTTCAAATTCACCGAGAGAGACCGGCTTCTTCATATTAACTACAAAGTAGTTTATTGCCCTTGCCTTGTCAATCGATTGACGGCGCACTCTTCACTTATCGACAATCCCCTTGCTTGGTCAGCGGCCTGATATGCGAGAATCCCCAGCAGATGAAACCTCGATCCAAGATCAACGCCACCCTCACTGACAGCCACTTTCTTGTGCCGCTGATCGTGTTCGCGATCGGCCTGATACTTCTTGTCATGCTGCGTTAGCCATGCAGTTCGACCAGTGAGGAGACGCTTCCATTGAACGCAACCAACACGACAACTGCGGCCCGTGCAACGGCGAATTTCCGGTCCGTCCATAGCCTCGGCGTGGTGTGCGCGCTGGCGGCGGGCGTGTGGCTGGGCGCGGCAGAGGCGCCGACCAAGCTGGTCAACTCCGGGCTGTCGCCGTTTGCCATCTCGCTGTGCATGGTGGCGGGCGTCTTCACCGCGCGCTGGACGGTGCCCACTCTGCTCAAAGGCACGCGCTCGGTCTTCGCCGACCTCAACCAGAACCGGCACCTCATCCTTACCGCGATTCTTGCCGGAATGCTATGGGCCGTCGCCAACACGCTCACCGTCTTCGCCATTCGCGACGTGGGGCTGACCATAGCCTTTCCGCTCTGGAATACAAACTCGCTAGTCGGCATCCTGTGGGGACGGCTGCTGTTCGGCGAACTCAAGGGCGCGAGCGGCGTCAACATAGCCAAGGTCGTGCTGGGCGCGCTGGCGATTGTGGCGGCAGCGGTGATGCTGGGGTTCAGCACCATCCACGGCAGCGGCGCACATCCTGAGCATGCCGTCGGCGGCATTCTCGCAGCGTGCGGCGCAAGCCTGCTGTGGGGCACCATGTATGTCCCCTATCGCAAGGCCTACATCAGCGGCATGAACCCTCTCTCGTTCGTCACCGTGTTCACCATCGGCGAGCTCGTCACGTGCCTGGCGCTGGTGCTGGCGCTCGACGGCGGTACGCACGCAGCCATCTTTCATTCGCCGGAGACCAAGCACCTGATCTTCTGGCTTTTTCTGGGCGGATTCGTCTGGGTCATCGGCGACCTGTTCCAGCAGTTCGCCACCAAGTATCTCGGCATTGGCCGGGCGATTCCTTTGTCGAATACGAATCAGCTGTGGGGCCTGGCCTGGGGCGCGCTGGTGTTCGGCGAGCTGGCCCACGCCGACTGGCAGCACCGGCTGCTGGTGATTGCCGGATCGATCGTGATGATTGCCGGCGCGCTGGCGGTGAGCACGGCCGTTGCCACGGAGCGGGAGAATGCTTCCACCAACGCGGCGCTCCTGCGCGAGTGCGGGCGGTATGGGCTCGACTATGATCGCGTGCTGGCATCCTACGGCGTGGCGGCGCCGGGGCAGGCGGATACATCTGGCGCTCGAGCAGCCTCGCGATCTGTCTCTCGATCAGGGTGGGATTTTGCGATTGTGGCCGCTGCGGTGGGGGTGTTCATCTACCTGGGCGTGAATGCGCGGGTGCCAATGCTTGGCATGAACTTTGCGTGGCTTGCGGTGCTGGCTTTAGTGCTGGTGGCTTCCGCGCTGGTGGGTGGATGGGCGCTGTGGAAGGCTACGCGGTTCTCCTGATGCAGGTTTCTGGCGCGGTTGGGTGAGGTTCGCGGTTTGCCAGCCATTTCGCAATCGGGGTATTTACTTGACGCCGCCGCATACTACGCTGTGGTGGCGAAACTCCTGTCGCGACGTTACCTGTGCTTCGGACCTAGGGGAGGTGAGTGCGGATGCTTAGGGATTCGGCGACTTTGCCGAGTTTCCCGTCAAGTGTCCATATTTGGGTGCCCGGAGTTGCCAGACAGGAGGCAACCAAATGCGCGTCCGTCAAGCCGATCCCCTTCGAGGCAAGTCCCCGAGCTTCGATCATGTGCCGAACCTCCTCCAACCGCACTGGGCGGATGGAAATCAGTTGGTCGAGATATACCAGCGTTTTTCGGCGTTCCGGCAACGAGCCGAGCGCCAGCTCGGCAATCAAGAATGGGTGAATGCAGAGTTGGTCATTGGCAATCAATGTGCCCAACTCTTCTTTATAAGCGCCATTACGAAACATGGCGATCCAGACTGAAGCGTCCGCCAGAATCACTGTTCGTCTACTCGCAATCTCCGCACGTCTTCAATGTTGGGGGCGGTCCCAGCCAGCGCCAGAAGCCGGCGACCGGCTTCCCGAGCAATCAACGACTTTAACGCGGCACGAATCAATGCCGCTCTTTCCGTCAAGCCGCTGTACTCTTCCGCCGTTCGTAACAGATCGTCGTCAAGCGATACGGTTGCTCTCATATCTCCTCCATGCACCAATGTTAGCACCGATCCGCGTATCAAAGTGGTGCTCATTGGGCGAGATTGCCGCTTTCCTTTTGATCCGGCGATCTCCGTGGTGTCAGCGACAACGCTGCTCGCCTGGCTGTTCCCATCCGGTCCCTCACAAGGGACCCCTTACAATGGAAGAATGGCGGAGTTAGCAACGGCGGATCTGGTAGGTGTGGGCCTCAACGCCACGGACACGCTGATCCCGCTGGCCGCCTACCCCACGCGCGGCTCCAAGGTCGAGTACCGCAACGCCTCGGTGATGCCGGGTGGCCAGGCGGCCACTACTGTCGTAGCCTGCGCAACATGGGGCCTGAGAACCCGCTACATTGGCAAGCTGGGAGAGGACGACGCGGCGCGGCTGCATCGCCAGGCCTTTGCGCGCGCAGGGGTTGAGGCGCACCTCACAGTCGTTCCCGGAGCTGCCAGCCCGCAGTCTCTCATCCTGGTGGACGAGGGCGGCGAGCGAACAGTACTTTGCCGCCGCGACGAGCGGTTGCTGCTACTTCCAGGCGACCTGCGACGCGACCTGATCGTGAATGCACGCGCCCTGCACGTGGATGGCTACGAGACGGCCGCCGCCACGCAGGCCGCCGTGTGGGCTCGCGAGGCAGGCGTGCCGGTGATCGCCGATCTGGACGAGCTCTATCCCGGTGTTGAGGAGCTGATCGCCCACGTCGATTACCTCATCGTGAGCCGCGACTTCCCTGGCCGGCTGATGAAGGACGCCGACCCTGAGAATGCGCTTCGCCGCATGCAGGCGCGCTTTGGCTGCCGGCTGGCGGCTGCCACTCTCGGCGATCACGGCGTGCTGGCCTGGGATGGCCGCAGGTTTCATGAACGGCCGGCCTACCGTGTGCCAGTGGTGGACACAACCGGCGCCGGGGACATCTTCCATGCCGGGTTCATCTACGGGCTTTTGCAGGGATGGAGCCTGGAGCGGCAGCTCGATTTCGCGTGCGCCGCCGCGGCCATGAACTGCATGGCTGCTGGAGCGCGCGGAGGGATTCAAGCGGTCGATGCGATCGAGGCGCTCGTGTCGGTGGCCGTGCGCTATCAGGGCATCACCGGCGTACCTGCGGCGGACTGAACAGGCTGCGGAAAAGAGCCCGTGAGGGGACAAATTGCCGATGTAAAGTTTTGCAGGGGCTAAAGCCCGACGTTGATTCGATAGGCTTTTTCGGCACGACTGAAGTCGTGCCCTGTTACAAAGCGTCTGAAATTGGCCGCACGAATGAGCTTTTCCGCAGCCTGTGAAGCCAAGCCAGCCCAGTTCAGGCTTCCGGTTGGCGCAGCCACTCGGCCAGCAGTGCGGCCACCTTCTGCGGCTGCTCGTAAGCGGCGAAGTGGCCGGCGTCCGGCAGCAGGTGAAACTCGCAGCCGCCCGGAGCTGCGTTGAACACTTCCATCTCCGCAGGTGTGATTCCGCCGTCCTCTCCACCGGCGATTGCCAATACCGGAGCCGTGATCGTCTCGACAGTCGGCAGCGAATCCGGACGTACAGCCAGGCCAGCCTGCACGGCGATGGCCGCTTCTGGCGACAGCGTCATATGTGTGCGCACCTCAGCGGCCATCTGCGGATGCCTCTCCTGCGCAGTGGCTCCCAGCAGCGTCTCCGCCATGCCGTCAAACAGGCCGCCGACGCCGTCCGCCTCGATCTGGGCGATGTTGGCGGCGCGCTTGGCCAGGTTGGCTTCTGCATCGGGCTGCGGCTTGGAGCAGACAAACGCCAGGCCGCTGATGCGCTCGGGGGCCTGCCGCCACAGCTCCAGCAGCACATAGCCGCCGATGGAGCAGCCGGCAAACACGGCTTGCTGCAGTTCGAGATGGTCAAGGAGGGCGAGAATATCCGCCGCCAACTGCGCCATGGTGAGGACGGAGGCTTGCGGCGCGCGCGTGAACAGGCCAAGCGGCAACCCTGCGCCAAGCTCCGAGAGTCCATGCCCGCGAAAGTCGGGAACGATGGCGCGCATCCCAGCCAGGTCCTCGATCATCGGACGCCAGTAATCGCGATCGAGCGGGGTGGGATGAAGGAAAACTACCGGCTGACCGGCGCCCGTGTCGCGATAGCCTAGGCGGGCGCCGGCGGATTCATACCAGAGGTTCATACAGGAACCAGTTTCACACATCCGCCAGCGCCATCGGTGCGCCGGGTTCGAACAGTCGCAACTTTACAAGTTAGGCGGATACGGCCCGGAGCTGGGGCTGTACGGCTCCGGCGTGTACGGGCCTGCACCGTATGGTCCCGGGGGTTGGCCGGTGCCGGGCGGGTACATTCCCGGCACCATGGCGGTTTCGTCCGGAATGCCGATCCAGCAGGCCAGGTACGCGACTGCCACCACGCCGCCGGAGAAGAAGAAGCCGATGACCGTGAAGATGCGGACCAGCGCCACATCCCATCCGTAAGCAAGCGCCAGGCCCATGCAGACACCGGCGATGGCTCGGCCCTGTACGGGCCGGTAGAGTGGGCGGGACGGCGCAGGCGGCACGGCGCTGATGGTTCCGCCGCAGTTGGAGCAGAAGCGAGCGGTATAGGGCTGAGACGCCCCACATCGATTGCAAAACATGGCCATGGTGCAACCTCCCCAAAGTCCCCGTACAGGAATCTCAATCATTGTCTACGTACGAAAAGCAACGTGCAACGGTTCCCTGCGCCGGAAGGTCATCAAAGCCAGTGTGGTGAGTCCGAAGTTGTTCACAGAAGTTGAGAAGGCCGAGAAGCAGATTCTTCGCTCACCACCCCCAAACTACACCCCAAAGAGCAGAGACCGCTCTTTGGGGACCCCGGAACTGAAGAGCGTTTGGAGCCCCGTTCGCTCAGAATGACAGCACCAATTATGAAAAGAATTTCAGACTCAGGGCACTGGTCATCACCGCTAGTCATCAACAACGGTAATCAACGGCGGCCTTAACTTCCAGTGTAAGGGTTGCGCAGGTATTTGCGGGCTGCGTCGGCGCGCGATGTATTGGGGCCATTGTCGATGGCGGCCTGGTAGTCCTTGATGGCCAGCGGCCGCTCGCTGTTCAGGTCGCGGCACTGGCCGGCGTCGAGCAGCGAGCGGATCTTCAACTCCGGGCTCACGTTCGCGCCGGAGGCGGCCTGCTCATAGGCCTGTGCAGCTTCGCCAAAGTGGCGCTGGCCGCGCAGCGCGTCTCCCAGGCCAAAGTAAGTCAGTTCGAGCCGCGGCGCATAGAAGTAGCCGGGCTTGGCGTTGGCGGCCAGGATCGCGCGGTAGGCTTCCGCGGCGCCCATCCCTTCGCCGGCATCCTTGCGCAGGTTGGCTTCCTCAAGATGAAAGAGATAGTTGCGCGGATACTCGCTCTTCAGGCCGCGCACCACCGCGATGGCTTCCTTGTAGCGGCCTTCGCGGCGCAGGAACAAGGCCGTGGTGGTGCGCGCTTCCACGCTGGTGGTCTGGCCGCGGCGGCCGTCGTCGGCCAGCATCTCCAGGCCGCGCGACTTCGATCCCGTGATGCCGGCGAAACCCACCAGCAGCTTGAACGGGAGGGGCAGCGCGCCCACCACGTAGTCATACACGCCCACCACCAGCTTGGCGTCCACGTAGCTGGGGTCCATCTGCAGCACGCGGGCGTGGTCGTCCTTGGCGGCGCGCGCCAGCTTGAACCCCGCGCCGTAGCCGCGCTCCACCATGGCAATGTAGGCACACTTGAGCGCCCGCGCCCAGCCGCGCGCATAGAGAGCGTCCACGTCGTTCTGGTTCTGGCTCAGGCGCCAGTCGGCGTCGTGGATGGCCTCATCCGCCAGGCCCAGAATCCGGTCGCGAACCATGGGGTCTTCCTGGGTGGCATGGCGGCCGGTAAGGAAGCCGTCGTTGGCGTAAAAGGTGGTGTCGAGCAGGTCCTGGCGGTAAAGCTCCTGAAATAGCAGTGCTTCGAGCAGCAGCACGACCGGTTGGGGGTCGCCCGGGTGCTGCGCGTGGAAGCGCTCGAACCGCTCCACCGCCCCGGCGTAGTCAAGATCGTAGAAGTGGACGAAGGCTTCCTTCACCAGCGGATCGTTGTTGAGCGGGTTGGTGTGTACGGCTGCCGGCTGCGCTGGCGGACCCGGTGGCGCGGAGGCGCGACTGACAGCAGGCATGGCAGTCGCAAGCGCCAGCACGAGTCCCAGCCTGCCGAAAGATTTGCGAGAGTGTCTCATCTCTATTCAGTGTGCCATTTTTGCCTGACGGCGACGGCCTCTTCGGGGTGCAGATCGCAGTTGAGGCTGAAATAGAAGGGCTTTCGGCAATTCCATGGCCGGTTCTACCCGTCCTTGCACGCTCTTGAAAGCTGCGGGGAGCAAGCCGCGACCGCGTTTAACTTGACGCGACCAAAACGAACCTCTCCTTTTGCGGATTCCATAAAAGGATTTCACCGCCCCTTTGGCGTTTGTAAACAGGTAGAGGGCACACAAAAGTGCTCTATCGTATGGAACGACCCGCCGCATCATTTTTTCCTCGCATCGGACTCTCTTCTCACGAAGAAAGGTTGCAATGAACCGAAAAGAATTGCTACTGTTGTTACTCAACCAGGCCCAGTTCAACGGATTCGAGTTTCGCCGCTGGTTTCAGTCCCATGTGCGCCC
>Ga0182030_10011516_pt1 | contig 17838 bp, 12 predicted proteins | sample 812S3MmetaG_FD_121299 | JGI IMG/M metagenome (GOLD analysis project Ga0182030, IMG submission 121299) | Permafrost microbial communities from Stordalen Mire, Sweden - 812S3M metaG (Illumina Assembly) | ecosystem: Environmental > Terrestrial > Soil > Wetlands > Permafrost | place: Sweden...
AAAGGGGCGAGGGCAATAAAATCCATCCTCCCCTCGGTGGCCGTGGCGACCGAGGGGCCCGGGGGTGAGGGGGTCCTTGCAACATGCCATTGTCAAATCTTATCCGGGACACCACACTAGGACCCGCCGGACAGACGAAGAGTCACGCGCTACCTTACCTCGATCAGGCAAAGTGAACGGGGCTCCATCACGATATCCAGTACGCTGGGTAGATCGAGGTCCTGTTCCTTCCTTTGGTCCCCAGTATAAATGACCAGCCTTTTGCTCCCGCCACCTTCCAGTTCCACGCGGGGAGTTTCCGGCAAGTCAGCATAATTCGCCAACACCACTCCCACGCGTCCGTCCGGAGCTTGCCAGGTTGCGGATGGCACAAGAGGTTCTTTCCCTGAGCCGAAGTCCCTTGGCGTAACTCCGCTCACTTTCCAAGGCCGCAGCATGCGCCCGTAGACGAGATAATCGCGGGCGACTCCCGCGCGGAAGTGGCTGACCCTCTTGGCCCAGTCGAGAAAGGCCGCCTGGTCCGGCACGGCGCGGGTCCATGTCTGGTCCCAGTCGTATTCCACCAGTCCCTTGTCCCGTAAGGTAAAATTTATAAAATAGCCCGTGACCAGGGCCCTCGCCACCGAGGCTCGAAGCGCTTCGTCGTTGACACGATTGGTATAGAACCCCTGGAATCCGCTCGCATACTCGTGATATACAAACGAATAAAGTGGGCACATTCCGCCGCGGGCGTCCCAAACCTGAAAGTTCTGGAGTTGAGTTTCCGGCGGAGCGCCTTCACAGGACATCGCAACCGTAGGATTGACGGACCTCGCCGTGGCAACATCGGCCTTTATGAGTCCGTCGAAAGCCTCCGCCATCCACGGCCCGGGAACGGGAGGATGGCCATGATTGGCGGCATAGCAAGCCGTGGGGCCTGGTCCCTGGTCGAACTGTTGCACCACGTCGGGTCCCAACTCGGTCATGTGACGTGTCATATCCAGAATCATCTGGCGTCCTTTTTCCGTCCCCACGCAAGTCATGTAATTCTTTCTCCAACTGCCAAGGTCCATTTCAGGAATCGAGCCGTCCCATCGGCGAGTGACCACCGCGTCCCCGCCGTGGGAGTGAAAATAGGCCATGCCATCGTACTGGGTATTTATCTGCCGGGTCACCCAGCAGAGGCCGTCGCCGTAAATCATGGGATGCCAGCCCCGCGCTTTCGCCTTGGACATGAATTCGCGGAACGCCGCTTCACCTCCCACGGGCGGATAGGCCTCAGGCTGAACCCAGGGGCCGCCCTGCTCCCAATTAAAGACGATAGGCAACAGGGGCCCGTCGAGCGCCGCAGCCAGCTTGTCCAGGTAGGGCAGTGCGTTGGTCAAAGGCGTGTACTCGGGATTCTCCGCTGCCGGCGGATCCCAGTCGCCTTGGCCCCGCATCGGGAAGGCGATGGCTGGCGGTGAGTCGGCGAGCCACTTGGGGATATCGGTTCTCTGGGTCAATCTGGTGGCGCAGAAGGGCTGCCTGGACGCCCAGTTCCGATAGATTTCAGCCGCAGCGTACCAATCACCTTGGAACGTGCCGATCACCACATGATAGGGAAGCTTTGTTTCCCCTGGACCGCGCGTGCCGGGGTAGTGCCCAAGCCCCAGGGTGACCCCGTCCTGATCGAGCAAAGGGTCAATGAACTTGGGCAATCCCTTCGGATCGTCACACGCCACATAGAGGCCGCCCGCATCATTGTAATAGGCCATCAACTGGGTTGAAGTCCACTGGCCGGGATAGTTGTTGTAGCGCCAAATGTCCGGCGTATCGTATTCCCTTCCTCCCCAGGCTCCCACGGACATCGACGGTTCCACCGGACCGGCCAGGGCGCCATCGGCGAATGACCAGAGGATGTGGCTGGAATTCCTGTTGGCCGCATTGTCAAACGGCACCTCGATCACCGGGAACTGAATGTGCCCGATCCAGAGAGTGGTCCGGTTGTTCAGCTCCAAGCTCCAGTAGGTTAGCGTTTCGCCCAACGGGCAGCGAATCCTCACGCGGGCGTCCAGCGGCAACTGCGCGAGGGCTTTGAACTCAAGGGTAACGGTTTCGCCGTCTTGATCGCGATGCTTGCTCACGCTCACCTGCTGGGCTTCTGAAGACGTGACCGTCTTGAACTCGGCGCGATCATTCAAAAACTCAATCTTAAAAAGAGGCAAGCGGGAGTGGCCGGGAATCAAGAGTTCGTGGTCTACGCCAAAAGACGATCGGAAGGAGGCGATGGTTCCCTGCTCGGTATCAATCAGCAGCCGATAGCCGGGATTAATCACCATCACCGGCGGCGGTGACGGAACCGCGCCTTGGGCGGCAAATTCGGGCGCAGCTACTGCCCCGAAGACGGCCAATAGAAACGCGCTTCGCATCCACGATGAATTAAGAAGTTGTCGGAAGTTCATTGCTCATCTCCGCTAATTCGAGTGGCCATTAAATTGAAATTCTCATCACGGGTTTGGAAGGGCGGGGCTTCACAGGCTGCGGAAAAACCCGTCGGGACTGTCCATATCAATGCCGCCCCTTTATCCCCTTGTCACCACCACCCGGGCGCTCGGCGCTCCACCCCTCCTCATCTGAGGAGGGGAGTTCTTTGGCCAACTCCCCTCCTGATTCAGGAGGGGTGGCGCCTTGGGCGCCGGGGTGGTTGTCCGCGCTGGGGCGTTTTTCCGTCGCCTCTTCGGCCCCACCGCTACAAAAAAGTAAACTGACCCACTACCCCGTTCCCCCGCCTTATTTCGCAAGGGTTACTGCGGCGACGGCGAATCCGCCCAGGGTAATCTGATTACCTGTCATAGTGCTGGACGCCGGCGGCTGGAAGCTGGTGGTTTGATCCACAAGCTGCACCTGCGCTCCCTCCGCCCCCGGCAGCGTTACGTCAAATGCGCGGTTGCGCTTATTCAATAATAGGATCTTGTGTTTGCCCTCTGGCGTCACAAAAGCCTGCGCGTAAACGTAGGGAATGTTGGAGTCCGTATCCACCAACTTGTCGCCCGGACCGAAGTTGTCACGCAGAACCTTCAGCACCCAGAAGCGCGCATTGGGCTGGCCGGTATCCCAATCCACCAGGGAAACGCTGGGGAACTGCGTGGGGTAGCCCACCAACTGGGATTCGCCCGCCACCTCGACGCCGCGCTTGGCCAGCTCGGTGTAAAGGTAAGCGTACATACTACCGCAGAGGTTCCAGAAGGAATTGGGAATCGGCTTGAAGACGTGGCCCGGCTTGTCTTGTTGTGTGTCCTCAGCGGAGATTGAACCCAGCTCGTCCGCATCCGTTTTGGTTTCGGGCGACAGCCGCTCGCGGATCCCCTGGATATAGCTGACCACGCTCAGGAAACGATCCGCCTGGTCCCAGTAGGTGTGCTCCATGACTTCCGGTGTCTCATCCGAGCTCGGCACGGCATAGAAATGGTAGGAAATCATGGCAATGGGGATGCCGGGCTTGTGGTTCTTGTGATTCAGGAAGTATTCGATGAATTCTCTGGGTTCACCGCCCAGCCCCATCCCCACACACGTGATCTTGGGATCGGCGCGGTGGATGGCTTCCACAATGGCGTCATAGACGCGTGTATAAGTCTCGGGAGTCATATTGTGTTCGCCATCAACTTCGTTGAGGACTTCCCAATAGTCGATCTTGTAGTGATGGCCGGAGTCGTGGCGCTTCCCGAATTCATCCGTGAATCCGCCTTGCGTGTACCAACTTACCAGGCGCGCGTAGTAATCCGCCACCTCCTTCAAGCTGGGATCGCGAAACTCCGTTCCCTGCTCGTAGTTCCAGGTTACCTGGTCGGGATCGCTGGGATAGGCCACCGGCTTATCGGTCTTGAACATCCACTGGGGGATCGTGCTGAAATTGATGATGACCGTGTGCCCGGTTTGGGCATTCATCAAGTCTTCCATCATGGGATCAAGCAGAGAAAAGTCCCACGAGGTCTTCCCGTCCTGCGGAGGATCGAGCTCGGCAACTCCCAGCTTGGGGTAAGGCAGCCAAGGCACGTAGCGAACGTAGTCAGCTCCCAACTCATGCAGCGCCTGAAAGACCCGATCGTGAATCTTCGTGCCCGGGCGCAAGGGGGGATTGACGACCACTTGCAGGGTGGGAGTTGATTTCGAAACCATTGTGACCTTGTCCCAGTTGACAGTTACGGCAGCCTTCTCCGGTGCTGTGGACGGCGTCACAGTTTCCTTCCGGGCACAAGAGGTCAAGACCATAATTACGGACACCAGCAAGAGTGCAGCCAGTCGAACCGCTCCAGGAATTCTCATGAGGTTACCTCCAATGAAGAATTAAGAATGTAGCTCTTCCCAACGATGCGGCAGGAAGTCAGTTTGGTTCTTTGTAGCGGCGGTCTCTGACCGCCGACTTTTGATTCAATAGATTCAGGCGGTCGGAAACCGCCGCACAACAAACTGATCCACTACTGAACTTGCGGCGGTGAGCGAGAGCCAAGAGTCGGGCGTTGGGGGAGGGACGACTTCACAGCGCCGTTGGCAGAATAACGGATGCAAGGGGCATGCCAACGTGCCACGCCCCGTTGCTTCCGACGATCATTGTCTTTCACGAACAACTAAAACATCCGTTTCAATTTGAACTCCAACCGCCAGGGCTTCTTACCAGAGGAGCTTGAAAGCGACTTGGATGACCCTGGGATTTTCGAGAGTGCCCGTGATCACACCAAATTGTCCAGCGGTAAGGGTGGTATTGGCGGGGCCGAACTGGGTGTGATTCCAACTGTTGTAAAATTCCGCGCGCAATTCCGTGTTCAAGCGTTCGCTAATGTGGGTGTGCTTGACAACACCAAGATCCCAGTTGTTGATGCCGGGCTCTTCCAAGCTGTTGCGCTCCGTGTTTCCCTGAAGGTGGACTGCGCTCGGGCAGTTCGTAGTGGTTGGGGCTAGGACGCCGACCGGGCAGCCGGGAAACGTAAAGGAACTGATATTGTCCCAACTTGTATAGGTTCTCTTACTGGGATAAGCAGGCCCAACCTTGTCGGGGAAGGAGGTAGAAAATGTTCCCAAAACCTGCCAGTCCGTGGGGAGATAGGCGTCCTGCCATTGTCCCGTCGAAAACGTGGTGATGCCACTTACCTGCCAGCCCTCAGCCAACTTATTGGCCTTTCCCAAACTGGCCAGGTAGCGATGGCCTTTGCCGAACGGCAGATCATACACATAGCTCAGCACAAAACGGTGGCGAACGTCATAATCCCCGTTGCCTTTGTCGATCGTTTTAAAGCAGCACTGGGACGCCGAGAAGTCGTCCGTGTTGCCCAAGTCAATCGTGTGGCTGTAAGTATATGCTGCGTTGAGGTACATGCCGGCGCCGAACCGCTTGGTGAAACGTGTGGCCAAGCCGTTGTAACTGGACCAGCCCCCATCGTAATCGAGTAGGATCCAACTATAATTCGGGTTGGGTTCGCGCTGGGCAATGGGGATCGTGCCCGTCGGGTCAAAGCTTGGAGCGTCGGAGTTCCGCCGCTGCGGAAGCTTCTGGCCGACATTTCCGATGTACCCCACATCGAGGAACATATTGTGAGCGAACGTATGCTGGATATCATAGTTCCATTGCTGGACATAGGGGGTGCGACTGCGCTTGTCCAGGCTGAATGGAACATCCGTTCCTCCCCCCAAGGTGCCGACCGGAAACAGACTCGACATCGCGAGCGTCGGGCTCGTGGGATTGGAATTCAACGTCTGAGACAGGTAATAGGCGGGCAGGACCACCTCAAACTGGAGCTCATTCCAGTTGTCGGTGGCGTAAAAGACGCCGAACGCCCCACGCATTACCGTGTTATGGAGGAATGAAGGACTGTACGCAAATCCTACGCGCGGAGCAAAGTTGTTCCAGTCAGGATCGACGATGCCGTTGCGCACGGCGCCCGACCGTGAATACTCCACGAGCTGCGTCGAGGGATCAAACCAGCCGGTCTTGGAACTGCGGTCCCACGGGGTTTGGCCGTACTCGTACCGCACCCCGAGATTAAGGGTAAGGCTGGGGCGAACGCGCCAGTTATCCTGCAAGAATCCCGCGTAAAAATTGCTGATCAGGTCCTGCGAGGAGTCGCCGACGGAGGCGGTGGCACTCAGCGGATCACCCAATAAAAAGTCACCTAAGCTGTTACCGCTGAAGAGGCCATTGAACTGGACCGTCGGTACGCCGCCAAAATCGGTAATTTGGTAAAACAACTCGTGAATGTAGTTCACTCCCAGCTTGATGTTGTGGTTGCCGCGGACGATGCTGAGGTTGTCAACGACCTGGTAGTCCTGATCGAGAGCCCCGATGGACTCCGAAGGAGAGCCCGGGTCGTTAAAGTCGGACACGCCGGCACCGGGAATACCGAAATCGAAGGAATTGGGTGAGGTATTCGTCAGGCCGAAGGCACTCGCCGCATAGTTCTGCGAGAGTGCGCCCGCGCCCACAAGGAAGGTCCTGCCGCGATTGTACCCCAAACGCGCCTCGTTCACGATATTGGGCGTGAAGGTATGCGTCTCCGTAAGCGTGACCAGCGTATCGGAAAGAGGATACGAACTCCCGGACAAGGGCTCGGATCCCGGGACAATGTTGGGGCGATTATCTTTCGTGAAGCCGGCCCAAAGCTGGTCGCGGGAGGTCAAGGCTTCGTCCATCCGGACGTTATACTGGTTACTGGTGACGGAACCTTTCCCCGTGGTGGCATAGTTGTAAACCGGGAAACCGTACGGCGTAGAAGGTGGCGCATTCGCAACGTTGGGAGCTGGCCAAAAGGGAAGCCACTTTTGCGTGATGGAGTTGAGATTGCCCGTGGGAATAACATTCCCGGGAAAGGCCGCCCCCGTGGCGGGATTGATGACATCGACGCAGTGGGGCGAAGTCACGCCCGCCGGGACAGCTTGGCAGTAAGCGGAACTGGTCGGAAAGAACCCCGTCCCGTAACTATTATCAGCGAGATTCCCACCCAATTGGGCTGGGCTGGGGTTGAGTGCCGTCTCGTTCGTTACCGTGGGATTGCGCAGGCCCTCGTAAGAGAAGAAGAAAAAGGTTTTGTCGCGGCCGTTGTAGTGCGGCAAAACCACCGGGCCGCCAATCGTGGCTCCAAAATCATTGTAGCGCACGACGCCCTTCGGCAAGCCAGCCAGATTCGAGAAGAAGTTGTTCGCATTAAAGACATTGTTCTCGACATAGTCATAGGCATCGCCATGGATAAGGTTCGTGCCTGATTTCAGGGTGGTATTGATCACCGCGGCGGATTTCCCATACTCCGCCGAGAAGTTGCTGGTTTGAACGTTGATTTCCTGGATGGCGTCAAAGGAAGGCCGTAGGTTGGCGCTTCCAAATCGCGCGTTGCGGGACTCAATGCCGTCAACAATAAAGCTCTCGTCCGATTCCCGCAATCCGGCCACACTGGTGGTAACTTGTCCGTTTCCGGTTCCGGTCCAGGAGGACGCGGGGGAGTTTGCTAGTCCAATAGGCGCCACTCCCGCCGACAGAGCCACCAGGTCGATGAAATTGCGGTTGACGATCGGCAGGTTCATTACCGCCGTCTCCTGCGTCACCTGGTTCATCGAGGACGTTTGGGTTTCCAGTTGGACCACACCGCCCGCGCTCACTTCCACCGATTGGGTGACGGCTCCGACTTGCAGCGTGAGATCCACGCGCGGGCGTTGCCCCACCAGGAGGTCGATATTGGTAACCGCCGCGGTTTCGAATCCTTCCTTGGTAGCCTCTACGCTGTAGCGGCCGGGCTTCAATTGGGCAAAGAGATAGTTGCCGCCCTCATCGGAAGGCGCCACGGTCTTAATGCCAGTGTCCATTGCCGTGAGCGTGACTTTGGCGCCCGGCACGATAGCTTTCGTCGAGTCGTATACTGTACCCAGAATGTCACCCGTGATGGATTGGCCGAACGCCTGAGGGGCCGTTGCTAATAACGAGACACAAAGCAACCAAAAGCCGAGGCCTTTGGCATGCACACGCAACATAGGAACACCTCCTCCTGGATGTTTGGGCTTGTGAGTACTTTCACAGGCCGTGCTGCGGGTTCCTGGATGAACACCAAAGACACCCTTGATACCAGCAGCTAGGACCCCGGTGAGTTCAGACCCGTCTAACTTGCAGGAAATGTGACGCAGCGCATGATGACGCCAAGCAGTAGGAATACTCGCTATCCCCGCTGCGCAATGTTGCTAAGAGTCAACTGAAAACGCTCTTGCGGATGCCCCTGCGGCTCCCCCCGGCATCCTGCATCCCGCGTGGCGGCGACTAATTCGTTTTTTCGCTTGATCGATCAGAGGAGGACAGCCTTGTGGGTCAACCCCAGTCCCCTCCTGAGGATGAACTTTCAAGGTATTCCAGCGAATTGCCCGGCAGGACACGAGTTTCAACCTCCGGCGCGATTCAATAACCCAACGCAATGCCCAAACTTCTATACCCCTACAAATTGTTTGTCAAGAATAAAATATTTTTATTAGGTGAAAATCATTGACAGGCCGAACGAGGGACGTTATCAATAGAAGCCGTCGCCGGTGCCGGGTCATTTCCAGAACCGGCCTTCGCAGATAGCAGGCTTGTGCCAAGTTTCAGAAATGAGCGGCACTTTTGGTAGTCGGGCGGAAGGAGGGGACTTTTCCGGCTGCGGAAAAACGGCCCACCGCGGACAACCACCCCGGCGCTCGGGGCGCCACCCCTCCTGAATCAGGAGGGGAGTTATTTAAACCGCTCCCCTCCTCAGATGAGGAGGGGTGGCGCCCCGAGCGCCGGGGTGGTGCTGACAAAGGAATAAAGGGGGGGCGTTGATAACGACCGCGCGAACGCATTTTTCCGCACCCTGTAATGCCCCGCCCTTCCGGGAGCCATAAATAATCGTGCTTCCCAATGCAGTCAAGCACCAGCAGGAGAACGGCCGACAAAAAATGAATGCCAAAGACCCGGGGCCCCGGAAAGAGAAACGTCATATGCCGAAGCAGAACTCCGAGACGGAGCGCGGGCCGGGCCGGTACCATGTGGAGGTTCTGGGAAAAGCGCTGGATATTCTCGACCTACTGAGAGGCTCACGCACGGAATTGCGCTTGACCGACATCGCGGAAAAAGCCCGGCTCGACATCAGCACCACCTTCCGCCTGCTGAGCACTTTGGAAGCGCGCGGTTACATTCTGCGCGACTGGAAGACCAAGAAATTCAAACATTGCCTCGGCTACCGGGCTTATCGAATTGGGTATGCTCAGCTTTCCAGCGACCAGCCTTTTGTCCAGAAGGTGACCCAAGGACTGATGCAGGCGGCGGAAAAATCCCGCGTCGAGATGTTGGTGGCCGACAATCGCGACAGCCCCGAAGAAGCTTTGAAGAATGCGGCATGGTTGATTGCGCAGAAGGTCGATTTCGTTATTGAATACGAATTTCATTACCGCGTGGGGCCCGTACTCGCCAACATGTTCCACAAGGCGGGAATCCCCATCATGGCGATTGACATCCCCATTCCCAGCGCCATCTATTTCGGCGCCAACAACTATGCCGTGGGCAGCGCGGGGGGCGAGGCTTTGGCGCAATTTGCCCACCACCATTGGCGGGGCCGCGTGGACCGCATCCTTTTGCTGGAAATGCCGGAGGCCGGACCGGTTCCTCATTCGCGGGTCCTCGGTACCCTGGATGGAATTCGCAGCGTTCTGCCCAATTTGCCTGAGAAATGCGTGCTCCATAGTAATGGCAAGGGAACCGAGGCAGGTGGTTACCGGGCCACCCGGCGCGTCATTCACTCCCTGGGATCGCACGAGCGTTTGCTCATTGCGGCGGCCAACGACAATTGCGCCCGCGGCGCGGTGCGCGCCATCCACGAAGCGGACAGAGAGCCGTACACGGCCATCATGGCTCAGGGATGGGGGCCGGATCAGGCGCTGGAAGCCGAGCTCGGCAAAGCCGGCAGCCCTCTCATCGGGTCAGTCGCGTATTTTCCGGAGAGATACGGGGGCAGGATTCTGCCCATTATCCTTCAGTGTTTGAATGGACAGCCGGTTCCTCCCGCCTTATATGTCGAGCACAAGCTTATCCTGCGGGAGGGGCTGCGCTTTCCATCGGCCGCGTGAGTCCAGCATGGTTTCCGTCCGGCGGAAGTCTGGTAGGGATCCGTGGGACGGCATTCCCGAGGAAAATCCGAGTTTGGTGAGTAAGCAACACAACGCGGCCGAGACGCAGTCCAAAAGGATTTCACCACGGAGGCCACAGGGGTCACGGAGAGCAGACGGAGAAGAAATAGGGGTCGACCTAAAAAGGAAGTGTGCTCACTACCCGCGCAAGCAGGAGTGCATTTATCTGTGGTCTCCGTGCGCTCTTGCTCCGAAAATTCCGGACAGGACCCCTCACCTGTCTCGCGCCGCTCGCCACCCTCTCCCCAAGAAAGAGGGCCGGGTACCTCGATTTTTTACTTCCCTCTCCCTTGGGGAGAGGGTGCCCAACGTAGGAGGGCGGCTGAGAGGTCATATTTATGCTTCGGGGTGTCGCGACGCGGCAGGAGTAATTGCGTTGAAACTTTATCTTCGCGGCGCTCGAAGAAGTTGGCTCTTATACGGAGAACGCGGAGCATCTCAGTGCCCTCAGTGGTGAGGATCTTCTGAGCACGGAGATCACAGAGATACTACGCACCGAAGGAAAAATGATCTGTCAACGGAGGTTATGGTGCGACAAGCAGAAAAGGCTAAGGTGGGAGTATTCGGGATTGGCCTGGCGGCTTATTGGCCGCAGTTCCACGGGCTGAAAGAACGGCTGGAGGGTTATCAGCGCAAGGTGGAAGCGCGCATCGGCGAATGGGCCACGGTGGTGAGTGCCGGCCTCGTGGACGATGCGCCCGGAGCCTTCCAGGCCGGCGAAGCCTTTCGCCGCGCCGGCGTCGATTTGGTCTTCTGCTATGTGGGGACCTACTCGACTTCATCCCAGGTCCTGCCGGTCATTCAGGGGGCAAAGGCTCCCGTAGTGGTGCTGAACCTGCAACCCCGCGCCGCCCTGGATTATGCCCACACCGACACAGGCGAGTGGCTGGCCAACTGTTGCGCCTGCTGTGTTCCGGAAATCGCCGGCGCGTTTGCCCGCGCGGCCATTTCTTTCCGGCAAGTCACCGGCATGCTCGAAGCGGAACCCGATGTGCGCGAACCGAGCGAAGCCGCGTGGGCGGAAATCGCCGAGTGGTGCGCGGCCGCCAAGGTGGTTCACAATCTGCGCCAAGCCCGCATCGGATTCCTTGGGCACCCCTACCCCGGCATGCTGGATATGTATAGCGACTTCACCCAGCACCATGCCCAACTCGGCACCCACATCGAGGTTCTGGAAATGTGCGACCTGGAGGCGCGCGTGAGCGCCGCGGCGGATCATGAGATCGCGCGCAAGGCGGAGGAAACCCGAGGCATCTTTGACATCAGTGAGGACAGCCCCTCGGACCCGCTGGCGAAAAAGCCCGCCCCGGATCAGTTGGATTGGGCATACCGGGTGGCCGTAGGGCTCGATCACCTGGTGGAGGATTTCAACCTCGACGGCTTGGCCTACTATTATCGCGGCGTGGGCGGCAACGCTTACGAGCGCCTCGGCGCCGGTCTGATCCTGGGATGTTCCCTCCTGACGGCGCGCGGCATTCCCTGTTCGGGTGAAGCCGATCTGAAAAACTGCCAGGCCATGAAGATCATGGACCTGCTGGGCGCGGGAGGCAGCTATACGGAGCTCTACGCCATGGACTTTCGCGAGCGCTTCATCCTGATGGGCCACGACGGGCCCTTCCACCTGGGAATCGCCGAAGGCAGACCCATCCTGCGCGGGCTCGGCCTGTACCACGGCAAATCCGGATTCGGCGTGAGTGTGGAAGCCAGCGTCCGTAAGGGACCCATCACCATCCTGGGCGTCACCCAAACGCTCGACGGGCGCCTGAAACTTCTCGCCGCGGAAGGTGAAAGCCTGGCCGGGGAGCGGCTCAAAATCGGCAACACCAATAGCCGGCTGAGATTCGCGCTGGAACCGGCGCCCTTCATCAACGCTCTGTGCAGCGAGGGACCCACCCACCATTGCGCCCTCGGCGTCGGCCACGTCCTCGGCAAGATTGAAAAGGTGGCATGGCTCACCGGCCTGGAATTAAAGGTCATCGGCGGAACCCCGGCCCGCTGAAAGTGCCGGGGCTCATGAGCCCGCCTTGTGCGGCGGTGCGGGGTTTTGCCGAGCCGCCGCAAGATAATCGATTTTCCTTTTGCCCAGGCCGGAAAAGACGGTTCCTCAAACATCCGGGGGCTTTACGGAAGCCCTGCGGCCTTGCTTCCCCTGTGGTATATTCCGGGGCATAAATCTAAAATGGCGCGAGGTGCAAATGCTGCTCCCCTTAACCCCCGTCCGCTTGAAGCGGCACGCGGCGCAACTGTTTGGCCGCAAAGTCGGCGTCGTGTGCGGCGACGAGCGATTCACCTATCGTGAGTTCAACGATCGCGCTGACCGGCTTTCCGCCGCCCTCCTGCGCCTGGGGGTGCGCAGAGGCGACCGCGTTGCCTACCTGAGCTTCAATTGCCATCGCCTGCTGGAAGCCTACTATGGGGTGCCGCAGATTGGCGCCATCCTGCTGGCCATGAACATCCGCCTGACGCCGGAAGAGTTGGCATACATTTTGAATGACGGCGCCCCGCGCGTGCTCTGCTTCGACTCCGAATTCATCCCGCTGGTGGAGGCCCTGCGGCCCCGCGCCCAATCGGTTGAGCACTACATCTCGCTGCGCGACGCCAAGCCGGCCTGGGCGCAGGAAAAGCTCTATGACGAGTTGCTGGCGGCCTCTGAGCCCGCCGCCATCGATTTTCGCGAGATTGATGAGAACTCCGTGGCCGAGCTTTTCTACACCAGCGGCACCACGGCGTATCCCAAGGGAGTCATGCTCACGCACCGCAATCTTTACCTGCACGGTTTTTACACCGCCCTGGGGATCAGGGGCTCTGATCACGATGTACACCTCTACACCGTACCGCTCTTCCACGTAAACAGTTGGGGCGCGCCGCACATCTTCACCCTGCTGGGCGGGCGGCATGTGATGCTCCGGAAGTTTGACCCGCCGGCGGTGCTGGCGCTGGTCCAGCGTGAGCGTGTCACGCACCTGCAATTGGTTCCCACCATGGCCATCGCGCTTCTGAACCATCCGGATTTTTCCCGCTACGACCTAAGCAGCGTCCGCGAAGTGCTGATTGGTGGCGCGCCCACCAACACCGCCCTCATCCAGGAAGTTGGCCAGAAAATCCCCAGTTGCACCGCCATGGGAGGATATGGGCTGACGGAAACCTCCCCCGTCCTCACCATGGCCCATCTCAAGGAACACATCGCGCAGGATCCCGAGGAGGAGAATCTTCGCCGCAAGGCGACGGCGGGCTACGCACTGGCGGGCAGCGAAATTCGCGTGATCGATCTCGATGGACGTGATGTGGCGGCCGACCGCAGGCAGGTGGGCGAAATCGTGGTGCGCGGCGACGTGGTTATGGAAGGTTACTGGCGTCAACCGGAAGCCACGGCCGCCGCCATTCGCGACGGCTGGTTTCACACCGGAGACCTGGCTACGCTCGATGAGGAGGGTTACATTCTGATTGTCGATCGCGCCAAGGACATGATTCTGAGCGGCGGCGAGAATGTGGCCTCGGCGGAAATTGAGCGCGTTCTTTGCCTCCATCCCGCCGTCCTGGAATGCGCGGTCATCGCCATTCCCGACGAGCAGTGGGGTGAAGTCGCCAAAGCCATCATCACCCTGAAGGCGGACCGGCAGGCCAGCGAAGTCGAAATCATAGACCATTGCCGAAAGCATCTGGCGGGATTCAAGATTCCCAGATCCGTTGAATTTGCTGACGCCCTGCCGAAAGGCGGGACGGGAAAAATCCTGAAGAAAGTCTTGCGTGAAAAATATTGGGGGGGCCTGGGGCGGCGCGTTCATTGAGTCCGGCAGCGGCCGGCGGCCTATTTCCCCGCCACCACCCGGCCCACGCGCCGCATCCAATCCAACTCTTCTTCCGTCATTGGACCGCGCTTCAGGGCTTCGAATGCTTCGTCCATTTGCGCCGCGTTCGAAGGGCCGGTCAGGCAAACGTCCACCTCCGGGCTGCTCAGGACGAAGCGATAGCAGTCAGTAGCGGTGGGGGTGCGCTCACCTTGGGGAAGCGGATGCGCACCCATGAGGAACCCTTGCAGCGAAGACTTGCCGAGCAGTTGCCCCCAACTGGTGGCGGTAAACGAAACCAAGCCGGGACGGTGGGTGGCAGGCAACTGAGGGAAGATTTCCTTCTCCGCGCCCGGATGTGCGGCGTTGTAGCGGAAATGCGCGATGTCGAAGTCGTCCCCAGCGGCAATCGCAGGGACCAGCGTGCGCTGGTGTGTGGAAACCGCCAGGAATCGCACCAAGCCCCGTTGCTTCAGTTTCCGGGCGGCGTCCAGAATCTTTGGGACCACGGGCTTGTTCCACATTCCGAGCAGCAGGACATCCGCATGGTCAAAGCTCAAAGCCCGCAGGGCGCGCTCCAGGCTCCAGGCCATCAATCCGGCGACTCGAGTGTAGGATTGGATCACCAGCACAAAGCGGTCGCGCTGAGAGCGCAGCCGTTTCAGCCCTTCGCCGAACGAGGCGGTCCGCCGGCTTCCCCAATAGATGTAGTTCACGCCACGCTCGAAGGCCCGCTCCAGGGCGTCGCCCGGAACTCCATAACTGGCGCTAATTCCCAGCCGCCCCACTTCCAGACCTGTGCGCCCTAAAACCCTGCGCTCGAAACTGGTGGATTCAGCTACCATGGTCGATTCCTTCCTCGTGCGACAACCAAACAGATGCTAGTGAGCGGGGAGTTCAGTACCTAAGCTCGCTGGAGAGGATCAGGCCCGCCAGCCGGTCAGACTTCAGAAAAATATCTGCGAAGAATTCCCAAGACAGCGAGAGGCAAGACACGCGAGAATCGCTCTTCGCCATACGTTTCGGACGACCCGCCAAAAATCCCGGCGTAGACCAAGCTCTGTCCGGTTACACCGAGAGTGAAATCGTTTTGACTTCCGGCGTGCCACTCAAATGAGATGTCCCCCCCGGGGTCCGGAACCACGTTTGGTATCTGAATGTCGTTCGGTAAGAGTTCTAAGAGTTCCGTCGCCCGTATTGCCGATAAGCTTGATAAAGGTTCAGCATTGTATCCGTCCCAGCCTTGCTCGTTGCAGGTTTGGCTCACTTGAGATATTTCCTCAATCAGGGAGTCCTTCCACAGCGAGGATGCGAGAGTCCGTTGTTGAAACGAAATACTGGCAAGAAGCCGACTGATTTGTCGGGATTCTTCGCTGACCCCCTCTACATCCGCCGCCAGGACAGAATAAAGCGGGACATCCGTGAGACGGGTACTCATCGATATAGTTTCCTAATCTTCCTCAATTGTACGAGATTTGGTCAAGACTTGAACCCGCCGCAGTTGTGCTCTTCCTACGTATTCATCCCGAAACCTCGCACAATGTAACGGGAGTAAAAGCCGGTGGAGTCGAGGTGTTCGAAAGCCTCCAGCAATGCTAGATGCTCGCTAATAGGTTAACAACAAGCGGTCAGTCACAATCTCATCGCTTAGATTCTTTCCGTTCATCTGAAAACGCTTCAGCATTGAGCGTCCACAACTGATCGACACTTCACGCTCGAATAGACCACTCGGAATAGGAAGCTCCACATTGTGCTTGCCAGAACGCTTAGTGCCGTCAATACTAAGAGCGACAAAAACAGAGCGCCTTTTGCAGCCGGTGATCGCTTCAAGTAGTTTGGGCAGGCTAAAGGACTGTGCTCCGTAAAGGATTGATTGCGTGTCACTATACGGCGGGTCGCAGTAGACCAAATCACCAGGCGCGGCGATCTTTAACGCTTCTGCATAATCCATCAACTTGAATGTAGTCCCACGGAGACGCCGTGCCCATTCATCCACTCGCTTACTGAAACTCGTGGGGTGGATCGGCTTGTGAATGCCGCATGGCGTTGACATGTATCCGTCTGCCTGCCGGAAGCGAACCACTCCACCGTAACAAGCTCGACAGAGAAATAAAAGGTCCGCCCCGTTGGGCTTTACATTGAACGACGCCTTTATTTTCTCATACTCCTCGACATGGTCGCCCTTACTGCAAAGCTCCCAACGCTCTTGGTACCATCGTTTGAGCAGCGATGGATTACTCGAAAGTGTTTGCCATATCTCGATGAGCGGCGCGAACGAATCAGATGCCAGTGCGTGCTTAGGCGCTAAGGTCGCCAGCACGCCGCCACTTCCAATGAACGGTTCGAAATAGGCGCCGAAATCCGAGGGGAAGTAAGACACGATCTCGGACGCGAATCGCTGCTTATTTCCCACCCACTTCAGCAAGCCCCTTGTGAAGGGTATCACCTGGCGTGTTCCAATCTCGGCGAAAGCAAGCTGTTCCATGTACCGTTAAACCTCAGTTTAGTTGACTCTTTAGCACAATATCCCAATTTGGGATGAGGGTCAAGACTCAGCTATTATCTCTCCCAATGCCCAAGGAACTCACAATGGCAGAGAGGCTGCGAGTATTGCTTATCTCGTTACGTTCCGAAGCTCGGCTACGCCAGATTGACCTTGCCGAACGACTGGGAAAACCACAATCGTTCGTCAGCAAATATGAAAACGGCGAACGTCGACTCGATCTTGCTGAAGTATACAGCATATGCAAAGCGCTCAACATATCCTTCGTCGCTTTTGCCGAGCGGCTTGAGAAAACTTTGAAATGAAACCCCACGAAGAGTTCTTGAATCAGGATAAGAGTTTCTGGGCTTGCGTCAGAACCATCAGCGAAGAGGTTGGATACACCGTCCGCAGAGAAGACAAGATCAAAGTCCCAACCCTTGCAGAAATTGCGGATGCGTTGACCGCGCTTGAGCTGGATTCCGCCTCCGTATGTGAGCAAGGTCAGCCGACCGAGCTTGGCAGAAAATTGCTCGCGTACTTCGCCCATCGAGCGTCGGCGATTGCTGGAATCAAGGGCCAGCTATTGAACGGTGCCGAAGCTGAGCAGATGTTCAAGGAAGTAAAACGAAAGTGTTCCCATGTGTGTCATTTACCTATGAACAAGCAGAAAGGCGACAAGAAAGCCCACGCCTACCTCACCTGTGTAATCTCCATGCTTCTTGAAGAAACGCTCGAAAAGCTAAGTCCTTTAAAGACCCGGAGTATCACCGAAGCAGATACTTCAGGGGCACGGATTAACTGGCTTGAACGAGAAGAGGTTGACAATCTGCTACGCCCGAAGAAGTATGTCGACAAACTCATAAGAGAAGGGCAAATCAGAAAAGAACGCCGCGATCGAAAAAACGTTTTCCATCCCGGTGACGTTCAGCTACTGTTACCCCACTGCGATTATGACCCACGCACGCTGACCACAGTGACGGTCGGCCGCCGTCCTCTCCGTACTCTTGCCCGTCGCGTTGACGGTGCATATCCGAGACCGGTCAATCCGATCGCTATCTGGGAAATCAAGGAATATTACTACACGACCACATTCGGCAGCCGTGTGGCCGATGGCATTTACGAGACTCTGCTGGATGGCGCCGAACTTGAAGACCTGCTCAAAGAGGGACACACTGTCCGCCACTATCTGTTTGTGGACGGGTACCGGACGTGGTGGGAAGATGGTAAGTCATACCTTTGTCGAATCGTCGATTCAATCCACATGAAATACTTAGATGAGGCAATATTTGGCCGCGAAGTCCTGACACGTCTCCCGGAATTGGCGAAGCAGTGGTTTAACGAAAAGGTGGCCCGCGACGGCAGTCAGCTTCGGTCCTAGGGGTGTTATACCACTGGTTGCGCGAAGTATGCAGGATAGGTGCGGCGAAAGGTTTTCTT
>Ga0182030_10011517_pt1 | contig 17837 bp, 17 predicted proteins | sample 812S3MmetaG_FD_121299 | JGI IMG/M metagenome (GOLD analysis project Ga0182030, IMG submission 121299) | Permafrost microbial communities from Stordalen Mire, Sweden - 812S3M metaG (Illumina Assembly) | ecosystem: Environmental > Terrestrial > Soil > Wetlands > Permafrost | place: Sweden...
CGCACGGCTGGGCCGCGACTACAGACACCTCGGCAGCAATTGCCACCTTGGCGAGGTCCCCTAGGCGCGCGATCCGCATGGACAGGTCCAGCTTCACGCCTGACGCCACGGCGACCATGGACGTGTCGCGAAATGGGCGCATCCGACTTGGATTTCAAGGCCCGACCGCGCATATATTTCATTGCGGCGACAGTCTTACGGCATTAGGGTGCCGGCTTACGAATTCCCCAATTCAGCCTGCCCAGTCGCCGCGGTGCTTTCGCCCCTCCCGCCGGCTCGGACTTTTCTATGACGGCGGCTTGGCCACGCTCGCCGCGTTTCGGCGGGGAGCGCCGTCGACCTCATGGAAGCGTCTTGTTTCCGAAGCTTGGACGCTGTCAATGGTCCTCGACCGCCGAAGGCGGCGCGCGAAACGCGCGCCATTGACAGCGTCCAAGCTTCGGAAGTTCATGCTTCTAAGAGGTCGACGGCTTGGCGTGTGGCGGCGAGGGGGGAGCGGTTCGGGTCGCGAAATCCGGCGCTGACTGCGGATCGCAATATCTGCGTTTCGAATCCTGTTCCCGTAGTGCCTCGTAATGCCCATGTTCGAAAAGCTCTTAAAACCACAGGAATTCAGGTGGCCGCAGCCCGGCGATCAGCTGTTGCGCGAGGCAACGCATTGGGAGTCGGGCGTTCGATTTGCGGATCATCACATCGCGCGCGACTCTCACATCTGGGACGGATATGTGCGCGGCGCGTCGGTGTTGGTCGACCACTGCAAGCAACATGACATCGACAGACACGACCTCGCGTACGTGATCATCTTCAACTATCGCCACGGTTTGGAGGTGGCGATCAAATGGGTCCTCGACAGGTACGGAAGATACGTCGATATCCGGGACCGCGGCCAAAATCACGACCTCGCCACACTTTGGAGAATGTGCAAACGGGTCATCACTGAACTGGGTGGCCCTGGTGACGATGCGGCATTAGACGCGGTCGAGAAAATCGTGTTGGAATTTCATGCGCTTGACCCAACCTCTTTCGCGTTTCGGTATTCGAAATCAAAGAAGGGCAAAACGATGGAGTTGCCGGACATCGTCGTCGACTTAGTCAACCTTCAAGAAGTTATGGAAGGAGTGAACAACTTTTTTATCGGAGTGGACGGGCAGTTGGATTCCGCTTCTTCTGCGGCCGAGTTCTGAGTTACCTGAGACGGGCACCATCACCGCGAAAGGATGCGCCTTCCCCGATTCGGCCTGCCCGGTCGGTGCGGCGCTTTCGCCCCCGTCCCGCTGGGTCGGCCTTTTCTATGACGGCGTCTTGGCGACACTCGCGGCGTTTCGGCGGGGAGCGCCGTCGCCAAGCCCGACCGCCTCCCTTCCGTCACGCCCGGACTTGATCCGGGCGCCCAAGCGGAGGCGGTTGCGGTTAGCCTGGCGAGGCGCATCCCTGGATGCGCGGCTCAAGTGTCTAGCCCGGAGACATGGCCGACACGTGTCCGGAGACATCGCCGACGGATTCTGGTTTGGTCAAGTCGATGGAAGCGATCTGATAGGCGGCGAAGAAGACGCCGTAGCGGCCGTCGGCAGTTAGGGGACGGATGGCGAGGCGCTTTCATGAGCCCCCTCCACCGCGCTTCGCGCGGTTCCCCTCCCCCGCTTCGCAGGGGAGGAGGCTTGCGCCGCCTTCGCCGCCAGCGCCGCGCGCGCCTAGCCCCACAGCGCCGCGGCGGCGGGAAACATCAGCGAGCCGGCGTAGCGGATCGGCGCCTCGCGGTCCTTGGCGAGCAGCAGCGGGCCGTCGAGGTCGATGAAGTCGACGCCGCCGGTCAGCAGGAAGGCCGGCGCCATCGCCAGCGACGTGCCGAGCATGCAGCCGACCATGATGCGAAAGCCCTCGGCCTCGGCCTGGCGCTTGAGCCGCAGCGCCTCGGTGAGGCCGCCGGTCTTGTCGAGCTTGATGTTGACGGCGTCGTACTTGCGCGCAAGCTTCGGCAACGACTCCGTCGCATGGCAGCTTTCGTCGGCGCACACGGCAAGCGGGCGCGCGACGCCTGCGAGCGCGGAATCGGCGCCGGCGGGCAGCGGCTGCTCGACCAGCGCGACGCCCAGTCGCGCCAGCTCGGGCGCGAGGGCCTGGTATTGCGCCAGCGTCCAGCCTTCGTTGGCGTCGACGATGAGTTTGGCGTTCGGCGCGCCGGCGCGCACCGCCTGGACGCGCTGAAGATCGCCGTCGGCGCCGAGCTTGATCTTGAGCAGCGGCCGGTCGGCGTTCTCAGCCGCCTTCTCGCGCATCGCTTCCGGCGCGCCGAGCGAAATCGTGTAGGCGGTCGTCGCGGGCCGCGGCTCGGCGAGGCCCGCGAGCCGCCAGACCGGCGTCGCCGTCCGTTTCGCCTCGAGGTCCCAGAAGGCGCAGTCGAGCGCGTTGCGCGCCGCCCCGGGCGGCAGCCGGTCCTGCAGCGCGATGCGATCGAGTCCGTTCGCGAGGTCGATCGCAACCGAACGGACAAGCGCGATCACGCTCTCCGCCGTCTCGCCATAGCGCGGGTAAGGAACGCATTCGCCGCGGCCAACAAATGTCCCGTCGGACAGCGTCGCCGTCACGACGCGGATTTCCGTGCGCGACCCGCGCGAGATGGTGAAGGCGCCGGCGACGGGAAAACGCTCTTCTGCGACGCTGAGCCGAACCGCCATCACAACGCCTCCAGAGCCGCCGCTGCGCGTCGTTCTCCCCCGCTTCGCAGGCTTACGGATTCACACATCGCAATTCGAAATCTTCTGGTTCCACCGTGCCTGATCCGGGCTCGGAGTCCATAGCCCGTCGAAAGACGGGCGTCCCTTCGGACGCCCTTTGGCCGCGCCCGCTTCGCGGGTTGCTCCCCCCGGAACAAAGTCTGGGGGTCGCAAGCCTTGACGTCTCCGCGCGGCTCAGGCTCTTGGTTTTCATGGTCTTTGCTGTGAGAAGTCGGCCCTGCGGGCCGGCTTCGCTCAGCAAAGGCCATGGATGCGCTTCGCAGGGGAGGATTACGCGCGCCGCATCGCCAGATCGACGACGAAGCGGCTGCCGCCGCCGGGCGCGGCTTCGCAGAAAGCGGCGCCGCCGTGGCGTTTGGCGATCTGGCGCACCAGCGACAGGCCGAGGCCCCAGCCGCCCGACGATTCCGCCCGGCCGGCGGGACGGTAGAACGGCTCGAACACCCGCTCGCGCTCCGCTGCGGCGATGCCTTCGCCGCCGTCGGAGACGACGAGGCGCGCCGTGTCTTCGCAACGCGTAACGGCGATGGCGATCGGCGGGCGCCCGTGCTTGGCGGCGTTCTCCAAGAGATTGCGGATCAGCCGCCGCAGCAAGGTCGCGTCGCCTTCGATCTCGACCGGATCGCCGCCGTCGGAGACGCAAGTCGCGCCCGCGCCGATGCGCGCCGCCTCCTCGGCGGCGAGGCCGAGCAGGTCGACCGGGGCCGCGGACGCAGCCATCGGGCCGGCATGGTCGAGACGGCTGGCGAGCAGGATCTCCTCGACCAGTTGGTCGCTCTCGGCGAGATTGCGGACGATCTCGGCGTGCATTTCCGCGCTCGGGTGGGCGAACCACAGTTCGATCGCCAGGCGCAGGCGCGCCAGCGGCGAGCGCAACTCGTGACTGGCGTTGGCGAGCAACGCCTTTTGCGACGCCAGCAGCGCCTCGACGCGGGCGGCCGACGCGTTGAACGTGCGCGCGACCACCGCGACTTCGTCGTCGCCGGCGACATCGACGCGCAGCGACAGCGCGCCGGCGCCCCAGCGCTCGACGCCGGAGCGCAGGTCCTCGAGCCGCCGCGTCAGCCGCGCGGTGATCGGAAAGGCCGCGAGTCCGACGCCGCCCGCCACGATCAGCATGATCGTCAGGATGCGCAGCGGCGGGCTTAAGCCCGGCGGGCGGAGGCGGGCCAGAACCGCCCGGCCGTCGGGAAGGTCGACGCGCATGGTCTGCGACAGCGGTCCGACGCGTTCTCTGTCGGCGGCGAGCGGGATCGGCGCGCCGCGCGCCGCGGCGAGCGCGCCTTCAGCGTCGTAAACGGAGATGTCGGCGCCGAGCTCGTCGCCGAGGCGATGGATCGCCGCGGCGACGGCGCCGGGCGGGTCATCGCGCACCGGAATGGACCAGTCGCCGAGCTGAACGTGCGAGGCGCCCCAGCGCTCGTGCGGTCTTTCGCCGATCGACCACCAGAACGCGGCCATCAGAAACGCGACGGCGAGCAGGCTCGCCAGCAGCGTCAGATAGACCTTCCAGAACAGCCGGCGGCGGACGCCGATCACGACTCGCCGTCCTGCTTCTTGGCGAACACATAGCCGGCGCCGCGCACGGTGATGATGCGGCGGGGGCGCTTGGGATCGTCCTCGATCGCGGCGCGGATGCGCGAAATGTGAACGTCGATCGAGCGGTCGAAGGCGTCGAGTTCCTCGCCTTTGACGAGATCGAGCAGCCGCTCGCGGTTGAGCACGCGACCGGCGTTGTCGGCCAGCGCGGCGAGCAAATCGAACTGGTAGCTGGTCAGGGTCTTTTCCTCGCCGTCGAGGCGCACGGTTCGCGACTCGCGGTCGATGGCGAGACGGCCGAAGCGCAGCGCCCCGCCTGAGACGGCGGCGCGCCCGCGCCGCAGAATGGCGCGAATGCGGGCTTGCAACTCGCGCGGACTGAAAGGTTTGGCGAGATAGTCGTCGGCGCCGATCTCCAGCCCGACGATGCGATCCATCTCCTCGCCGCGCGCGGTCAGCATCAGGATCGGCGTCTCAGCGCGCGCGCGGATCGTGCGGCAGACCTCGAACCCGTCGATATCGGGCAGCATGACGTCGAGAATGACCGCGTCGAACGCCGCGCCGTCGAGCGCGGCGAGCCCTTCACCGCCGGTGGAGCGGCGCTCGACGACGAAACCGGCGGCGGTCAGGTAGTCCGAGACCATCGCGGCCAGCCTTGCGTCGTCGTCGATGATGAGAAGCCGCTCCGCCACAACGCCTCCAAACCGGAGCGGTTGCTTACTCCTTGTCGGGCCCCGTGTCAGGAGCGCCGTCCGCTCGCCCGTCGAACAGGCGATCGTGCGGCCCGCCCCACCCGCCCATCATCGGGCCGTGGCGCGGCATGTCGGCGACCTCGGCCGCAAGTTGCGCGCGCTGCGCCGGCGTAAGCTGATCTGCGACGTCGAGCAGGCCGCCGACGACCGCCTTGGACTTCGCGTCGAACATCGTCACCGCGTCGGCCCGCAGACGCTCGACGGCGGCGCGATCGATGGTCGGCGCGGCGAGCAGTTCGAGCGCCTGTTTGCGCAACGCTGCGTGGTCGTCGGGCTTCGGCGCGATCTCGGCGAATTTCGCCGCGATGATGTCGTGGACCTTGGCTTCCTGCGCCGCGCTGGCGCCGACGGAATCGAGCGCGCGCGCGACGGCGCGCTGGACGAAGGTCAGGCGGGCGCCCTGCCGCCAGGCCATCGGGTCCATCCCCGCCGCCACCGCCGCGGCGCCGCCGACGCCGAGCGCGACACCGCAGGCGAGGACGCCGACAAAGGCCACAGCGCGCGGCCAAGGCGAACCGCCGCTCCTGGCGCTCGTCTGTTGCGGCGGCTGGATCGGCGGTTCGGGCCGCAGCGGGGCATTGTCGATACTGGTCATGACGATCTCCTTCTTCGACGGCGCCAAGCGCCATGTCGAGACGGAGGCTAACGGGCGAACGTTTCGGGCGATGCGGCCGAATGTAAAGAACGATGAAGGCATTCGGGCGCTTTGGCGCCGGCGGCCAGGGGTCCGCGTTTCATCCCGTAAGCTCTCAGCGTCGCGTTGCGGCCGATCTGCCGCACACGTCCGCGCGGTCCCACCCGCGCGGGCTGGCCGCAACGCGACGCTCGGCGCGTCGGTTCGCGGCGCCGGCGCAGCGAATTGACAGCGCCGGGACGCCCGAGGCTCACTTATCCCTTCGAAATCGGCTACAAGGGTGGCTGCGCCCTGCCCGCGCATGAGCGTTCGACGAGCCGCTCGACGTCGAAGCGACGGCGCGCATGGTCGCCTCGACGATCGCCAGCCAATTGCCGCGCGTGCAGGGAGGAACGAAATGAACGCGAGTCCGCCCGCCTTTCCCCAGCTTGCCGAGCGCTTCGCCGCTCAGCGGCGCGCCTTCGTCGCCGATCCCAACCCGCCGGCCGCCGTACGACGCGAACGCCTCGACCGGCTGCTCAAGCTGATCGACGACAACGAAGACGCGTTCGTCGCCGCGGTCGACGCCGATTTCGGCGGCCGCGCCGCGCCGGAGACGCGCATCGCCGAACTGCTCGTGACCCGCAGGGCCCTCCTCCATGCGCGCCGACGGCTCAAGCGCTGGATGCGGACGCGCCGCGTTGCGACCGAGCTGCCGTTCCTGCCTGGGCGCAACCGGCTCACGCCGCAGCCGCTCGGCGTCGTCGGCATCGTCTCGCCGTGGAACTACCCGATCCAGCTGACGCTCTCGCCGCTGGTCGGGGCGCTGGCGGCGGGGAATCGCGCGCTGATCAAGCCCTCCGAGCTGACGCCGCGCGTCTCGGCGCTGCTCGCCGAGCTGGCGGCGAAATATTTCGATCCCGATCTCGTCAGCGTCGTCGTCGGCGACGCCGAGGCCGGCAAGGCTTTCGTCGCGCTGCCGTTCGATCATCTGCTGTTCACCGGCTCGACCGCCGTCGGGCGGCAGGTGGCGGCGGCGGCGGCGGCCAATCTGACCCCGATCACGCTCGAACTCGGCGGCAAATCGCCGGCGATCTTCGACCCGTCCTGCGATTTTAAGCAGGCGAGCGCGCGCCTCGCCGCCGGCAAGCTGTTCAACGCCGGCCAGACCTGCGTCGCGCCAGATTATCTCCTGGTTCCGCGCGGCCAGGCGGACGCGGCGGCGGCAGCGCTGGCGGCGGCGATGGCGCGCCTCTATCCCAAGCTCGTCGCCAATTCCGACTACACCGCGATCATCAGCGAGCGTCATCGCAGCCGGCTCATCGCCCTCGTCGCCGAGGCGCGCGACGCCGGCGCGCGGATCGTCGAGATCAATCCGGCCGGCGAAAGCTTCGCCGACAGCCGCAAGCTGGCGCCGACGCTGGTGATCGGCGCGCCGCAAACGACACGGCTGATGCGCGAAGAGATTTTCGGGCCGGTGCTGCCGATCGTCGAATACGATCAGATCGACGACGCGATCGCTTTCGTCAATCGCGGCGAGCGGCCGCTCGCCCTCTATTGGTTCGGGCGCGACGCGACGCGGCGCGAGCGCGTGCTCGGCGAGACGATCGCCGGCGGCGTGACGGTCAACGACTGCCTGCTCCAATTCGTCCAGGAGGGCCAGCCGTGCGGCGGCGTCGGCGCGAGCGGCGTCGGCGTGTATCATGGCGAATGGGGATTCCGGACCTTCAGCAAACTGAAGCCGGTGTTCCACCAGTCGGACTGGAGCGGTTTTCCGCTGCTGCGGCCGCCCTACGGCAGAATAACCGACTGGGTCCTCGCCGCCTTGAAGCGCCTGCCTTAGCTGCGACGCCGGCAGCGGACCGGCGGCGAACGCAAGCTCGCGCGCGCCCTGACCGCATCACGCGCCGGCCGTCGTCTTGCGCCGCGCCGCGGGCGCGTCGTAGCGCGGCAACTCCGCCATTTCGGTCCACACGCCGTCGTCATGCTGGTCGTCCGCCTCAGGAGCAAGCGACGCGCCGTCGCTCCGCCAGGACTGGGCCCGCGCCTTAACCCTGACGCCGCCAACCGTGAGCGGGCGCGCCGCCTCGATGCGTCCGACGATCGCTTCACTCTGGCCGCGCGCGGCCATCGCCGCCGCCAGCGCCTCGACGCTGCCGCGTCGCGCGGCGATCATCGCCCTCAGTTCCGCCTGCCAGGCGGCCTCGAGCGCCTGGCCGTCGGCGAGCAGATTCGCGTCGAGCGGTTGGGGCGACGACTCCAGCGGCGCGCTGCGCGCGGCATCGCGACTCGCGCCGAATCGCTTCATACGGCGTTGCAAAACCTCTTGATTCTCGAGTGGACGGGGGACCGCCCGTTGAACCGACGCGCGATGAGACGTCGCCGCCGATAACCAATTCCTGGTCATACCCATTCTCCCAATATCAACCCCGCACGCCCTGTGTCACCGCGTGGGAATGTGGAGACAACGCACCCTTACGTATACACATGGGTAAGATAACTACTATATTCAAGACCAACACAGAATATAACATGGTCTACGCAACTATTACAATTCTATACGTTACGAGATCTGCGTCTTCTCGCGTTGCGCCGTCTGCGACCCGCGCCAACGTGCGCGCCGACGGGCCGGCGCGCAGACCATCGAGGTCAATCCGGCTGGCGAAAGTTTCGCCGACGGCCGCAAGCTGGCGCCGACGCTGGCGATCGGCGCGCTGGAGACGTCGCGGTTGATGCGGGAGGAGATCTTCGGGCCGCTGCCGCCGATCGTCGCATACGATCGGATCGACGACGCGATCGCGAACGTCAATGGCGGCGACCGGCCGCTGGCGCTCGACGGGTTCGGCCGCCGCGCGGGCTCGGCGAGGCGATCGCCGGCGGCGTGACGGTCAACGACTGCCTGCTCCAGTTCGTCCAGGAGGGCCAGCCGTGCGGCGGCGTCGGCGCGAGCGGCGTCGGCGCTTATCGTGGCGAATGGGGATTTCGGACCTTCAGCAAGCTGAAGCCGGTCTTCCACCAGTCGGACTGGAGCGGTTTTCCGCTGCTGCGGCCGCCCTGCGGCAAAGCGACCGACTGGGTCCTCGGCGCCTTGAAGCGCGTCCCATAGCGGCGCGGGTGGCGGACCGGCGACCGCCGGTCCGCGCGCGCCCCGGCCGCATCAGGCAAACGCCGCGGTCGCAGTCCGCCTCGCCGGCGCGTCGTAGCGCGGCAGGTCCGCCATGTCGGTCCAGACGCCGTCGTCCTGCTGGTCGTCGGCAGTCGCCGGAGCGAGCGGAGCGCCGTCGCGCCGCCAGGTTTCGGCCCGCGCCTTAACCTTGTGGCCGTCGAGGGTCAGCGCGCGCGCCGCCTCGATGCGCCTGACGATCGCTTCGCTTTCGCCGCGCGCCGCCTGCGCCGCGGTCCGCGCCTCGCCGCCGCCGCGCCGCGCGGCGATCATCGCCCGGATCTCCGACTGCCAGGCCGCCTCGAGCGCCTCGCCGTCGGCAATGAGATGGGCGTCGAGCGGTTGCGGCGGCGACTCGAGCGGAGCGCTGCGCGCGCCGTCCCGACGCGGACCGAATTGGTCCATACGGCGTTGCAAAACCTCGTGACTCTGAAGCGGACGGGGGGCGGACGGCTGAACCGGCGCACGGAAAGACGTCGCCGCAGCAAACCAAACCTTAGTCATATCCATTCTCCCAATATTAACCCTGCACGCCGAGTGTTGCCGTAACGGAAAGTGAAGTCAACAGTCCAATAAATAGAGATTTGGGTAAGATAAACGCTATATTTAAGTCTCAACCGGCATTTATCATAGTGAAGCCAATTATTACAATTCTATACATTGCGGGTTCGCCGCTTCCTCGCCCGGCGCCGGCTTCGCGACCCGCGCCGGACCCCGCGCCGGCGACCCGGCGCGCCTTGACCGAGCCGCCACAATGCGATCACAACGCCCTGCCATGCAGCGGCGAAGCGCACGCCGCGCCTCCGCCCGAAAGCCGGCCCTGATGATCTCGCTTCGACCCCTCGCCTGGTCGGCCGTCGCCATCCTCGCCTTGGCGCGCCTCGCCGTGGCCGGCGACGCGACCGCCGACGTCGCCCCGCCGCCGACGCCCCCGCAGCGCCCCGCCGGTCTCGGCGCGCCGAAGCTGCCGGCGCCGGTCAAATCGGACGACGCCGCGAGCAAGGCGCCCGCCAAGGACGCCAATGCCGACGCCGCCCAGCCCCAGATCACGCCCGAGGAGGCGGTCCAGCGCGCCGACGCCTATCTCGACTCGGCGCGGATGATGACGGCCGATTTCGTCCAGATCGGCCCCGACGGCCAACGCTCGGAGGGGCAACTCTACGTCGACCGGCCGGGACGGATGCTGTTCCACTACGACGCGCCGGCGCGGCTCGAGATCGTCGCCGACGGCCGCAGCGTCGCCGTTCGCGACCAGAAGCTCGACACCCAGGACCTCTATTTCATCGCCCAGACGCCGCTGAAGTTCCTGCTCAAGGACCACGTCGACCTCGCCAAGGACACGACGGTCAAGCGGGTGACGATCGACGACAATTCCGCAACGATCGAGATCGAGGACAAGGCGACCTTCGGCGGTTCGGCGGAGATCGCGCTGGTGTTCGACCCCGACAGCTTCGCCCTCAAGCAATGGACGGTGATCGACGCGCAGGGCTTCCAGACCGTGGTTTCGCTGTTCAACGTTGATCTGACCTCGAAACCGGACCCAGACCTCTTCCACATCCAACAGGCGATGCCGGGCGGGCCGAACAGCCGCCACTGAGGCGGAAACGCGGCCGAGCGCTGGCTGTGGGCAAGTCGGCGCGCCCGGTATGCCGCAGCGCGCCAATCCGCCATGGTCGCCGCTCCCCGACGCCGAGGCTCCGCTTTGCGCTTTTCGATCGCCACCTGGAACATCAATTCGGTGCGCCTGCGCATCGATCTCGTCGCGCGCTTCCTCGAGGAAAACCGCCCCGACGTTCTCTGCCTGCAGGAGACGAAATGCCCCGACGGGCAGTTCCCGCTCGGCGCGTTCGCGAAGCTCGGCTACGCGCACGTCGCGCTCAACGGCCAGAAGGGCTATCACGGCGTCGCCGTCGTCTCGCGTCTGCCGATCGTCGCGGCGATTCCGCGCGGCTTCTGCGACAAGGGCGACTCGCGCCACCTGCGGGTGACGCTCGGCGGCGGCGCCGACGGGCTCGAAATCCACAATTTCTACGTTCCCGCCGGCGGCGACGAGCCCGATCCGGCGATCAACGACAAGTTCGCCCACAAGCTGGCGTTCGTCGACGAAATGGCGGCATGGTTCGCCGCCGAGCAGGTCGCCGCCGGCCGCGCGATCCTGGTCGGCGACCTCAACATCGCGCCGCTCGAGCACGACGTGTGGAGCCACAAGGCGCTCCTCAACGTCGTCAGCCACACGGCCGTCGAGGTCGAGAAACTGAACCGCGCCCAGGCGGCCGGCCCGTGGACCGACGCGCTGCGCCGCTTCGTCCCGTCTGAACGAAAGCTCTACACCTGGTGGAGCTATCGCTCGCCCGATTGGGACAAAGCCGACAAGGGCCGCCGCCTCGACCATGTCTGGGTCAGCCCGGCGCTCGCCGACAAGGTCGAGGCGATGCGGGTGCTGCGCGACGCGCGCGGCTGGCAGCGCCCCTCCGACCACGCGCCGGTGATCGTCGAGCTTTCGCTGTGAACGCGACCGCCGCGCGACGCAGCGAGGCATGGACAAGCGCGCGCCGAGCCGCTTGACTGGCGCCCGCGCGCGGCGGAAAGGCGTCGCGCAGCGGGAGGAGCGACGGAGATGAAGATCCGGCTGTTGAAGGCGGCGCTGAAGTTCCTGGTCGCGCTGATCGTCGTCGTCATCGGCGCCGCGGCCTATCTCTTCTATCGCGCCATGCCCGCCTATTCCGGCTCGGTCGCCCTGCCCGGCCTGAGCGCCGAGACGCGCGTGTGGCGCGACGGCTACGGGGCGCCGCACATCTTCGCCGCCAATCTCGACGACGCGGCGCGCGCGCTCGGCTATCTCCACGCCAGCGAGCGGCTCTACCAGATGGAGATCAATCGCCGCGTCGGTCAGGGACGGGTCGCCGAGATCGCCGGCGCCGATCTCGTCAGCGTCGATCGCTTCATCCGCACGCTCGGCCTCTATCCCTTGGCGCAAAGCAGCTTCGCCGCACTGTCGCCGTGGGCGCAGAAGCGTCTGCAGGCCTATGCCGACGGCGTCAACGCCTTCCTCGACGGCCACCACAATGCGCTGCCGCCCGAATTCCTCATCCTCGGCGACAGGCCCGAGCCGTGGACGCCCGCCGACTCGCTGGTCTGGGGCAAGCTGATGTCGCTGCAGCTCAGCAGCAACTACGCGCTCGAGGCCTTGCGCGCGCGCCTGGCGCAGAAGCTGCCCGCCGATCGCGCCGCTTGGCTTTTTCCGGCGCCGAAGGCGGACTGGCCGGTCACCACCGCGCCGGCCGCCCGTCCCGATCACGCCGGCCTCGAGGAAACGCGCGACCGGCTCGGCGCGCTGCTGCAGATGAGCCACGGCGCCTCGAACGAATGGGTCGTCGCCGGCGCCCGCAGCGACACCGGCAAGCCGATCCTCGCCAACGATCCGCACCTCGAGCTCGGCGCGCCGATCCTCTGGTATCTCGCGCGCATCGTCACGCCGCAGGTCTCGATCAAGGGCGGCACCGTTCCCGGCCTGCCGCTGGTCCTGCTCGGCCAGAGCGACCGCATCGCCTGGGGCCTGACCACCTCCGACACCGATGCGCAGGATCTGTTCGTCGAGACCGTCGACCCGACCGATCCGAGCCGCTACCTGACGCCCGACGGCGCCAGGCCGTTCCTGGTCCATGACGAGACCGTCCACGTCAAGGACGCGCCCGACGTCACGCTGCACATCCGCGCGACGCGGCACGGCCCGGTCATCTCCGACGTCGACAGCGATCTCGCCGCGCTGGCGGGACCCGGCAAGGCGATCGCGCTCGCCTTCACGGGCTTAAGCGACCGCGACACGACCGCCGAAGCGCTGATGCGCGCCAACGTCGCGCGCAACTGGGACGAGTTCCTCGACGCGCTTAAGTCCTATCAGACGCCGACCCAGAATTTCGCCTACGCCGACGTCGACGGCGACATCGGCTTCATCAGCCCCGGCCTGCTGCCGACCCGCAAGTCGGGCGACGGGCTCGCCCCGGTCGACGGCGCATCGGGCGCGTTCGACTGGACCGGCGTGATGACCTTCGACCAGGCGCCGCAGCTCCACAATCCCGCCGCCGGGTTCATCTTCAACGCCAACAACGCGATCGTCGGCCCCGACAAGGCGGCCGAATACGGCCGCGATTGGGAAGAGACCTTCCGCGCCCGCCGCATCCAACAATTCTTCGACGCCAACCCGAAGCTGAGCCTCGATCTGTCGGCGACGATGCAAGCCGACCACCTCGCCCTCGACTTTGGCGACCTGCTGCCGTTCCTCAAGCGCGTCTCGCCGAGCGACGAGCGCGCGCGGCAGGCGCTGGCGCTGCTCGGCGCGTGGAACGGGGTGATGGACAAGGACCGGCCCGAGCCGCTGATCTACACCGCCTTCGTCAGGGCGTTGCACCGCATCATGCTGGTCGAGAAGACCGGCCTGTCGCTGAGCGAGAAAGGGCCGTTCGCCGCCGAGACGCTGATCGCGCTGCTCGGCGAGCATCCCGAATGGTGCGACGCGCCGGACAAGCCCGACCCCGGCTGCCGCGCGACGCTTGGGCGCGCGCTCGAGGAGGGCCTCGCCGAACTGGTGGCCCGCGACGGGTCCGACATGAGCCAGTGGCGCTGGGGCCGCGAACATGTGGCGCTGTTGCAGCACAAGGTCTACAGCCACATCCCGCTGCTCGACCGGATCAGCGACCTGAGCATGCCCTCGAGCGGCGGCTTCTACACGCTCGACCGCGGCGGCGGCTTCGCTGCGCCCCCCGACCAGCCCTACGCGCGCACCCACGGCGGCGGCTATCGCGCGATTTACGATCTCGCCGACCCCGACAAATCGCGCTTCGTCATCGCCACCGGCGAATCCGGACACATCTTCTCGCCGCACTATCGCGACCTGGCGCCGCTGTGGAACGAGGGCAAGTCGATCACGCTTTCCGGCGACGAAGAGGCGCTGAAGCGCGCCGGCGCCGCCGAGCTGACCTTCACGCCGAAGTGACAGCGACATCGGCGCATCTGGCCTCGACCGCCTTTTGACTCTAGCCTCGGGCTCTCAGTCAGCGGGAGGGTTGCGTCGTGCGTCTGTTGGTCGTCGGCGCCGGTTCGACCGGCGGGTATTTCGGCGGGCGGTTAGCCCAGGCGGGGCGCGACGTCACGTTTCTCGTGCGCGCGGCGCGCGCGGCGAGACTGAGACAATCCGGATTGCGCATCCTCAGCCCGCACGGCGACGCGACGCTGCCGCCGAAGATCGTCACGCCCGAGACTCTCGCCGGGACCTACGACGCCGTGCTGCTGACGGTGAAAGCGTATCAGCTCGAGGCCGCGATGGAGGATTTCGCGCCCGCCGTCGGCCCCGAAACCATGATCCTGCCGGTGCTCAACGGCATGCGGCACATGGATCTGCTGGCGCAGCGCTTCAGCCCGCACAACCTCGTCGGCTGCGCTGCGAAAGTTTCGGCGACGCTCGACGACGACGGCCGCGTCGTCCAGCTTGCGACCATGCAGAGCCTCACCTACGGCGAGCTCGACGGCGAGCCGACGCCGCGCATGGCGGCGTTGGATGAATTCATGCGCGCGGCGCCGATCGGCGCGCAGCTATCGCCCGCGATCCGACGCGAGATGTGGGAGAAGTGGGTCTTCCTCGCGTCGCTGGCCGCGATCAACTGCCTGACGCGCGGAACGATCGGCGAAGTCGAGGCGTGTCCCGGCGGAGCGGCGTTCGCGTTGCGAATGCTCGACGAGGTCGTCGCCATCGTCGCCGCGGTCGGGGTTGCGCCGTCGGCCGGTTTGCTCGCCGGCGCGCGAGCGATGTTGACCGAAAAGGGATCGCATTTGGCGGCTTCGATGTTCCGCGACCTGCAGGGCGGCAAGCCGACCGAAGCCGAGGCGATCGTCGGCGACCTCATCCGCCGCGGCGCGAAGGTCGGCGTCAACGCGCCGCTGCTCTCCGCCGCCTACGTCTGCCTCGCCGTCCATCAGAACAGGATCGGCGCAGCTCGATAGTCCAGCGCAAAAAAGAACGGCGCGGGGCGGCGCGAAAGGCGGCGCGCCGCTTGGGAGTCCGTGGCGCCGGCTCAGGCGCCGACGGCGTGATCGGGATAGGCCAGCTCGTGGCGGCTGCGCCATTCCGGCTTGACGTAATTGACGATCAGCGATCGGCGCACGCCCTGGATCGGCCGCCGCCGGAAGCCGTGCCAGGTGTCGCCGCCCGGCACGAAGATCAGCCCGCAATTGCGTTTGTAGGGCGCGACGGCGACGAGGTTGAGATTGGCGTCGAGAATGTCGGTGCCCCATTCCTCGCTGCCGGGCTCGGTCGAAAGGTAGACCAGCATCGTGAACAGCTTGGCGCCGATGTCGGTGTGCGGCTCGAGCCAGAAGCCGTCGGTGTCGAGGCAATATTCGATCCGCAGGTGGCTCTTGTCGCGCAGCTCGATTGCGCACAATCGCTCGATGCGCGCGACCGTCGCCGCCGACTGGAAGCCAGCGGCGAGCGCGTCGCACACCGGATGGCGGCGGCGATTGTCGAGCCCGAAGAACAGCCGCGAGCTGTTGTGCGTCTCGCGTTTTCCCTCGGTGTCCTCGATCTTCGGCGGCCGAACCGGCAGCGCGTCGATCGCGTCGCACAGGGCGACGGGCAGAATGTCGGAAAGCAGCCAATGGCGGAACGGCTTGGCCGAGAACGCGCTCGCCTCGAAGCAGCCGATCAGGCTCGCTGAAACCGCAGCCCCGTCAGCCACGGGCGCCTCCTCCCGCCTTGGCGACGCGGAGCGGCTTCAACAACTTCAGCGCCTGCTTGGCGCGGGCGGAGACGCGGTGGCGCAGCAACTCGCGCTTCGCGGCGAAGTCGTTCGTCATCCAGTTGATCATTACGTAGCGCCTGACGCCTTCGTAAGGCTCGTGGCCGTGGAAGGACTTGTCGGAGCGGCGGAATGCGATCATCGTGCCGAGATCGGGCGGCACTTCGCCGATCATGTCGTCGAGGTCGGTCGGCGAGCGCAACAGCCGCAAGCGACCGCCGCTCGCCTCCCATTGGTCGTTGAAGTAGATCAGCACCGTGATCAGCTTGGTCGGCGTGTCGGTGTGGATGCGGCCGTCCTTGGCGGCGCAGCGGCCGCGCACGGTGATCATCTGCGGCCGGCCGACCAGATTGACGCCGAACTTCTCCGAGAAGGCGCGCGCGGTTTCTTCGCTCTTGAGCTCCTCGATCAGCCGACGGAACAGCGGGCCGTGATGCGTCGCCTCGACCGGCAGCAGTCCGCAATCCTCGATCTCGGGGAAGTCGTCGCGGATCGCCGCCGCGTCGGCGGGGCGGATCGCGTTGTGGACGATTGTGAAAGTGAACGGCTCGCGCGACAGCGGCGCGAGCTGCAGCGCTTCGAAGTCGAGCAGCGACATGGGCGATCCACTCCCCTAGCAAGGTCGCCGGTAACGTAGCCGGCGCGGCCCAAAAATGATCCAAAACAATCAACCGCGCGACAATCGGACGCACGGCCGCGCAGGATCAATGATCGCCGGAACGGCTTGGCGGACCTGGGCTTTTGACGCCGGAGATTCCGCTCAGGCGGCCGGCGCCGCCGCCGACTCGAGCGCGGCGAGATCGTCGGCGGAGAGCGCCAGGGTCGCAGCGCGAATCAGGCTGTCGACCTGCGCCGGCGACGTGGCGCTGGCGATCGGCGCGGTGACGCCGGGCTGCGCGATCAGCCACGCGAGCGCGACTTCGGCCGACTTGGCGCCATGGCGCGAAGCGACGGAAGCGAGCGCGTCGACGATGCGCAGGCCGCGCGGATTGAGATAGCCGCGCACGCCGCCGCCGCGCGGGCTCTGGCCGAGGTCGGCGGCCGTGCGGTACTTGCCGGCCAGGAATCCTTTGGCGAGGCTGTAATAGGTGATGACGCCGATCTCCTCGGCGACGCAAAGATCCCGTAGCGCGCCCTCGAAGCCGCTGCGGTCGTAGAGATTGTATTCGGGCTGGAGGACTTCGTAGCGCGGCAGGCCGCCGCCGCGCGACGCTTGAAGCGCCGCGGAAAGTTGCGCGGCGCTGAAGTTCGACGCGCCGCACCAACGGATCTTGCCCTTGGCGATCAGCCGCTGGTAGGCGCCGAGGGTTTCGGCATGCGGGATGGAGTCATCCGGCCAATGCGACAGATAGAGGTCGATCGCCTCGACGCCGAGCCGCTTCAGCGACGCCTCGACCGCCTGTTCGACATAGTGCGCCGACAGCCCCTTCTTGTCCGGCCCCATCGGCGAGCCGACCTTGGTGACGATCGTCATCGCGCCGCGGGCGCCGCGCGAGCGCAGCCAGTCGCCGATGATCGTCTCCGACTCGCCGCCCTTGTTGCCCGCCGCCCAAGCCGAATAGACGTCGGCGGTGTCGATCGCGTTCAAGCCGGCGGCGTGGAAGCGGTCGAGCAGGTCGAAGGCCGTCTTGGCGTCGGCGGTCCAGCCGAACACGTTGCCGCCGAACACCACCGGCGCAATCGAAAGATCGGTGCGGCCGAGTTTTCGCTTCTGCATGGAATGACTCCCGATTGCCCAACCACCGACCGCCGCTTGTAGACGCGGCCGCCGGCCGCGTCGCCGCGTTCAACGAACGCGGCTGCAAACGGCGCCTCGCGCGCCGCGCTCCTTCACGGCACTTCGCGCACCGCGCCGCGCGCGGCGCTGGTGGCGAAGGCGGCGTAGGCGCGCAGCGCCTTCGACACTTTGCGCGGGCGCGGCGCGGCGGGCTTCCAGGCGTCCTTGCCCTTGGCCTCGATCGCCGCGCGCCGACGCTTAAGCTCCGCTTCGGCGACCTTGAGCTCGACTGAGCGGCCGGGAATGTCGATGGCGATGCGGTCGCCCGGCTCGACCAGCGCGATCGCGCCGCCTTCGGCCGCCTCGGGCGACACGTGGCCGATCGACAGGCCCGAAGTGCCGCCGGAGAAGCGGCCGTCGGTGATCAGCGCGCAGGTCTTCCCCAGGCCCTTCGACTTGATGTAGCTCGTCGGGTAGAGCATTTCCTGCATGCCCGGCCCGCCGCGCGGCCCCTCGTAGCGGATGAC
>Ga0182030_10011518_pt1 | contig 17836 bp, 22 predicted proteins | sample 812S3MmetaG_FD_121299 | JGI IMG/M metagenome (GOLD analysis project Ga0182030, IMG submission 121299) | Permafrost microbial communities from Stordalen Mire, Sweden - 812S3M metaG (Illumina Assembly) | ecosystem: Environmental > Terrestrial > Soil > Wetlands > Permafrost | place: Sweden...
TTCCTCGACGACGCCAGCGGCTGGCGGCTCGAACGGTCCAACGATGTCCTGGCGCTTGCCGGAATCGTCGGCGTCGCCGCGGTCGAGTTCGTCATTCCGGTGGTCACGGTGCTGATGATCGCCGGCTTGATCGCCTCGGCGGCGCAGAACCCGCCGCGCTTCGTGCCGGACCGGATCATGCCCGACTTGTCGCGCATCTCGCCGGCCGCCGGCTTCGTGCGCATCTTCGGGTTGCGCGGCTGGACTGAGTTCTTCAAGAGCCTGCTGAAGGTTTCCGCCGTCGGCGTCCTCGTCACGCTCATTCTCAGCGGCCAGCGCCTGTTGTTGACGACCTCGATGTTCGACGACATCGCCGATCTGCCGCAACGGGCGCTCAAGCTGTGTCTCGACGTGGTCGCCGCGGTGCTGGTGGCGACGCTGGTCGTCGCCTCGGCGGATCTTGCGTGGGCGCGCATCCATTGGCGGCGCGACCAGCGCATGAGCCGGCACGAGCTCAAGGAGGAGCTGAAACAGACCGAAGGCGACCGGCTGATGAAGGCGCGCCTGCGGTCGCTCAGGCTCGACCGCTCGCGCAAGCGCATGCTGGCCGCGGTGCCGCGCGCGACGATGGTGGTCGCGAATCCGACCCACTACGCAGTGGCGATGCGCTACGTGCGCGCCGAGGGCGGCGCGCCGATCGTGCTGGCCAAAGGCGTCGACCTGATCGCGCTGAAGATTCGCGAGATCGCCGAACAGCACGCGGTGCCGATCGTCGAGGACCGGCCGCTGGCGCGCGCGCTCTACGACGCGGTTTCGGTCGACCAGGCGATCCCGCCCGAGTTCTACCGCGCAGTGGCGGAAATCGTTCACCTGATCCAGGAAAAGAGAAGCTCGTGGCCGATCGTGAGAAACGGGTGAATCCATGCGCGAACTGACCGAAGCCGGCGGTCGGCGGCGCGACCAGATCATCGCCGCGGCGATGGTCGATGTCGCCACCGAATTGCGCCTGACCGACCCGTCGGAACTGATCGTGATGATCCGCGGCGAGCAAGCGGCGAACATCGCCGATCTCGTCAACTCGTCGGGCGAACTGTTCTTTCGCGGCGGCGCGCTGCGCTACGCCCTGTCGGCCGGGTGCGACGTGCAATGGGATACGACGCCGGTGGTGCGACTCGACATGGAGTTTCACTACGCGGCGGTCTCGGCGTTCTTCAAGCTGACGATCGGCCGCAAACGGGCGGGAGTCGAGGTGGTCGAAGTGCTGGTCGACGGCGAGGACGACCTCGACGACGCGATCAAGGACGAACGGTTGCGCGGCGCGGTGGCGGCGGCGCGGGCGCCGCCGCGCAAGCTTGGAGCAAGGCCGGCGGCGTAATCCTCGGACGTCTCTGACTGAACGGACGTCAACGCGTGTCCCAACCCTATGTGCTCCAGCTCGCCGCGCAGCGGACGCAGTGGCTGTCGGCGCGCGACGAGTTGATCGCCGCCAACATCGCCAACGCCAACACGCCCGGCTTCCAGGCGACGGACCTGCAGCCGTTCTCGGCGGTCCTCGACAGCGCCCAGGTGTCGATGGTCTCGACCAATCCGGCGCATCTGGCGCCGGGCGGCGACGGATTCGCCGAGGCCCGGGTGGTCGAGCCCGACGCGCCGGAGTCGACGCTCTCCGGCAATTCGGTCGACGTCGAAAATGAGATGATGAAGCTCGGCGAGGTCAACCGCGATTACACGATGGCGACCAATATCAAGCGCGTCATCCACCAAATGATCATGTCGGCTTTGAAGTGAGCGACGATGCCTGATCCACTGCAAGCGACCCTGCGCATCGCCGGCTCGGGCCTCGAGGCCCAGTCGATGCGGCTGCGCGTGATCTCCGAGAACATCGCCAACGCGCAGTCGACTGGCGATACGCCCGGCGCCGACCCCTACACCCGCCAGACGATCTCGTTCGACAGCGTCCTCGATCGCTCGCTCGGCGTGCCGCTGGTCAAGATCAAGACGATCGGTCAGGACGACACCCCCTTCAGGGTCGAGCACGATCCCGGCAATCCGGCCGCCGACGCGGGGGGCTTCGTCAAGATGCCCAATGTCGACGTGCTGACCGAACTCGCCGACATGCGCGAGGCGAACCGAACCTACGAGGCGAATCTTCAGGTCGCCAAACAATCGGCCGAGCTGCTCGGCCAGACCGTCAGCCTGCTCAAGGACGCCTGAGCGCGCCGATCGGCGCGCCGCAGGGAGGTCGAAGCGGAATGACGGAGAGCACCGGACCGGACGCGGCGTCTTTCGCCGTCGCCGCGGTCGTCGACGCGAACCAGGGAGGCGCCGCGGCCCCCGGCATGACCGGGATCGGCAGGCGCGAAGACGATGGCGATTGACGGAATTTCGGCGGTCGGCGCAGTTGGCAAGAGTCTCGACATCGGCGCCACCAGCGCGACATCGGCGACCGCGGGGACCAGTTTCGTCGACGCGATCGGCAAGGCTTTCACCGACTCGGTCGCGTCGGTGCAGGCCGGCGAAGCGGCGGCGATCCAAGGCCTTCAGGGCGGGATGGAGCCCTACAAGGTCGTCGATTCGATCATGGGCGCGCAGCGCACGCTCCAGTCGATGTTGGCGATCCGCGACAAGGCGGTCTCCGCCTATCAGGAAGTCTCGCGGATGGCGATCTGAGTCGGTTTAGGTCGAAGAGGGAAATCGAAGCATGAGAGCGCTTTCGATCGCAGCGACGGGCATGAACGCCCAGGAACAGAATCTCGAAGTCATCGCCAACAACGTCGCCAACATCAACACCACCGGTTTCAAGCGCTCGCGCGCCGAGTTCACCGACCTCATCTACCAGAACGAACGGATCGCCGGGGTGAGCAGCCGCGGCCGCGACGCCACCGTGCCGGAAGGCGCGCAGGTCGGCCTCGGCGTGCGCACCGCGGCGATCCGCTCGCTGCAGATCCAGGGCGCGCTGACCAACACCGGCAACACCCTCGACCTGGCGATCAACGGCCTCGGCTGGTTTCAGGTGACGGACCCGAACGGCGACACCGTCTACACCCGCGACGGCGCCTTCAACACCAACGCCCAGGGTCAGTTGGTCACGACCGACGGCTACCTGGTCACGCCGACGATCACCATTCCGCCGACCGCGACCAGCGTCTCCGTCAGCCAGAGCGGCATGGTCTCCGCGACGATCGCCGGCCAGACGAATCCGCAGCAGCTCGGCCAGCTCACCATCGCCAATTTCGTCAACGCGGCCGGACTGCAAGCGCTTGGCGGAAACTACTTCCAGCAGACCTTCGCCTCGGGCGCGCCGACCGTCGGCGTGCCCGGCGACACCGCCTACGGCGTCATCCAGCAGGGTTATCTCGAAGCTTCGAACGTCGACCCGGTGACGGAGATCACCAACCTGATCTCCGCCCAGCGCGCCTACGAGATGAATTCGAAGGTCATTCAGGCCGCCGACCAGATGTCGGGCACCATCTCTAACCTGCGGAGCTGAGGAGAAATCTGATGCGCGTCGAGGGCGCCGCCGTTGTGTTCGTCGCCGGGCTGTGGCTGACGGCGAGTCTCGCCGCAGCGGCGCAGGACCTCGGGACGCAGGACCTGGCGCCGCCGACGCCGCGCATCGTCATTTATCCCGGCGACATCATTCAAAGCGACATGCTGTCCGATCTGCCGGCCGACACCGCGCGCGGAGTCGGGCCGTTCGCCGAGACGCGCGCGGCCGTGATCGGCAAGATGGCGCGCCGCACGCTGCTGCCGGGGACGGCGATTCCGCTCGCCGGGATCGACGTTCCGCGTCTGGTCGTCAACGGCGGCCAGGTCAATCTGGTCTATATCGACGGCGGCTTGTCGATCTCCGCCGACGGAATGGCGCTGCAGGACGGCGCGGCGGGCGATTCGGTCAAGGTGCGCAACGACGACAGCGGCGTCACGGTTACGGGCGTCGTCCAGCCGGACGGCGCGGTGCGGGTGAGCGGCGGGTGATGCGGCGTCTCCTCATCGCCCTCCTGGTCTGCGCGCTGGTCGGCCCGGCCGCGGCCGCCGTCCGCATCAAGGACATCACCGCCTTGCGCGGCGCGCGCGACAGCCAGCTGATCGGCTACGGTCTGGTGATCGGCCTGGCGGGAACCGGCGACTCGCTGCGCAGCGCGCCGTTCACCCAGCAGGCGCTCAGCGCGATGCTCGACCGCATGGGCATCAACGTTCGCGGCAGCCAGCTCGCCAACCGTAACGTCGCCGCGGTGATCGTCACCGCCGACCTGCCCGCCGGCATGGACGTCGGCTCGCGCCTCGACGTCACCGTCTCCGCGCTCGGCGACTCGAGCTCGCTGATGGGTGGCACGCTGCTGCTGACCCAGCTCTCGGCGAGCGACGGCTTCGTCTACGCCGACGCGCAGGGCGCCGTCTCCGTCACCGGCTTCGACGTCGCCGGTCAGGCGCAGACTCTGTCGCAGGGCGTTCCGACCGCCGGCCAGATTCCCAATGGTGCGATCATCCAGCGGGCCGTGCCGCCGCCGCCCGACGAACTGCGCATGACTCTCGAATTGAAGAACCCCGATTACACGACGGCGGTGCGTATCGTCGACGCCGTCAACGCCTATTCGCAGCGCCGCTTCCGCCGCCGTTCGGCGTTCGAGGCGACCAACCGGACCGTCGAATTGTTTCGGCCGCCGGAGATCAGCGTCACCCGCTACATGGCGGAGATCGGCGAACTGCCGGTCGAGCCGGACACCGTCGCGCGCGTGGTCATCGATTCGCGCACCGGCACCGTGGTCATCGGCCAGGACGTGCAGATTTCGACGGTGGCGGTCACGCACGGCACGCTGTCGGTCAGGATCAACGAGACCCCGACCACGTCGCAGCCGGCGCCGTTCTCGCAAGGCAAGACCGTCGAGCAACCGCGCACGGCGATCGACGTCGAACAGGAAGGCGGGCAGGTGGCGATCGTCGGCGGCTCCAGCCTCAGGACGCTGGTCAACGGCCTCAATCGAATCGGCGTCAAGCCGAGCGGCATCATCGCCATCCTGCAGGCGATCAAGACCGCCGGCGCGCTGCAGGCCGACCTCGTCGTGCAGTAGAGCGGGTCAGCCCGGCGCAAGGCGCGGCGGGCAGACTTTCGCCATTCTCGATCCGGTAGCGACTCCGCGCCATGGTCTTCGCCGTTTCCCGCCGCGCCGCCGTCGGCGCGATTGTTCTCGTCGGCCTGCTTGCAGGCTCCGCGGCGGCGCAGAACGACGGCAAACCGAAGCCGGCCGCGCCCCAGCCCGACAAGAGCGCCGAGGCCGGCGTTTCGCGCTATTGCGCCAATGTCGCGCCGATCGCCGCCGAAGCGCGCATCGCCTGGGAGACGCGCCGCCTCAACGAACTCGACGCGCAAATCAAGCAGCGCGTCGCCGAATTGGAGAAGGCGGAGGCGGAGACCCGCGACTGGGTGAGCAAGCGCGACGCGCTGCTGAATTCGGCGAGCGACGACGTCGTCGCGATCTACGGCAAGATGGATCCGGAGGCCGCCGCGGCGCAGCTGGCGACCATGGACGAGCCGATTGCGGTGTCGATCCTGCACAAGCTCAAAGTCAACGCGGCGAGTTCCATCCTCGACCAAATGGACGCGGCGCGAGCGGCCAGGCTGACCAGCCTGATCCTCGCCGTCGCGGCGCCCGAAAAGAAATCGTGATGGCGTTCATGGAGCGAAAAGCGTTGTTGGTCGTCGGGTTGGCGGCGACCCTGGCCGGCTGCGGCGCCATCAATCCGAGCGAGTTCATGCGCGAGCCGAGCATGTCGCCGATCGGCAGCGGCCTAGCCGCCGGCCGCATCGGCGATGGAATCGATCCGACGCCGACCGGCCAGATCGCGCGGCCGATCGCCAATCTCTATACCGACCAGACGGTGTCGCGGGTCGGCGACATCGTCACCGTGATCATCTCGATCAACGACAAGGCGCAGTTCGACAACGCGACCGACCGATCGTTGGCCTCTTCAGAAAACTTCACCAACACCTGGAGCTTCTCGCACGCCAGCAGCGGCTCCGGCGGCGGCAGTTCGCAGCCCGGGACTTCCTTGCTCGGCGGCACGTCGACCTCGTCGACCCAGGGCCAGGGCAACATCGATCGCCAGGAGCAGATCCAGGTCTCGGTGGCGGCGGTGGTCACCGAGGTGCTGCCCAACGGCAACCTGGTCATCAGCGGCTCGCAAGAGGTGCGGGTCAATTACGAACTGCGTCAGCTCGCGGTCGCCGGCATCGTGCGTCCGACCGACATTTCCCGCGCCAACACCGTCTCTTACGACCACATCGCGGAAGCGCGCATCTCTTACGGCGGCCGCGGCCGTCTGAACGACGTGCAGCAGCCGAACTGGGGTCAGCAGATTTGGGACTCCATCAAACCCTACTGAAGACAGCGCTATGGCCGTCGAACCCGAACTCCCCGACCTGACGCCCGGCGAAACGCCGCCGCCGCCGCCGCGCGTCGCATCCGGCGCGCCGTCGCTGCTGCAGACGGTCCTCGCCACGCTGGTGGTGACGGCGATGGCGGGCGCGATGGGGGCGCTGTTCGCCGTCCCGCCGCCGCCGGCGCCGGAACTCGCGCCCAAAACCGAGCCGACGCCCGGCGGCGTGGTCCCCGCCGCGTCGGGGCTGTTCGAAATGCCGCCGATCGTCACCAACCTCGGCTCGCCGAAGGACACCTGGATCCGTCTCGAAGCCTCGATCGTCTTCGACGCCAAGGCGGTCCAGCACCCCGAGACGCTGGCCGAAGACATCGCCGGCGACGAGCTCGCCTACCTGCACACCGTCGCGCTGTCGCAGGTCGAAGGGCCGATCGGGCTGGAGAACATCCGCCAGGATCTCAACGAGCGCGCGGCGATCCGCTCCGGCGGCAAGGTCAGCGAGCTCGTCATCCGAACGCTGGTGGTGCAATGAGGCGTTTCGCCCTAGCGGCGCTCGCGCTGACCCTGACCGCCGGCGCCGCCGCCGCCCAGACCGTCGATCTCGGGCAGCTGGTGCCCAATGGCGGCGCGACCGCGACCGCGCGCATCATCCAGATGGCCGCGGTGCTGACCGTGCTTTCGGTCGCGCCGGGGCTGCTGATCATGGTGACCAGCTTCACCCGCTTCACCGTGGCGCTGTCGTTCCTGCGCACCGGCCTCGGGCTGCAGAGCGCGCCGGCCAATCTGGTTCTGATCAGCCTGTCGCTGTTCATGACCTTCTTCGTCATGGCGCCGACCTTCGACAAGGCCTGGCGCGATGGGCTGCAGCCGCTGATGGACAACACCATCTCGCAGGAGCAGGCCTTCGGGGCGATCACCGAGCCGTTCCGCCAGTTCATGCTCTCCCAGGTGCGGGAGAAGGACATCGCGCTGTTCGAGGATCTCTCGCGCGGCAGTTTCGAGGTCACGGACCGGTCGAAGGTCGACCTGCGCATCCTGATCCCCGCCTTCATGATCTCCGAGCTCAGGCGCGGCTTTGAGATCGGCTTCCTGATCGTCCTGCCGTTCCTGGTCATCGACATGATCGTCGCGGCGCTGACCATGTCGATGGGCATGATGATGCTTCCGCCCTCGGTGATCTCGCTGCCGGTCAAGATTCTGTTCTTCGTGCTGGTCGACGGCTGGAATCTGCTGGTCGGCAGCTTGGTCCGTTCCGTGAGCTGAAAGGCGGCAATCAGCTTCGCGCAAGGGTCCAATCGTTTAGTGATGTTGTAGAGCCGCGAGGAGAGCGACCGATGAGTCTGATGGGCACCGCCGTGTCCGGCATGCTGGGCGATACGTCCTGGCTGTCGAACATTTCCCAGAACGTGGCCAACGCCAACACCACCGGCTACAAGAACGCCGAGACGGAATTCGCCACGGTCGTCGACCAGGTCGGCGCCGCGTCCTCCGCGGGCGGCGGCGTCACCGCGACGCTGCGGTCGCTCAATTCGCTGCAGGGCTCGGTGGTCGGCACCTCGACCACCACCGACCTCGCGATCAAGGGCGACGGGTATTTCGTCGTCTCCGACGCGAGCGGCGCCCTCTACTTGACCCGCAACGGCTCGTTCGTGCCTGACGCCGACGGCAACCTAGTCAATTCGGCCGGCTATTACCTGATGGGCTACAACGTCCAGAGCGGCGCGGCGTCCGGCACCACCAATTCCTTGGCCGGCATGGTCAAGGTCAACACCATCACCTCGGGCGAGGCGGCGACGCCGACCACAACCGGAACCTTGGCGGTCAACCTTCCCTCGACCGCCGCGGTCGACACCGGCACGTTGCCCGCGACGAACACGGCCGCTTCGACCTACACCGAGGAAACTTCGCTGGTCGTCTACGACAACCTTGGCGCCGCGCACACGCTTAACGTCTACTTCACCAAGACCGGCTCGAGTGCGGCTGGCTACACTTGGCAGGCCGACATCTTCGACGCCGCCGACGCGTCCGCCACGACAGGCGGCTTCCCCTACTCGGCGGAGCTCGCCACCCAGACGCTGAACTTCAATACCAGCGGCGTGTTGACCAGCGGTTCTCCGGTCACCTTCACGGTTCCCAACGGCCAGAGCATGAGCCTCAATCTCGGCCAGACGACGCAGTTGGCGTCGAGTTTCGCCGTCAACGCCTCCACCGCCAACGGCAATGCGCCGAGTTCGCTGACCGGCGTCACCATAAGCTCCGACGGCACGCTCGACTTCGAATACAGCAACGGCGTGTCGAGCCCTGGCTACGAGATTCCGTTGGCGACCGTCGCCAGCGAGGACAATCTGACCGCGGTCAACGGCAACGCCTACCAGGCCAACCAAAACTCCGGCACGGTCAGGGTCGGCGTCGCCGGCACCGGCGGGCTCGGTACGATCGCGTCCTCGTCGCTTGAGGACTCGACCGTCGACCTCGCCACCGAGCTTACCGACATGATCCAGGCCCAGAGCGCCTACCAGGCGAACTCCAAGGTCTTCCAGACGGGCGCCAACTTGCTCGACATCCTGAACAATCTGAAGGCGTAGCGGTTCGCCGGCCTTCGAGGTTTCGCCATGAGTTTGTCGGCCGCCCTCAACATCATCAACTCCGCCTTCGTGGCGAACGCGGGGCAATCGGCGGTCATCTCGAGCAACATCTCGAACGCCGGAACGAAGAACTATGCGCGCGAGATCGCCAACCTCATCACCACCTCCGGCGGCGGGGTTCAGGTCGCCTCGGTCGGCCGCGAGGCCAACGCCGCGCTGCTCGAGCAGGTGAATACGTCGACGTCGCAGGCCGCCTACCAACAGGCGTTGTCGGACGGTCTGTCGACGCTGGCGCAAACGGTGAGCGACAGTTCCTCGGTGACCTCGTCGTCCGGCGCCGCCGCCAACGGCAATTCGCCGTCGGCGATGCTCGCCAACCTGCAGAGCGCGCTCGAAACCTACGACGCCTCGCCCTCCAGCACGTCGGCGGCGCAGGGCGTGGTGACCGCCGCCAGCGATCTCACCCAATCGCTCAACTCCGGCGCTGCGGCGGTGCAGAGCGTGCGCGAGACGGCCGATTCCGGCATGACATCGGCGGTCAACACCGTCAATTCGCTGCTCACGCAATTTACCTCGGTCAACGCGACGATCGTTTCGGGAACGGCGACCGGCGCCGACATCTCCAGCGCCGAGGATACGCGCGACAGCATCCTCACCCAATTGTCGCAACAAGTCGGCATCTCGACCGTCGCCAATCCCGACGGTTCGACCTCGATCTACACCGACAGCGGCGTGACCCTGTTCCAGGGGGGAACTGCGCGCACCGTCAGCTTCACCCCGACAGCGACCTACACCGACGGCGCGACCGGCAATGCCGTGATGGTCGACGGCGTGCCGATCACCGGGTCATCGTCGCCGATGGCGATCCAGTCCGGCGCCCTTGCGGGGCTCGCCAATCTGCGCGACGTCGTCGCGCCGGAGTACGGCGCGCAACTCGACCAGATCGCCAATGGCCTCATCAGCGCCTTCGCCGAGAGCGATCAGACCGGCGGAACCGCTCCGACGCTGCCCGGTCTGTTCACCTTTTCCGGCGCCACCGGCGTGCCCTCGACTGCGGCGACGACGGGACTGGCGTCCGAGATCGAGGTCAACGCCAACGTCGATCCGTCGCAGGGCGGCAACGTCAATCTCTTGCGCGACGGCGGCATCGCCGATCCGACCAATTCAGCCTACACCTATAACACGACCGGCGCGGCGAGCTACACCGGCCGCATCGCGCAGTTGATCAGCGCCACGACCTCGACCCAGACTTTCAGCGCGGCGGCCGGGCTCGGAACGTCGTCGAGCCTCAGCGACTATGCCAATTCCTCGGTGAGCTGGCTGCAGGGCCAGAACCAGGCGGCCAGCAATCAGCTCGACTATCAGAATTCCCTGGTCAGCCAGGCGACGACGGCGTCGTCGAACGCGACCGGCGTCAATCTCGACACCGAAATGACCAACATGCTGACCATCGAGAACTCGTACACGACGACGGCCAAGCTGCTGACGACCGTCAGCGCGATGTTCACCTCGCTGCTCAACGCTGTGTAAAGCCAATGGCCTCGATCGTCTCCACCTACTCCCTCGGCACGGCGATGCTCTCGAGCATGGCGCAGGCGCAGAACCAGCTGACGCAACTCACAGCCGAGGCGAGCAGCGGCCAGTACGCCGACCTCGGCCTGCAGCTCGGCGACCAGTCGGGCTACGAGCTGTCGCTGCGCAACCAGACCAATCTGCTGCAATCGCTCACCACCGCCAACAGTCTCACCGTCACCAATCTCGAGACGGCGCAGGCGGCGATCGACTCGATGCGCACCGACGCTCAGAACGCTCTCACCTCGCTGACCTCGATCACCGCCGGTGCGACCGGCGCCGCCTCGTCTCTACAGAGCGCCGGGACCAACGCCCTTCAGTCGTTGATCGCCAGCGCCAACGTCACCTCCAACGGTCAGTACGTGTTCGGCGGCGACAACACCGGCGTCGCGCCGATGGCGGACTACTTCTCGGCGACGACGTCGGCCGCCAAGAGCGCAATCGACGCGGCGTTCCAGACCACGTTCGGCTTCGCGCCGACTTCGGCGAGCGCCGCGAATATCTCTTCCTCGCAGATGCAGAGTTTCATCAGCGGAACGTTCGCCAACCTGTTCAGCGGCGCCAGTTGGACGAGCAACTGGTCGTCGGCCTCGAGCACCGACGTGACGACGCAGATCGCGCCGGGCGAGTCGGCGACGACCTCGACCGACCTGAACCAGCCCGGCTTCCAGCAGCTCGCCGAAGGCTACGCGATGCTCGCCGAATTCGGCGGCTCATCGCTGAGCTCCACCACGCAGCAGGCGGTCATCACCGCGGCGAGCTCGCTGATCAATCAGGGAGTCTCCTCGCTGACGACGACGGAGGCGACGCTCGGCTCGGCTCAGACGCGCGTCACCGACGCCACGACCTCGATGTCGAATCAATTGACGATCCTGCAGACGCAGATCGGAAATCTGGACAACGTCAACGCCAGCGCGGTCGCCGTCCAGCTCAATTCACTGAGCACGCAGCTTGAAACCGCCTACCAGCTCACTGCGCAACTGCAGAAGATGAGCCTGGCCCAATATCTCCCCGTGTGACCCGGAAACGCCGATGTATGAATTCTCCTACAATGAAGTCGTCGACGACTCTCGCCAGGTTATGCGAGCGCGAGAGCGAACTGCGATGGATCGCGTCATCGCCATGCTGCGCGTCGCCCGCGACAAGGGCGAAAACTCGCGCGAGGCGATCGAAGCGATCTTCTATCTGCGTCGGCTGTGGGCGATCTTTCTCGACGACCTCAGGAATCCCGAAAACGAGCTGCCGGAGCAACTGCGCGCCGGCATTGTTTCGATCGGCATCTGGATGAACAAGGAAATCGATCGGTTTCGGGCGGGTCAGACCAAGGATCTGACGCCGATCATCGAGATCAACGAGATCATCCGCGACGGACTGAAGTGAGGAAGCGATGAATATCACGCTTCGCGCCGGCGAAAAACTCTACATCAACGGCGCTGTCATTCGCGTCGATCGCAAGGCGACGATCGAGCTGCTCAACGACGTTACGTTCCTGCTCGAGAACCACGTCATGCAGGCCGATCAGGCGACGACGCCGCTCAGGCAGATCTATTTCGCGGTCCAGGTGATGCTGATGGATCCAGGCGCGACGGCGGTGGCGACGACGCTATCGCGGCGGCTGATGGAATCGGCCCTGCAGGCGTTCGAGAACCCGCTGATCGTCGCCGGACTGAAAGTGATTGCCGGGCAAATCGACCGTGGGCGCAATTTCGAAGCGCTGAAGGCGCTAAGAGCGCTGTTTCCGCTCGAGGAAAAGGAAATGTACCCGAACGGCAAGCTGGCTGAAACGCCGGCAGCCGCCTGAAAGGAGCGACCATGAGCGTGCCAGCCACTTCACCCGTCACAACCGGCTCCACATCTTCGGCGAGTTCGTCATCCGCCTCGTCGGCCGCCGCGGCCACCAACTCTCTCAGCTACAATGACTTTCTCACCATGTTGCTGGCGGAGATGAAGAACCAGGATCCGACCCAGCCGATGGATCCGACCGCGATGGTGAGCCAGTTGGCGACGATCTCGCAGGTCGGTCAGGCGGTGCAAACCAACACCACGCTCGCTTCGCTGCTGACGAGCTCACAATTGACGCAGGCCGAGATCGGGGTCGGCGAAACGATCTCGGGCCCGGACGCGACCACGAGCACGCAGACGGATTCGGGCACAATCACCTCGGTCTCCGTCACCTCGTCGGGTTCGACGGCGACGCTGAGCAACGGCGATAGCGTGACGGTCGGCAATGGCGTGACCGTGCAATGAACGAGGCCGACGCGCTCGACATCATTCAGTCGGCGCTATGGATGGTGATCGTCGGCGCCGGTCCGGCGATCGGCGCCGCGATGGTGGTCGGGGTGGCGATCGCGCTGTTGCAGGCGCTGACCCAGGTCCAGGAAATGACGCTGACTTTCGTGCCGAAGATCGTCACGATCTTCCTCGTCGTCACCCTGACCGGATCGTTCATCGGCGGGCAATTCTACCTCTTCACCGAAAACGTCTACGGGCGAATCGAGCACGGCTTCGAACGGTGACGGGACGCCGTAGCGCGCGCGTAAGGATCTCGGCGAAGCGCAGCGCGGAAGGCGTTTCCATAGGTGGGACACGCGCAGCAGCGATGCACTCGCGCTCGATGGGTTCGCCCGTCGCGAGACAATAAAGACGCTCGCCGAACGGCGCCGGCGCGGCATTCCGACCAAATGCCAGCCGACCGCCCCGCCCTGCCGCGGCTGTGGCGGACTCTGTTCCATCGCCGCCGCGACCCGGCGTAAGAAATCCGCGGCTGCATAACCGCGCGCGCGGCTCCGACCGCCAAGGTCCGGAAACAGGTCGAATCGCGCTTTTGCGACGCCAGCGCGCCGCCAAATGACGGGCCACCAGCTCGGCGCCGTCATGCGGCGCATTGGAAATGTAGGGATTCCCTACGCCCGCCTCGTCAAATGTAGGAAGCCCCGACATTCAGCGGACCAAATATTCGACTTAGTGTTAGCAATAACACGCAAATTCGCCTTGGCACGCCGCATGCGTAATCAGCGTCGTCGTGACTAAGGCAACCAACCGGAAACCGTGAAGAATCTCCGTACTGACGAGTCTGTCTCGTGCTTCTTCTATCCGTCGTCTCGCGCCGGCCAGCGGTCGGTCGCCGAGTTGGGCTGCTGGAGCGAAGCGGACCGCGTCGTATTCCGCGGAGGCGGGGCTCATTCGGGGCAGGGGAACACGGCCGCCGGCGGGAACGCTGAGCGGCCGCCGAGACAGCTCATCCCTCGACTCTCGTGGGAAGCCGCTGGCGAGCGGCGCGCAGCCGGAAGAGGGCGCCAAGCGCCATGTGCCGGTCCTCGCCAAGGATCGATCGCATAAGTGAATAGTTGAATACGTGGGGGGTGAAACAATGTCTGGCGCTAGTTTAGAAGTCGAGCCTGCACTAAAGCCAAAACTGGGAATAGTCGACCGTTTTACGAAATGGAGTCTGAATTGGGTCCCCGATTCCATGGTCTTCGTTTCGGCGCTGACCATCATTGTTTTTATCATGGGCATGGTGTTTACCGACCACAGCCCGCTTGGATTGCTTGACGATTACGCCAAGGGGTTTTGGCTGCTGCTGACGTTCGCCATGCAGCTCACCGTCATGATGATCACGGGATTTGTGGTTGCCGATTCGAAATTGGTGAAGAGCGGCCTTATCAAGCTGATCGACTTGCCGAAGTCGCCCAGGTCGACGTTGATCGTGTTCTGTCTGGTGGTTGGGTTCATCGCCTGGCTGCATTGGGCGGTGGGGTTGATGGTCGCCGTCGTCATGGGCAAGGAAGTCGCCATCCGCAAGCGCGGCGTGGGAATCCACTATCCTCTGCTGGCGGCCGCCGGTTACTGCATGTTCCTGATCATGGCCAACGGACCATCGCAGTCTGCGCCGCTGCTGGCGGCGACAGCCGGCAATTTTCTCGAAAAGACCATCGGCGGCTTGCTCCCTTTGACCCAGACCGCCCTGTCGCCATTCCTCCTTGTTCTTGTTTTCTTTGAGTTTCTTACAATTCCCGTTCTGCTTGCGCTCATGATGCCGAAAAAGGAGAAGGCCGTCGAGATCAGCGAGGCCGTCTATAACGAGTTCACTTACGTTCCGGTGGAGGAAGTGCGGAGCGACTTGCGACCGGCCGAGCGGTGGGAACGGTCCCGAATTGTGCTGACGGTGATTGGCGTTGGATTCTTGATTTGGGTTGTTCGCTTCGTGGCGCTCAACGGCGTGGCCAAGATCGACATCAACATCATCAATTTCACGTTCTTCGGTCTGGGCATGCTGCTGCACGGATCGCCTCGGAGCTTCACCGCGTCCGTGAAGCAGGGCGTCGGCACGACGTTCGGCGTGATTATTCAGTTTCCGCTCTATGCGGGCATCTTCGGCATCATCAGCAATTCCGGGCTGGCGAGCGTCATCACCCACTGGTTCCTCTCGATTTCGACCGCGGGAACCTACGCCTGGATCATCATGATCTATACGACGATCATGGATTTCTTCGTCCCGTCAGGCGGTTCGAAGTTCGTCATCGAAGCCCCTTACATCATCCCAGCCGGCCAACAACTGAGCATTCCGGTCGCCCACGTGGTCAACGCCTACAGCACCGGCGGCCAGTTGGCGAACCTGATCCAGCCGTTCTGGGCCTTGCCGTTCCTTGCGGCTTATAAAGTCAGGTTCCAGGACATTCTGCCGTACACGTTCGCCATGTTCCTGTACGCGCTGCTCATCGGCAGCGTCGCGTTCCTCGCCTTCCCGCAAGGGCTGTGAATCGAAGACGCATCAGACGCATTGAGGCGGCGGGCGGGCGATCCCCGTGCTCGGGCGAAGACGGCGCTTGTCATTCCGCGCGTTCGTATTTCGCCGCTGGCGAACCCGGCGGCGCCGCAGCCGCAATCGTCGCGAATGAAATTGAAAGGAGAGAGATTATGAGGGCGGCTATTATCGGGATCGGTTCCCTCGGCACAATCATCGGCGCGCTGATCACCAAGGGCGGCAAGCCGATCGATTTGTTCGATTCCTACAAAGATAACGTCGACGCGCTGAATCGCTTCGGCGCGACCATAACCGGCGCCCTCGATCTGAATGTTCCGGTGACGGCGTACACTCCGGATCAAATGACCGGCGAGTACGATCTGGTGTTCCTGCTGACGAAACAGACGAACAACCATTCCGTCCTGCCGCAACTGCTGCCGCATCTGCGCCGCGACAGCGTCGTCTGCACGCTGCAGAACGGCGTCCCAGAAGACTCGGTCGCGTCGATCGTCGGCCGCGGCCGCACAGTCGGCGGCGCGGTCGGTTTCGGCGCCACATGGCTGAGGCCGGGCGTTTCCTCGCTCACCTCGAGTTACGCGACCGTCGAGAAGTTCGCCTTCGAAATCGGCGAGATCGACGGCGTCCTTCGCCTCCGCCTTAAAACGGTTCAAGAATATCTCGAATGCGTCGGCGCGACCGAGATCCGCGACAACCTCATGGGGATCAAGTTCACGAAGGTGCTGATGAACTCCACCTTCAGCGGCATGTCCGCGGCGCTGGGCTGCACCTTCGGCGACGTGCTCGCGAATCCCAAGGCCATGACGTGCTTGGCCTTTGTGGCCAATGAATGCATCGCCGTGGCGCACGCTCGCGGCGTTGGCTTGGTGGAGATGCAGGGCGAGGATCTGGAATTCTTCGAACTGAAAAGCGCCGCCGATATTCCGTCGAAAATGCCCCTTTATCGCAAGATCTGGGGGCCGCATGCGAAGCTGAAAGCAAGCATGTTGCAGGATCTTGAAAAAGGTCGCGAATGCGAGATCAATTACATCAACGGCGTGATCTGCCAGCAGGGCCGAGCGTGCGGTATACCAACTCCGTTCAACGACAGAATTGTTGAGCTTGTCACTGAGGCGCAGACTCGACGTGGCGTTAACGACTTCAGTTACCTAAGTCGCTTCGATGGTCTGTTGGAGAAATACGCCAAAGAACATACCTTGGCCTTCTAGGCTCCGACCTCAGGAATCCGTCGCAATAGATGACAAACCAAATTCTGCCCGCTCTGTAAGCAAGAAAAGCTGGAGATTTCGATGCCGAAGACCATCATTACGGTCGCCCCGACCGGGGCCTGGCCGACAAAGGAACACAACGCCAATATCCCGCTCGATCCGCGCGAAATCGCCGACGACGTTTATGCGTGTTGGCAGGCGGGCGCCGGCATCGCCCATCTGCATATGCGCGATGCGAACGGCAAGGGCACGATGGACAAGGAGCGGTTTCGCGAAACGGTGACGCTGATCCGCGAGAAGTGCGACATCGTCATCAATCTGACGACCTCGGGCGATCTCAACGCCACCGACGAAACCCGGATGGCGCACCTCATCGCGTTGCAGCCTGACATGGCCTCCTATGACGCAGGCACGATGAACTGGGCGCACAGCACAATATTCGTCAATCATCCGGCATTCCTCGAGAAGCTCGGCAAGGTGATGCTGGAGAATAGCGTCAAGCCGGAGATCGAGGTGTTCGATGCCGGCATGTTCTACAACGCCGTCTACTACGTGAAGCAAGGCGTCCTGAAAGCCCCCTGCCATTACCAGTTCGTTCTGGGGGCCCCCGGCGGCACCACCGCCACCGTGGAGAACCTCGTTTACCTGAAGAGTCTGTTGCCGGCGGACGCCACGTGGTCGGCGCTGGGCATCGGCGCCGGCCATCTGCCGATCATGTTTGCGGCGATCGCCATGGGCGGCCATGTTCGGGTCGGCATGGAAGACAATGTCTTGTATGCGAAGAAGCGTCCGGCGAAATCCAATGCCGAGTTCGTTGAGCGGGCGGCGCGCCTGGTCAGGGAAGCCAACAATGAGGTCGCCTCGCCCGACGACGCCCGCGCCATCCTTGGGTTGAAGCGACGCGCCGCATAATTTGGGCGACCCGCGGTCGCCGCCGTCGTGAGCGGCAGGGCGGCGGCTCCGTGGCGCGCTTTCGCCTTCGCTCGCGACCCGAATTGGTCAAGGTCTTCGTCCACGTCTTCGATCGAGGGGTCATGCCGTCGACCGGTCGTCGAAAGTCCAATGGAAGGACTTTTCGCCTCGCGAAACGAGTCGCTCGTCGATGCGCCTGACGCCTGACGCCGCCGATCATGCATGACCCTGGCGACGCCAATCGCGCGAGCCGCATCGGCCGCTGACTGTCTTGGCGAGACCAACCCACTCGCCGGGCGCAGCTTCGCGAAGGTCTGTTCAGTGCCTATCCGGTTGACGCAGACACCCGCTATGGCTAGTGTTTGCCCATCATGGCGGCCATGGACATCCACCAGCGCGACGATCTGGCTTTTCCCCAATCGCTCCCTGAGTTTCAGCAA
>Ga0182030_10011519_pt1 | contig 17836 bp, 16 predicted proteins | sample 812S3MmetaG_FD_121299 | JGI IMG/M metagenome (GOLD analysis project Ga0182030, IMG submission 121299) | Permafrost microbial communities from Stordalen Mire, Sweden - 812S3M metaG (Illumina Assembly) | ecosystem: Environmental > Terrestrial > Soil > Wetlands > Permafrost | place: Sweden...
CCTGTCGGACACCTCTTTATCACTCATCCAGCGCGTCGCTTCGCTCCAATTACTGTCCGACAGGATTGGAATGCTGTCCGACAGGAATTAGAACAGGTGTCCGACAGCGTCGGAATCCGCACGGAACGCAAGATACACAAATTACCCTGCTAACACTGGCTAATTTACAGTTTTTTTGTGGCCGGTCAATGCTTTTCATAACCCGACTGAAACTCTCCAATCACTCCGGCACAACTCTTTCAATACTCTTTTGCTGACAGTTTTGCTGACAGTGAATTTGCCAGAGGATTTGCGAACAGACCCCGTCACAATTCTTGTTGCAACTGGACTTAAAGTATTATGCACAAATTAGCTGATAGATTCAAAAGGCGAGGGTCGGAATCGCCAAGCTAGACTTGGTTTATTGTGTGCTATACCCCGAATTTGCTGGAAAAATACGATAGCCGCCGTATTGCGTCAATAGCCCAAATGGATTGGTTTGCTGGCAATTTCGCTGGCAATTTTTCATAACCATAAATGGGCGTCGGCGGAGCATTTATTTTCAGCGGTGTGTTATGCCTGCTGGTGATTCAAAAACCACACTGCAAGTCTGCTGCGTTAGAAAGGCAGCGCGATGGTCTTTTTGAAACGACGCTGACTGCGCTGCCGTATAGGTTTCATTTCGAGGCGATTTGAATGGCCGGTTTCCGAGTGCCCGCAGGAAAGCCGGACAGTCAAAGCGCCAATTTGCCGACCGCTTATGCCGACAAATTATGGTTTCTCCGGCACTTCAATCACATCGCCATCGTGAAGCCAGAAATTGGGCGGCTGACCGGGATCGGAGCAATCCACCGTCCATTCGTGCATTTTTCCTGTTGCGGTGTCGCGCCGTCTCACGACTACGCGCGAAAGGTCCGATGAAGCGAGCAACAATTTGGAATTCTCCAAAACAGGCCACAACATAAACGGCTCGGCAGTGAGCAAGCCTACCGCTGGCGGCATTTTTGCCCCAAACGATGACAATGGGTATTGACTGCTTCCGGGTATCAACTCCCAAACCTGCGGCGCGACGATGATGTTTGTCGTCTGTCCGTTGACGGTGATTTGCAAGTGCCGCGTTAGGCAGCTTTTCAAGGTGAAAAGTTCGTTCGTGGACAACCCCGGCCATTTTTCGTTGATGACGTGGTCGGCTTCGTGAATTTCCACCACGTCGCCGTATCGCAGCGGCACGTCGCCGGAGCAATCGCCGGAATTGAGCGCGCGAGCCAGATTGATTTTCAACTCGTTCCAATTGGTGCCCGTGGCAGACGGGCGATGAATGACAATTCGTGTGAAATCGGGAAACGACAACCGATTATTATCGACTGAATAGCTACTGCCACCGGGAAAAAACGAATTATCATTGGCTGGGTAACAATAAGGCACTGCCCGGACGCGTTTCGCACCAGTGGGCGAAGCTGTAAGCAAATCATATTGGACACCGAGCAGGTCGAACAAAGTGAAGTGGTTCCAATTGTTTGTGCCCTGGTAAAACATCGCCGCCGAGTAATGGACCGAAGGCCGGCTGACGGTGATGCGGTCCCAATCTGGCAGAACGTCAAGCGCGCCGTGCTGGCGCAGCAAATCAGCGAGTTGAACGAGGTAGGTTTTTTGTTCCGGCAACAAATTATTTCCCGCTGCCCATTGTTTGAGTTCATACAGCGGCGTTTGGCCGGCGTCGTTTCGCACGTTGGGATCAGCTTTGTAGTCGAGCAACAGCTCCAAAACCTTTCGGTTCGGCATTTGTTGAAAACCCCAGCCCGCCATCCAATGAAGCGGCGTACTGCCGAAAGCGCCATCTCGCGCATTTGGATTCGCGCCGTGTTTCAACAAAATCTCCACCGTTGTTACGGGAAGACCGGTCTCCACGGAAAGCAGCAATGGCGTCCAATTCAAAATCCTGTTATCACCAGTTTTCGTGGTCGAATCACGCGCATCCACTTCTGCGCCGGCGTTCAGCAACGCTTCCAGAATGTTGGTGTTGGAGACCGCGCTGAAAATGACAGGCTTATTGTCTATTTGTGAATCATTGGGGTCGGCTTTGAATTTCAGAAGCAGTTGGACCATGGGAAGCTGATTCATGGAAACGGCCATCCAGAGGGGCGTGGCTTCATTGTATCCGTTATGCTTCAAATCCAGGGCGTTGCCTTTCAAATTGGGGTTTGCCCCCGCCTGAAGCAGCAATCCGGCGGATGTTATATCATGCTTATAGATTGCGCACATCAGTGGCGCATCATTTGTGCCGCCATTCGGGTCGGCTTTGGCAGCCAGCAACAATTTGACCGCTTCGAGCGAACCATTTTCCACAGCAACACTTAAAGGCGTGCGGCCTTCATTGTTTTCCAAATTCACATCGGCACCTGCCGTCAAAAGCATTTGGACAATGTTCGTCTTGCCAAGTTGTGCCGCTATAAACAACGGTGTGCTGCCTTGCGAATCCTGCGCATTCACCTCGGCTTTGTTTGCCAGCAAAACTTCCGTGACAGCTTCGAAGCCATATTGCACCGCATCCTCCAACGGAGTTCGCTTGGCACTATTATTTATGGCATTCACGTCCGCGCCGTGGGCGAGGAGAAATTCCACCATTGTGCGATTGCCCGATCCTGTCGCGGCAAACAAGGCTGACCCACCACGGGCATTCACATCCGCGCCGTGATCCAGCAAAAACGCCGCGACTTTAAGCTGACCGTTGATGGCCGAGTTTTCCAATGGCGTATGTCTGCTGCCGTCCGGTGCATTGATCAAATCCGGACTGTTTTGAATCATCGTCTGGATGCGCTGGATTTCCTGGTTTTCGTCGAAATTTGACGTAATTAAATTTGGCGGAGCTTTCGTAACTGTTGTTTGCGATTCTGCTTGAGGACTCGGCTGAATAACGGCACCCATTCCCACCAAATCCTGCCGGCTCAAAGTGGCGAGCGTTTGTTGGTCGGCAAAATCGCGGAGGATGCGCTGGTATTCCAGCGCGGCTTCATTCGTCTTGCCCTGCATCCGGTAACATTCGCCCAAACGGAAAATCGCCGTGGCCGCAAGCTGCCGGTCTTTGTCGAATTGTGACGCGAGCGATTGGTAATTTGAAATGGCGGCATCAAGATTGCGATTGGCCTGTTCCTCCAGCAAACCCTGTTGCAAGAGCGATGTCAGGTTGTTGGTCTGCGCGTGCGATAGCATCGCGGCCAATATAAAAACCAAAAGACACAATTTCGTTTTCATAAATTCATGCTGCCACATTTGTCCGCGCCAATTGTCATGGTTTTGCAAAATCAATTTCACCGCTCCAACCGGTAGCCCACCCCATGCACCGTCTTAAGCCAGCACGGCGAATCGGGGTTGGCTTCGATTTTGGCGCGCAGGCTGGCGATGTGGTTGTCCACTGTGCGTGTCGTCGGAAACGCTCCGTAGCCCCAGACCACATCGAGAAAACGCTCGCGGGAAACCGGTTCGCCTTCCGCGTCGGCCAGCAGGCGCAACATCGCGAATTCTTTGGCGGTCAGATGAACAGGCTTCCGACCCCGCACGGCGGTTTGCCGGGCCAGATCGATTTCGATTTCCCCCAGCTTCAGTTTCGTCAGGGTCTTGGCTTTCCGTTCCATCCGCCGTAACAGGGCGCGCACCCGGGCGAGCAGCTCCTCGCTGCTGAAAGGTTTGACGACATAATCATCCGCGCCCACGTCCAGTCCGTTGACGCGATCTTCAATCTGTCCCTTGGCGGTGAGCATCACCACCGGGACGTTATTGGTCAGTCGGCGCAGTTCGGCGCAAACCGCAAAGCCATCGAGCTTGGGCATCATTACGTCCAACAAAATCAGGTCGGGCTTTTCAGACAAAGCGCTCTTGAGGCCGCTTTCTCCATCCACCGCCGTCAGCGTTCGGTAGCCTTCCGCTGCAAGCAGATCCACCAGCGCCGTGCGCATGGGCGTTTCATCTTCAATGATCAAAATGCGTTCCATGATTACTTTCTGGCCGGCAGGATAATCGTAAACCGGCTGCCCTGACCAAATTCACTTTCCACCATCACGCGACCGCCATGCGCGGCGACAATGTGTTTCACGATGCTTAAACCGATGCCGATGCCTTGTGTTTCACGACGCAATTCAGAACCGAGCCGGTAAAACCGCTCAAAAATCTTCTCCCGCTCTGCCGTGGGAATGCCGGGGCCGTGGTCGCAAACCGACAGGTTGAAACCGGATTGATCGTCGTGCCCGATATTCAGCGTCACCGTTTGGCCTTTGGCGGAATGCTTGATCGCGTTATCAATCAGGTTCACCAGCGCCTGCTGGATGGCGCGCCCGTCCACCTCCAGTTCAAACTTGGTTGCCGGGGATCGGTCCGGTGCTGGATTCAATTCCAGCAGCACACCCTTCTCCGCAGCGTAGGGTTCCATCAACTGGACGGTGGTTTGGGTTAGCGCCACGAGATCGGTGGGTTCAAATTCATATTGCTTGCGACCCTGTTCAATGCGCGAAAAATCCAGCACGTTTTCAATCAGGGACGAGAGGCGGCGGCATTCCTGACCGATGAAGCGGAAATATTCTTTCTGTCTTTCTGGCTCCGGGATTTTATCGCCCTCCAGATTTTCCGCCATCAGCCGCACCGACGCGATGGGCGCACGCAGTTCGTGCGACACACTGGATACAAAGTTGGTTTTCATCTCGTTGAGCCGCTGCTCGCGTCGGAACGAACGCCACGCCGCGAGCAACCCCATTACCGCCGCAACTGCCGAGGCCACGATGAGCGCGCCAAACCATCGGCTCCGCTGGGCTTGGCGTGCGTATAGAATTTCCGGGCTGGTCAGGGAAATCCGGATGCGAAAAGGATATGAGTGCTGGTTTAGCGGAAGGTCTTTTATGATGCCGTCCGCCTGGTCGAGCAGCGGCAGAGGACTGCTGCCAGTTTCAGCAGTTGGCTCGTTCGACAAGCTGACGGCCTTTCCGCCGAAATCAAATTCCAGCTTTGCGTATGACGGAAGCGAGATTTCAGACTGTTTCACGGATGCGCGAAGGGCTTTTTCCACCACAACCTGCGGCAGCATGAGGTAAGGATAGCGCGGTTCCGGTGGCGCCACCCAATTGGTGGGAGCCACCCAGCGGTCTCCCAAAATGAGCAGATATTTTCCGATGCGGGAATTGACCCAAAACGGACCGATCTGCCAAGTGTTTGGGGGATGCTGTTCACGAAAGTCCTGAAACACCATTCTCGCGGCTTCATTGGCATTCCACCAGTCCTTCAACGTCGCCGCATATTGCTCCTGCGCAGTTCCCCGCGCGACCCGTTTCGTTTCAGCAATCAGCATTGGCGAAAATGCCGAGGCACGATATTGAATCATCCAACCGATTGTTTGATTACGGATGAAATTCTCCGGCAATCCCGTGCCATCCGGCAAACGGTGCAAAGCTTGATAACAAATCAATTGTCCCAAGGGATATCCGGCTTCAGAAAGTTCAGCGGAATCACCCCAGTGCGATCTGGAAAAATCAGCAATTGTTAACACGGCGTCACTGGCGGCCATTCCGTGTATTTTCGCCAGCAGTAGAAGATATTCCGCATTCGCTCGCGCCCCTTTGGGCGGCTTTGATGCAATGAATTTTTGGATGGCGGACTGCACGATTGAAAAATCACCGTATTGAAATTCCGCCTGTTTAGCTGCCTGCCAAAGCCGTTGCTGTTCGGAATTCAACTGGCCCAACCAGTCTGGCGGTTGCGGCGGCATCATTTCCGGCTGCGTCTCCAAATAACTGCTCGAATCCACGGGTGGAAGCTTGAAAAGGTCAATTTCCGGATTCGCTTGCTGCCAGACTTTGATATGCACCCAAGCGTTGCTTTCGGACGCAGCCCCGCCCTCCCAACTTGACAGCCCCAAATCGGTTGACCGGTTGGCTTCGAGTTCAAAACTCGCTTCGCGAAAGTCGCGCAATTGTTGGGCGGTTTCGGTGCCGATAGCCTGTGCAAGCTGTTGGGCCAGGATTTGACCAGACTCGCGCGCTTCCTGTTCCGCGAACAGACGGTCTTGGCGCAATGAATACAATCCAAAGCCAGCCAGCCCAATCACCGGCAACAAGATCAAAACCGCCTGCCAAAACAACTGTATCGTCGAGCGATTCACGGTCTTTCCGGGAAAACCTGGCTGCGCCCGCATTTCGCGCCGGGCTTGAAGGAATTGAAAAAAGAAAATTCCAAACACCAACGTGAAGCAGCCCGGAGAAAAGAATTTTTTGAACAGGGCCTGGTCATGCCGCTGAAATGCCGCCACCAGCATCATCGGGATCAAAATAGCATAGAAAATGCACAAGTTGCGCGACCGGGTGTAGCGCGATTTCAAGTCGTCGCTGCGCTTCCACCCCAGCCGCCGCCCAAAAAGGATGGCAGCCAAAAAGACCAGCAGCAGAATCAAAATCCCGATGTAGAGTCCGTCAGGCATGATAATCTTGCGGTGGAGGCATATTGTCTGTCGAATTCATTACTCGGGAGTGTGCCAGACAGCAAGAATGAGTTGTCATGGTTTTGTAAAATCGGACTCACAAAACCCCCACTGCAAGCCTGCTGCTTTAGAAAGGCAGCGTGATGGTCTTACCCATTGGGAAAGCAGTGACGCGCAGCCGAACCCCGGAGGGGCGAAGCCGGATGGAAGAAAGACAAATTACAGAAAGCAAATTACACCGGCGCATTTGGGAAAATTCGTCAAGACTGATTTATTAATCGAAGGACAATTTGTTTTTACAGCAACGCAAAACCGCGAGTTGCACATCGAAGCAATTGATATGGATCACGCGGAGGTCTTGGCGGAAGGAGCAACGCCGATTCATGGCGCGACGAACAGGCCGGTTGAAATTTCTGCTGCAGACGTCGAAATGACAAGCAAAATAATTGAGGATGTTTTTCAACGAGCGTTGGAACGACGCGCACAAATAAAGACTCAAACGGTAATCGCACCCTTAGACTAGCAATACGGTTGCGCCGATGGCCAGCAATCCAAAAGCCGACGGTTCAGGCACGGGCAAGGTTTCGCCCTGAAAGGCGAGATATTCTGGGATTGATAAGCCAGTGGTAAAGGTGCTTTTATTCCGCTAGGTGTAAATTCAAGGCGAAATGACACGATAGAATCGTGCTGATTGGTTCGTGGCTTGAGGATCAAAGAAATTAATGGAATTACTGAAGGTAACTAAATGGGCAAGTGTGACCCAATCATGTAGGTTGGAAGAAACTTGAAACTGGTAGGAGTTGCCGGCATTAACGCTTGTTTGGAATTGGACACCACTGTTGGGTGCATAATTGAGTTTGGACAACTGCGGCGGAGGTAAATTGGCCGGCATAACAGGCAAAACCAAGATATCGTCGATACTGAATCCCACCAAAAATCCAAAATCAAGAGTAGTCATTGTATCCGTGGCTGTGACGATGAATTGCAGATTCGTCCAGGCAGTTGGAATAATATTTAACAGGTCACAAATGATGTTTGTAGTAGTTGAATTGGTATTCCATGCTACCTGAAGTTCGTTGGGAGTGAATGCGTTGGCTTTATTAAGCCAGAAAGAAAGCAAATAGACTGCACCGGGAGTGGTCGGAATGCTTTGGGAAAGATGGCCCAATGTGTGTCCGGAATTTGAAAGCCATGCCGAGTATAGCCCTGAGTGGACAAAAAAAAGGTTTGCAGTAGCTCCACTGCCTGAGGCGTCGCCGGATAAAGTCCAACCGGAAGTATCCCCGGATTCGAAGCTGCCGTTCTGAACCAGGTCGTTCGTCACCACGAGTATGGCCCCGGTGTTAGTGACGATGCCGACAATGTTGCTAACAATGACAGAATAAGTTGCCGCGTCTGCATACGATAGTGCTCGCAACACCAGCGTTGCATTGGTAGAGCCTGAAACGTAGCTGTTATCCATTAGATTAGTTCCGTTCCTCTGCCATTGAAAAGTCGGGAAAGGAATTCCGGTTGCTGAAACCACAAAGCTGCTGGTCCAGCCATAGAAGTTAGTCTGACTGACCGGGGGAACATTGATGACTGGAATGGTCGCAAGGGTGAGTCCTGCGCCGGCACTTGTAATTGCGTGGATCGAATTGCTGACAATTACCGTGTAGATCCCAGCATCCATCGCAGAAACTGCGCTCACTATCAGATTCGAGGTATTGACACCGGAAAGATTACCGGCATTGCTTAGATTGGTTCCGTTCCTCTGCCATTGATAACTCAGGGCATATGGACTAGAAGCAGAAACAATAAACGAGGCAGTTGAGCCGTTTACATTTGTGTGGCCGACAGGTTGAGACAGAATGACGGGCCAATTTGGATTAAAAACAAAAATGGTTCCCGCACCACCTGTCCCGCCAGTCGTGCCATATAAATCACCATTCACGTTTTCAGTCAGCTCGGTCCAAGGCTGAAAGCCATTTGTGCCACCGGAAAATGAGTATAAGGTGGTCAGTTTACCGTTTGGAGTGAGCTGAAAAATCGTGCCATTATTGCTTGCACCACCATTTGCTGTGGTTCCGTAGAAATTGCCGTCAGCAGCTTGGATTAATTTGGCCATTGGCGTTGCACCATTGGTTTGGTTGAATGCAACCAAAGAAGCGATTGTGCCGGTCAATCCTTGGAAGGACATTCGGAATATTGTGCCGTTAGAGTTTGTGCCACCATAAGCTGTCGTGCCATAAAAATAGCCGTCTTTGCTTTGTATTAATCCGGCTTCCGGCGAGGATCCATTGGTTCCATTGAACGAGGCCAACTTGGTGACCACACCATTCGTGGTCACTTGAAATATCATACCTAGACCGTAATCGCCGCCAGTTTGAGAGGTCCCATAAAAATTGCCGTCATTCCCTTGAAATAAGCCTGCATGAACGTAGGCTGTGTTACCTAGCGATCCAATGGTTGCCAGATTTCCGTTAGTAGAGTTTTGGAATACGCTGCCGCCGACGGTAACACCATAAATGTTTCCGTCAGGTGTCTGAGTTAATCCTCCGTAAGTTGCATTGGTCAACGAAGCCAAAGAAGAAAATGATCCGCCTAGAGTAACCTTAAATAAGGTGCCACTTGAGTTATTTGTGCCGCCGGATAAAGTTGTGCCATAAAAGTTACCATCAGCAGCTTGCAACAAGGCTCCCATGGGCGTCGCGCCAGTGGTGGAATAATTTGTAAACGAAAATATACTGGCGAATGAGCCGTCAGGACTTATGCGAAATATTGTGCCTTTACTGCCCGCTCCTCCACTGCTGGTTGTGCCATAGAAATTACCATCATTGCCTAATGTCAATCCGCCTTGGAGATTGAAACCGTTAGTATCAAATTTGAATGTTCTTAACGTGTTGAGCGTCACGTTCGCTAAAGTGTCTTGTGTCATCAAGCGCGCAACCATAACGCAAATTGTCCAGAAGAGTATTCTGAATGAGTTCATGGAATATAAGTTGCCGGGGTTTGTCATAAAAACAAGAATAATATTCGGCACACAATTGTGTCCATTTTAATAGCATCATGCCAGGTAGCCGCAGGTCTTTGCACGTTCCGCCCACGCGTAGCGGTAGCTGTGCAAGGTCACGCCGCAAATCCCCAACTGCCGGCACCGTTGCCCAAATTCCGTCGCCCGGTCTCCCGCTCGCACATTCGCCAGATACGGAAACAACATTCCCTCCGCTTGCAGGTCTTTGAACAGGTTTAATGCCTCCGCTCCCAAATGCACCAGCACCGGCACACCGGTCTATTTACGCACAAAGCAGATGGTCTGGTGTTTCCAGTCCACATCCTCGCCTTTTAAGTTCGCGATGTCGCCCTGGTTCGCTCCCAGGTGCCAGCACAACTGGTAAAGCAGCTTCCCTCATGCAGGGCTCGCGCACAGGCGACTCGTTTATTGACGCCGTGATGTGTGCTCCGGCTTGCCACGATAGCCAGTTACTGCACGTCAGCCGAGAGCACTAAATCCACTCCGCGTGCTAGGGCAGTCTCCGCGGGGCCATCGGGCGCGACCAGTTTTGCCTTGGCACGCGCCAACGGCCAGCCCTGCGGCATCGCCACCGAGACTCCGGCCCACTCGAACATCGGAATGTCATTTTCTCCGTCACCAAACACCACTGCTGTTGACGGTTGAATCCCAAGACGCAAGGCCAGCGTAGCCAAGGCAGAACCTTTTGAAACATCTGTCGGCATGAATTCCAAAAAACGCGCGTTGGTGCGCACGGCTTGGACCGGAGGCGACACCACATCAGCCAGCACAACCCTCGAAAGATCCACCGCCTCGCCCATCCAAATCACCTTGAAAATTTCCCGTGCGAGCAAATCGCCTCGGTCGAGCACCACCGGCCGTTGGCCCGCCAGATCGGTATAAAAATCCATCTCGAAATCCGAAGCTGAATCCGTGAAAACACCCTCGACCGCGTAAGCGACCATCGAGAAACCCAGGGCCTGGCCCGCTTCCAGAGTCTTTTCCACCGCCGCAGCCGCTAGAAATCGGCGGCTTAAAACGGTTGTCCTGTTTGCATCGGAGACTTCGCCTCCCTGACAGGAAACCACCCATTGCACACCGGGCAACGCCGCCACATATTTGCGCATGGAGTTGAAATGCCTGCCCGAGGCCAACACCACTTGGGCACCGGTCGCTTGCATCTGTTTCACAGCATGTGCGTTTGCGTCGCTGATGGCATGATCGGGCCCCAACAATGTTCCATCGAGGTCAATCGCCGCCAGTTTGAACCGATTAAAGATTTCAGCCACGCCATAAATTAGTGGCTCCGCGAAAAGAATCCCAATGGAATTTTACCGCTTTGGTGATAACCATGTTTGCAGGTGACAATTTCACCGGCAGCGTTATTGTAACCATGTTATGACAATCGAAGATTTGAAAGGCATCGTTCACTCCGATCCCGAAATCATGGGAGGCACGCCCGTGTTTGTCGGAACGCGTGTCCCCTTGCAAAATCTGGTTGATGCCCTTGAAGGCGGCGAATCCATTGATGATTTCTTGGAAGGCTTCCCTTCCGTCACCCGCTCGCAGGCCATCGCCGTCATTGAAGCCGGTCAGTTGAAAATGCTCGAAACCGTCGGCTATGCGCATTCTCATTGACGAATGCCTCGACTGGCGTTTGGGCCGCGCGTTGACCGGGCATGATTGTGTCTCGGTTCAGAAAATGGGCTGGGGCGGCATCAAAAACGGCAAGCTGCTCGCGCTGGCGCAGGAGGAATTCGACGTTTTCCTGACCGCCGACCGCAACTTGAGTTTTCAGCAGAACACCACCAAATTTCAAATCGCGGTGGTGGTGCTGGTGGCCGGCAGCACCCAGCTTAATAAAACGTTGCCGTTGATGCCCCAAGTTCTCGCGCTCCTGCCGGGGTTGACGCCGGGACAGGTTGCCATCGTCAATTCCTAAACTCGGTGGCTGCGCGAGGGCATGAATGACACCGTGCTGAATTGCGCCGCCAACACGCCGCTGGACTGGTATGCCGTCAGTCGAGAAGTGAACAATGGCCGTAACGAACACCTCGACCTCATCCGCCCAGCTACGGTGGAATGACGTCACTGACGCTATCAAACAAGGCAAATCATGGCTCGATTTTTTCCCGAATACAGAGATTGTGAAGAAAACGGACACGGAAATGTGTTTGCGCATGGGGCGTTATGAAATATCAATCACAATTCTGGCCTTTGGCAATTTCAACCACGACGGATTCGATGACATGCTGGTTTTTTACGACCAGAGCGTGATGGATGGTACATTCCACTATTCCGGGGTTGGCGTGCTGAGCCGCACGTCACCGGGCGGAGCGTTGAAATTGATTAATTGACTGAATGCTCACATGAGATGAGAGAATTTGGCCTTGGGCTTTGGAACATGCTGTACTCTAATCCCAAAGCTGTTATGTAAGCTTTAATTAAGCTGACTTTGATCTGAAGCTTGTTTTATTTCCGTGACCACAATTTCCCGAATCCGGGGCTGGCCATCGGCGACCAGTGAATGATATTTCGCCGGCAACGGCGTGATGAATGACAATTCCAGCCGGTGCAGCGCGGTTTCAATCCGCCGCAGCGTGTTGCCACGAACCATGATTTCGTGGGTTGCGAATGACAAATGGAGAAGTTGCTCTTTGCCATCGGTGTCCATTTGGGCAAATGCCAATTGATCCAGCGGCAGCAGATAGATGCGGCCCGTTGACATTTCAACGCGGAGGCAGCTTGCGTGAGGTTCAGTGGTGTAACATTCGGGTGATTTTGCGCTCATGTTTTTGTTGGTGTTTGTGGTGACGTGACTTTTTCAGACGGCAAAACGTGTCGGCAGCCCGCTGGCCGAACCGAAGCAGATAACCATGCAGCCGGTCCCAAAGACGATTGGCATGGCGCGGATGTAAACCATGCCCCAGTTCCATTGCCAAGGGCCGGTGACCGGAACGAACGAGATTCTCCCGCAGTTGAATTTTATCCGGCGTGAAAATGCGGATGCCACGCCGACCGCGTGAAATGGTGACATACCATTGCTGGGCATTCGTTGCCGCTTTGATGGTGGAGTCGGAAAACAAAACGTGATCCACGGTCTTGCCCTGGGAGCCATAAGACGTGACCGCGTAGCCAGGGAGGAACTCGCGGAAGTTTTTTCCCAGAACCCGCCCATCAACCAATTCAATGCCGCCATCGGTCCGGACAGTTTTAACCGTGACCAGTTCCCCGTTCGTGGTGCGCGCACCGGCAGCCAGATTGCGGTTGGCCTTGAGGTGCAGTCGCTCGCCACCCGCAATTGGGATTTCACGCGAGAGACAGACGGTGATTTTGTCGAGCTGCTTGTTGGCAACTGTGACACATTTGCCATCCACCTCGACCAGCACGCCAATCTTCACAATGCCCAATAGTTTCCCGCTCGCTCCAGGAGCGGCTTGACGCACCTTTTGATTGAAAACAATCACCCCATCTTTCGGATAAAATCGCTGGTCACGCTTCTGGGCATTCGTCAGGTCGGATTTTTCCAGCACTTGAACGGTGACATCATTGGCACCGAGCAATCCTTTGGATTTTAGCGCATCGCGCACGCGTGAATTGACGCGGTGAACTTCCGCCCAGGTTTGCGACACAACGACGGCGGACGATTTCTGTTCTGCCAGCCGGATATATTCTTCGGCCAATCTGTCAGCCTGTTCACCCATACCGCAGGCAACAATCGCGCCCATCTGATCCAGCCGTTTGAATGATTCCACCAGCTTGCCATCTGCCGCCGCTTCGACGGCTTTGCGATACTGCTTGATGCGCGCCCGTTCACTTTGGTTGTGGGCCAGTGCCGGGTCTTGCCGTCGGATGGTGTGCAGTTCAACCGGCGTAATGCCCGAATACCGTTCAATGGCCAGCAGCGCATCGGAGGCTTCGACTGCGCCATGTTGCCGTGTATCGCCGGAAAGAATCACCCGTGCATTGCGCTCGCCGGCCAGTTGCAGCAGTTGGTGCATCTGGCGACCACCAATTTGGCCGGCCTCATCCACAACGATAACCGCACTTGCGGCCAGTTCGCCCTTGATCAAAAAATTGGCAATGGTCGTGGGCGACGGGAATCCCGCGTTTTCCATGTCCACAACCTGCTGACGTTGCGGCGCGAGGACAATGACGCGCCGGCCAGATTGCCGGATTTGCTCAACCAACTCGCGCAGGACAAAACTTTTGCCGGTGCCAGCGCCGCCCCGGAACAGTGAGACGGTGTTGGTTGAATGCAGCAAGGCGTCCAAAGCTTTGCGTTGTTCCTCATCTAATTTCGGATTCGCCGGCAACGGGTTCTCTACGATGGGGCGGCAATCACCCACGCCGTCCTTGACGCTCTGGACAATTTCCAACTCGCGGGACAATACTTCGCGCAGGGTTACTATATTGGGGTGTTCAGCATTACGAATGTAATGGCGCTGGCGGGTGAATTCCTTGAGTTCAGCCACCGTGAAGTTTTCCGCGCGCGCCCGTTCCAATGCCTGCTGCCATAATTGACATTCCAGCACCACCGAATTGCGGTCGAACATATGATCTTCGGCCCATTGCACGGCCTCACCGATTTCAACTCGCTGGTTCGTATTGGCGATGTTTTCTGATCGGTTGGCAAGTTGACGCAGCGATATGCGCTCGGCATCACTCAACTGTGCATCCCACAAATTCCGTAATTCAGCCCGGCTTAAATCCTTCTGCTTTCGTGTCCGATGCTGGGTGGCTAGTTTCGCCCTCAATTCCTTGATGTTTGCGCTGGCAAACTCCGGCTTTTCGGCGAGCAACTTTGCCAATGCCCGGTCAACTTCCGCATCTCGTTTGGAAAAACGGTCGCAAATCTCTTGGGAAACACCCTCAATTTGGAAATCGCCGCGCGGGTGGTTGTTAATCTGGTAGCCAAAACTCTTTAACTGGCGGGCGAGATCGTGGTAATAGACGTTCTCGGCAAATTTTCTCGCCCGCAGCATCTCGAAATTTTGCAGTGCCTTCCAGCGTTGCTCCACCGGGTCAAAGGTTGCATTGAAGACGACACAATGGATGTGCAAATGGGGGTCGAGGGCGCGCGAGGTGTCATGGGTGAACAACGCCGCCGCAACATTGCCGGTGGATCGGTCGCCATGTCCACCTCCAACCCGGACCCGGGTTGCCGCAAAGTTTTCAAATTCCCGCATTGCCGACCGGACCGCTTGCGTATGGGCTTCCATGATCCGTTCATCCGCCCCCGCCAAAGCCACGACGGAAACTGATTTGGGCGGGGAGAATGTGAAATCGTAAAACACCCGTCGATTGGTTGCCTCCTTGCCATCATTCATTCGCACCGTGTTCAATCGTTGCGTCAGTGTCTCACCGGTCTTTGGATGCTGGTTCTCACAAAGCCGCAGGAAATCATCCGCCCGAATTTTGCCGGACAAGCCAAGTTGTTCAGCGGCCACTCCGATCCACTGACCGGACACGCGCTGGCCTTCATCGTAGTAATCGCCAACGCACAGATGTTCCTCAAAGTATTCCCTGGCGTTCGTCAAATTATATTGGGTCTTGGCCGTTAACATGGGAAACAGCCTCCCAAATCCTGGCCGGCATATTGTGTAAAGATTACACAAAACGACCGGACGAAATTGCTTCACTGATCGGCATGATAACGAACCGATCCGTCTCATTGGCAAGCAGCCGGGTAAACGTCTCGCCGCTGAGTACCATCCCCAGACGGTTTATGGCAAAACCCACCACCGCTGGATTACCAACCGTGATTGAAGCCCGAAATAAACCATGTGATGGCATGAACTCACCCGCCATTCAGTCCGTAATGCAGATGCCTAACACGAGCCTGGGCGACAACAACCACGGACGATTCGGAGTGGCAGCCATTGAACAAACCAGTGCAATTAAATCACCACTTAGCAGCTTCAAAAATGTCGCGACCAAACTTAGTGATGGAGGACGCAAAATTGGCCTGGATCTGTTTATGATAGGACAAGCCGAACCCCTTCGCCAGCGAAGGAAATGGCGCGATCCGCGCTGCGATGCCTATGCGGCGTCAAAAGCAAAAAATCTCACCCACATGGGTGCTTCGTTCGCTGCGATCTTCATTGCCAACTTAAATACGACGCCATCCGCTGCATTTGCCGCCAACCATTCTGCGGCAGGTATGCCAGAATCAATATGAATAAACCTGCGATTCCTCCTGATGCATTAAACCGGTTCCGTCATGCGGCGTCACAATATGCGCGGACCGCCAAGTCGCGGGCTTCGCGATTACTGGCGCTCAAAGAGGACATTGCTGCGTTGCGCAAACGCGGTGTTTCCTACCGCGCCATCAGCGAACTGTTGACGCAAAGCGGCATCAGCGCCTCCGACACCTGTGTCATGAATTTCTGTCACCGCAGCTTGATGGAAAGACGGCACAAACCTTTTGTGGCGCGGCGTGCGAAGTCAGATGCCAGCCATCCTGCGGCGCAAAAAGCTGCGCCGAATGTCACGGGAAAAACTGCGTTGCCCGCGACACCGGCCACGATTGTTGCTGCGTTGCCGGTGCCAACTGAAAGTGCGCCGGTGAAAATACGCGGGCCGCACATCGCGAAAGTTGAACTGTTACCACCCGGAGAACAATATGATTAAACGACTCGACCTCATCCTCAATGGCAAGGGCGGTGTCGGCAAAATTTCTGATTATTTGCTGCTACATCTGGGCCAACCTTTGAAAACAGCGGTCGGTCGGCTCGTGCTGTGCAAGCCGTTCCTCGCTACCGCTGCGGTCTGGCTTGACAGCGCCGCCCGCCGCTGTGGATTGCGCTTAAGGTTTTGCATTCGCAAAACCTTGCCCGGCTTTGGGCACAAAACAACCATCATACTGAAACCCAAATTTAAGATGATTCAGACCCTCAATCCCGGTGGGTTGCCGTGAGAATCTGACAATTTATTTATGCGAGAATCCAAAGACATTTTTCTAAACCGGTCCTTGCCTCCCGCGCGCATGAGTTCTGACCAGACCGCCTGGCATCTCGGATTTGAACCGCACGAAATCCCCATCCTCATCAATGCCGGCCTGTTGAAACCATTGGGGCATCCCGCCGCTAACAGCACCAAGTATTTTTCCGCCGATGCACTGGAGGTGTTGCGACACGACGAAAAATGGCTGTCCAAGGCGTCCGATGCCATCGCTGTTTTTTGGCGGAAAAAAATGCCCAGAAAAAGGCCCGTCTCCGCGACCAGCCCCCATGAGCCAATGCCGCTCAATCACGCCGGCTGAAAACCAGGGACCGGTTCGTTTCGGTTTCCTGTGCCATGGGAAAAACCATCAACTCGTCCCGGCGAGCACGCATTTCATATTCTTCAAGCGACGGCAGCTTCACCTTGGCCTTGCGCGCGTAGGCCCGATGCACGGCCTTGCTGTTGTGGCCGAGCGCTTCCTGGGCAAATCGTTCAGGATACCCGCAAACTTTGGCCCGTTCCGCCCATGCGTATCGGTAGGAATGCAGGGAGACGCCTTCGATCCCCACCCGGCGGCAGACAACCTGGAACCAACAGGCACGATGCTTTTCATCCATCGCGGCAAAGCTTGGAAACAGCAATCCCTCTTTCGGCAGATTGCGCAGTATGGCCTCCACTTCTTCACCAAAATGTTGTATTTGAACCACCTTGGTTTTGCTGCGGGCAAAGCTGATGACGTGATCCCGCCAGTCAACATCTCCGGCATGGAGATTGGCGATATCCGATTGCGAACCGCCGAGATGCCAGCACAATTGGTAGTAGGCCCGCCGCTCATCAAACCTTTCATTTTTCAATATCGTGAGATGTTCCTCGTGCGTGATGGCCCGCTTCTCCTTGTAGCGGACCCCCGGCCATTGACGCTTGGGCAGAATCGGACAGGGCAGCCAGCCCATGTCCAAAACAAAATTATGCATCCGCCGTAAATACACGTTGGTAGACACGGTGCCGATGAGCAGCACTTTCAAAAAGTGTTCGGCGTGGGTTTCGATGATGGGCAGGTTGCGGATCAGGTCAAACGGCTTTTCCTTGATGGCCCGGCCCCAGCGTTCGGCCCATTTCCCATGCTTGGATTTCACCAGTTCATCCATTGCGGTCTGCCACGGGCGGGTCGCCACCAGCGGGTCGGTTGCGGTGAGATAAGTTCGCGCCAGCCGGAGATTCAAATGGGCCTGCCGATGGGCTTGCGTTTTCGCGCTGAACAATTGGAAGGCTTCACACCGGTCACGCGTTTCCAGACTTGACTGTTTGCCGGTCAGCGAATCATGCGTGTAAAAAATGCCGTTGCGACGAAACAGACGGAATCGTTGCTTCATATTTTTTATGAAGCAGGGTAAGTATGTTCTCGTTCCGCGTTGTGTAAACTTTACACAATCCGACACGGCCAAGCGCACGCCAGCGAGTCG
>Ga0182030_10011521_pt1 | contig 17836 bp, 18 predicted proteins | sample 812S3MmetaG_FD_121299 | JGI IMG/M metagenome (GOLD analysis project Ga0182030, IMG submission 121299) | Permafrost microbial communities from Stordalen Mire, Sweden - 812S3M metaG (Illumina Assembly) | ecosystem: Environmental > Terrestrial > Soil > Wetlands > Permafrost | place: Sweden...
CCTGCAACCAGTCACGCAGCGTGGAGCGCACCGGCTCGCCGGGCCGCATGTCGAGATCGGGCGCGATCTCCGGCGGCCGAGGCGCGTGGAACGGCGGCCGGGCGGGGCCGCCGCAAAGCGCGCAATGCAAGGTCGAAGTCTCGCTCATCCCGCCATCTCCATCCGAATGCCGTCACGCAACCGTTGCATCGCTCGCTCCATCCGTTCGGCCGACTGGGCGAAGCAGACCCGCAGGAAGCCCTCGCCGGCAGCGCCGAACGCGACGCCCGGCGCGACCGCCACCCGGTGATGGGTCACCAGCTTCATCGCCAGACCCAGGCTGTCGGTCAGCCCCTCGATGCCCAGGAATGCATAGAACGCACCAGCGGGCGCCGTGTAGCGCACCCCGTTGATGCCATCGAGAGCCTGGCTGGCCAGCGCCCGCCCGGCGGCACAATGGGCCCGGAACTGCTCCACCGCGGCCACGTCGTGGATGGCGGCGATGCCGGCCTGCTGGATGAACGGGGCGACGCCGGAATGCACAACTTCCACGATGTCGGCCACCGCGTCGCGCGTGCCCTCCGGCAGCACGAGCCATCCCAGCCGCCAGCCGGTCATCATCCAGGTCTTGGAAAAACTGTTGCAGACGATCACCCGGTCGTCCGGTTCCGCGACGTCCAGCAGGGAAGCGGCGGCCGGGGAGCCGTCGTAGGTCAGACGGGAATAGACTTCGTCGGAGATCAGCCAGACGCCGTGCCGGCGGGCCATCGCCAGGATCGCTGCCAGTTCCTCGCGGGTCGCGGTCCATCCCGTCGGATTGTTCGGCGAGTTGAGGATGAACGCCCGGGCGCCGCGCAGCGTCGCGTCCAGCCGGTCGAGGTCGAGGCGGAACGTGCCGTCGGGGTGCGCGTCCAGGCCGAACTCGATCAGTTCGGCACCGCGCAGATGGACGGCATTGCCGATATTCGGCCATAGCGGGCTGTGCACCACCACCCGGTCGCCGGCCCGTACTGTGGCGGCGAGCGCCACCGCCATCGCAGCCATGCCGGAGGCGGCGACCTGGATGCGCTCCTCGCTCACCGGCCTGGCGTGCAGGCCGGTGAGGTAGGTTGCCAGCGCGTCGCGCAATGCCGGCACCCCGCGAACGTCCGGGTATCGGGTGAAGCCGGCATCCAGCGCGGCGACGGCGGCGTGGTGCGCCGAAGGCGGGCTGGGCTGGTCGGACTCGCCGAAGCACAGGAACTCGACATCCGGCGTGGCGAAAGCGACACGGCTCACCTCGACGATGCGGGAGCCGGGGATGATGTTGATGTCCATGTCCAACAATCTGGTGGTGGCGCGCAGGGTTGCGACCCCTCGCCGCGACGAGGTGATGTCCTGGCGCCCGCACTATGGCCCCGTCGGCCGGGGGCTGGAAGGGCAGGGGCTGCCCTGAAACCCGTCAGGGGGCTTTGAGGTTGTGAATTTTTGTCATTTCGTCTGGGTCCGTGGGCGACCTGCGAAACTGGCTCGCACGGAGGGCCGTTTTTTGCGGCCTGTGGCTGCGCTAATGGCCTCGCAGGAGTCCAAAATCGGCTTAGCACGGCGTTTTCGCGGCGGCGGATTCGGCGGTGACAATAGATTCACAGCCTCTTTGCCCTTGGCGGTGACCCAAGGGGCTTTGCCGCGCCCGAGGGTGCTGCCCAGGGGGAGCGGCATGCGACACGTGTGAGGTCGGTGCGTCGATTTACTGATGCGGGGCCATTACTGATGCGGGGCCATCTCCGCCGGCACCGGCGCCGGCTCGCCGCTCAGCGGCGCCATCACTGTCGAGGGGTTCGTGGCCGGCGCACGCAGTTCCAGCGGACCGTGATAGTTCTCGTTGAGCTGCCCACTGTTCAGGCTGTCCACCTGCGAATCGCCGGTGTCATTACCCAGGTCGTTGCTGTGATCGACATTGGTATAAGGCGCGCCGGCATGCGCAGCCATTGCCGGGGCCGGCGCCAGCACGTAGCCGATGCACATCACCAAGGTCAACGCGGACGCATATGCTATGGTTACCGTCATGGCAGCCTCCGATGGGATACCTATCCCAGAAACCTTCCTGCTGTGGCCCGTCCGCAGCCAAATCATGACGGCGCCGTGTTGCGGCTTCACATTCCCTCCATCGCGCCCCATGCCGGGCCGCACGGGATGACGACCGGTTCGCTGCCGGATGCGTGGATCGACTTGCGGCGCTACACACCGGCGCGCGTTGGCCTCGGCCGCGTCGGCAACGGGCTGCCGACCGCGGCGCATCTGGCGTTCCAATCCGCGCATGCCGCGGCACGTGACGCGGTGCATGCGGCACTCGACGTTGGCGCCTTGCAGGCCGAGCTGGCGCAGGCCGGCATTGATAGCCTGGCCGTGCGCAGCGCCGCGGCGGACCGCCAGACCTATCTGCGCCGCCCCGATTTCGGCCGGCGTCTGCTGCCGGCCGACCGCGCACGGCTGCCTGTCATGCCCGGCGCCCTGCTGTGCCTGGTGTGCGACGGGCTCTCGGCCGTTGCGGTGCAGAGTCACGCCCCATCATTGCTGGCAAGTATCGTTCCGACGCTGCGTGCCGTCGGCCCGGTGGCGCCGGTGGTCATTGCCGAACAAGGGCGCGTGGCGCTGGGCGACGATGTCGGCGGCGCGATGGGTGCCGAGGCGGTTGCCGTACTGATCGGCGAACGGCCCGGCCTGTCCGCCGCCGACAGCCTGGGGATCTACCTGACCTGGCAGCCGCGGCCCGGCCGCACCGACGCCGAGCGCAACTGCATTTCCAATATTCGTCCCGCCGGCCTGCCGGTCGCGCAGGCAGCCGCCAAGCTGCTATGGCTGATCGAGGCGATGCGCCGGCTGCGGCTGACCGGCATTGGCCTGAAGGACGACCAGCCCGCTTCGCTGGCGGCGCCCGACAGTGTTGCGGATTGACCCGGCGCAGGCGGTCCGGCCCGGTGTAGTTGACGGGTGTTGTTGAAGGCACCGGCCCGGTGTTGTTGACGGCAATGGAATGTGCATTACATCGCCCAACCAATGCTCCGGGGAGGCTTGCCATGTGGTCCGCATCGACGCGTGCGTTTCTCGGCTTCATCGCTGCCGCCATCTCCGTGCTGACTTTCCATCAGGGCATGGTCGAACTCCTGCATGGGATGGGGCTGGCGCCGTTCACCGCTTACAGCGCCCATCCGATGCCGCCTTTCGGGGTGCCGCTGATTGCCGATCTCTGCTTCTGGGGTGGGCTGTACGGCGCCGTGTTCGGGCTGCTGCTGCCTCGCTTCGCCTGGCCGCTGCCGGTATGCGGCATCATCCTCGGCATCATTGCAGCGCTGGTCGCGATGTTCGTTGTGGCGCCGATCAAGGGCGGTGCCATCGCCAACGGATGGCAGGCCTGGCCGATCGCCCGCTCGCTGATCATCAACGGATTCTGGGGCCTGGGAGTCGGACTGATCCTGCCATTGCTGATGCCGCGCCGCTTCCGACACGCGCGGCACGCTTGAGTCTGAACCTCTCCCGCGGGAGCGGGAGAGGTCGAGACGCGAAGCGGCGAGGGTGAGGGTGATCGGGTCGCCTCGCTCTGCCTGCTGCTTGCCGAGACTGCCGCGTGCCTCCCGATCACCCTCACCCTCGTGCGCTTCGCGCCCTCGACCACCGGGTCAAGCCCGGTGGCAGGCTCTCTCCCGCGCGCAGCGCAAGAGAGGTTTTACTCTGTCCACTTCACCGTGCGCTGGGGCGGATGGGCGCGGACGACCTCCTCGTTGACCTCCGCGCCCCAGCCGGCGCCAGTCGGGATCAGCAGGTGGCCGTCCTCGATCACCGGCGGCACGGTGATCAGTGCGTCTTTCCAGGTCACGTCCTCGATGTCGATTTCCATCACCCGGAAATTCGGCACCGCGGCGCAGAAATGCGCGCTCATCAGCGAGCCGATATGGCTGTTGAAGTTATGCGGCGCCACGTTGATTTCGTAGGCATCCGCCATGGCAGCGATCTTCATCGATTCCAATATGCCGTTCCACGCGATGTCGATGATCGCCACATCCACCGACTGCTGTTCGAAGAACGGCCGGAACTGCCGGCGGCCATACAGCGATTCGCATGACGCAATCCGCGTGCGCGCACTGCGCCTTACGGTGGCCAGCGCCGCCGGGTCGTAGCTGTCGATCTCCAGCCACACCAGGTCGAATTGATCGAGCGCCTGCGCCAGCCGGATATAGCCCTCAGTCTTGAAGTTAAAGTTCAGATCGAGATGCAGACCGACCCGAGCGCCCGCGCCCTGGCGGAACGCGGTCATCTGCGCCACCAGGCCCTCGACCAGGCGCGCATCGATATTCAGTTCGGGCCAGCCGGAGCCATTGAAGCCGGGCATGTGAATGTACGGCTTGGCTGCATCGAACCGCATGATGTTGGTCTTCAGGCCCTTGAAACCACGCCGCGCCACGTCGGCCCCGGCTTGCTCGACATCGGCCAGCGACTGGATCGGCTTGAACCCGGTCCAGCCCTCAATGCGGTCGGCGAAGCTGACGCGCCAGGTGCCGCAATGCGACCAATAGAGCTGCAAGCGGTCGCGCACAGGCCCGCCGAGCAATTCATAAACCGGAATGCCGAGCGCCTTGGCCTTGATATCGACCAGAGCGTTCTCGATCGCGGCGATCGCCTGCTGGTTGAGGCCGCCCGGTGTCTGCCGGGTCGTGCCGTGCAGGAAGGCGGTGATCTTCTCCACCGGCCGCGGGTCCATGCCGATGATACGTTGACCCAGGCGTTGGATGACAGTGCTCAAGCCCTCAGCGCCGAAATTCTCCAGGAACTCCGACCAGCCGACCAGGCCCTCGTCGGTGGTGATCTTCAGAAAGGAGAAGTCGCGCCAGCCGGCGGCGCAATGCAGGTCCTCGATCTTGGCGATACGCATGGTTGTTTCCCTCCCTGGCGGCCGGTGGATGGTAGGGCATTTCCGCCACGGCCGGTATCGGCATGGCTCTGCCGTAGCGGCCGCCCTCCGTCACGGCCGGCCCCCACCTATAGGGGTCGGGCTCGACCCGGCCATCTGGCCTCGGTCCGTGGTGGCGCGGCCGTTCGTTAGGAGCACCGGTCAGCGGGAGCAGGTGGCCGGAACAAGCCCGGCCATGACGGTGAGGGCCGGCCATGAAGGTGGGGGCCTGCCATGACGGTGGTGGGCCGCCATGGCGGTGGGTGCCGGCCATGACGGGAGGGGCCGGCCATAACGTTACTACGGCGCGATCACCTCGTCCGGCAGCGCGCCCCAGAACTGCGAGCGCTTCAGGTATCCTCGATAGTCGCCGACGACCACCCGGCACCATGCGCTTCCCGCCTCGCATGACCGGATGCGGCCGATCACGCCGACCTTCAGGAGCGCCACCGGCGCCGCGTCATCCTTCGGCTCGGCGCGCAACGTGGCGTCGGCGCCCTGCACCATGAAAGTCCGCCGCCCGGTCAGCGTCGCCTGGTGGATCCAGCCGCGGATGCCGTCCGGGTCCTTCACCAGCCGCCACACCTCGAACTCTCGCTCGATCTCCATCGGCAGGTCGCGGCGCTTATAGACCCACTCGATCGGATAGCGCGTGCCGGGCCCGGCTCGCAGGTTGACGTCGTCAGTGCGCAACGCGGCGAACCGAGGCAGCGGCAACCCGGTGCCGACGGGCTTTTCCTCCTCGGTCGGCTTGGCCGGCGCGGCCGGCGCCGGCGTGGCAGGGGTTGGCGCCGCCCCTGCCGCGGGCGCCGCGGCCGGGAGAGGCGGCGGCAGCGGGAGCGGCAGATGTGGCTGCCGGTCCTCCGGCGGCTTGTCCGGATGGGCGGGGCCACGCGGGCGAACCACCGGCGTCGTATGCTCCTTCGGGGCATGCTCCAACGGGGCATGCTCCATCGGGGCATGCTCCATCGGGGCGATCCGCTGAACCTGCGCCCTCGGGGCCGCTTCAGGCGTTCGCTGCTGCGCCGCGTGGCCGCTCGGCGCTTCTGTGGCCGATCCGTGCGCCGGGACCTGCAATACGCCGGATTGCGCCATGACCCGCGCCGGTAACAGGCTGGTCATGCTTGCGAACAGCAGAAGGGCGATGATTGGGGCCGGTGCAGAAGAACGCATGTGCCATCCGTGCCAGGTCGCGGCGAATCGGGGCCGCATGGTTTCGGGCGAAGGTCCGAGCGTCAATCGTCATGGCCGGACCTGCGCCCGCCATCAAGCACACTGCTGAAAACTGTGGCGCCGCCGCACTGTCGCAACCTGTGGCGCCGCCACCGATGCTCCGCTAGGGTTCGCCCGGGGTAACGCCAGCGGGCGCGCAGGAATGACGGTATTCGACGTTCGGCATTACGACCGGCTGGGCTCGACCAACGATGAGGCGCGCCGGCTGGCCGATGCCGGTGCGGCGCACGGCACGGTGGTGCACGCCGACGAGCAGAGCTCTGGCCGCGGCCGGTTGGCGCGGCGCTGGTTCAGTCCGCCGGGCAATCTCTATTTGTCGATCGTGCTCCGGCTCGACCTTCCGCCGGAACGCAGTGTCGAGGTGGGATTCCTGGCCGCGCTGGCCGTGGCGGACGCGGTCGATGCGCTATTGCCGCGCCACACCCGCGCGATGCTGAAATGGCCCAATGACGTGCTGGTGAAGGACGGCAAGATCGCCGGCATCCTGGCGGAGCAAGCGGGCGCGGCGATGATCCTGGGGATCGGCCTGAACGTGCTGCACGCGCCGGGCGGCGTGCCATACCAGGTCTCGACCATCGTCGGCTGCGGCGGACTGGCGACGGTCGATGGCACGCGCGAGAAATTGCTTCTGGCGCTGGCGGCCTGGATCGAGGTCTGGCAGCAGGACGGGTTTGCCCCGATCCGCAGCGCTTGGCTGGCGCGGGCGCATTCCCTCGGCAGCACGCTGGGCGTGCGGCTGGCCGATCGTTTCGTCACCGGGCAGTTCGCCGGCATCGATACCGATGGTGCATTGCTGCTGGACACGCCGCAGGGGCGAGGCCGCATCGTCGCGGGCGACGTCAGGCTGGAGGCGACGGTGCCGGCTGGCGAATAGGGGGCGCAATGCCCGATAAGCCGCCGTTGCAGCCGACGACGTTTCGGCCGGTCAATCGATCGATCGGCACTCAATCGGTGGATCGGCACTCAATCGGTGGGCCGGTACAACGTGCCGAGCATGAAGCACGCCGAGCGATCGCCTGCGTCGCACAGCACGGCGTAAACACTGCGCTTCGCCTTGGTCGAACCCGCTTGGTTCAGAACGTCCTGCGCGGCGAGCCAGGCCTCAGCCGCCTGTTGCGCGCGCGCAGCCCGGTCCGCTCTGTCGCGATCGTCCGGCGCGAGACCAGTCGGTGGTGCCAGCGTCTCCTGCTGTATGGCCTGACGCGGGACGGCTTGTGTCTCCGCCGCTGGCTGTGCCGCACCCGGCCCGCTCGTCATGCCGTCGGAAACCCGCCAGCCGCGTGCCTGCATGCAATCGTCGAACGTCTCGCTGTCATGCACGACGGTCGCAACCGCGCCGACGACCAGCGCGGCCCCGGACGCTGCCGCAACGAAGTTCGGCGATCCGGACGCCTCGAATGAGGTGTCGGGGCGGGTGCCTTGAGCCTGCAGTCGGCATCGCGCCGAGTCGGGTCCCAGGTCGGCGGCCGAAAGTCCCGGGCCAGGGGCGTAGGTGTGGGAGGCACAACCACCCAACACTAGCGCCCCCAAAATTACCGTTATCGCGTGTCGGCGCATGCGTGTCGTTCCGCTTCTGCTCGTGTTCGCCCGAGCGGGGCCATGGTATTCGCGGGACACCTTGGCCAGGCCAGGGTTGCAACAAGGTTCCGGACCGGCGCTCCGGCTTTTATATTCCGTATCTGAAATATCTGCCGCGACAAGTGTCCCGAAGGACGTTCGATTGTCGGACGCTATTCGGGTGCTGGAGTGTTCCGGTCACCCCCCGCGTTCCGTCAGCGGCGCCTGGATGCCGGTACGGAACTACGACGGCCGGGTGGCGCGGACTAGACGACGCCGCCGATTGGTCTATTTTGGTGCACTGCAACACGGAGATGAAGTTATGCCAACCGGCGAAAAATTCCTGGCCTGGGTCGAGCCACGCGAAGGCGACGGCGGCTTCATGGCGTCCTTCGTCGCGGCAAATACCCTGTCCCACCGCGCCCCGGCAACGCACGGATTCAGCTCGCCCGTGGAAGCGAAGGAATGGGTCGAACGGGAAGCCTCGGAACTCGGCGTCACTGTAGAGTGGGTGGATCGCTCATGGGCGGGCCACTAGCCAGAACGGCCCCCGATCCCACACGGCCGAAGGCGCGCCGATTTTCGCGGAGCTGGAGCCATGGCGGGATGCCAGTCGATGCACGTCGCCATCCCGATCCCGGCGCACGACGGAGCGGGCAGCGAGCCAAGCGCGAATGCCGACGAGGTTGCTGATATCGCTGGCTCCCGGAGTAGGACTCGAACCTACGACCCAGCGGTTAACAGCCGCTTGCTCTACCGACTGAGCTATCCGGGATCAGCGGACGGTCCCTATAGCGAAGCCCCGCTGCGGACGCAAACCAGGGGTTTGGCGCCGCCGCCCGATCCGCTATAAGCGCCCGCACGCGAGAGTGGCGGAACGGTAGACGCAGTCGACTCAAAATCGACCGCCGCAAGGCGTGGGGGTTCGAATCCCCCCTCTCGCACCAATCACGCTGCTGATGGTCCGTGTTGATCGTCGCCGCTGCTCGTCCGGGTCAGGCCAGGCCGCCGGCCAGGCTCTCCAGCGCGCGGCGGTTGAGCACGATGACTTCCGACTGGCCGGGGATCTCGATCATCCCCTCAGCGCGGAACTTGGTCAGCGTCCGGCTGACCGTCTCGATCGTCAGGCCCAGGTAGTCGGCGATGTCGCTGCGCGTCATCGGCAGCGCGAACCGCGTCCGCGGATGATGCTGGCAGGCTACGCCCTGCCTGCTCTGCATCATCAGGAAGGACGCCAACCGCTCCCGCGCCGTCTTGCGGCCCAGCAGCAGCATTTGCTCCTGCGCCGCCACCAATTCGTTCCCCGCCACCTCCAGCAGTCGCTGCTCCATGGCCGGGAAATCGTGCAGCAGCTTGCGCAGCCGTGCCCGGGGGAAGCGGCACAAGCGCACCGGCTCGATCGCCTCGGCGCTGAACGCGTAGGTGTCGGAGACCGCCAGCCCAAGGAAATGCCCCACCGAGGCAAAGCCGGTAATCTGCCGCCGTCCGTCCGGCAGCAGCTTGAACAGCTTGGCGGTGCCGCGGGTGACGTTGAAGAAGCTGTGCGCCGGCTCGGATTCCTCGATGAAGGTGCTACCGGCCGCGACCTCCGTCACGATGGCGGCGGTGGCCAGCCGGCCGAGGTCTTCGTCGGGAATCGCATTGCATACGCTCAACGGACGTGCGTCGCAGTGTGCGCATGGATCCGCCCCGCTGCGCGGATCGAGCACGATCGGGCGGGACTGGAGGATAATCATTGATGCTTTCGCATTGCACAGGCGTGCAATCACCGTGGGGCGTGCGCGGGCACAGCGCAATACGGAGAATTACGTACCGGACGGCCCGGGTGGCTTGATCTGGGTCAACGCCAAGGGATGCGGCGTTCTGGCAGTCTCCCCTCCGACCGCCGAGGGGGACGCCGACCATGGCCGCCTTCACCGTTCGGAGGCTCGTGCCGGACGAGATCCGTTCTGTCTATCCGCTGATCCGCGAGGCGATGCCTGCGATCGACCTGGCGGCATGGACGGAGTTCGCGCGGCGGCTCACCGGCCGCCGGTTGTCCAACGCAGGCATCATGGCCGCCTGGCGCGACGGCCGAAGCTTTCCCTGCGGCCTGTTCTGTTATCGGGTGGACAAGACGCTGGGGCAGGGCAAGGTGCTGATCGCCGAGTATTTCGTCGCCGTGGATCTTTTGGATCCGAAGGGCGTGCTGGACGCGCTGGTGGCAGAACTCGATGCCCTGGGCCAGCGGCTCGGCTGCAAGGCAGTGCGCAGCGTGGTGCATGGCGGGGAACTCGAGGTCGCCGGCGGCCTCGCCGCCGCCGGCCATGCACCGGAGGCCTCGTTATTGCTCAAGGCTCTGGCCGACGGCACCGCGGCGCGCCGCACACGCATCGCCGAGGGGTGCACCCACTGATCGCCGGATCCGCTGGTCGGGCAGCGATCGCGCCGGCAGGCCACGCAGGCCACGCCAGCCCAACCGGCCGCGTAGGCCGCACCAGCCCCGCACGCCACGCAGGCCACGTAGGCCGTGCCAGCCCCGAAGGCCGCGTCGGCCCCGCAGGCCTTGAGCCATGTCAAGGCGGGTTCGCTGAAAGCGGCGGTAAATGCCTTCCCGGGTATGATGCGAGGCAGCCACCATGAACGTCGTGACCAGCAGGCAGGATAGTGAGCCTCCTCCGGCCGACTTTCCGATTCCAGCCTGGTCGCTTGCCGCGCTCGACCGCCGCATCCACGCGGCGCAGGGCCGGCTGACGCAGGGCCTGTCGCTGGAGGCGCTGGCGCTGGCCTTCTCCGACTGGGGCATGCATCTGGCCAACGCGCCGTACCGTCGCGTCGATCTGGCACATCTGGCATTGGACCAAGCGCGCGACCTGTTTTCCGCCGCGCTCGGCATCCGACCCGCGCCATGTATCGAACCGCAGGCCGGCGACCACCGCTTCACCGATCCCGCCTGGCAGCGCCAGCCCTTTGCGTTGTGGGAGCAGGGTTTTTTGTTGCATGAGGCCTGGTGGCAGGCGGCCACGACGGGCTTGTCCGGCGTGGCCGGCGCGCATGAGCGGATCGTGTCGTTCGCGGTGCGCCAGATGCTGGACGTGGTGTCGCCCAGCAACATGCCATGGCTCAATCCCGAGGTGATCGAGGCGACGGTGCAGACCGGCGGCCGTAACCTGCTGAACGGGCTGGCCAATTTCGCCGCCGACATCCGCCATGCCACAACCGGCGACGCGGCGAGCGAGAGCGGCTTCCAGGTCGGCCACGACCTAGCCGCCACGCCGGGCCGGGTGGTGCTGCGGAATGCGCTGATGGAATTGATCCAGTATGCGCCAAGCACGCCGATGGTGCGGCCCGAGCCGGTACTGGTCGTGCCGGCCTGGATCATGAAGTACTACATTCTCGATCTGTCGGCGCAGAATTCCCTCATTCGCTGGCTGGTGGGACAGGGCTTCACGGTGTTCTGCATCTCCTGGCGCAATCCCGATGCGTCGATGGCGGAGACGTCGTTCGACGATTATCGGCGGCATGGCGTCATGGCGGCGTTGGATGCGGTGCTGGCGATTACGGGCGCGGCGCGCGTGCACGCCACCGGCTACTGCCTGGGCGGCACGCTGCTGGCCATCGCCGCCGCGGCGATGGCGGGGCGTGGCGACAAGCGGCTGGCCAGCGTCACGCTGTTCGCGGCGCAGACCGACTTCACCGAGGCCGGGGAGTTGCAGTTGTTCGTCACCGAAGCGCAGCTCGCCTCGCTGGACGACATGATGTGGGAGCATGGTACGCTCGACAGCCGGCAGATGGCCGGGGCGTTCCAACTGCTGCGGTCCAACGACCTGATCTGGTCGCGCGTCATCAAGAGTTATCTGCTGGGACAGCGTGAGACGCCGAACGACCTGATGGCGTGGAACGCCGATGCCACGCGCATGCCGTATCGCATGCATTCGGAGTATTTGCGTTCGCTGTTCCTGCACAACGATCTGGCCGAGGGGCGGTTCGTGGTGGCGGGGCGGCCGGTATCGCTCGCCGACATCCATGCGCCGTTCTTCGTGGTTGCCACCGAGATGGATCATGTCGCGCCGTGGCGGTCGGTGTACAAGCTGCAATTGCAGAATGAGGGCGACATCACGTTCGTGCTGACCTCGGGCGGGCACAATGCGGGGATCGTCAGCGAGCCGGGCCATCCGCACCGGCATTTCCGCATCCGCGAGCGGCTGCGCGGCGGGCATTACATCGGGCCGGACGAATGGGCGGAACTGGTCGAGGCGGAAACCGGCTCGTGGTGGCCAGTCTGGGCGAAATGGCTGGCCGCGCATTCGGGAGAGCCGGTAGCGCCGCCCGCCATGGGCGCAGCGGATCGGGGATTCCCCGCGTTGGACGCGGCGCCGGGACGATACGTGCTGGAGCGTTAGAAAAGCATATCTCTCCCGCGCTGCGGGGGAGATCAAGGCGCCTCAGCGCCGAGGGGCGTAACGCACGAAAACCGGATTCGGGCGGATCGCCGATAGCGCGACCGACGTCGAAGGAGAACGCCGATGAACCGCCAACCTAATACCGCGATGCGTGTCGCCGGGGCGGTGGTCGGCAATGCCTTCGAATGGTACGACTTCACGATCTACGCCTACATGACGCCGATCATCAGCTCGCTGTTCTTTCCGGTCGATCCGCACGACCCGGCGACGCAAATCAATGCCGTCCTCGCCACCACCGCAGTCTTCGGCGTCGGCTTCTTCATGCGCCCGGTCGGCGGCGTCGTGCTCGGCGTGATCGGCGACAAGTACGGACGCCGCACGGGCATGGTGTTGGGCATGACACTGATGGCGCTGGCGACGCTGATCATGACCGTCGCGCCGACCTATCGTCAGGTCGGTTTGCTCGCACCGGCAATCATCGTCGTCTCGCGCCTGCTGCAGGGCTTTTCGCTCGGCGGGCAGTTCGGCACCTCGACATCGTTCCTCATCGAAATGGCACCGCCGGGAAAAAGCGGCATCTACGGGTCCTGGCAGATGACCGGGCAGATCGCCTCGCTGGCGGTGGGCACCGCATTCGGTGTCGTGCTGACGTTGCTGTACACGCCGGCCGAACTGGCCGCGGGACTGTGGCGGATTCCATTCGGCTTCGGCGTCGTGATCCTGCCGATCACCTGGTACATCCGCCGCAACCTGGAGGAATCCCAGGTGTTCGTGGCGATGCAGCGGGAGCGTGTGGCCGGTGCAGCCGCAGGCATCGGCATCGGACTGGTCGGCCATACGCGGCAACTGCTTGTCAGCATCGGCATGATCGCCGCCAGCGCGGTGTCGTTCTATGCCGTGTATGGCTACACGGTGACCTACGCCAAGACGGTGCTGCATCTTCCGGTCGAAGATGCCTTTGTCGCCGAGTTGGTGGCGGCCTGTCTGATGCTGGTCGTGGTTCCTGTCGGCGGCATGCTGTGCGACCGCTTCAGCGGCGCCCGCAAGCCGATGCTGGTCGGATTCCTGGCGGTGTATTTCCTTCTGATGTATCCGGCCTATGCGTGGCTGGTGGCAGATCCGACCACCACCAAGCTGGTCATCGTGGAACTGGCAGTCAGCCTGATCAGCGGGCTGTTCCTCGGCGTCTATTGCACGACGATGTCGGAACTGTTCCCGCCACGCATCCGCTCTACCGGCCTGTCGATCGCCAACAACGTGGCGGTGCTGATCTTCGGTGGGTTCGCGCAGTTCTTCCTCACCTTGATCTACCAGCTTACCGGCTCGCAAATCGCCCCGGTCTATTACGTGATGTTCGGCATCGCGGTGGGATTGCTCGGCGCGCTGTTCATGCCGGTGCGGGCAGGTGGTGCGCGTGCGTCGGCGGCATTTGATGCCGGGCGGAGCGCCACCCGGACCTGACGATGGAATGGTCGCTTCGACGGATGAGAAGGAGAACGCCATGCCCGCATCGCACATGACCCATTGGGAGCGCGTGACGGCCGCCGTCGCCGGGCAGGACGTGGATCGCGTGCCGGTCAGCCTGTGGCACCACTTCCCGGAAACCGACCTCGATCCGGTCAGGCTGGCCGAGGCCTGCGTGCATTGGCAGCAGGCGCATGACTTCGACCTGGTGAAGTTCATGCCGGCCGGCACCTACAGCGTCGAGGATTGGGGCGCGGCCAGCGCGTATCTTGGCGTGCCCAACGGCACGCGCACGGTGATCCGTCATGGCGTCACCAATGCCGAGGCCTGGCGGCGCCTGGCGCGACTGTCGCCGCATCACGGACGTCTGGGACAGGAACTGAAGGCGCTGTCCCTCGCTGCCGTGGCGCTGAGGGACGAGGTACCGCTCCTGCAAACCGTATTCAGCCCGTTGACCACAGCGTTCAAGCTGGCGGGGGAGCGGGTGTTCGCCGATCTGCGGCAGCATCCCGATTTGTTCGAGGCCGGGCTCGCGATCATCGCCGAAACGACGCTGGGCTTTGCCCGCGCCTGCCTCCAGGCCGGCGCGCACGGGTTGTTCTTCGCCACGCAATGCGCCAGCTATCGCCTGCTGAGCGATGCGGAGCACCGCCGCTTCGGGGTGTACTACGATCGGCTGGTGCTCGATGGGGTCAGGGACGAAGCGAAATTCACCCTGCTGCACCTGCACGGCAGCGATGTGATGTTCGACCAGGTGCCGGAATACCGGGCCGACATGGTGAACTGGCATGACCGGCGTTCCGAGCTTGATCTGGCGGGAGCGATGAACCGCTTCGACGGCCTGCTGGTCGGCGGTCTGAACGAGGCGACGACCCTGCCGAAGGGGCCCGTCGAGGCGATCAAGGATGAAGTGCGCAATGCTGTCGCCCAGACCGGCGGCCGTCGCCTGATGATCGCTCCCGGGTGCGTGGTGCCGATCGCAACGCCCGAAGCGCATTACCGAGCGGTGATCGATGCGGTGCAGGAAATGGCCGGGTACGAGATGGCGGATTAGGCGGGCACGGGCACGGTGCGATCTGCGCAGGGCTGACCCGGCGCTATTCGTGCAGGGTTGACCCGGCACGATCCGCAGGGCTCTGCGCAGCGTCGTGCCGCTGGTGACAGGGCTGCGCGGCCGTCGCAGTATGCGCCGCTAATCAAGCCGGGAAGGAAACCAGCAATGCCCGAAACGCCAACCTTCGGCCGTTACGCCGAGATCCCCTTTGATCAAATGACGCCGGCGCAGCAGGAAGGCTACCGCGCCATGATCGAGAGCCGCGGCGGGCTTCCGGGACCCAGCAAGATCTGGGTGCATAATCCGAAGCTGGCAAAAGTTGCGGGACCATTCGGGGCGCATTTCCACGCCGGCCAATACTCCCTTACCGAGCGCGAGCGTGAGATCGCCGTCTGCGTCATCACCAGCAAGTTTCACTCCGCCTATCCGACCAGCGCGCATGAACGGCGCGGCAAGGAAGTCGGACTGCCGGCCGATAAGGTCGAAGCCATCATCACCGGCCTGCCAACGTCATTCGCGGACGAGCGCGAGCAGGTGGTGTACGAGATGGCGGTGGCGCTGGCCAATGCGCGCTGGGTTCCACGCGGCCTCTATGAACGGGCGGTCAAGGCTCTCGACCATGTCGGCATTACCGACGTGATCACCTTGATGGGCCACTATTCCAGCGTCTCCATGACGCTGGCGTTTTACGACGTACCGGCGGGGGCGACCGGCATGGCGCGCTGACAGCGCCTGCCACTTCGCACGTTGACCGGATAATCCGTTCAACTGCCTGGCTTCACCCACGTCAGCGGGCGAAGCCGGCGCGGCGGATGCTCGGGACGGTTGTTGCTCCGGCCAGCAGGCGTGGTCCTCGGTGCCGGTGCAGCGACAATCAAAACCCCCTGCACCAGAGGCGGCAGCGGCAGCAGGCGGCGGCTCGGCCACCGCCGGGCCAACCGCGCGGCACGGCGCGCTGGCTGCGCAAACAGGTGCGCTTGCAGCAGAAGCGGGCGGCGGGGCGCCGGTCGTGACACCGGCGGACAGCGTTCGGAGGCGCGGGTGGCTATCCAAGCCGCTTTTCCACGTTCGGCAGGAACGCCGCGAGCAAACCGATCAGCGGCAGGAACGAGCATACCTGGTACACCGCGCCGATGGACGACGCGTCGGCGATGCGCCCCAACGCGGCGGCACCCAGGCCGCCCAACCCGAACGAGAAGCCGAAGAACATCCCGGCAACCATCCCCACCCGGCCCGGCAGGAGGTCCTGCGCATAGACCAGGATGGCGGAGAACGCGGAGGCCAGGATCAGGCCGATCGCCACCGTCAGGATCCCGGTCCAGAACAGGCTGGCATAGGGCAGCAGCATGGCGAACGGCGCGGCGCCGAGGATCGAGAACCATATCACCGGCTTCCGCCCGATCTTGTCGCCGATCGGGCCGCCGATGAAGGTGCCGGCCGCCACGGCGCCCAGGAAGACGAACAGGTGCACCTGCGCGTCGGCGACGGACATGTGGAATTTCTGGATCAGGTAAAACGTGTAGTACGAGCTCAGGCTGGCGGTATAGACGTTCTTGGAGAACAGCAGCGCTACCAGGACGACGATGCCGGTTACCACAGTGCGTCGCGGGAACCCGCCCGGCGGCGCGACGACTGCCTGGCGGCGACCGCGGCGGGCGGCGATCGAGGGATGCCGCGCGTACCAGACGCTGACGGTGCAGAGCAACAGGATGGCGAGCAAGGCGGCGGCCGAGAACCAGGCGATGCTGGCCTGGCCATGCGGCACCACGATGAACGCTGCCAGCAGCGGGCCAATTGCCGAGCCGGTGCTGCCACCCACCTGGAACAAGGACTGGGCGAAACCGTAGCGGCCCCCGCTGGCCATGCGGGCGACGCGCGAGGCCTCCGGGTGGAAGACCGAGGAGCCCATGCCGACCATGGCCGCGGCAACCAGGATCGCACCGTAGCTGTGTGCGACCGCCAGCAGCAGCAGGCCGAGCAAGCTGCAGCCCATCGCGACCGGCAGCGAATAAGGCTGCGGCTGCCGGTCGGTCACCATCCCGACGACCGGCTGGAGCATCGAGGCGGTGAGTTGGAAGGCCAACGTGATCAGGCCGATCTGGCCGAAATCCAGGGCATAGGACTGTTTCAGGATCGGATAGATCGCCGGGACCAGCGACTGGTTCATGTCATTGAGCAGATGGCAGGTCGAGAGCGAGACCAGGATGGCAAAAGTGGTGTTGGTGTCGGCCGCGGCGCGGTTCACCAGGATCGGCGCCACGGGCTGGAGGATCGCGGGCTGGACGATCTGGGCCCCCGGCTGCCTTGCCGCCGCTATCGCATTGTCGCTCACGGTCGTTTTGCTCACGCTGGAGTAATTGAAGTACGCATTATGCAGCCGGCAGCAGACTGCGACCTATGCAGGAAGGTTCTGCCTGCTGCGCGCTTTGCCCGAATCATTCCACTGATCCCGCCACAATATGCCGCAATGTGTGAATAAGTTCACCTTCGCGCAACGGTCAGGGGATTAGGATTACCTCCGGGCGAATGGTTTCGGGCGATACTGTTGCGATGGCTGGTGGAGAGTGGCGATGACGGCACGCAGGCACGACGGACCTGTTGGTTCCCCGAACCGACGCGCGTTCTTCGTCCCCGTGGCGTGGATTGTCGCGCTGCTCGCCAGCTATTGGCTGCTGGCGGATTGGCAATCGGTGCCGGTGCTGATTTCCGAGGCTTTGGCCGCGATCCACTAAGCTCGACGTTCCGCATTTCCCACGCCGGCGGGCGATGGATCGAGCCGGTTAGTGGTCGGGCGACAGGATGACGTGTTCGGCATTGTGCCAGTGCCTGTAGCATTCCGGATCGCTCGTCACGCGGCGCAGGTGCTACGGGCGTCTGGCAAATTTATCAGAGAAGATCGCCAAGACGCAGAGATCGCCAAGCAGGACGCTCCGCGATCTCTGCGGCTTGGCGGTCTTCTCTTGTCAATATACCAGACGCGAACAGCTCCTGCGGTGCCTGAGCGCGCGCCAACTCGGTGGGCCATCCGGAACGGGTAGCAGGCCGGGTTAACCCCGGCGGTGACCAGGAAGGCGCGGCGGCCCGAGAGTCAGGCATTTCGCCGCCTGGTATTAATCGGCGCCGCTGGGTGCGAGGTCGGCCTCGGCATCCGCGTTGATGTCCTCCAGAGAGCGGCCGGCGGTTTCCGGAATCAGCAGCATCGTGCAGATGGCGCCGACGATGGAGACACCGGCGAGCAACCAG
>Ga0182030_10011523_pt1 | contig 17834 bp, 17 predicted proteins | sample 812S3MmetaG_FD_121299 | JGI IMG/M metagenome (GOLD analysis project Ga0182030, IMG submission 121299) | Permafrost microbial communities from Stordalen Mire, Sweden - 812S3M metaG (Illumina Assembly) | ecosystem: Environmental > Terrestrial > Soil > Wetlands > Permafrost | place: Sweden...
CAACTCCGCCCTCCCCGGCTGGCTCGACTTCTACAATCACCGCCGACCACACGGCTCACTCGCCCGCCAACCCCCGGCAGCTCGCCTCAACGAGCTGAACAACCTTCTCGGGTCCTACACCTACGACGCTCGCGCCCCACTCCTGCTGAGGTGAGGAGATTGCGTCATAGCTAGTCGCATTCCAATCCCGCGGCGCCATCGGGATCGTACGTTATCACGGACGCGCGTTCGTCATCGCATAGGTATTCGGATGCGGTAGAACCACCCCATGAAGGTCCTCGTCGTCGGCTCGGGTGGGCGCGAGCACGCGCTGATCCGGGCGCTGGCGCGCTCTCCGCAGCACCCCGAGCTTCTCTGTGCCCCCGGCAACGCGGGGATTGCGCAGGACGCGCGCGTGCTCGAGATCGGCGCCGAGGAGATCGACGGTCTCGTCGCGGCCGCTGCCGACGAGTCGGTCGATCTGGTCGTCGTCGGACCGGAGGCGCCCCTCGTCGCGGGGCTCGTCGACATCCTGATCGAGTCGGGCATCAACGCATTCGGCCCGAGCGCGGCCGCGGCCCGGCTCGAGGGCTCGAAGGAGTTCGCCAAGCACGCGATGCGCGCGGCCGGTGTGCCGACCGGCAGGTGGACCGCGGTGCAGGGTGTCGAGGAGGGCCTGGCGGCGGTACCCGGCTACCCGTGCGTCATCAAGGCCGACGGTCTCGCCGCCGGCAAGGGTGTGGTGATCGCCGGCGACGCCGGCGCGGCACGCGCGGCACTCGAAGCGTTCCTCGTCGAGCGACGTTTTGGCACCGAGACGGTCCTCGTCGAGGAGTGCCTCGCGGGTCCGGAGCTGTCCCTGCTCGCGCTTTGCGATGGCGAGCGCGCGATTCCGATGGCACCGGCCCGCGATTACAAGCGGATCTTCGACGGCGACGCGGGTCCGAACACCGGCGGCATGGGCTCCTACTCGCCGGTCGAGGGACTCGGCGAGGAGCAGATCGCCGCGCTCGTCGCCCAGGTCCATCAACCGATCGTCGATCACCTGCGCGAGCGCGGGACTCCCTTCCACGGCGTCCTCTACGGCGGCCTGATGCTCACCGCGACCGGCCCGCGCGTGCTCGAGTTCAACGTCCGCTTCGGCGATCCGGAGACCCAGGCCCTGCTGCCGCGGTTGCGCTCCGACCTGCTTGACGCGCTCGTGCGCGCGACGCGGCCCGGCGGCCTCGCGGATGTCAAGCTCGACTGGTCGCCGCAGTGGTCTGTACTGGTCGTCCTCGCGAGCGCGGGCTACCCGGACAAGCCGTTCCTCGGCGATGAGATCACCGGACTGGACGAACTACCGCCCGAGGTCGAGGTGACGCATGCTGGGACCGCGCGTCGCGATGGGCGGCTCGTCACGAGCGGCGGCCGCGTCCTCGGCGTCGCAGCCCTCGGCGGCGATCCCGATAGCGCCCGGCGCTCGGCGTATGCTGCGGCGCAGATGATCTCCTTCGCGGGAAGGCAGATGCGCAGCGACATCGCGCGGGGGGTGCGGTAGTGGCCACCGAGCCGCAGCTCGCAGTCGTGGCGACCGAGCCGGCCGAGGGCCCGCCACTCGTCGGGATCCTGATGGGCTCGCAGAGCGACATGGACACGATGCAGGGTGCTGCAAAAGAGCTCGCCGACCGCGGCATCGAGCACGAGGTCCGCGTGCTGTCGGCGCACCGTCAGCCGGACGAGGTCGCAGAGTACGCGCGTTCCGCGCGCGCGCGCGGGATTCGCGTTCTGATCGCCGGCGCTGGCCTCTCCGCCGCCCTGCCGGGCGTGGTCGCCGCCCACACTGAGCTGCCCGTAATCGGCGTGCCACTGTCGAGCCGCCTCTCCGTGGCCGCTGGCCTCGACGCGCTCCTTTCGGTCGTCCAGATGCCACCTGGCGTGCCCGTCGCGGCTGTGGGCCTCGACAACGCGCGAAACGCAGGCATCCTCGCCGCGCGGATCATCGATACGTCGATGCCGTCCGGCGGCCGGCCAACGGCCGTCGCGTGAGAGCGCGCTGCGGTGTCGGCCCAGGAGTCAAGTGATGGCGCCAAGCGTGCCGGGCCGACATCCTCGCTGGGCTTAAGCGGCGTGGGCGAGAGGCGCCGCCCGGCGAGTGCCCGACCGGCCTTGCGCGAGTGGGTGACAGCGCGCTTCTAGCACCAGCCCGCCTGCGCACCCCGCGGACCGTCGAGCCAGGGCGTCCCATCGGCCGCGCGCTCGTTAAGATCGAGGAGGGCCGGCCCAGAACGGCCCCGCCACATCAGCCCGAATCCAAGGCCGCCCGACGATGATCACGCGCTACACCCGCCCCGAACTCGGCGCGATCTGGACCGATGCCGCGCGCATGGAGCGCTGGCGCGAGGTCGAGGTGGCGGCCGCCGAGGAGCTTGATGGGCCGACCGCTGAGGAGCTTGCGGCGATTCGCGCCGCGACGTTCACGGTCGAGGCGGTCCGCGAGCGCGAGCAGGTCACAGATCACGACGTCGCCGCGTTCGTCGACGTGCTGGCTGCATCCGCCGGCGACGCCGGCCGCTTCATCCACTACGGGCTCACCGCCTCGGATGTCCTCGACACGGCGCTCGCGCTCCAGCTGCGTGACGCCGGCGCGATCATCCTCGCGGGTTCACGCGAGCTCGTCGCGGCTTTCGCGAAGCGCGCCCGCGAGCACGCGCAGACACTTTGCGTTGGGCGTACCCACGGCGTCCACGCCGAGCCGACGACATTCGGCCTGAAGCTCGCCGGCTTCGCCTTCGAGGCGCAGCGTAACCGCGAACGCCTCGAGCGCGCCTTCGTGCAGACATCCGTCGGCGCGATCTCGGGCGCGGTCGGCACGCACGCTGCCCACTCGCCCGATTACGAGCGTCGCGTCCTTGACCGCCTCGGCCTCGCCGCCGAGCCGGTCTCGACGCAGGTCGTCGCGCGCGATCGACATGCCGAGTTGCTGGCGGCGATCGCGCTTGCAGGGAGCGGTCTCGAGCGCTTCGCGACCGAGGTGCGCCACCTCCAGCGCACCGAGGTGATGGAAGCGCAGGAGCCGTTCAAGCCGGGTGAGCAGAAGGGCTCCTCGGCGATGCCGCACAAGCGCAATCCGATCGTCAGCGAGCGGATTTGCGGCCTTGCGCGCGTCCTGCGCGGTAACGCCCAGGCGGCGCTCGAGAACGTCGCGCTCTGGCACGAGCGCGACATCTCCCACTCGGGGGCCGAGCGCGTCATCCTGCCCGACTCGACGATCCTCCTCGACTACGTGCAGCATCTGGCGCTACGCCTGGTGAACGGTCTCGTCATCGACGCCGACCGGATGCGAGCAAACCTCGAGCTCACACACGGCGCCCTCTTCTCCCAGCGCGTCCTGCTCGCCCTCATCGCGACCGGCCAGAGCCGCGACGACGCCTACCGCACGACGCAGGAGCTGGCACAGCGCGCCTGGGCGACCGGCACTCCACTGCGCGAGCTGCTCGCCGCAGACGCGCGCACGAGCGCGCTTGACCTCGACACGGTCTTCGACTACGGCGCCTACACGAATCACGTGCCCGAGCTGCTCACCCGGCTCGACACGCTCAGCTGACCTTCAACGAGCGGATTACCGCTGGGACAGCGGTTAGAGTGCCGCGCGTGACACCCGTCTCAGACCTGCCCCTGATCGCCTCCGGCAAGGTCCGCGAGATGTACGAGCTGGGCGAGGAGATCCTGATGGTCGCCTCCGACCGGATCTCGACCTACGACGTCGTCCACCCGACGCCGATCCCAGGCAAGGGAGCCGTCCTCACCGGCCTGTCGGTCTTCTGGTTCGAGCTGACCAAGGACATCGTCCCCAACCATCTCGTCTCATACCGCGACGGCGTACCGCAGGAGGTGCGCGGCCGCGCGCTCGCCGTCGAGCGCCTGCGAATGGTCCCGATCGAGTGCGTCGTGCGGGGCTACATCACGGGCTCCGGCTGGAAGGACTACCTGCAGACCGGCGCGGTCTGCGGCATCGAGCTTCCCGCGGGCCTGCAGGAGTCAGAGCAGCTGCCCGAGCCGATCTTCACTCCCTCGACGAAGGCCCTCGAGGGGCACGATCAGAACATCAACCTCGACGGCATGGTCGAGGTCCTTGGCGGCGACCGCGAGCTCGCCCGCCGCCTACGGGACGCGTCGCTCGCCGTCTACAGTCGCGCTGCCGAGCACGCGCGCAGCCGCGGCATCATCCTCGCGGACACGAAGTTCGAGCTAGGCCTCGATCCGGACGGCACGCTGACGCTCGCCGACGAGGTCCTCACGCCCGACTCCTCGCGCTTCTGGCCGGCCGCCGGTTACGAGCCGGGCCGCTCACAACCGAGCTTCGACAAGCAATACGTGCGCGATTGGGCCTCCGCAAGCGGGTGGGACAAAGCCCCGCCCGCCCCGGCCGTCCCCCAAGACGTGGTAGCTCGTACCCAAGCGCTGTACCGCGAGGCCTACGAGCGGATCACCGGCGAGCCGCTGGACGCCTGGCTCGAGCGCAGCGGCGCGCAGTAGCCGCGGGCGGCGTTGCGCCAGAACATCCGCAAGTCGGTCCGTCTCCTCGCGCTAGGCGCTATCGGATGCGCCCTCGCCGGCTGTGCGGTCTCGCTGGCCGACTCGTCGCTGCACGCGTGGCGCGTCCCCACGACCGCCATGAAGCCGACGCTCAGCGTGGGCGAAACGGTCTACACCGGCTCCGGGCCGATCCACGTGCGAGTCGGCGAGGTCGTGATCTTCCATCCGCCGCGCGGTGCGCTGCACGGCAATCTCGGCACCTGCGGCGCCCACGTTTCGGAGCGCCAGCTCTGCCCGGATCCGACCGGCGGACGCAGCTCGACCTTCTATATGGACCGGATCGTCGCACTCGGCGGCAGCCGCCTCGCGATGTTCGGCGGCCACGTCGCTATCAACGGGAAGGTGCGGCACGAGCCCTTCGCGCGAACCTCCGCCTGCGTCTTCGCGCGCCTGTGCAACTACCCGGAGCCGATCACGATCCCGCGCGGCTACGCCTTCATGCTCGGCGACAACCGCGCCGCCTCGGATGACAGCCGGTTCTGGGGTCCGGTCCCGCTCTCATGGATCGTCGGCGTCGCGGAGACCTGCGACCGCGCCCAGAAGCACTGCCACGCAGCCGGCTACCCGCCCGCGTAGGCGGCTGCGCTCGCGCGGTCGGGGAAGCCCTTCATCTCCGCCACCAGCCCGTCCTCGCCGAAAGCGCCTCGACGACGTCGAGCTCGCCTCGCTCGAGCGCCGCGAACGCGTCCCGCAGCTGCTGCTCCCGGCCCGCCACGCCCCCATCTTCGCACGCGGTTAGCATCCATTCCAGTGCACGCCCGCGTCCTGATCCGCCCGAAGGCGGGGATCCTCGACCCGCAGGGAGCGGTCGCCGAGCGCGCGCTCGGGGCGCTCGGGTTCGACGGCGTCAAGGGCGTGCGCATCGGCCGCCTCGTCGAGCTCGATGTCGCCGATCCGGCGACGCTGCCCGAGATGTGCGAGCGCCTGCTCGCGAACCCGCTGATCGAGGACTACGAGATCATCGAATCGCCGGCGTGAAGTTCGGCGTCATCACCTTCCCCGGCAGCTGCGATGACCTCGACGCCCAGCTCGCGGTAGCGCGCGTCGGCACCGCCGTCCCGCTCTGGCACGCCGACCACGATCTCCAGGGGGTCGACGCGGTGATCATCCCGGGCGGCTTCTCCTACGGCGACTACCTGCGCCCGGGCGCGGTCGCGCGCTTTGCCCCGATCATGACCGAGGTGATCGAGTTCGCGCACGCGGGTGGCCACGTCATGGGCATCTGCAACGGCTTCCAGGTCCTCTGCGAGGCGCGCCTGCTGCCCGGCGCCCTGCTCACGAACACCTCCTTGCGCTTCGTCTGCCGCCAGGTCTCACTCGAGCTCGTCAACCCGGACACCGCGTTTACGCGTGAGGCTCCCGCGCGCCTCTCGATCCCGGTCAAACACACGACGGGCCGCTACTACGCGCCTGAGCCGGACCTCGACCGCCTCGAGGCAAACCGCCAGGTAGTCCTGCGCTACGCGCCCGGCGAGAACCCGAACGGGTCGGCGCGCGACATCGCCGGCGTCATCAACGAGGCCGGCAACGTCTTCGGCCTGATGCCCCACCCCGAGCACGCGGTGGACGCGTTGACCGGCTCCACAGACGGCCTGGGTCTCTTTGCGTCTCTTCGTGGGTGCGGTCTGTGAAGGTCGCGGTCTCCGCTCTTCACGCAGCGGCCAGGGAGCTCGGGCTGACGGACGCTGAGACTGATCTCATCGTCGAGCTGCTCGGGCGCGAGCCGAACACGGTCGAGCTCGCGATGCTGAGCGTGCTCTGGTCCGAGCACTGCTCCTACAAGCACTCGAAGCCGCTTCTGCAGACGCTGCCGACGCACGGTCCCCGCCTGCTGATGGGCCCTGGCGAGAACGCCGGCGCGGTCGACGTCGGCGACGGCTGGACGGTCGCTTTCAAGATCGAGTCGCACAACCACCCGAGCGCGGTCGAGCCCTTCGAGGGCGCGGCGACGGGCGTCGGCGGAATCCTGCGCGACATCTTCGCGGTCGGGGCGCGCCCGATCGCGGTACTCGACTCGCTGCGCTTTGGCGAGCCGGGCTCGGAGCGAACTCGCTACCTGCTCGACCGTGTCGTCGCAGGGATCGGCCATTACGGCAACTCGATCGGTGTCCCGACCGTCGGTGGTGAGGTCTACTTCGAGGGCCCTTACGAGCACAACTGCCTCGTCAACGCGATGTGCATCGGACTCGCGCGCGCGGACCGCATGATCCGCTCGGCCGCCGCCGGCCCGGGCAACCTGCTCGTCCTATTCGGCTCCTCGACGGGCCGCGACGGAATCGGCGGCGCCTCCGTGCTCGCCTCCGCCGAGTTCGGCGAGGGCGACGAGGGCAAGCGCCCGACGGTCCAGATCGGCGACCCGTTCGCCGAGAAGAAGCTGATGGAGGTATCGCTCGAGCTGCTCGAGCGCGACCTGCTTGTCGCCCTTCAAGACCTCGGTGCCGCGGGCCTGACTTCGTCGGTGCCGGAGATGGCAAGCAAGGGCGGGGTCGGCATCGACATCGACCTCGCAAAGGTGCCGCTGCGCGAGGCCGACATGCGCCCCCAGGAGATCATGGTCTCGGAGTCGCAGGAGCGCATGGTCGCGATCGTCGAGCCGCCAAAGCTCGAGCGTGTGCTTGCCGTCTGCGCGCACTGGGAGGTCGCCGCCTCCGTGATCGGCGAGGTGACGCAAACGGGCTGCATCCGCGTCCTCTCGGGTGAGGAGCTGCTCGCGGATCTGCCGCTCGACGTCCTCGTCGACGGCTGCCCGATCTACGAGCTCACCGCCGCAAAGCCATCCCAGCCGCTGTACTCATCACCCCCGCGGCAGCTCGACAGCACGGACCCGAACAGCATCCTGCTCGCTCTGCTTGCGAGTCCCAATATCGCCGACAGGCGGTATTTGTACGAGCAGTACGACTCTATCGTCCAGTCGCGCACGGTCCGCCGCCCCGCGAGCGCCGACGCCGCGGTCCTAGTGCTCCCGAACGGCCGCGCGATCGCGACGGCCACCGACTGTAACGGCCGCCGCGTCGCCGCAGACCCCTACCGCGGCACGCTCGAGTCCGTGCTCGAGTGCGCTGCGAACCTCGCCTGCGTCGGCGCCGAGCCGCTCGGCTTGACCAACAACCTGAACTTCGGCAACCCCGAGAAGCCGCATATCGCCTGGCAGCTCACGGAGTCAGTGCGCGCGCTCGGCGACGCCTGCCGCGCGATGGAGATCCCGGTCGTCGGCGGTAACGTCTCCCTCTACAACGAGTCGGCCGAGGGCCCGATCTACCCGACGCCGGTGATTGGTCTCGTCGGCGAGCTCCTCAGCGAGCCGTCCCGCGCGGCCTGCATCGCCTTCGCGCACGAAGGCGATGCGGTCGCGGTCGTCGGCGCCTTCGAGCCCTCGCTCGCCGCGAGCGAGCTGGCGAAGCTCCGCGGCGAGCCACTTCCGGACGAGCTGCCCGAGGTCGACGTCGGTGCCGCCTGCGTCGCCCTCGCGATGGTGCGCGCCGCGGTCCGTACCGGCGCTGTCCACAGCGCCCACGACATCGCCGAGGGCGGCTTCGCCGTCGCGCTAGCTGAGTGCTGCCTTGCAGCGGGGCTCGGCGCCACGGTCGAAACCGAGCTGAGCGAGACGAAGCTCTTCGGCGAAGGGCCGGGCGGCTTTATCGTCTCGGGGCCCGCCGACCAGATTCCCGGGCGGATCGTCGGCACGGTCGGCGGTGAGCGCCTGCGCATCGCGGCTGCGATCGACATCCCGCTCGATCGCCTGGGCGAGGCGCACTCCGCTCTCGCGGCGCTGTTCGACTAGGTCGAGTAGCCCGGAATCCCGACGCCGGGCTCGACCGGCCCGATCGTCAGCACGCTGATCTTCGAGCTGGCGCAGGCGTCAAAGCCGAACTCGACGTTGTGCGCCTGTGTCTCCCCCGGCGCATAGACCTTCAGGCCGACGGTTGTGACGAACTTCGAGCACAGGGCCCCTGCGTCGGCGATCGCGATGATCGCGTGCGCGGTGCCCCGCGGCGCGATCGTCACGCGCGTCGGCTTCGCGCCCGCGATTGACCCGCGCGTGGCCGGCGCGCCGATCTGCCCGCCGCCGGTGCCCCAGGCGGAGACACCCGGATAGCCGTAGAGCGTGCAGCTCGTGCGCCCGGTATTGCTGAGCTCGATCGGGTAGTAGATGTGGCCCGCCGTACCGCCGCCTTCGCCGTCGCCGAGCCAGATCGCCGTAGCCTGGCTCGTGCAGGCCGGTGGGCTTGCGCCGGCGGAGCCGGCTGCGAACACACTGCTCGCGGCGAGCACGATCAGCGCGCCACCGGCCAGCAACACGCGGTTACCGAACGCGTCACGACCGCCAAAGCGACTGCGCCCTCTCACGCGTCCACGGTATCGCGCAGCACGGCGTGTTAGCGCCGCTGCGCCCGCACAGGACGAGGTGAAGCTTCCTGTCGCATGACCAACCAGCTCCCCGCAACAAGCGGGCCGGCCCCGGCAATCGCCCTCCCCGGCGCTGGTAGTCTTGGACGTGCGCGCGCGAATGTTCGCCGCGGCGCTCCTCTCTGATGCTTTCATCGTCCAGCAGCCCCGAGACGCGGGATGGACCACGCGATGAGTGCGGCGTGTTCGGCGTCTTCGCCCCCGGCTACGAGGTCTCGAACCTCGCCTTCTTTGCGCTCTGCGCGCTGCAGCACCGCGGCCAGGAGTCGGCGGGGATTGCCGCCGCTGACCGTGGGCGCGCGATCATCACGCGGCGCGACCTCGGTCTCGTCAGCCAAGCGCTGAACGCGAACGACTTGATCACGCTTGGCGGTGAGCTCGCGATCGGACATGTGCGCTACTCGACGACAGGCTCGAACGCATGGGAGAACTCGCAGCCGGTCCAGCGCGCGGCAGGCGCCGCCGGGAACCGCCGCGAGCTCGCGCTCGCCCACAACGGGAACCTGATCAACGCGGTCGAGCTGCACGCGCGGCTGCGCGCGGAAGGCGTCAGCTTCGCCTCGACCTCGGATTCCGAGATCATCGCCGCGCTGATCGCGTCGCATCCCGCAGAGCGGATCGAGGACGCCGCGGCTGCGGTCATGCCGGATCTGCTGGGCGCTTTCTCGACGGTGCTGATGACCAAGGACCGGGTGCTCGCGATGCGCGACCCGCTCGGCCTGCGCCCGCTCGCGATCGGGCGCCTCGCGCCGCTCGCGCAGGGCGGCCCACCTCGTTACTGCATCGCCTCGGAGACGTGCGCTCACGACATCCTCGGGGCGGGATTCGTGCGTGACGTGCGTCCCGGCGAGGTCGTCATGCTCGACGACGAAGGCCTGCACAGCATCCAGGTGATCGAGCCCGCGCGCGAGGCGTTCTGCGTCTTCGAGTACATCTACTTCGCGCGGCCCGATTCGCGCTTCAATGGCACCGCGTTGCAGGCGATCCGCGGCCGGATGGGCGAGATCCTCGCGCGCGAGGCGCCGGCGGACGCCGACCTCGTGATCCCTGTCCCTGATTCGGGTAACGCCGCGGCGCGCGGCTATGCGCGCGGCTCGGGCCTGCCGCAGGACGACGGCTTCGTCAAGAACCGCTATATCCAGCGCACCTTCATCCAGCCCGGGCAGCAGCTGCGCAAGCACGGCCTGCGGATTAAGTTCAACCCGCTTCCCGAGGTTGTCAGCGGGCAGCGCCTCGTCGTCGTCGACGACTCGATCGTGCGCGGCAACACGACCGCGCAGATCGTGCGAATGCTGCGCGATGCCGGCGCTGCCGAAGTCCACCTGCGCATCAGCGCGCCGCCGATCAAGCATCCCTGCCACTACGGCATCGACATGTCGACGCGCGAGGAGATGATCGCGCACGAGCGCACGATCCCCGAGATCGCCGCCCAGCTCGGCTGCGACTCGCTCGCCTACCTCTCGATCGACGGCGTCTACGAGGCCATCGGCCAGCCACGCTCGCGCCACTGCGACGCCTGCTTCACCGGCGACTATCCGCTCGCCGGCAGCGAGACTGCGAACGGCAAGTACGCGCTCGAACTGGCTGGGGGACCTGCCGCGTAGGCAGGGCGAGGGGGCGCAGACGTGCCGGGCAGGTGTCCTCGCCTGGATCATCGCGCGCTTTGCTGGGGCGACTGGCCGCGCATTCTGCGAGCGCCGCGTGCGTTCAAGCGCGCGAGGATGACGGTCCCGCACGCCGCGAATCATCGCTTTCCGGCGGGGCCGTCACCGCAGCGCGCTAGCTTCCGCTGCCGATGAGCGACGTCTTACGCAGCGCGCTCCGCGCTCACTTCGGCTACGACACCTTCCGCCCCGGCCAGGAAGAGGCGATGCGCGCCGTGCTGGCCGGCCGCGACGTGCTCGCCGTGATGCCGACCGGCGCCGGCAAGTCGCTTTGCTACCAGCTCCCGGCGCTGCTGCGCGAGGAGCTCACGATCGTCGTCTCGCCGCTCGTCTCCCTGATGGCAGACCAGGTGGCCGGGCTCCCGCAGCACGCCGCGCTCATCAACTCCCAGCAGGATCTCGCCGATAATCGCGAAACCTTGGCGCGGGTTCGGGGAGGGGATGTGCGGCTCCTGTACGTCGCGCCCGAGCGCTTCTCCACGCGCGGTTTCATCGACGCCCTTGCCGGCGTCCGCGTCGCCTGTTTCGTCGTCGACGAGGCGCACTGCGTCTCGCAGTGGGGGCACGACTTCCGTCCCGACTACTTCGAGCTGCCGGAAGCCGCCCGTGCGCTCGCCGCGCGGCAGATCTTCGCCTGCACTGCTACGGCGACCCCGCTCGTGGCGCGCGATATCGCCGCGCGGCTGCGCCTGCGTGAGCCGCTGCTCGTAGCCACTGGATTCGATCGCCCGAACCTCTCCTACGTCGTCGTGCACGCGACGAACGACACGGACCGCGAGCGGCGCATCGCTGCGGTCCTCGCCGATCCGGCCGCTCGTCCAGCGATCGTCTACGCGGGCACGCGCGCGCGCAGCGACGCGCTCGCGAGCTTTCTCGCGGCCCGGATCGGCACTCCCGTTGCGACCTACCACGCGGGCCTCGAGCGCGAGCAGCGCGCCGAGGCGCAGCGGCGCTTCATGGACGGCGAGGTGGATGTCGTCGTCGCGACGAACGCCTTCGGGATGGGGATCGACAAGGCTGACGTACGAACGGTCTGCCATGCCGCTGTCCCCGAGTCGCTCGAGGCCTACTACCAAGAGGCCGGCCGCGCTGGCCGCGACGGGGAGCCGGCCCGCTGCCTCCTCTTCGCCGCGAACCGCGACAAGGGCCTGCACGTCCATTTCATCGGGCAGTCCGCATCTGGGAGCGCGCGCAACGCTCGTTGGGCGCAGTACCGGGCGATCTGGGCGTTCGTCGAGTCCTCGTCCTGCCGTCGCAAGCAGATCCTCGAGCACTTCGGCGACCGCAGCGCGCCGGCCATGCTGCCGTCAGTCGCCTGCTGCGATATCTGCGCCCCGGGCTCGCGACCAGCCCCACCAGTGAGGCCCGCGCCCGCCTCCGAGTCAACGCCGCGCCCCCGCCAACGGCACGCTCGCGCAAAGCCGGCGCAGGTCGAGCTCGCAGAGCTCGACCGAGCCATCCTTGAGGTCGTCATCAGCGCGCGTCCGTCCGTCGGACGCACGAGGACCGTCGAGATACTCCGCGGCGGGCGTTCCAAGCTGATCGCGCAGAACGGGTACGACTCGCTCGAGGCGTACGGCGCCTACGCGCACCTGTCGGCCGGCGAGGCGCTGGCCCAGGTCGACGGGCTGATCGCGCGCGGCGTGCTGCGCTCAACCGGCGGCCGTTTCCCGAAGCTGGCTGCGGTGACGGCCGTGGACTCGAGCGGGTAGGCAGCGTCCGCTCTGGGTCGTCATCCTCGCTGGGCTCATCACGCGCGCCGTAGGCAGTGATCAAGGACATCTGAGCTACGGACGCGCCCGCGCGAGGCGCGGTTCCTCGGTATGCTCGAAGCATCGCCACCGAGATGAACAGCGCCGCAGGCATCGAGCCGGTTCCGCCGGGCGCGGTGCAGGTTCGCCGGGCGCTCCTCTCGGTCTCGGACAAGCGTGGGATCGCCGACTTCGCTCGCGGCCTCGCGGATCTCGGCATCGAGATCGTCTCCACCGGGGGCACCGCCCGCGAGCTTCGCGGCGCGGGCGTCGAGGTGCGTGCGATCGACGACTTCACCGGCTTCCCCGAAATCCTCGACGGTCGCGTGAAGACGCTGCATCCGAAGCTCTACGCCGGTCTGCTCGCGGTGCGCGACAACCCCGAACATCTCCAGCAGGCGGCCGAGCAGGACGTCGAGTTCGTCGAGCTCGTCTGCGTCAACCTGTATCCGTTCGAGCGCACCGCGGCGCGCGCCGATGCGACCGATGCCGAGGTGATCGAGGACATCGACATCGGCGGTCCGACGATGATCCGCGCCGCCGCGAAGAATCACGCGTACGCCGCCGTGGTCGTGCGGCCCGAGAGCTACGACGCGGTACTCGAGGAGCTGCGCGCCTCCGATTGCCGTCTCTCGATGGAGACGCGCGCGAGCCTCGCGGCCGAGGCGTTTGCTGCCACGGCGCGCTACGACACCGCGATCGCGCGCTGGTTCGCCGAGCGCGAGGCCGACGAGTTTCCCCCGTTGCACGTGCGCGCGTACGAGAAGATCGTCGATCTCTCATACGGCGAGAATCCGCACCAGCGCGCCGCCTACTACTCGCTGGCCGGCGCGCGCACGCACCTGCTGTCGATGGTGCGCCAGCACTGGGGCAAGCAGCTCTCCTTCAACAACCTGCTCGACCTCGACTCGGCGCGCCGCCTCGCGGAGGACCTGGCAACGGCAATCACGCCGGGCGGGCCCACCTGCGTGATCGTCAAGCACAACACGCCCTGCGGCGCAGCCGTCGGAGAGACGGCGCTCGCGGCCTACCAGAAGGCGTTTGCCTGCGATCCGCTGAGCGCTTATGGCGGCGTGATCGTGCTCAACACACCCGTCGATCGGGAGCTCGCGCAAGCGCTGCACGAGCAGTTCATCGAGGTCCTGTTTGCGCCCGCCTACGAGGATGATGCGCTCGAGGTACTCGAGCAGCGCAAGAACATCCGCATTCTCGAGAAGGGCGACCGCCGGGTCGGCGCCGGCGAGCCGGAGATTCGCCAGGTCGCGGGCGGCCTGCTCGTGCAGGACCGCGACAACTCGCTCGAGGGGCGCGGCGACATGCGCGTCGCCACTTCACGCGCGCCGACCGAGGACGAGTGGGATGACCTGCTGTTTGCCTGGCGCGTCTGCAAGTACGTCCGCTCGAACGCGATCGTCCTCGCCTCCAACCTGGCGACGGTCGGCATCGGTGCGGGGCAGATGAGTCGCGTCGACTCGGTCCGCCTCGCAATCGACAAGGCTCAGCCGGGGACCGTCGCCGGATCCGTCCTCGCCTCTGACGCCTACTTCCCCTTCCCCGACAACATCGAACTGGCCGTCGAGGCTGGAATCGTTGCGGTGATCGCCCCCGGCGGCTCGATCCGCGATGACGTTGTTGTCGCCGCCGCCGAGGACGCAGGGATCGCGCTCGTCCTCACCGACCGGCGCCACTTCCGGCACTAGCTGCGGGGGCCGGCCTCGGGCCGTGCGTTTGGCAGTTTGCGCTTGGTGCCGGCCTCCTCGCTTGGCTTTGCGGGCGCATGTCGCTGGCCGATTGCGGCCGTTTCTCCCTTGTCTTGACAGGAAAAGATTCGGCGCCTAACCTTCGGCACCGAACTATTAGGCTCCTTCGGACGGGAGGCGCATGATGGCCGGGAAAGACGACCGCATTGAGGCCTGGGTATGGCGCGTAGCCGCCGTGATCGTGCTCGGCTCGATCATGTCGATCCTCGACACGACCATCGTCAACGTCGCCCTTGCGACGCTGCACCACGATCTCCATAGCCCGCTCTCGGACATCCAGTGGGTGATCACCGGTTACCTGCTCTCGCTCGCGGTCGTGATCCCGCTCAGCGGCTGGTCCTCGCGGCGCTTTGGCGCCAAGCGCGTCTACCTCATCTCGATAGTTCTCTTCACCGCCGGCTCGGCTCTATGCGGCTTCGCGGGCTCAGCCACGAGCCTGATCGTCTTTCGTGTGCTCCAGGGCGTCGGCGGCGGCATGATCATGCCGGTCGGTCAGATGATCCTGGCCGGCGCCGCCGGGCCCTCCCGCATGGGTCGCGTCATGGCCGTTACGGGCGTGCCGACGATGCTCGCGCCGATCATCGGCCCGACGATCGGCGGCCTACTCATCGACAGCGCCAGCTGGCGCTGGATCTTCTTCGTGAACGTCCCGATCGGCGTGTTCGCGACGGTGCTTGCGGTGCGCTTGATCCCCGCTTCCAGCAACGATCGCAGCAAGCCACAGCCACTCGACATTGTTGGCCTGCTGCTCCTGGCCCTCGGTCTGCCGCTGCTCACCTATGGCCTTGCCGAGATCGGCACGACGGGGAGCTTCAGCTCGCCAAAGGTAGTGATTTCGATCCCGGCCTCGCTCGTCTTGATCGGCGCGTTCATCGTCCACGCGCTGAGCGCGAAGGTGCCGCTGCTCGACCTCGGTCTGTATCGGCGCCGGACCTACGCCTCGGCCTCCGCGGCGATGTTCTTCCTCGGCGCAGCGATGTTCGGCGCGATGATCCTGCTGCCCCTCTACTTCCAGAACATCCGTCACGAGACGGTCCTCGACACGGGCTTGCTGCTCGCCCCGCAGGGTCTCGGTATGGCAATGATGATGCCGATCGTCGGTCGGCTCACGGACCGCGTCGGCGGCGGTCCGCTCGCGATCATCGGCGTGATCATCACAACGTTGGTCGGCATTCCGTTCGGCTTGATCGGCGCGAATACGTCCTTCGTGTGGCTCAGCATTGAGCAGGTGGTGCGCGGCATCGGCATCGGCTTCGCATTCATGCCCGCGTACATCGCCGCGATGGCCGCGCTGGAGCGCCACGAGCTGGCGGACGCCGCACCCCAGCTCAACGTGCTGATGCGCGTCGGCGGATCGCTCGGCACAGCGATTCTTGCCGTCGTCCTTCAGCGCGCCCTGGTTTCTGCTGGTCCGCGTGCGACGCCGGCCGCGATGGCCGGCGCCTACGGCACGTCGTTCTGGTGGGGCGTCGGGATCATCGCCGTCGCGATCGTCCCCTGCGTCATCCTCTTACGCGCCGAGCGCGATGCACGCGATGCACGCCGCAGGCGCGGCCCCGAGTTCAGCGAGACGCCACCGCTCGCGGAGGCGGCATGACCACGACCGAGTCGACGACCGCGCGCGACGAAGCACTTTCGCGCTTCGGCGTCGCCTTCAAGCACGCGAACGCCGCGGTGCGCCGGCTCCGTGGTCGCGACACGCATCGACCCGAGGAGCTCAGCTATGCCCAGGCGAGCCTGCTCTTCGGCCTCGCCGAACGGGGGGAGCTGACGGCCAGCGAGCTCGCGCAGTATGCGGATGTCGCGCCGGGGACCGCGACGCAGATGCTCGACGGTCTCGAGCTCGCCGGGTTGATCGAGCGTCGCGGGAGTGAGCGCGACCGGCGCCTCGTCCTCGTGTCACTGACACCGCGTGGTGCCGAGCTGGTTGACAAGCGGCGGGTGCGCTACAAGGCCTCCTGGGAGGCGGCACTGAACGAATTCAGCGCCGCCGAGCTGCTGAGGGCCGCCAGCGTTCTCGACAGCATGCGTGTGATGTTCGACAGCCTCGCGAGGGTCGATGCCTCGAGCACGGAGTGAACGACCAGTAAGAATGAGGTTGTGCGCCACGAGCGCCACTTCACGCTTGATGAGGCCCGCGCGGAGCTCCCGTGGGTCGCGGGGCGTCTCGCGGCGCTACGCGCTGCGCACGCGCGCCTGACCGACGAGGAGACGCGCCACGTGCTCGCCGGCGGGTCGGCGGCCAACGGCGGCGGCGTCGCCGGCAAGCAGGTCGGCGAGGCGTTCCTCGATATCCAGGCAAATGTCGCGGCGTTCGACGCACGTGGGATTCTGCTGCGCGATTTCGATCGCGGCCTCGTGGACTTCCCGTCGATGCGCGACGGACGCGAGGTCTACCTGTGCTGGATCGACGGCGAGGCGGACATCGGCTACTGGCACGAGCTCGACGCCGGCTTTGCCGGGCGCCGTGCGCTTTAGGCGCGGAACCTGCGGGAAGGATTCCGCTCACGCGGCGTCTGTATGACTGGGACGAACTCAGCCAGATGGGAGAAAGCACATGAACAAGCTCAAGCTGCTCGCGGCGGCCTCGGTGGTGACGCTGCTCACGGGCGCCGGCGCTGCCTTTGGCCAGTCGGCGCACACGAGCGCAGCCTCGACCGTCGTGACGACGAAGTCGACGTCACTCGGAACGATCCTCGTCACCGGATCAGGTCAGACGCTCTACGCGGATATGGGTAGCTGCACGGGCGGCTGCCTCCAGATCTGGCCGCCGTTGAAGGCCAAGGGCACGCTCACGGCGAAGGGGAAGGCGAAGGCGGCCGACCTCGGCAAGAAGAACGGACAGGTCACCTACAAGGGCCATCTCCTCTACACGTTCGCTTCGGCTGCGACCGGGACGAGCGGCGAGGGCACGGGCGGCTTCTACGTCGTCAGCCCGAGCGGAAGCCTGATCACGAAGGCGGCGAAGACGATCGGTTCGAGCGGCGGCTCGTCGTCCGGCGGCGGCTGGTAGCTAGGCGCCGGCGCATGCAGGCAGGGGGACGGCGCGCGACCAGGCGCCGTCCCCCGAAGCGTGCCCGCGCCGCCGATCTCGACACTCATCGTCGCGCGCGGCGATTCAGATCGCGAGTCCAACCGCGCGGTGCTCGTAAGATGGCGCCCGTTGCTTGGCCGCTTCTCTCGCGGCTTCCCCACTCGCAGGCTGAACCTCGTCTTTGTATGCATTTCGATCGGCGGCTACTCAATCCAACTAGGCCTTGCGATTGCGCTCCTGGTCGACGTTCAAAGCTCTGCATTGCAGCGCGCCTTGGTGCTGGTCATCGTGGGGTTGTTTGCAAGTGCGATCGGACGAGCCTGGGAGGTCACCGGGATACAGCGGCGACGGATCCGTGAAGCCACCGATCGGTAACGCCGGCGATCCGGCGAGCTCGGAGGCTCGAGTTCGTCCCACCAGAGCGGATCGAGTGACCCGCCAGCTCGCGTCGCTGCCTTTCGCGCCGTGCGGCAACGTCGAGCGGGTCGTCGGTGGCGGCTGCTTTGGCGGCGAAGCAGTCACGGCCTGGAGGAGGGATCGGCTTCGGGCCGGGCGTGATTAGCTGGGCGTCTACACGATGAGTGAGGGGAGTGGATCGATGAGCGGCCAGATGATCGATGTAAAGACCAAGGACGGTGTCGCGAACGCGTACTTGTCGCGG
>Ga0182030_10011524_pt1 | contig 17834 bp, 4 predicted proteins | sample 812S3MmetaG_FD_121299 | JGI IMG/M metagenome (GOLD analysis project Ga0182030, IMG submission 121299) | Permafrost microbial communities from Stordalen Mire, Sweden - 812S3M metaG (Illumina Assembly) | ecosystem: Environmental > Terrestrial > Soil > Wetlands > Permafrost | place: Sweden...
AATGCGACGTGCGTGAGATCGCCGCCCGCCGCGATCGTCCAGTGCTCGGAGCCGCTGTTTGCGTCACCGCGCGTCGTGAACGCAATGCGGCCGTTCGCGAGCGGCTGCTCGGCGCGCACGCGGTGTGTCAGTAGGACCCCTTTGAAGTAGGGATCGGGGAAGGTGATCACGTCCCCGACGTGGACCTGGGAGGCGATCAGGGACCGGCTGAAGATCACATCGCCGCGGTGAAGGTAGGGCACCATGCTGTCGCTGCGGTCGGTCGCCGGCCGAAATCCCGCGACGACCAGTCCGGCGGTCAGTAGCAGGGCTACCACGATCAGCGCCGCAACCGTGCTCGCGACCCACCCGCCGAGCCGCGCGGCGCCGGGAAGGCGCCGGCGCGCGCGCGGAGTGAGAGGCGGGTTGGCGTTCATACGGGGGTGCGACCGTCGATGCTGCGTGGTTAGCTGTTCTGCGCCTGCCAGGTGAAACCGGCCGTGGCCGTCTGTCCCTGCGCGGCGTCGACCGCGTCGGTTGGCAGTGCGATCGTTATCTCATAGACGTGACTCGTGCCGGCGGTCCATGAGCCTGCGTCCAGGAGCGGGGTGCCGGCCGTGGGTACCGTGTTGAGAACGCCCGTCCACACGGCGCTGCCCGTCGTGTCGGGGGTGAACCCGGTGCAGGCGTTGTTTGCCGGCGGGGAGCCCGGGAAAGTGCCGCGAACGATCGTTGCGGTCACGTATTGGGCGAGGTTTCCCGTCTCGGTCCCGGAGAGCCCGACGGTGGCGGCGAGCGTGCCGGTGTAGGACACCTGCACACACCACGACGTGTTGTCGCCCGGTTTCATGTTCGGCAGGTCGAACAGGCTCGAACCGCTGCCGTCGCTCGAGAGTGCGACGGTGCCTGCGACAAAGGTGTTCGTGGAGCTCGCCGACGTCGAGGAGAAGGCCGAGAACACGGCCGCGCCACCGACGAGCGCGAGGACTGCGAGTGCGACCACGGAGACGATGATCTTGCCGCGCATCGTGCTCATTAGATGACTCATGACCGATTCCGTTCGGTGGCGCTGCAACTTGGTGACATGACGTCTCTCTCCTTAGGCCTGCGATGGGTTGACGTGAGCGCGAAGCGCGGCTCATCCAAGGTCTCGACATCGCGGGCGGGGCCGACATCCCCAAACTGCGGTATCGCCTCGCGTGAACGCGATAGTCCAGCAACGGCGCCATCGCGGCCGCGTCCATCGAGCGCGGGACGAGCGCCCCGGGGGCGACGCGGGCGTTCGCTACCGCAATACGGGGAGGGCGATGCGCGCCCGCACGCCGAGACCCGTAGGGAGCCCATCCGCGCGATGGCTCGGACGCACCATGGCACCACGCCCGCAAACCGACCGAAGCTCCCAGGGAGTCCCGCCGACGGCGGGCTCAACGGGTTTGCGGCGCGTCCGGCGCACAATCCTCGGATTCCTGGCCGCTTGTTCGATTGCGGTCGCGGTCGTGTTCGCGACCGGCGTCGCGGACGCGGCGTTCACCGGCGCACAAACGACGGTCTCGGGCACGATCACGTCCGTCATCCAGTTTCCGCCGATCGCAAGCGCCCCCCCGGTATTCACAGCGGTCGCTCAACAGGGGCAGCCGCTGACAGCGACCAATGGAACCTGGACGCGCGACCCGGCAGCGTCCACCTCCTATACCTATCAGTGGAAGCTTTGCGACCCCTCCGGCAACAACTGCAACGACATCAGCGGGGGGACTGCTGCGACCTACACACCGCTCGCCGCTGATGTCGGGGGCACCTTGCAGGTCGTCGTGACCGCTTCGTCCACCGGCGGCGGTGACGCACGCCTGGCGGAGACCAGCGCAGCCAGCACGCCCGTGCTTGTCCCCGCGCCCGTGAACACGTGGCGGCCGGTGCTCAGCGGCATCGTCGAGCAGGGCCAGCAGCTGACCGTCTCCACCGGCAGCTGGTCATACGCGCCGGACGGCTACACCTACGCGTGGCAGCGCTGTGACAGCACCGGGGCCAACTGTGTCGACATCGCCGGCGCAACCGCGTTGAGCTACACGCCCGTCGCGGGCGACGTTGGCGCCACGCTCGTCGCGACCGTCACGGCGCACAACGGCGGCGGCACGACGCCGCAGCCAAGTGCGCAGAGCGCGATCGTTGCGATCGCGCCTCCGGTCAACACCGTGCTTCCAGCGATCACCGGCCTCGTGCAGGCGGGCCAGACCCTGAGCGCGAGTGACGGTACCTGGAGCAACCTTCCGGCCGGCTACAGCTACCAGTGGCAGGACTGCGACATCACCGGCCAGAGCTGCACGCCGATCCCCGGCGCGATCGCCAACAGCTACGTCGCGATCGCGGCCGACGTCGGGCAGGCGTTGAACGTGACGGTCACAGCGACCAACGCGAGCGGCAGTTCGACGGCGACCTCCGCCGCGACGGGACTGACCACAGCCGCCCCGGTCAACACCGCGTTGCCCACCGTCTCGGGTACCGCGCAGCAGGGCTCCACGCTGAGCGCCACCACCGGCACGTGGACCGGCGCGCCGGGTCCCGTCTTCAGCTACCAGTGGCAGGACTGCGACAGCTCGGGCAACAGCTGCTCGGCGATCCCTGGCGCGACCGCTTCGAGCTACACGGCCCTCGCGGGTGATGTTGGCGACACGCTGGTCGCGGTCGTGACCGCGACCAACTCGGTCGCGGCGGTGCCGGCGTCGAGTGAGGCGACCGCCGTCGTGCTGGTCGCGGCCCCCGTCAACACCGCCGCGCCCGCGATCACCGGCACCGCCCAGCAGGGGCAGGCGCTGACCGTGTCGAATGGCAGCTGGTCGCATTCTCCGGGCGCCTACAGCTACCAGTGGGAGAGCTGCGACAGCTCTGCCGGCAACTGTGTGGCGATCACAGGCGCGATCGCCTCGGGCTACACGCCGGTTCCGGGTGATGTCGGTGACACGCTTGTCGCGGTCGTGACCGCGATCAACGGCGGCGGCGCCACGCCGCAGCCGAGCGCGCCGACCGCCGTCGTGCTGGTCGCCGCGCCGGTCGAGACCGCGCCCGCGGTGGTAAGCGGCACGACACAGCAGGGCCAGACGTTGACCGTGTCGACGGGCACATGGTCGTATTCGCCGACCGGCTACGGCTACCAGTGGGAGGACTGCGACAGCGGCGGGATGGGCTGCGTCGCGATCGCGGCCGCCACGGCGAACACCTACGCGCCGGTGCTAAGCGATGTCGCGCACACGCTGGTGGTCGTCGTGACCGCGACCAACGCCGGCGGTAGCGTCGCGGCGAGCAGCCTCGCGAGCGGCCTCGTCGTGGGCACGGTCAGCGAGTTCGGGTCAGGGATCACCTCGGGCGCCGGGCCGTGGGGGATCGTGGCGGGCCCGGACGGAAATCTGTGGTTCACGGAGAATGTCGCCAACCGGATTGGCCGGATCACGCCGGCTGGTGTGGTGACGGAGTTCTCGAACGGGATCACCTCAGGAGCAAGGCCATTCGGGATTGCCGCGGGCCCGGACGGCAACCTGTGGTTCACCGAGCACAGCGGCAACCGGATTGGCCGGATCACGCCGGCTGGTGTGGTGACGGAGTTCTCGACCGGGATCACACTAGCGCCGCCTTATGGAGCGCAGCCGTATGCGATCGCTGCCGGCCCGGACGGCAACATGTGGTTCACCGAGCCCTCCGGCAACGGAATCGGGCGGATCACCACGGCCGGCGTGGTGACGGAGTTCTCGACCGGCATCACCGCCGGCGCCGCGCCGTGGGGGATCGTGGCGGGTCCGGACGGAAACCTGTGGTTCACCGAGTTCGGCGGCAACCAGATCGGGCGGATCACGCCGGCTGGTGTGGTGACGGAGTTCTCGACCGGGATCACCTCAGGAGCGCAGCCGTATGCGATCGCCTCCGGCCCGGACGGCAACCTCTGGTTCACCGAGTTGGGCGCCAACCAGATCGGGCGGATCACGCCGGCTGGTGTGGTGACGGAGTTCTCGACCGGGATCACCTCCGGCGCCGCCCCGTATGGGATCGCCGCGGGTTTGGACGGCAACCTCTGGTTCACCGAGAGCGCCGGTAACCGGATCGGGCGGATCACCCCGGCGGGTGTCGTGAGCGAGTTCTCGACCGGGATCTCGGCCGCCGCCGGCCTGCGCTCCATCGCGACGGGCCCGGACGGCAACCTGTGGTTCGCCGAGAACACACCGGACCAGATCGGGCGTCTCTCGATCGGCGGGCCGGTCAACACCTCACTGCCGGCGGTATCGGGGACCGCGGCGCAGGGCCAGACGCTCTCGGCGACGAGCGGTTCGTGGACCGGCACGCCGACGCCGGCCGTCTCCGCCTACCAGTGGCAGGATTGCGACGCCGGCGGCAACAACTGCTCGAACATCGCGGGCGCGACCTCCAGCAGCTACCTCCTGGCGCAGTCGGACGGAGCGCACACGATGAGGGTCCTCGTGACGGCGGCCAACAGGTTTGGCGCGGCGTCCGTCCCGAGCCTCCAGACCGCGACCGTCATCTACACCCAGCCTTCGAACACGGCCGTGCCGGTGCTCAGCGGAACGCCGCAGGAGAGCCAGGCGCTGTCCACGTCCAACGGCTCGTGGAGCGGCGGCGGCATCGCCTACAGCTACCAGTGGCAGGACTGCGACAGCTCGGGCAACAACTGTGCCGCGATCACCGGCGCAACCGCGACGGGCTACATGCCCGTCTCCGCTGACGTGGGCCACACGATCAGGGCGGCCGTGACCGCGACCAACAGCGGCGGCGCGGTCTCCGCGCTGAGCGGGCAGACCGTGCCCGTCCTGATCGCAGCGCCGGTGGAGCTGGTCCTGCCGGCGATCAGCGGCGCGGTCCAGCAGGGCGGCACGCTGACCGCGAGCACGGGCACCTGGAGCAAGAGCCCCACCGGCTACGCCTACCAGTGGCAGTCGTGCAACAGCTCCGGCGGCGCCTGCAGCGCGATCTCGAACGCGACGAGCGCGACCTACGGCCCGCTCGTCACAGATGTCGCGAGGACGCTGGCCGTCATCGTCACTGCGACAAACGCCGGCGGCTCAACCGCGGCGACGAGCGCGACCAGCGGCCTGGTCGTCGGCACGATCAGCGAATTCTCCAGCGGCCTTGGCGCCGGCAGCGCGCTCGGCGGGATCGCGGCCGGGCCGGACGGGAACGTCTGGTTCACCGACAGCGGCGCGACCAAGGCGATCGGGCGGGTCACGCCGAACGGCGTGATCACCGAGTACACCGCCGGCCTGAACGCCGGCAGCTACCCCAACGGCGCGATCGCGGCGGGCACGGACGGCGGCCTGTGGTTCGTCGACCGCGGGACGACGCCGGCGATCGGGAGGATCAACCCCAACACCGCGGCGATCACCGAGTACTCGAGCGGCCTGAACCCGGGCGCCGCTCCGTACGGCATCACCGCCGGGCCCGGAGGCAACCTGTGGTTCAGCGACAACGGGACGACGCCGGCGATCGGAGTGATCACGCCGGCCGGTGTGATCACCGAATACGCGAGCGGCTTGAACACCGGCAGCTACCCGCTTGCGATCGCGGCCGGCGGCGACGGCAACGTCTGGTTCACCGACCGCGGGACGACGCCGGCGATCGGGGAGATCACGCCGGCCGGTGTGATCACCGAGTACTCGAGCGGCCTCAACCCCGGCAGCAGCCCGGCCTACGGGATCGCGGCCGGCGCGGACGGCAGCCTGTGGTTCACCGACATCGGCGCAACGCCGGCAATCGGCCGGATCACCACCGCCGGGGCGATCACCGAGTTCAGCGCCGGCCTGAACGCCGCCGCCGCCCCGCGCTGGATCGCCGCGGCACCCGACGGCAGCCTGTGGTTCGGCGACCGGGGCGCCATCCAAGCTGTCGGGCGGATCACAACCGCCGGCGTGATCACCGAGTACGTTGCCGGCCTCAACGCCGGCACCAGCCCGAACGCGGTCGCGGCCGGTCCAGACGGCAACGTCTGGTTCGCCGATGACGGCACCACCCCCGCGGTCGGTCGCGTCGCGATCGGCGGCCCGGTCAACACGGCCCTGCCGTCGATCTCGGGAACGGCCGCTCAGGGCCAGACGCTGACCGTGACCGGCGCGGGCTCCTGGACCGGCACGCCGTCCCCGACCGGCACCGGCTACGAGTGGCAGGACTGCGACAGCGCCGGCAACAACTGCGAGGCGATCGCCGGCGCGACCGGTGCGAGCTACGTCCTCGCGCGCTCCGACGTCGGGCGCACCGTGCGAGGTGCGGTCCAGGAGACGGACACGTTCGGCAGCGCGACGGTCGCGAGCAGCGCGAGCGCCGCGGTTAGCGGAGGCCCGCTCAACACGTCCGTGCCCACGATCTCGGGGACGGCGCAGCAGAACCAGACGCTGTCGGCGACGCCCGGCACATGGACCGGCTCGCCGGCCCCGACCTACACCTACGCTTGGCAGGACTGCGACAGCGCCGGGGCGAACTGTGTCGCGATCGCGGGTGCGACAGCGTCCACCTACGTTCCCGCCGGGAGTGATGTGGGTGTGACGCTGCGGGTGGTCGTGACGGCGACGAACTCGACCGGTTCGGCTTTCGCGTCGAGTGCGGCGACGGTCGTCGTGCTGGTCGCGGCGCCGGTGGAAACGGCGTTGCCCGCGATCAGCGGTGTCGCGCAGCAGGGGCAGGCATTGACGGCGACAAGCGGATCGTGGAGCTACTCGCCCACCGGTTACGCGTATCAGTGGCAGTCCTGCGATTCCGGCGGCGGCGGATGTGTGGCGATCGCGGGTGCGACGGTCGCTGGGTACACGCCCGTCGCCGGCGATATCGGCGCGACGCTGCGTGTGGTCGTGACCGCTTCCAACGCAGGCGGGCCGACGGTGGCGTCGAGCGGACAGAGCGCGGCGGTCCTGATCGCGGCTCCCGCGAACACGGTGTTGCCGGCCATCTCGGGGATCATCCAGCAGGGCCAGACGTTGACGGCGACGACGGGGGCGTGGAGCGGCAGCCCGACCGGCTACACGTATCAGTGGCAGGACTGCGACAGCTCGGGCACCAATTGTGCGGCGATCCCGGGCGCGACCGCGAACACGTACGTGGCGGTCGCAGCCGATGTCGGGCACAGCCTGCGTATCGCCGTGACCGCCACCAACGCGGGCGGTTCGAATACCGCCACGAGCATCGCGACCGGCCTGACGTCGACGCCGCCGGTCAACACGGTGCTGCCGGCGATCTCCGGTGTCGCGCAGCAGGGCCAGATCCTCACGAGCACCAACGGCACCTGGACCGCGACCCCGGCGGCGACCTACACCTACGCTTGGCAGGACTGCAACAGCTTGGGCGCGAGCTGTGTCGCGATCTCCGGCGCGACCGCGTCGAGCTATGCGGTGGTCGCGGGCGATATCGGCGACACGATCCGGATGCTCGTCACCGCGACCAACACGGCTGGCGTCGTGTCGGCATCGAGTGCCCAGACGTTGGTCGTGCTGATTGCGGCGCCGACCGTCACCGTCGCGCCGGTGGTTTCCGGAACCGCGCAGCAGGGCCGGACGCTGAGCGTTTCGAGCGGCTCGTGGACGAGCTCGCCGACCAGCTACGCGTATGTGTGGCAGGACTGCGACAGCGCGGGTATCAACTGCGTCGCGATCACGGGCGCGACGGCGAGCACATATCTCCCGCTCGCCGGCGATGTCGGCTCGACGATTCGCGCGGTCGTGACCGCGACCAATGCGGGCGGCGCCGCCTCCGCGAGCAGCGTGGCGACTGCCGCGGTGTTGATCGCGGCACCGACGAACACCGCCCTGCCGGCGGTCACCGGCACCGCGCAGCAGGCCCAGACGCTGACGGCGAGCAACGGGACCTGGACCAGCGCTCCGACCGGCTACACCTACCTGTGGCGCCAGTGCGACGCCTCCGGCGCGAACTGCACGACGATCGCCGGCGCGAGCGCGAGCGCCTACGTTCCGGTCACCGGCGATGTTGGGAACACAATCCGGGTCGCCGTGACCGCAACCAACGCGGGCGGGTCAACGACGGCAACGAGTGCCCAGACCGCTGTCGTGCTTTACGCGACCCCGGCCAACACCGTGTTGCCGGTGGTCTCGGGGACCGCGCAGCAGGGCCAGACGCTTTCGAGCACGACTGGGACGTGGACCGGTGGCGGCGTCGCCTACGCCTACCAGTGGCAGGACTGCAACAGCAGCGGCACAAGCTGCGTCGCGATCGGTGGTGCGACCGCGTCGAGCTACGTCCCGGCGCTCACCGATGTCGGCGCGACGATCCGCTCGGTCGTGACCGCAACGAACACCGGTGGCGCGGTCGCCTCGACGAGTACCCAGACCGCGGTCGTGCTCTATGCGACGGCGGTCAACAGCGTGCTGCCGGTGGTGTCGGGCACGGCTCAGCAGGGCCAAACGCTGACGAGCACGTCCGGCACCTGGACCGGCGGCGGGATCGCCTACACCTACCAGTGGCAGGACTGCAACACGAGCGGCACAAGCTGCGTCGCGATCACGGGCGCCACGGCCGCAAGCTATGTGCTCGCGCTCGCCGATGTCGGCGCGACGATCCGCGCAGTCGTGACGGCAACCAACACCGGCGGCACACCGTCGGCGACGAGCGTGTACACCGCGACCGTGCTCTACGCAACAGCCGTGAACACTGTGCTACCGGTGACCAGCGGCACGGCGCAGCAGGGCCAGACACTGACATCCACGACCGGGACGTGGACCGGGTCGGGGATCACCTACACCTACCAGTGGCAGGACTGCGACGCCTCCGGCGCAAGCTGCGTCGCGATCACGGGCGCCACCGCGTCAAGCTACGTGCTCGCGCTCACCGATGTCGGCGACACGGTCCGTTCGGTGGTCACGGCAACCAACACGGGCGGCGCGGTCGCCGCGACGAGCGTCCACACGGCGGTCGTGCTGTACGCGACGCCGGTCAACACCGTGTTGCCGGTGGTCTCGGGTACCGCGCGGCAGGGTCAAACGCTTTCGAGCACCACCGGGACCTGGTCGGGTTCGGGGATCGCTTACACCTATCAGTGGCAGGACTGCAACACCGGCGGCACAGGCTGCGTGGCGATCGCGGGGGCGACGGCGTCAAGCTACTTGCTCGCTGCCACCGACGCCGGTTCGACGATCCGTTCGGTCGTGACCGCAACCAACACGGGTGGCGCGGTCGCCGCGTCGAGCGTCCAGACAGCGGTGGTGCTCTACGCGACACCTGTCAACACCGTCGTGCCCACGGTCTCGGGGACCGCGCAGCAGGGCCAGACGCTTTCGAGCACGACCGGGACGTGGACCGGGGGCGGCATCGCCTACACCTACCAGTGGCAGGACTGCAACAGCGCAGGAACAAGCTGTGTCTCGATCGGCGCCGCCACGTCATCGAGCTACGTCCTCGCCCTGAGCGACGTCGGGTCGACGATTCGCTCGGTCGTGACCGCGACGAACAGCGGGGGCGCGGTCGCCGCAACGAGCGCACAGACGACCGTGGTGCTCTACACAGCGCCCGTGAACACTGTCGCGCCGGTGGTCTCGGGGACCGCGCAGCAGGGCCAGAGCCTGTCGAGCACCACCGGCACCTGGACCGGGTCGGGGATCACCTACACCTATCAGTGGCAGGACTGCAACACCGGCGGCACAGGCTGCGTGGCGATCACGGGAGCGACCGCGTCTACTTACGTGCTGGCGCTCGCGGATGTTGGGGACACGATCCGTTCGGTCGTGACGGCGACGAACACGGGTGGCGGACCGAGTGCGACGAGCCTGCAAACCTCTGCTGTCGTTTACGCGACGCCTGTCAACACCGCCGTGCCCACGGTCTCGGGGACCGCGCAGCAGGGCCAGACGCTGTCGAGCACGACCGGAGCGTGGACGGGTTCGGGGGTCGCGTACACCTACCAGTGGCAGGACTGCAACAGCGCCGGCAACAGTTGTGTCGCGATCGGCGGCGCGACCGCGTCCACGTATCTGTTGGCGTTGTCGGATGTCGGCGACACGATTCGGGTGGCGGTGACGGCGACAAACACGGGTGGCGCTCCGACTGCGAGCAGCCTGCAGACCGCGGTCGTCCTTTATGCGACCCCCGTCAGCACCTCTGTGCCGACGGTCTCCGGGATCGCGCAGCAGGGCCAGGCACTCTCGACCACCAACGGCACCTGGACCGGGTCGGGGGTTTCCTACACCTATCAGTGGCAGGACTGCAACACGAGCGGCGCGGCTTGCGTGGCGATCACCGGCGCCACCGCGTCGAGCTATGTGCTTGCGCTCACGGACGTCGGTGACACGCTCCGTTCGGTCGTTACCGCCTCGAACACGGGTGGCGCGGTTTCGGCGACCAGCGTCTACACCGCCACCGTGCTTTACGCGACAGCGGTGAACACATTGGCGCCCACTGTTTCGGGGACCGTCCAGCAGGGCCAGACGCTCTCGAGCACCAACGGGACCTGGACCGGGTCGGGGATCGCCTACACCTACCAGTGGCAGGACTGCAACAGCTCCGGCGCGAGCTGTGTCCCGATCGCGGGGGCGACGGCGAGTTCCTATGTGCCGACGGCGTCGGATGTGGCGCAGACGCTTGTGGTGGCCGTCACGGCGACCAACAGTGGTGGAAGCATCGTTGCGGCGAGTGTCGCGTCGGGGCTTGTGGTCGGGACGATCAGCGAGTTCTCGAGCGGGCTGAACAGCGGCGCGGCCATTAACGCGATGGTGGCTGGCTCGGACGGGTATGAGTGGTTCGTCGACCATGGGACGAGTCCCGGGGTTGGAAGGGTGTCGGCGGGTGGTGTGGTCACGGAGTCCAGCGCGGGAAGCGCGGGGCTGAACGCGGGGGCGAGTCCGCGACAGCTGGTGGTGGGGTCGGACGGGAACGTTTGGTTCAGTGATCGTGGTACGACGCCTGCGGTTGGCAGGGTCACGCTGGCTGGTGTGGTCACGGAGTACACCGCGGGGCTGAACGCGGGGGGGAGCCCGCAATACGTCGCCTTGGGGTCGGACGGGAACGTGTGGTTCACCGATGCCGGGACGACGCCTGCAATTGGAAAGATCACGCCGGCTGGCGTGATCACCGAGTACACAGCGGGATTGAACACGGGTGCGTCCCCAGCTCAGCTGGTTGCGGGTTCGGACGGCAATCTGTGGTTCTACGATATTGGGACGACGAGGGCGATCGGGAAGGTCACACCGGCTGGAGTGATCACCGAGTACGCCACGGGGTTGAACGCGGGGGCGGTCCCGGGGCAGCTGCTTGTGGGTCCGGACGGCAACCTCTGGTTCCCCGACGGTGGGACGACGAAGGCGATCGGCAAGATCACGACCTCTGGTGTGATCACCGAATACACGGCGGGCCTGAACGGTGGCGCCGCCCCGTCCTCGCTCGCAACCGGCCCGGACGGCAACGTCTGGTTTAGCGATAACGGCACGACGAAGGGGATCGGAAAGATCACGCCTGCTGGTGTGATCACCGAGTACACCACCGGTCTGAACGCGGGCGCGAGCCCGAGTGGGCCGACTGTGGGTCCGGACGGCAATCTTTGGTTCGTCGACTCCGGTACGACAGAGGCGATCGGCAAGATCACGACTGCGGGTGTGATCACCGAGTACACGGCCGGGCTGAACACGGGTGCCGCTCCGGGCGGGCTCGTGGCGGGCTCGGACGGCAACCTCTGGTTCTTCGACCTCGGCACCACGCACGCGATCGGTCGTGTCGCGCTCGGTGGGCCGGTCAACACGGTGTTGCCGGCCGTTAGCGGGACCGTCGCGCAGGGCCAGACGTTGACCGCGACATCCGGTACGTGGACGGGGACGCCCGCCCCGGCCCTGTCCTACCAGTGGCAGGACTGCAACAGCGCGGGCACGAGCTGCACAAACATCGCGGGCGCGACCGCGCCCAGCTACGTGCTCACGCAGGCCGATGGTGGCGACACGCTTGACGTGGTCGTCACCGGTACGAATGCTCTCGGGACCGGGCACAGCCCGAGCGCCGTGACAGCGGTCGTGACCTACACGACGCCCGCGAACACCGCCGTCCCGGCGATCTCCGGCACGGTCCAGCAGGGCCAGACCCTCACGAGCACGACCGGCACGTGGACCGGCGGCGGGATCACCTACACCTACCAGTGGAACGATTGCAACAGCTCCGGCGCGAGCTGTGTCCCGATCGCGGGGGCGACGGCGAGTTCCTATGTGCCGACGGCGTCGGATGTGGCGCAGGCGCTTGTGGTGGCCGTCACGGCGACCAACACGGGCGGTACCGCGACGGCGAGCAGCGTCGCGAGCGGCCTGGTGGTTGGCACGATCACGGAGTTCTCGGCCGGTTTGAACGCCGGCAGCGTTCCCGCGAAAACGGCGCTCGGCGCGGACGGGTATCTGTGGTTCACCGATTGGGGGACCACGAAGGCGATCGGGCGGGTCACGCCGACCGGGGCGATCACCGAGTACAGCGCCGGTTTGAATGCCGGTGCGAGCCCGCATGGGATCGCTTCGGGCCCGGACGGGAACCTCTGGTTCACCGACACCGGCACGACGAAGGCGATCGGCAAGATCAACCCGTTGACCGCGTCGATCACGGAGTACTCGAGCGGTTTGAACGCGGGCAGCTCGCCGCTCTGGATCACGGCCGGCCCGGACGGAAACCTTTGGTTCACCGACATCGGCACGACGAAGGCGATCGGGCGGATCACGCCGTCCGGTGTGATCACCGAGTACTCGACCGGTTTGAACGCCGGCAGCTCTCCGTTCGGGATCACGACGGGTTCGGACGGCAACGTCTGGTTCACCGATCAGGGCACGACGAAGGCGATCGGGATGATCACTCCGTCCGGTGCGATCACCGAGTACTCGACGGGGTTGAACGCGGGCAGCATGCCGAACCTGATGGACTACGGCCCGGGCGGCAACGTCTGGTTCTCAGATCAGGGCACCACGCCGGCGATCGGGAAGATCACGCCGTCCGGCGTGATCACCGAGTACTCGAGCGGCCTGAACGCGGGCGCCAAGCCGAACTCGATCACCACCAGTACGGGCGGGAACCTGTGGTTCACAGACATCGGCACGACGAAGGCGGTCGGGCGGATCTATCCGAGCACCGCCACGATCACCGAGTACACCGCCGGCCTGAACGCGGGCGCCGTCCCGACCTACACGACGACCAGCGGTGCCGGCAACCCGTGGTTCACCGACCAGGGCTCGACCCCCGCGATCGGCCGGGTCGCGATCGGCGGACCGGCGAACACGGTCACACCGACCGTCACGGGGACCGCTTCGCTCGGTCAGACGCTGACGGCGACGCAGGGCACCTGGACCGGCACCGCGAGCCCGACGCTGACCGAGCAGTGGCAGGACTGCGACAGCGCGGGCGCCAACTGCACGATCATCACCTTCGCGAACGGTCCGACCTACGTCGCGGCGGCGACTGATGTCGGACACACGCTGCGGATCGCGGTCACCGCCACGAACGGATTCGGCGGCGTGGTCGGCTCAAGCGCCGAGACCGCGGTCGTGACCGGCCCGCCCGTGAACACCGCTCTGCCGATCGTCTCCGGCAGCGCACAGCAGGGCCAGACGCTGTCGAGCACCACCGGCACCTGGAGCGGCACGCCGCCCCCGACCTACGCCTACCAGTGGCAGGACTGCAACACGTCCGGTGTGAGCTGCGTGGCGATCGCGGGCGCGACCGCATCGACCTACCTCCCGGCGGTAACCGACGTGGGCGACACTGTGCGCGCCGTCGTCACCGCAACCAACTCGCTCGCCGCCGTGCCCGCCTCGAGCGCCCAGACCGCGGTCGTGCTGGTCGCCGCGCCTGCGAACACGGCTCCGCCGGCGATCTCGGGGATCGCGCGGGAGGGCCAGACGCTGAACGCAAACGCCGGAAGCTGGAGCTCATCGCCGAGTGGTTACAGCTATCAGTGGGAGGACTGCGACGCGGCGACCGGTGGCTGCACCCCCATCCCGGGAGCGGCCACCTCGACCTACGTCGTGGCGGCGGCCGACGCCCTCGACACGATCGCCGTCGCCGTCACCGCGACCAACGAGGGCGGCAGCGCGACCGCGACCAGCGCACCGACAGCCGAGGTGGCGCCCAGGCGACCGGGCAACACGCTATCGCCGGCGATCTCGGGAGCCGCGCAGCAGGCACAGACGCTTTCGGCCTCGACCGGGACCTGGCTTGGCTCGCCCACCGCCTACGCCTACCAGTGGCAGGACTGCAACAGCGCGGGAGCCGCGTGCGAGGCGATCGCAGGCGCGATCACCTCCAGCTACGTGGTGGCGGTGAGCGACGTCGGCGCGACGATCGCGGTCGTGGTGACCGCGACCAACGCGGGCGGCGACGACGCGGCGAGCAGTTCGGCGAGCGTGCTCGTGACACCCGCCGCGCCGCTCAACGTGGTTGCGCCGGCGATCTCCGGCATCGCGCAGCAGGATCAGGCGCTGTCGGCGTCCGCGGGCTCGTGGACCGGGGCGCCGACCGCCTACGCCTACCAGTGGCTGGACTGCGATGGCGCAGGAACCGGCTGCGTGTCGATCGCGGGCGCGACGACATCCAGCTATGTCGTCGCCGGCGGCGACGTCGGCGCGACGATCGCAGTCGCGATCACCGCGATGAACGCCGGCGGAGCGGCGGCGGCCACTAGCGCACCGACAGTCGTCGCACTCATCGCCGCGCCGGTCAACACCACTGCGCCGAGCACAACCGGGATGGCGCGGGAAGGCCAGGCGCTGTCGAGTCAGACCGGCAGCTGGAGCGGCTCGCCGACGTCCTTCTCGTACCAATGGCTGGACTGCAACGGCGCGGGATCCGGCTGTCAGCCGATCGCGGGCGCAACCGCGACCGGCTACGACCCGACTGCCGGCGACGTCGGCGCCACGCTCCGCGTGGCGGTCACCGCGACCAATCCGGGCGGCGCGGGCACGGCGCGCAGCGCGCCGAGCGCGGTCGTGGTGCCCGCCGAGCCGCTCGATGTGCGTCCGCCGGTGATCTCGGGCGTGATGGCGGAGGGGGAGGTCCTGTCGGCCTCGCGCGGGACGTGGGCGGGCTCGCCGATCCAGTACCGGTACCAGTGGCGCGATTGCGATGCCGCGGGACTCGGCTGCGTGGCGATCGCGGGGGCGATCTCCTCCAGCTACGTGGCGGCGGCCGGCGACGTCGGCGAGACGATCACCATCGTCGTCACAGCAACCAATGCGGGCGGCTCCACCACCGCGAGCAGCGCGCTGGGCGTGCTCGTTCGCCCCGCCGCGCCGCGCAACCTGGCGCTGCCGGCGGTTTCGGGGTCCGCCCAGCAGGGGCATACCCTGTCGGCGTCTGCCGGCGCGTGGTCGGGACCGCCGCCCGCGTACAGCTACCAGTGGCAGGACTGCAGCAGCGCCGGACCCGGCTGCGTGTCGATCGCGGGCGCCACCTCATCAAGCTACGTGGCGGCGACGGCCGACGTCGGCGACACGCTCGCCGTCGCGCTGACCGCGACCAACGCGGGCGGCACGGCGACCGCGACCAGCACAGCGACCGTGGTCGTCCTGCCGGCGCCGCCGGTGGCGACGGCGCTTGCCGTGATCTCCGGAACCGTGCAGCAGGGACAAACGCTATCGGCGTCGACCGGAACCTGGTCGGGCGCGCCGACCGCCTACAGCTATCAGTGGCTGGACTGCACGATCGCCCCAGCGGCCTGCGTGGCGATCGCCGGGGCGAGCGCATCGAGCTACGTGGTGGCGGCAGGCGATGTCGGCGCCGCGATCGAGGTGATCGTGACCGCGATCAACGCGGGCGGCAGCGCCGCGTCAGCCGGCTCACCGACTGCTCCCGCGGTCGTCGCCGCACCGGTGAGCACCGCGCCACCGGCGATCTCGGGGATCGCGCAGCAGGGTCAAACCTTGTCGGCGTCGGCGGGGCTGTGGAGCTACGCACCGACCGGGTACACCTACCTTTGGCAGGACTGCGACGGCGCCGGTGCGGGCTGCGTCCCGATCGCCGATGCGACGACGTCAAGCTATGTCGTCGCGGCCGACGACGTCGGCGCCACGATCACCGTGGTCGTGACCGCGACCAACGCGGGCGGCAGCGCCACGACAACCAGCTCACCGAGCGCCGTGGTGACGCTCGGCGCGCCGGTGAACACGCTTGCGCCAACCGTTTCAGGCACGGTGGCGCAGGGCGCGACGCTGAGCGCGGACAGCGGGACGTGGAGCGGGTCGCCGGTCGCCTACAGCTACCAGTGGTCGCGATGCGCCATCGGCTGCGCCGCGATCCCCGCAGCGACCGCGGCAACCTATGCGCCGTCCGCGGGCGACGTGGGCTACGCGATCGTGGTCGTGGTGACCGCCACCGGCGCGGGCGGCACCACGTCGGCGTCCAGCCAGCCGACCGCGATCGTGCCGGCGGTTCTCAGCGCTCCCGGGGGCAGCATCCTGCCGACCATCACGCCGTCCACCCTGGACCGCTTCGTACGGTAGCCCACGGTCGCGATGCGTATCGACAGACGCTCGTCGGCCGCGGCACGGGGCGATTCGCGCCGGCCGAGTCGGCGCAGCTCGACAATGCCCGCTCGCCGGCGGGTCGTCCAGAAAACGTTGAGGCCCCAAACCCCGCGTGTGGCGACGTACCCACCGCGGCCTCGTTGCACGCCACGCCCAGGCACGGCAGGGCGGAACCGCGCGTGCGCGAGCGGCTGAGCGGCGGAATCGGCGCGCGATCAGGCCTGGCTCACCGATTCGCGGTAGGCGCAGCGAGGCCACGGAGGTCGATATGCCGGTAGCGAACACAATCGTTGCGTGACCGGCCGCGGTTCCGGCCGTCCGCCACGCCTCACACCGAGACGAGCCACCATGCGATGAGCGACCAGGTTCTCCAGAACAGCCACATCGTCGTCGCCGACGGCTTGGCCGACGGCGGTCGCGCGATCCAGCGCGCTCTCGTCGCCGACGGCTTCGAACACGTCAACGTCGTCGCCACCGGCGCCGAGGTGGTCGCGCTGTGCATCAACATGTGGGTCGACCTGCTGATCCTCGATTTGGCGATGCCCGACATGGACGGCTTCGAGATCATCGAAGCGCTCGCCGCGGTGATGAGCAAGGAGCGGCTGAGGGTGCTGATCACCACGGCGCAGAGCGAAAAGCATCAGCGCTACCGCGCAATCTCGATGGGTGTGCGCGATTTCATCAACGACCCCGCCGACGCCGTCGAGGTGTGCCAGCGCGTGCGCGCGACGCTGACAACCAGCGCGCTCGAGGGCGAGCTCGCCGCGAAGAACGCGATGCTCGCGCGATCCATCGTGACTCGCTCCGAGGAGCTCACGCGTGCGCGCCGCGAGGTTCTCGTCCACCTCGCGATCGCCTCCGAGTTCCGCGACGACAGCACCCACGAGCACACCCTGCGCGTGGCGCGCACCGCGGTGGCGATCGGCAGTGCATACGGCCTGGATCCCGCAACGGTGCGGATGATCGCGGCAGCCGCGCCGCTGCACGACATCGGCAAGATCGGGATACCCGACGCCATCCTGCTGAAGCCGGGCAGGCACACCGAGCGCGAGCGCGCGATCATGCGGACGCACGTCGAGATCGGCGCGGCGATCCTGTCCCACAGCGAGGTGCCCGAGCTGCGTATGGCCGAGGCGATCGCGCTCGGCCATCACGAGCATTGGGATGGCCGCGGCTATCCGTCCGGGATCGCGGGCACAGCGATCCCGGTCGCGGCGCGGATCGTCGCGATCGCCGACGTCTTCGACGCGCTCGTCTTCGATCGGCCGTGGCCGGACCCCCTCGGTTCGGTCCGCTCGCTGTGAGAGCTTCGTTGACCCTGTTGAATGGGTCGAAGGAGCGAATGCATGTCGCGACGCAGGCATACCCCGGAGCAGGTTGTCCGCAAGC